>Ga0194137_10001906_pt1 | contig 12558 bp, 12 predicted proteins | sample TARM_MetaG_T3_14_FD_134025 | JGI IMG/M metagenome (GOLD analysis project Ga0194137, IMG submission 134025) | Freshwater microbial communities from Pennsylvania, USA, analyzing microbe dynamics in response to fracking - TARM_MetaG_T3_14 (version 2) | ecosystem: Environmental > Aquatic >... | reverse complement strand
GCAGATATCCTGCACCACGCGGCAGCTGATTTCCAGAAGGCGGCGCGGGTCGCGTTCCGCCGTCAGTTCGATGCCCAGTTCGATCAGCGCGGTCAGGCGCAGGCTGACACCCTGCAGGCTCGACAGGGCATTGGAAAGGCGCTGCGCGATCCTCTGCAGTTCCTCGGAGCCGGAATCGCCTCGGGCCTGTCCCTCCAGGGCGAATTCCGACATCAGGTTGCTGCTCGCTTCCAGTTCGACCAGGTATTCGGACAGCTGGTCGTCGAGGCCGGAGCGGGGCGCCGGGTCGGTCGCCTGGACGCGCTCGGGAAGTGCGGCCTGCAGGCTCGGGCCCGGCAGGCCCAGCGCTTCCTGTACCGTCTTCAGGATCAGCTCCGGATCGGACGGCTTGGGCAGAACCCAGCGCACGCCGCAGGACATGGCCATCAAGCCGGCTTCGCGCTCATGGTAGGCAGCGGTGTAAAAGATCACCGGTGTTGCGGCAAAAGCCGGCATCCCGCGCAGGCGGGTCACGAATTCATAGCCGTCCATGTTGGGCATGAGAATGTCGGCGATGACCAGATCGGGCTTGCCCCTGGCAGCCTGCTCCAGGCCTTCGGTGCCGCTGGCGGCTTCGAGCAGGCGGTGACCACTGTAACCGAGCAGGACCATGAGAAACTGCCGGTTAAGGACATGATCGTCAACGATCAGTATGGTCGCCATCTTCGCTCCTGTTCGTTACTGTGGAAAGTGCGGGGCCCGGCCAGGTTCCGAGGCGCCGGCATGCGAGGACCTCAGGAATTGTTCGATCACGCCGACGAAGCGCTCCGGCTCGACCGGCTTGCTGATATAGCCGTCGAATCCGGCCGTCAGCAGCTTCTCCCGGTCTCCCACCATCGCCAGCGCGGTGACCGCGATGACGGGGATCGATGCCAGTGCCGGCTCCGACTTGAGTATGGCGATCATGCCATATCCGTTCAGGCCGGGCAGGTGCACGTCGCAGATGATCAGGTCCGGACGCTCGCGCCGGGCCAGCGCAAGTCCGCCGAGGCCGTCGTTCGCCGTCATCGTCTGGTAGCCGTAGGCGTCGAGCAGGTAGACCATCAGCTCCAGGTTGGCCGGATTGTCCTCGATGACCAGGATGCGGCTATTCATTCGAACCACTCCACGAACCGTGCCGCGACTGCCGAGGACGTGGAGCCGCTCCGGCCGGATGCGGCGCATGGCATGCGGGTACGCATTATTGCGGATGCTCCGGAAGCGCCAGGGTGAACAGGCTGCCTTCGCCGTAGGTGCTGGCAAACGACAATTCCGCGCCGAGAAGGGCGGCCAGCTTCCGGCTCAGATACAGGCCGAGGCCGGTGCCTTCATAGCGCCGGGTGGAACCGGCGTCGACCTGGGAGAATGCCTCGAACAGGCGGGTCTTGTCTTCATCGCGGATGCCGATGCCGCTGTCGCGCACGCTGATGACCGCCTTGCGCGTTCCCGTACTTTCCAGTTCGCGCAGGCGCACATGTATCCTGCCGCGTTCTGTGAACTTGACTGCATTGTTGATGAGGTTGAGCAGGATCTGGCTGACCGCGCGGCTGTCGGTACGGAAGACGATGTCGCGTTCCGGAACGTCCGGCTGCACCAGCAAGTCCTTTTGCCGGGCCAATGGCGCAATGGTGTCGATGACGCCGTTGACCAGGCTGCTGAGGGACACGGCTTCGACATGCAGCCTGACCTTGCCTGACTCTATCCTGGCCAGATCAAGCAGATCGTTGATCAGCGAAAGCAGATGCTTCGCGCTGTGCTGTATGGTCCGCAGCTGCTTGTCCTGGTCCTGCGTCAGCGGGCCAGGCAGGCGCATGAGCAGCGTGCCGGTGAAGCCGATGATGGCATTGAGGGGCGTGCGCAGTTCATGCGACATCCCGGCGAGGAAATGATCCTTCGCGAGGTTGGCCTTCTTGAGCTCGATGTTTTTTTCATGCAGTGCGAGTTCGATCCGCCTGCGTTCGGTGATGTCGCGGATCGCGCTCATCAGCAGAGGCCCTTCCTCGGTCTGCACCCGGCCGATGCTGACTTCGACGGGAATCTCCCTGCCGTCCTTGCGCAGCGCATGGAAGGCCAGGCCAGCACCCGTTGCATTGCTGTCCGCCGGCTTGAAGCGGCCTTCGCGCTGCTCCCGCGGCTCCTGCGTCCGGTCGCGCAGCAGGCAGTCGACCGGCAGACCGAGCAGTTCATGCGCTTCGTATCCGAACAGACGCTGAGCCTGCGAGTTGGCGAGCACGATATGCCCGGTCGCATTCGACATCACGATCCCGTCGGGCATGCACTCCAGCAGGTCGCGGAATCTTGCTTCCAGCAATTTTGCGTCGCGCCTGACCTTCAGTTCGGTCACGTCTTTCTGGCTGCTCAAGACATAGTCGAGAGAACCATCCTGCGCGTGAATGGCCTTGTTCGATACGTCGACATGGATGAGCGATCCGCTCTTCGTCCGGCGTACCGATTCATAACTGCAGATTCCCGCCTGCTTCAACAGCGAGAGATAGCGGGCCTCCTCGGCATGGTGTTCCTGCGGTACAAGCAATTCATGCAGAAGCTGCCCGCCGGCCTCCATGCTGTCATACCCGAAAACCTGTTCCGCTCCTCTTGTCCAATGTGCAATTCGTCCTTCAGGCGTCAGCACGACAACCGCATCCGGAATTTCCTGCAGCACCAGTTCGTTGAAATCCATCGGCAAAAATCTGCAATCTTTTCGATTAGTGATACCCGGGGCAATGCTACCTTCTGACGATAAATGCGTGACAGAAAATCACTGTCATTTGACTACGATCACTTGTTTGAACAATAGTGCAAAAATATTTGGATGCAAGACGCGCGGCCGGCGCCTCTCGGTTCGAAAAATTGTCGTTCCGCCGGCTTGTCATTTTGCGTTCATCCGGTTTTACGTTACGATACGGATCTGCGCCGATTTGTTCTGATTGCGGGCGCCCGGGTAGAGTCCCATGAAAAATGCTGCTAAAACGGATGAGGCATCTACCCGTTTTTGCGCAAGCCAAGCGGGTTTTTTTTCGCCATGACTGATACAAAAAAGTACGGTTTCACCACCAGCATCCTGCACAGCGATCGCCAGAAGCCGATCGAACACGGATCCCTGCACAAGCCCATTCATACCTCGGTTACCTTCGGTTACCGCGATGCGCGCCAGCTGGCCGAGGTTTTCCAGGGCAAGCAGCCCGGCTACCGCTATGGACGCCAGGGCAATCCCACCGTCACCGCACTGGAAGACAAGGTCACGAAGATGGAGCAGGGTCTTGCAACGATCTGCTTCTCGACAGGCATGGCTGCCATCGGCGCGGTCGCCCAGGCGCTGCTGCGGGAAGGCGACCATGTGGTGTCGTCGGCTTTCCTCTTCGGGAATACCAACAGCCTCTGGCAGACGGTAAACGGGCAGGGCGTGAGGGTGTCCATGGTGGACGCAACCGATGTGAAGAACGTCGAGGCGGCGCTGACGCCGTCGACACGCATCGTGTTCGTGGAGACCATCGCCAATCCGCGCACCCAGATTGCCGACCTCAAGCGCATCGGCCAGCTGTGCCGGGATCGCGGCATCCTGTATGTGGTCGACAATACGATGACCTCGCCGTATCTGTTCCGTCCGAAGATGGTCGGCGCGGGCCTGGTCGTCAATGCGTTGACCAAGTCCATCGGCGGCCACGGCAACGCGCTGGGCGGCAGCCTTACCGACACCGGCCTGTTCGACTGGACCCGGTTCCCAAATATTATCGAAACCTACAAGAAGTACACGCCGAGCCAGTGGGGCATGGCCCAGATCCGTGCAAAGAGCCTACGCGATTTCGGCGGTACGCTCGGACCCGAGGCGGCGCACCATATTGCGGTGGGCGCGGAAACCATGGCCTTGCGCATGGAGCGCGAATGCGCGAACGCACTCGCGCTGGCGCGCATGCTGGAAGCCGACGATCGCGTCGCGGCGGTCTACTATCCCGGTCTCGCCTCGCATCCGCAGCATGGCATCGCGAGCGAACTGTTTTCCGGCTACGGCAGCCTGTTCAGCTTCGAGCTCAAGGAAGGACTGGACTGCTTCGATTACCTGAACCGGCTCAAGCTCGGCGTCCCGGCGAGCAACCTCGGCGACACGCGCACGCTGGTCATTCCGGTTGCTCACACCATTTTCTACGAGATGGGTCCGGAGAGGCGCGCCAGCATGGGCATTGCCGAATCGCTGATCCGGGTGTCGGTGGGTATCGAGGATACGGAGGATTTGCTCGACGACTTCAGGCAGGCGCTCGACGCTTGAGCACCGTTGAAGCCGCGGTAACGTTTCGCTAGAACGACAACAGGGCCGGCTTCCAAACCGGCCCTGTTGCTTTGGAGTGGGGTTCAGATGATCTTGCCTGCGGTGACCCGATCGAAGGTCTTCGCGTGGCGCTGCGGGCGATAGTTCTTCAGCATCTCCACCAGCGCGGCCGGTTCCGCCGCATGGACTAGCAGATCGGCCTGCTCGCGCCGGAGGAAGCGTTCGTTGATCACATGGTCGAGGAATCCGATGAGGCCATCGTAAAAGCCGTTCACATTGAACAGGCCGATCGGCTTCTCATGAAAGCCGAGCTGTGCCCAGGTAAACACCTCGAACAATTCTTCCAGCGTGCCGATACCACCCGGCATGGCGACGAAGCCTTCCGACAGCTCCGCCATCAGCGCCTTGCGCTCATGCATGTCCTTGACGATATGCAGGCGCGTCAGGCCGAGATGGCCGACTTCCTTGTCCATCAGTGCTTTCGGAATGACGCCGGTCGCTTCGCCGCCAAGGCGAAGCACTTCGTCCGCGATCACGCCCATCAGGCCGACATTGCCGCCGCCGTAGACGAGGGCGATATTATTCTCGACCATGGTTTTGGCGAGCTGGCGCGCTCCATCCGCATAAACGGGGGAAGCGCCGACGGAGGAACCGCAATAGATACAGATCGATTTCATAAATGGACTATTCAGGGCAGGGGCGCTGCGGGCGCAGCGCGATGCAGGAAAATTCGACGGGAGACGAGTATACCGGCGAACGCCGCCGCCGTTCGTCGCCGCCGGCTCACTTGAGCTTCTGCAGATATTCCTCCGCCAGCTTGTTGAACATGACCCGGGTTTCTCCCCGCAGATAGGGGACAATCTGCGACAGGACCTGATAGCAGCCGCGCGCCAGCGCTTCGGCCATCACTTCCTGCTCGGTGTACTTGCGCGGATTGCGCACGTATTCATAAGACAGCCAGTAGGTGGCGACCACCACCATATTCGTGGCCAGGGTCTCGATCTCAAGGTCGCTTGCCTCGAGCGCCTGATCCGCGCGCAGACCGGTGCACAGCTGCTGCGCCACCTGGATTTCGTGCGCAAGTATCTGCTTGAAATGCAATTCAAGCTTGCGGTTGCGCGACAGCAGGTCGCTCAGGTCGCGGTAGAAGAAACGATAGCGCCAGACCAGTTCGAACATCAGATGCAGGTACTGCCACACGTCCTCCACCGTCGGACGGCGATCGGCCGGTACGGCTAGCATGCGGCTGATTTCGGCTTCGAATTGCGCGAACAGCGAATTGACGATGTCGTCCTTGTTGCGGAAGTGGTAGTACAGATTGCCTGGAGAAATATCCATTTCTTCGGCAATCACGGTCGTGGTGATGTTCGGTTCTCCGAATTCGTTGAAGAGCCGCAACGACAGTTCGAGGATCCGCTCGCGCGTGCGTCGAGGGGCTTTTGGTTGCATGAGCGCTGGCTCCCATTTCCTGTGTTCATTTCGCGGCAAGGATAACACCGTTGGTGCAATCCCGATAAGCGATGGGCTCGGAGAAAGGGATGCGGGGCGAGGCGGCGCGTGGAGAAGGCCGGACGGCCGCCGTGCGGTTGCCTGGCGGCCTGGCATCAGGTTCGCGGGGCCAGGGGCTTACTTCTTTGGAAGTATCACCGTGTCGATTTCATGGATGACGCCGTTGTCGGCCGTCATGTCACTCTGGATGACATTAGCATTGTCGACCGTGACCTTGCCGTTGTCGGAGGTCAAAGTCACTTCCTCGCCTTGTACGGTCTTGACCTTGCCAGGCTTGACGTCGGCAACCAGGATCTTGCCGGGAACGATATGGTAGCTCACCAGTTCGGCAAGCTTTTCCTTGTCCTTCATCAGCGTGCGCAGCGTATCGGGCGGCAGCTTGTTGAAGGCTGAATCAGTCGGTGCAAATACCGTGTACGGCCCCGCAGTCTTCAGGGTATTGGCCAAGCCTGCGGTTTGCGCTGCAGCAAGAAAAGTCTTGATCGTGGTGCCGGTCGAAGCGGTTTCGACAAGGTCGGAGGCATAGGCCGGCGCCCATCCCGACAACAGGGCGATGCCGGATGCAATGGCGGCGAACGAACGCTTCATAAATGACTCCTTGTGATGAGGCAATGAAAGAATTCCGCGCGGCATTGTAGGTACCGCTTCGCTGGCGGTGGCACGCGTCTTGTCATTCTGTTTTCAAATGTCCGGAAAAGTTCCGGCGCCGTTGAGCAAGAGCAGTGCCTGTCGGCAAGCTTGTCCTTGCTCCTTAAGCGTGCCGGCTAAGCGGATTGCTGTCGGTGCGCCGATGCCTGAACAATCTCGTGTATCACCACATCTTGGATGCGGGGATGCAGGCCGAGTGCCACATGGCCGATCGCATGAAAATCGATGTTCCTCGCGCCTTCGAGATGCGACGAGGTTTGCGGCGAAATGATGTTGTCGTGGTGCGAATAAATCGATACGAACAGCCGGTAGACGGCTTCGCTCTCGCCGGCCGCCAGCTCCAGCAGCCAGTCGCTTGCCATGCCTTCCTGCTCGGTGGCGGTCCAGCGCATCTGCTGCGTGTTGACCCCGACCCCGAAATGGGCAAGCGCCGTGCCATGATGCGGCGTACCCAGCGTAATTGCGCTGGCGATTCGGCCGTGGCCGTGACGGCGCATATAGGCACGAATGGCAAGGCCTCCCATGCTGTGGCCGACGACCACGGCCTGCGCATGACCGGTATCGCGGCACAATGCCTCCACGGCATTGTGGATGAGCGCCGCGTAGTCATCGATGCTGCCGACGATGGGTTCCATGTCGATCGCCTGGTGAGCAATGCGTGCGGCGCTCAAGGCCTTGCTCATGCTGTGCCAGTAACCGCTGTTGCATCCGTAGCCATGCACCAGCAGCACCGGCAGTCCTCGCGGCTGTTCGGGAATGCGCCGGCCGAAACGCCGGAACGGCATGGTCCATGATGAACTCAGCATGGTGGCCTTGTACTCGCTCAGGAGCAGCATGCAGGTCGCGAGCGGTCCAAGGCGGTATTGCTCAGGCAGCCTGCTTCGCGTGCGCGCCGCAATCCGGAAGTTGTTGGCCGCGATCAGGAAGCGAACGGTCAGTGCAAAGCCGAGGGCGAAGAGCAGGGCGGCCGGCCATGGCCAATGCAGTACGCCCGCCAGAAAGCCGGCAATCGCCGCGATGGCCAGGAACTGCACAAGAAGAATGAATTTGCAGATGCGTGCAACCATAGTCTACGAGCTTCCTAAGCTGAACAGGCGTCGTTCGTGGTGCTGGCCGCCCTCGAGGAAGGATGTCTTCACATCGGATTGCCCGCGGCCGGCCATGCACGGGCCCATAGCGGCGGAAAGCGGGCGGATGCGCTTAATACCAATCCCAAGGCATAACATGTGATGAGCGCGCGTCTTTTCCCGCCTGCCTGCGTTATGTTCGTCATCCATCGCCCCGCTATGGCTTCCTGAGCTGCAAGCTCGGCCTTGCCAGACGAAAAAATCCATCGTTCTCATCTGGCACGTTATGCCTTGGGATTGGTATTAAATGACGGCGACAGGCATCGATTATGCGGCGGCGTGTACCGGCGATGGCTTGTCGGCTACCCGCACGACGCGCGTGCCGCAGATGCGGTCATGGAGGAACCGCCTTTGCGGATCGAGATAGGCGGTCAGCGCCCAGAGCAGGACGTTGGCCAATGGAATCAGCACCAGCATCCATGCCTTGGCGTTCAGCGCCCATGCCGCCGCCAGTCCGGGCAGTATCCAGCACCAGGACAGCAGGTAGCGGCCGAATGCCTTCTTGTACCCGAGCGTTTCGCCTGCGGTCGTCACCACCTTCAGGCGCCAGGTCTTCATGGCAAGGGTTTGTCCGCCATGCGTCCAGAACCAGATGAAGTACAGGCCGATGACGGCAAACAGCCAGTCCTGCAGCATGTCGCGCAGGTAGAGCGCGTGTTTTTGTTCCAGGAGGGTGGAGAACAGCCAGCCTGCGACGAATACCACGCCGAACAGCAGCATGGTTTCATAGACCATGCTGGCAAGGCGGCGTTTCAGCGAAGGCGGCGTGGAAGACAGGGTGTTCGTGTCAAGCGGCATGTCTGGAGTCATGTTTCTTATTTTGACGGCGCGGCGGCCGGTGAAATCGCCGACTGGCTCGTTACCTTCGGCGTCACGGATTGTTCATGCACCGGCTTGGGCGCCGCCTTGATCGGAGGGAGCGTGGTGCTGGCGTTGCGCTGCGCGCTGGGCGACGGAAGCGTCGTGACCCGTTTCTTCGGAGCGGGGCTGTCGGCCAGTTCCTTTTTCTGTTCCTCCGGCAACTGCTGGTATTTTTCCCACTGCTCGCTCTTCTGTTCGGAAGCCAGTTGCTTGGCGCGCGCGTAATTCGTGCGCGCGGTGCGCCGTTCCTCCGGCGTCAGCTTGACCCAGTCGCGCATGCGCTCCTGCACGCGCTGCTGCTCGTCCGGTTTCATCGAGGAGAACTTGTTGCCGATGGCCAGCCATTTATTCTTGCGAAAGCCGTCCAGCTGATCCCATTCCCCGGCAAGCGGCGAAAGCGCCTGCTGCTGCGCCGGCGTCAGGTCCTTCCACAAGGGGCGGGAATGTGACTGCTGCTTCGGTGTACTGGCTGCCGGAGCGGCAGTGCCGGCCGGCGCGGCGGTTGCATGCGGCGTCGCCGCGCCGGCCAGCACCGCGATCATGCTGCATGAAATGCATGCCGCCGGCAGGAAGCGGGCGATCGATGAGGACAGCGTCTGCGGCATTTCTCAGTCACCCCGTTTCGCCAGGAAGGCATTGAATCCCTGGTCAAGGTAAGCGGAAATCGGCAGTTCATCGGCCAGCATCTCGGCATCGATTTCGGCGGTATCGGTAATCCTGCGCTGCTGCTCGGACTGATAAATGCCGGCCAGGCCGAATGCGACCACGAGCAGCGGCAGGGCGACGCCCATGCGTCCGAGCCAGGCCAGCCGGCTGCCCGTCATGCCGGCGCCGTCATGGCTGCCCTGAGCACCCTGCGACGAAAGAACCGGGCGGACGAACAATGCCCGCAGCGCGGATTCCTTCTTCTTCCGGGACAGGGCCAGCCTGCGCGCCGCGGCCAGCCTGTCGGTGGTGGGTTGCGGCAGGTGATCGAGGTTTTCGTTGAGCGCGTGGCGGATCTTGTACGCGAAATTGAGTTGTCTGGTATTCATAAGGTGATTCCCTTTGCGCGCAGCGCCTGGGCCAGGGTGTGTGTCGCCCGAGAGCAGTGTGTCTTGACGCTGCCTTCCGAGCAGCCCATCGCCGCAGCAGTTTCCGCGACATCCATATCCTGCCAATAACGCATCAGAAAAGCCTCCCGTTGACGCCCCGGAAGCTTCTGTATTTCCTGTTCTATGACTGCCAGCACCTGCTCCCGTTCTACCTTGTCGGCGCTCGATTCCGCGGCTTGGCTGCCTTCCTCGGACTCGTAGGTTTCAAGGATGTCGAAACCGTCGGGATCTTCCGTGTCCCTTCCCAGGGAGGAAAACAGGCTTACCCAGGTGTCGCGCACCTTCTCGCGCCGGAAGTAGTCGTGAATCGTATTCTGCAGGATGCGCTGGAACAGCAGGGGAAGCTCCGCCGGCGGCTTGTCGCCGTACTTTTCGGCGAGCTTGATCATTGCATCTTGAACAATATCAAGTGCCGCCTCATCCTTTCGCACCGCATAAACGGCTTGCTTGAAGGCCCGGCGTTCCACGCTTTCGAGGAAGTCGGAGAGTTCTTTTTCAGTTGCCATCAGGGAGGCGGAGCATCTTTTCTGTATGCCTGAACGGGTGGGGCAGGATGACCTGCCGAAATCGGGCGGAGCGCCTTGAAAACAGTGCGCATGCTAGCAAAAACGTGCGTAATTGTGCATGGTTTTTGTGAAAACCGCTTGATTTCTAACGGAATTAATGGAATTTAACTTGACCAAAAGAGTGCGAGCCATTAACGTATCACTCCCTTCCCATCTTGAAGGAATTGTCTTTTCGCGCGGCCCATGATGCCGCGCACCGATCAGACGCGCTTTACTTTTAAAAGCTGTTTGCTCTAACCCACGCCACAAGCGTGAGAAACCGAAGCGGTACTTCAGATTCCCCGGCCGAACGAGTCGCGTTAAGCGGCATTTTGAATCGCATCTACGGGTGCGCAACGAAATGGCGTGACCGCACAAAGAAGGGACGCCCAGGCACTGTTGTCTCGCACGATTTCGCAGGAGAGAGCATCCGATCAATCTCCAATGGACCTTGAAAGGAACCTGGCAATGAGTAGCAATGAAATCACCGGCGCGGAGATAGTCGTCCGCTGCCTGGCGGAAGAGGGCGTCGAACACGTGTTCGGTTATCCCGGCGGCGCAGTTCTCTATATCTACGACGCAATCTTCAACCAGGACAAATTCCAGCACATCCTGGTGCGTCATGAGCAGGCTGCAATCCATGCGGCCGATGCCTATTCCCGCAGTTCGCAGAAAGTCGGCGTGGCCATCGTGACCTCCGGTCCGGGCGTCACCAATGCCGTCACCGGCCTGGCGACCGCCTACATGGATTCGATCCCGATGGTGATCATTTCCGGACAGGTGCCGTCGCATGCGATCGGCCAGGATGCGTTCCAGGAGTGCGACACGGTCGGCATCACGCGTCCGTGCGTCAAGCACAACTTCCTCGTCAAGGATGTCAAGGATCTCGCCGAGACGATGAAGAAGGCGTTCTATATCGCCACGACCGGCCGTCCCGGCCCGGTGCTGGTCGATATTCCCAAAGACATCACCATGCACAAGGCGGCATTCGAGTATCCGAAGGAACTCGAAATGCGCTCCTACAAGCCGGTGGACAAGGGCCACGCCGGCCAGATCCGCAAGGCGGTGCAGCTGCTGCTGTCGGCCGAGCGTCCGATGATCTATACCGGCGGAGGCGTGATTCTCGCCAATGCCTCTCCCGAGCTCAACAAGCTGGTCGACAAGCTGGGCTATCCCTGCACCAACACGCTGATGGGCCTCGGCGCCTATCCCGCGTCCAGCGACAAGTTCGTCGGCATGCCCGGCATGCACGGCACCTATGAAGCCAACATGGCCATGCAGCACTGCGACGTGCTGATCGCCATCGGCGCACGCTTCGACGACCGCGTGATCGGCAATCCCAAGCATTTCGCCACGCATCCGCGCAAGATCGTGCACATCGACATCGACCCGTCCTCGATCTCCAAGCGCGTCAAGGTGGACATTCCCATCGTCGGCAACGTCAAGGACGTGCTGGTCGAACTGCTGTCGCAGCTCGATGCGGCCGAAGCTAGGCCGAATGCACAGGCGCTTTCCGCCTGGTGGCGCCAGATCAACGAATGGCGCGGCCGCGAATGCCTGAAGTTCGCGCCGTCGAACGAAGTCATCAAGCCGCAGTCGGTGGTGCAAAAAGTATGGGAGGTCACCAAGGGCGACGCCTTCATCACCTCCGACGTCGGCCAGCACCAGATGTGGGCCGCGCAATACTACGGCTTCGACAAGCCGCGCCGCTGGATCAACTCCGGCGGCCTGGGCACCATGGGCGTCGGCCTGCCTTACGCGATGGGCGTGCAGATGGCCAACCCCGGCGCGACAGTGGCCTGCATCACCGGCGAAGCCTCGATCCAGATGTGCATCCAAGAGCTCGCCACCTGCAAGCAGTATCACCTGACACCCAAGATCATCCTGCTCAACAACCGCTTCCTCGGCATGGTTCGCCAGTGGCAGCAGATCGATTACGGCTCCCGCTATTCCGAGTCGTACATGGATTCCCTGCCCGATTTCAACAAGCTCGCGGAATCCTTCGGCCATGTCGGCATGAAGATCGAGAAGCCGGGCGATGTCGACGGCGCGCTGCGCGAAGCCTTCGGCATGAAGGACCGCCTGGTGTTCATGAACTTCATTACCGACCAGACCGAGAACGTCTGGCCGATGGTGAAGGCCGGCAAGGGCCTGACTGAAATGCTGCTGGGTTCGGAGGATCTGTAATGCGCCATATCATTTCCGTATTGCTTGAAAACGAAGCGGGCGCGCTGTCCCGCGTGGTCGGCCTGTTCTCCGCGCGCGGCTACAACATCGAAACCCTGACCGTCGCGCCGACCGAAGATGCGACGCTGTCGCGAATGACCATCGTCACCAGCGGCTCGGATGACGTGATCGAACAGATCACCAAGCACTTGAATCGCCTGATCGAAGTCGTCAAGGTCGTCGACCTGACCGAAGGCGCGCACATCGAGCGTGAGCTCATGCTCATCAAGGTGCGCGCCGTCGGCAAGGAACGCGAGGAAATGAAG
>Ga0194137_10001902_pt1 | contig 12584 bp, 13 predicted proteins | sample TARM_MetaG_T3_14_FD_134025 | JGI IMG/M metagenome (GOLD analysis project Ga0194137, IMG submission 134025) | Freshwater microbial communities from Pennsylvania, USA, analyzing microbe dynamics in response to fracking - TARM_MetaG_T3_14 (version 2) | ecosystem: Environmental > Aquatic >... | reverse complement strand
TACCTTTTCATATATACTCTTTAGTCTCTCATAGTAATTTTTTTCATCTTTTTTAAATACTTCCAAAAGTTCTTTCATATACTACCTCAGATTCTCCATATTTTGAAGAAATAGAGTCTGTTTGCTCTCTTACAATCATGTGATAGTTGTAATCTAGGTTTTTAAACTCCCCATCCTTTCTCATTACTGGATGAAAGTTTCCTGATTTGATGGCCTCTATAAAATCCTTTTCATCTCTAATCACATCATAAAACTTTGTGGAGTATGTCCCTATTTTTTCTATAACATGGGCATCGCTCGACCCTATGGATGCAAGATTATACTCAGCAGCCAAAGAATATGTCATCAGATTGTGGTGAGCTAGAGTGCTCCCATTAAAGGATTCTACAGCAGATAGAAGAGGTGCTAGTTTTCTTATATTATTTCCAAGTCCTCTGTTATTGGTTCTAAAGGGATGGGCAGCCATAGCAACTCCATTGGCTTTTTTTACCTTTTCCAGAAGATACTCTGCACTCACTTTTTCTTTGGGTATATCCCTTAGACCAAATACAAGTATATCACCTTCATGAGTCAGTACTTCTGCTCCAACTATTACAAGAACGCCATTAATTAGAGCCCAGTATCCTATTTCATTTCGTAAATCATTATTTTCATGGTTTGTGATGCAAATGCCATTAAGGCCTCTTAGCTTTGCTGTATCAACCGCATCTTTAAAATCTATAAAACTATCTGAAGAATATCTATTTTCATGGATATGAGTATCAATTATCATAAAGTCCTCCTAGCAAACTAGAAATCAAATTGTCCCTATGCTTAATGATAACTCATATCAAATAATTTTATCCAATAGATATTCTTTATAGTTTTAATTAGTTTTGCCTATGACTTTTTATGAGAACTTATCATACAGTATGAATTCTTCCTCCAGTCCCTTTTCTTTCAATAGATCCACAACTGAATCTATCATCCTTGGACTACCGCAAAGATAGGCTTCTTTGTTTTCACCGTTTTCTATATATTTTGTAATTGTATCTGTAACCCTTCCCACTTCACCATTCCATTTAGCATCTGGCTTGGGTCTTGATATAGAAGGTATATATCTAAATTTTGGAAGTTCCTTTTCCAGCTCTTGGAACTCTTCATCAAAAAATAACTCTTCCTCATCTTTTGCTCCAAAGAAAAATGTAACTTTTCTATCTGTGATTCTATTTTCTCTCATATATCTGAGTATTGATAGTATCGGAGCCATCCCTGTACCAATAGCAACCATTATCATCTCTCTATCATTATCCTGATAGTAAAAATCTCCATAAGGTCCTACTACTGTAACCTTGTCCTTGTCATCCAGATGATAGTGGACATAGGTAGTACAGATACCCTCTGGCACAAATCCTATAAGTAGCTCGATTTCATTTTTTTGATTTGGAGAAGATGCAAGGGAATATGCTCTATATACTTCCTCTCTATTGCCTTTGTACTTTGGAGCAAGGAGCTGTATATACTGCCCTGCCTTAAAATCTATTTCTTTGCCTTCTGGCAGCCTAAGTATTAGATGTTTGATGCTCGGCGTTATAGATTCATTTTTAACCACGCTATACTCATACTGCTTTACATTGAATATAGCTTCATCTATTTCTATGTCTATATCGTTTTTTACCTTTACCTGACAGGAAAGTCTTATATTATCTTTTGCCTCTTCCTCGGTCACATATCCTGTTTCAGTAGGAAGCAAAGGGCCTCCCCCTTCTGTAACCTTTACCTTGCAAAATCCGCAGCTTCCCTTTCCTCCACATGCGGAAGGAATATACACTTCATTTTCTATAAGAAGGCCAAGAAGGGATGATCCACCTCTTGCATCATACTCTTTGCTTTCGTTTATTGTGATTTTTACATCACCATAATCATTTATAGTATTATTTGCAATGGTCAAAAGAAATGCAAGTATTCCTGATATTCCTGATATTATACCAACAGTCAAAACAATCTCCATATAAAAGGCCTCCTTTATTGTATTTTTACGATTCCAGAGAACCCTATAAATGCAAGAGCCATTATCCCTGTAATAATAAGTGTAATACCTGGTCCCTCTAGTCCATTTGGAAGCTTATTATTCTTTATTTTTTGTCTAATTCCTGCCATAGCAACTATAGCAAGAGTCCATCCTATTCCTGAACCTATTCCAAAAGCCAGTGATTGAATAAATGAATACTCTCTAATAAGCATGAATAATGAAACCCCAAGCACTGCACAGTTTACAGTAATTAGAGGAAGGAATATTCCAAGTGCATAATAAAGAGCTGGGAAATACCTATCTATAATCATCTCCACAAGCTGAACAAAGGCTGCAATCGAAATAATAAAAACTATAAATCTTAGATATTCTAGATTGAATGGAACTAGAATCTTATAATAAATAAAATAATTTAGTATAGACGTAAAAGTAAGAACAAATGTAACTGCTTGCCCTAGCCCAAATGCTGTTTTTATTTCTTTGGAAACAGCTATAAATGAACACATTCCTAAGAAGTTGGCAAGTATCATATTATTTGTAAAAATCGCTGCAAAGAATATAACTAGTGGATTTATTTCTATCATGCTGTCTTCGCCCCCTCACTATTTTCTTCTTTAGGCAAGATGTTTTTAGCAACCCATATTATTATTGCTAGTAAGAAAAATGCTGCAGGTGGCATAACCATAAGAGTCCAAGGCACAAATCCAGCAGGCATTACAGTATATCCAAATAATGTTCCAAAACCTAATAATTCTCTTACAAATGATATCAGAAGAAGTACAAAGGCATATCCTCCCCCATAGGCAATACCATCAATAAAAGCATCCTTTGCAGTATTATTTTGAGCAAAAGCCTCACATCGTCCCATTATAATACAGTTAGTGATTATAAGACCTACATACGGTCCAAGAGCTCTACTCATAGCAGGCATATAAGCCTTCAAGAAGATATCTAGTAGAATTACATAAAAAGATATAATAAATGTCTGAATCATCATTCTTATATGCTTTGGAGTCCTGTTTCTAATTAGAGATACTGTCATCTCTGAAAAAGCAGTTACAAATATAAGCCCTATTCCCATTATAAGAGAGTTGAGCATCAGGTTGGTTACTGCTAGAGCCGAACATATTCCAAGTATCTGTATAAATATTGGATTATCCTTAAAAAAACCTTTGGCAAAAGTTTCTTTTAAATTAGCCATTATGCTCCCCCCTCTTCCTTAAAGTTTTTAAATTCATGTATATTTTCATTTATAAGAGCTAAAACAGCGTTAGAGGTTGAAGTAGCACCAGAGATAGTATCTACATTTCCTCCTGGAGCTGGTCTATATACAACATATGGCATATCACCAGTAATATCTATACCTCTAAACTGCTCTTTATACCAGTCGTCTTCAATCCTTCCACCTAGTCCTGGGGTTTCACTATGTCTTACAAAATCTACCCCTAAAAATACTGTTCTTTCTGCATTCATAGCTCCAAAAGCCTCTACAGTTCCCCAAACAGCACTTCCAACTATAGGAAAAGCATATGATATTTCCTCTCCATCCTCTTTATAAATAAAGTAAGTTTGATCATCCCATATACCTTCAACTATGTTTTCTGCAAAAATCCTACTTATATCTTCACTAGAATTATATTCTATACCCAGTGCTGATAAAATACTCATACGGGTCTGGTTTTCTTCCTGTTCCTTTATAATCCCGTATGTCACTTGATTGAGAGTGGCTAAGGCTAGTGACATTATCATAGACATAACTACCATAAACGCTACGGGATAAAATAGAGTTTTTTTAGATTTTTCTTTTGTCATCTAAGCAGCCTCCTTCTCTTTAAGCCTTTTCTTATGCATTTTTACTAGTTCGTCGATAAGAGGTGTAAATGTATTTACTATTAATATAGCAAACATCACTCCTCCAGAGAAAAGCGCAAATCCCCTTATTATTACGCTGACAAAACCTATAAGTGCTCCATAAATCCACTTACCTTCTTTAGTAGATGCCGAAGATATAGGATCCGTTGCCATAAATACTGTAGCAAATAAAAACCCTCCACTTAACATTCCATATATTGGATTAAGTACTTGAGTAAATCCAAAAGCAATCATTGCATAACTACTTACTAAAAATCCTAGGACTACAGAAACCATAATCTGCCATGAAGCAGTCTTAGTATATATAAGATAAGCCCCAGCTAGTATTATAAGTATCTTGCTTGTCTCTCCAAGAGAACCTGAAACTGCTCCAAATAAAAGGTCATTGATTGAAGCAAGCTCTCCTGTAGTTCTATAAATTGTCATAGGAGTAGCCATACTTACAGTATCAATCACAGGAGTCATATACCTAGCAAACCCTCCTGGAAAAGATGTAGATACTTCATTCCACATTGCAGTAAGAGGCACTGGAAATGAAATATACACAAATGCTCTTCCCACAAGGGCAGGATTGAAAACGTTTTTTCCGAACCCTCCAAATACTTCCTTGCCAAATACTACCCCAAATATGATTCCAAGTACCGCAACCCAGTATGGTGTTGCTACAGGTAAAGTTAAGGTATAAAGAATAGAGGTTACTATGACTGCTTCTGACACTGGCTTGTTAAGCCTTTTTTCAAACATATATTCCGTAAGTATCGCAAATCCAAGCACCACAATCTGAAGAGTAAGTGCTTTAAAACCAAAGAAATAAACTGAAGCTAGTATGATAGGGAGTAATGAATATATTACTCTTCTCATCATTATCTGTTTCATAAAAAATTTTTTGGGCGGCAAATTAATTCCCTCCTTAAGTCTATAAATTTTATTAGTATTATATCCATGTTTGGGCTGAAATAACTGGAAGTTTGTAAAAAAAAATTGTTTTTTTACAAAGATTTAATAAAAAATGGAATAAATTTCAAAATATAACTGTTTATTTAGTTAAATTTGTGGTAAAATTATAAACAAGTAAATAGTATTTACATGAGTTTTTCACGAAACGGCAAAATTAAGGAAACTTAATTTCGCAAAGCCAAGGGCCTAAACCACACGGTATGGCAGCCTAGCTACCGAATGAAAATCTGTGAAAAACTCTCACCCCGATAAAGGCAAAGCTTGAGAAATCAAGCTACGCAAAGCCAAGGACCTAAACCATATGGTATGGCAGCCTAGCTACCGAAAGGAGAGTTTTTAATGTTGAAATTTAAAAATCTTGCTGCATCTTTAGGTGCTGCTCTAATACTTACAACTTCATACCTACCTGTATACGCTAACACTAACGAATTTATAGACGTATCTCAAGCATCAACAGGACTTGTTAAAGTAAATTATACAGCTCCAACAAACTCAAGACTAAAACTTCTTATAGAAAAAGACGGCGAAAGAAAATCTTATGATATATCTCCAAATAAACTAGAATCTTTCCCACTTACATTTGATAGCGGAAACTATAAGATTAGAATAATGGAAAACACCACTGGAAATAGCTACAAAGCTCTATACTCTAAGGACGTTAATGTGAGCTTGACATCTTCACAAAGCGTATTTCTAGCATCTACACAAACAATAAACTGGACTCCTGAAATGGCTCCTATCAAAAAAGCTGCTGAGCTTACTAAAAACCTTAACACAGATCAGGAAAAAGTTATGGCAATCTACAACTATGTAATAAACAACTACAAATATGACTACCAAAAAGCAGCTTCTGTAAAGCCAGGATATGTGCCTAACATCATAGATACTTATAACTCAAACACAGGAATATGCTACGATTACAGCACACTTTTCGCAGCAATGCTTAGAAGCCAAGGAATACCAACAAAAGTAGTAAAAGGCTACACTTCATACGTAGACGAATATCATGCTTGGAACGAAGTATTAATAAACGGAAACTGGGTTACAGTAGATACTACATTTGATGCAGCTTATAGCCAATCAGGAAAAAATGTTCAATTTGCTAAACCTTCAAATGAATATAAAACAACTGCTGAAGTTTAATAAATAAGTGAGCTACACCAGGGCTGGTGTTTCACATAGAGAAATCCCATGTATCAATAGATGCATGGGATTTTTTTATATTCCTTCAATCATTATTTGAATTAATTTAGCTATTTTTTATTTTTTTGAAGTAAGATGAGGGTATGGTTATTTCTATTGATGCTCCTCCATATATATTGTTGTAGGCTTCAACAAACCATCCGCTTGAGTCTATTATAGTCTTTACAATGGAAAGTCCTAGTCCTGTTACTCCATTTTTCCCCTTGTAGAACCTATCAAATACTAGCTTTTCTTCTCCAGATGAAAATCCTCTTCCATCATCTTCAAATACAATTACAATATTTTCCAAAACATCTACATAACCTTTAATGATTATTTTTTCGGATGCATACCTCATGCTATTTGAAAGGATATTGGAAAATATGACATCCAGTTTTTCGTCGCTATATGGTATGACAAGCTCCTTGTCTACCTCGTTTATTATTTCAATGTTTTTTCCAGAGGCAACCATTGCAAGCCTTAGCCTTTGTTCCTCTGATAGTTCCCACAGATTAATGTTTTTTATCTCTTCATCATTAATCCTTTTGTCTATCTTGCTGATATATACTATGGAGTTTACTGTGTCTCTTAGCTTCTTGCTTTCATCTATTATGATATCAAGGCTTTCTCCTACATCCTCAGGCTCTATGATTCCATCTCTTATTGCTTCTGCATATCCCTGAATAGACATGAGGGGAGTCTTTAGCTCATGGGAAGTATTTTGGAAAAACTCTCTTTGCTTGCTATAGTAGTCTTTCAATTTGTATGCCATATTTAGAAAATCATTGTTTATATCAGATATTTCGTCTTTGGTTCTGATAGGACTCCATGCAATATCCTTATCCAGGGAAAAAGACGATATATTTTTTCTAAGGACATTTACAGGGTTTATCATCCCTCTTTCAAAGAAAAACGCTAATATAAGGGCTATAAAGGATGCAACAACGAATCCAAACATTGCAGACCTGTTGATTAGAGAGTTGATTATAGACAAATCCTCTTTTTTTGCTACCATCACAAGATAGCCTAGACTCTCATCTCCTGTGAAGCTTGATCTGATGCCCCTTTCTTCTAAAAAATATCTTGACCTATCTATGTTTAGGGGGTCTATAGGTTCGTCATCAGAGCTATAGGACTGAAACACGATATTTCGCTCTTGATCGAGTATCAGAAGGTGAGTTGTGGCAAGTCTATTTGCAGAATACCATCTAGCCCTTGGAAGGACGACTTCGGATATCTCTACTGTAATTCCGCCCTGCTCTTCCTTTATTACTATCTGTCCTTGTACAGGCTCTTTGTTTGATTTTAAAGCCTCTCCTACCTGACCATCAATAGCCATAGAGATTTGATTGATAATCATATCCGCATCTCTTTTTAGGTCTTCTTTAGTTTGTCTATTTAGTATATTGTTAAAAGAAACCTTGGATATCCCCATAAAAATCATAGAGGTGGAAAGTATGATTATAAGATAGCTTATTATGATTTTTTTTCCTATTTTACTCATTTTTATCAACCCTATATCCATAGCCCCATACTGTAGATATCTTCATCTGAGACCCATGCTCCTTAAGTTTTTTTCTCAATCTTTTTACTGTATCATCCACATTTCTATCATATCCATCATAATCATAACCCCATACTGTAGATATTATCTGCTCTCTGGATAGGGGCATATTGGTGTTTTTCATCAAATACTCAAGTACCTCAAACTCTTTAATAGTAAACTGCACATCTTCGTTATTTATCTTTATGATTCTCCTATCTATAAAGAGCTCTAGATTTTTTATTTTAATTATATCTTCAGTATCTGACTCTTTTTTTTCTTTATATGCTCTTTTTAATATAGTTTTTATTCGCACGACAAGCTCTCTAGGGCTAAAGGGCTTTCCTAGATAATCATCTCCTCCAAGCTCTAATCCAAGAATTCTATCAAGCTCTTCACTTCTTGCAGAAACGAATATTATGGGAACATCACTGATTTCCCTTATTTTTTTACAAAGGTCAAGCCCATCTATACCGGGCATCATTATATCTAGCACCAGCAAGTCAGGTTTTTGCTTTTCAAAGGATTCAAGGACTTCCTCTGCATCAGGAAATGTAGTTACCTTATAGCCTTCTTTTTTTAGGTATAAGTCTATTAGATCCCTTATTCTCTTTTCATCATCAACTACAAATATGTGATTCACAATTACACCCGCCTTAAATTTGGAGTTAACCTTGGGTAGACTTCTTTACAAAGGCCACAGTTATGTACATGATTTAACTCAACTATATAGATTATATCATCCTCTATAGCTCATATTAATAATTATAATAAAATATCTTTTATTTAATCATTTATTATCTATGCTTATGCACCTACATAAATTTATAATATGAAAAATGCTGCCTGTCGGCAGCATTAAAAGGAGGAGTGTATCTATGTTAACTTGGCCTTTTGCCAAGGGACTGCACAAGCTCTATTCTGTTTTCAATTTCTTGATTTATATAATAATTAAGGGATACTAGCTTATCTACAAGTTCATCCATAAGCACTATATCTCTTTGTTCATGGGCTACATTGATTGAGTTAAGTATTTCTAATTTTTTAGTATTTAGTTCTCTAACATTTTCTTGTGATTTTATATATTGAGGTAGTTTTTTTACTGATTTTGAAGAATCCAATTTTTCAATTGTCTCTTGAAGTAACTTCATAAGATATACCTTTTCTTCTCTTTGAAATTCTATAAGTGGATAGAATTTTTCAAGCTCTGTAAGGTCCTCTAAAGGATACTCCTCAATTATTACGCTTTGCATATTGGTTCTCCTTTCAATATTGTCAACTAATCTGATTTTCATGTTCCGGTGCAGCTGGAAGGATTCTGCACCGGATTTAAAAGGGGTGGGTAAGGATGTATCTCGTTCCTTAGTTAATATAATAAAAGGAAATTATGGATTAAATTAGTGGAATTTGTGGAAATTTTGTGGGAAAAAAAATAAGCTGAATTTCAGCTTATTTTTATAGGATTATAAAGTTTTACTTATCTTTGCCATAAAGTCTTCAATTTCTTTTGCAGTCCCTAATTCGAGGGCTTCATTTGCAATCTCCTTACACTTTTCATAGCTCAGACTTCTAATCAACCTTCTAGCATGAAGTATAGATATAGGACTCATACTAAATTCGTCCAGCCCCATCCCTATAAGTAGAGGTATCAGTCTCATGTCTCCAGCAACTTCTCCGCACATTCCTACCCATATACCTTGTTTGTGTCCATTTTCGATTACTGTTTTAATTAACCTTAGTACTCCAGGGTTGAACGGCTGATATAGGTTCTCGATTTTTTCATTCATTCTGTCAACTGCACAGGTATATTGAATCAAATCGTTTGTCCCTATACTAAAGAAGTCCACATGTTTTGCAAGTATGTCACTAATAATAGCGGCAGATGGTATCTCTATCATAATCCCTACTTCAATGTCTTGAGAAAACTCTATATTTTCATTTTTCAGATCTTCTTTTACTTCATTTAAGATGTATTTAGCTTCTAAAAGCTCTTCAAGACTTGAAATCATAGGGAACATTATTTTAAGATTTCCATGTACGCTTGCTCTTAAAAGGGCTCTTAGCTGTATTTTAAATATTTCCTGTTCCTGAAGGCAAAGTCTGATAGCTCTATATCCCAAAAATGGATTCATCTCTTCTCCAATTTCAAGATAAGGAAGTTTTTTGTCTCCACCTATATCTAGAGTTCTTATGACAATAGGCTTTTCACCCATAGCCTCAAGGACTTTTTTATAGCTGATATACTGCTCTTCTTCAGTAGGCATAGTCTCTCTATTCATATATATGAATTCAGTTCTATAAAGACCTACTCCCTCTGCATCATTTCTTAAAAGTCCAGGTACATCATCTGGTGTTCCTATGTTTCCAGCAATTTCTACCTTTCTGCCATCTGAAGTAATGCTTTCCTGACCCTTCATTTCTTCAAGGGCTTTTATATCTCTTTCGTAAGCTTCTTTTAACTCTTTATATTTGGATATGGTTTCTTCTTCTGGATTGATTTCTATAATACCTGTTTCTCCATTTAATATAACTAAATCATTGTTTTTTACTTCTTTTGTTATATTTTTTAGACCTACCACAGCAGGGATTTCAAGAGACCTTGCCATAATAGCAGTATGGGATGTCCTTCCCCCTATATTGGTAAGGAAGCCCATTACCTTGCTTTTGTCCATAATAGCTGTATCTGATGGGGTCAAATCATGGGCTACCAGTATTACTTCTTCATCTAACACAGCCAAATCAGTAATCTTTTGTCCAGTGATTTTTCTTAAAACCCTATCTGTAACATCTTTTATATCTGCTGCCCTTTCCCTCATGTATTCATTTTCCATTACTTCAAATATGGCAATAAATTCATCGGCTGTTTCCTTTAGTGCATAGGCAGCGTTTACATTTCCCTCAATTTTAGTGTTTGTCATTTCTATTAGTTCAGGATCTTCCAAAATCATGATATGAGCTTCAAATATAGATGCTTTCTCTTCTCCAAGTTCGGAAAATGCTTTTGTCTTGATTTTTTCAAGCTCAGTCTTTGATTCATTAAGTGCATTTATTAGAGTTTCTTTTTCTTTTTCTATATTATCAATATGCTTTTTTTTAATTTTTAAGGGTTCATTTTTAATGATTAAAGCTTTTCTTATATCTATTTCAGGGGAAGCTCCTGTTCCAATTAGCATATTTACTCCTCCATTACTCTCCAAAATTTGAATTAAATAAATCTACCAGAGTTTCCACTGCTTCTACTTCGTCTGGTCCGCTAGCTGATATTGTGATTTCGTCTCCTTTTTGCATCCCTGAGCTCAAGATATTCATTATTGATTTTGCATTAATGCTCTTATCTCTTACTTCAATAAAGACATCAGAGGAAAACTTCATAGTAGTTTTAGCAATGATAGATGCTGGTCTAGCGTGGATTCCTGTTTCATTTAAAATAGTCAATGTTTTTTTCATGGTTAATTTCTCCTTTTACATTATAGTTATTATATTTTCTTCAGCAGCCTTTACATCTATCCCTGCTTCAAACTTTATTGTTTTATCTTCAGGAAGGTTAGTAAAAATCACTGGAGTAATTGTTGACTTTGCTAGTTTTTCTATAGTATCAAGGTTTGCTTTTAATAACGTTTGCCCAGGCTTTATAATATCTCCTTCATTTGCAATAAGGTCAAAGCCTTCTCCCTTTAGATTTACAGTATCAATACCAAAATGAATGAGTATTTCAAGTCCTTCATTTGAAAGGATTGAAATGGCATGTTTAGTTGGAAATACGCTCAGTATTTTTCCATCTACTGGAGATACTACTTCACCATTACTTGGCTTTATAGCAAATCCGTCACCCATCATTTTGCTAGCGAAGACTTCATCTGGGACTTCACTCAAGTTCAGTAATTTTCCTTCTAATGGAATAAAAAGCTTGGTTTTATGTATTTCACCTTTTTCTATAGGAGTCTTTATTTTCCCATCGAGTAAGGCTTTTATATCGTTTGACTCTGTCCCAAAAGGCAGCTGAATTTCATTTTGCTTTTCTATTATATTTTCCATTCCTATTTCATGGAGCTTTTGTTTATTGATTGTTTTTTCATCCTTTAGAGTTATTCTGAGTCTTGTAATACATGACTCTACATTTGTTATATTTTCTTCTCCTCCAAGTGCTTCAAATACTATATTTGCTTTTTCTTCTAAAGTGAATTCGTTTTCCTTTTTGCCAAGGCCAAACAGCTTTTTAAACATAATTTTCATCCTTTCTAAAAAACAGCAATAAAAAAACATGAGAAATGGAACCACAAAATTGCTTTGCAGTTAATCCTTTTACTCATGCCTAATCGTATTAGTAACACGTAAAATTTATTTGGTTTATAATCATTTTATCAAAAAACTTTTTATAATTCAATTATTTTCTTAATTTTCTTTTTTCTCTTTTAGTTTATGCAGATGAATAGCAGTGTAGGTAATTTCAGGCTCTAACATCTTGAGCTTTAGGCTTTTTTCTATGATTTTTGAGATATCATAGGCAGCTTTATACTCTACAGGTATCTGCTCCTTTATTTGCAGTGTAAGGGAATCCCTAGATATGCTTTTGTTTTCCAGCCTATCTATAAGGCCGCTAAGATGCATCAGGAATCTTTTGAAATCAAAGGATGTCCTGTTTATTTTTATTCCAAACTTTTTTTCCACAAAGGATATGATGATATTTATTAACTTTGTGTGCTCCAGAGCCTTGTTTTTGTCATTACTTCCCCTTCCTCCAAAAAAATGAAGGGTTAGAAATCCTATCTCGGAGTCTGGGATAGATATACCTAGGTCATTTTCTATTATTACTACTGCTTTTTTTGCAAGCTCATACTCTACTGGATAAAGCAGTCTAGTTTCATAAAGAAAGGGATTTACTATATCAACCCCTTCCTTCAATCTTTTTACTGCAAAGTTTATATGATCGATAAGACCCACATTTATTTTTTCGCTAAAGTCTTCTCCAATTTCCTTTTTTATCATTTCATTTATCTTTTTACATATTTCTATAATTTT
>Ga0194137_10001900_pt1 | contig 12589 bp, 12 predicted proteins | sample TARM_MetaG_T3_14_FD_134025 | JGI IMG/M metagenome (GOLD analysis project Ga0194137, IMG submission 134025) | Freshwater microbial communities from Pennsylvania, USA, analyzing microbe dynamics in response to fracking - TARM_MetaG_T3_14 (version 2) | ecosystem: Environmental > Aquatic >... | reverse complement strand
GTGTTGGAGTCGATCAATTGAATCTGAGCAATCAAGTCGCCCTGGTGACAGGCGCGTCGCGCGGCATCGGCCGTGCAATCGCATTGGAACTGGTCAAGCAGGGTGCCAGAGTCGTCGGCACGGCAACCTCCGAAGCAGGGGCGGCTGCAATCACCGAGTACCTGTCTTCCGTGCAGCCCGGTTCGGGCAAGGGCGTTGTTCTCAACGTGACCGATGCCGAGCGCTGCACTGCAGTGGTCGATGAAGTGCAAAAGGAATTCGGCAGCCTCTCCATTCTGGTCAACAATGCCGGCATCACGCAGGACCAGCTTGCCATGCGGATGAAGGATGAAGAATGGGATGCCGTCATCGCCACCAACCTGACTGCCGTCGGGCGGCTGTCTCGCCTGGTGCTGCGCGGCATGATGAAGGCGCGCAGCGGCCGCATCATCAATATCACTTCGGTGGTCGGCTCCACAGGCAATCCGGGCCAGATGAACTACGCCGCGGCGAAGGCCGGCGTTGCAGGCATGAGCCGCGCTTTGGCGCGCGAGATTGGCAGCCGCAACATCACCGTCAACTGCATCGCGCCGGGCTTCATCGATACCGACATGACGCGCGAGCTCGGAGAGCAGCAAGTCGCCGCGTTGATGCAGCAGATCCCGCTGGCGCGCTTCGGCCAGCCCGAGGACATCGCTGCAGCAGTTGCCTTCCTTGCCTCGCCGCAAGCTGGATACATCACCGGTACCACATTGCATGTCAACGGCGGCATGTACATGAGTTCGTAAGAGCGTTAGACGCAATTGGCTGATGTTCGCCGCTTGATCAAAACAAAAGCCAAAAATGAATTTTCACTGCGCAAACCTGATAAAATGCGCGCACTTTCTGTAACCCACTGGAGGGATAATATGTCCGATATCGAACAACGCGTTAAGAAGATCGTCGCTGAGCAACTTGGCGTCGCAGAAGCAGACATCAAGAATGAATCGTCCTTCGTTGACGATCTCGGTGCCGACTCTCTTGATACCGTTGAGCTCGTGATGGCACTCGAAGACGAATTCGAAATGGAGATCCCGGACGAGCAGGCCGAGAAGATCACCACCGTGCAGCAAGCAATCGACTATGCCAAGGCACACGTCAAGGCCTAATATCGTTCAGATTGATTTCAGGAGAACCGCTTGAGCCGCTCACGTGAACGTCGCGTCGTAGTGACCGGCCTCGGCTGTGTTTCCCCCGTCGGCAATACCATTGTCGATGCGTGGGCAGCCCTTACCGAAGGCAGATCAGGTATTGCGACCATTACTAAATTCGACGCCACGCCTTTCTCAACGCGCTTTGCGGGTGAAGTTAAGGGCTTCAATATCGAGGATTACATCCCCGGTAAGGAAGCGCGCCACATGGATACATTCATCCACTATGGAATGGCCGCGGGAATCCAGGCTTTCCAGGATAGCGGACTGACCGTCACCGAGGAAAACGCCGAAAAGATTGGCGTGCTCGTCGGCTCGGGTATCGGTGGCTTGCCGATGATCGAAGAGACGCACGCCGAACTGACAAATCGCGGACCGCGCAGGATCAGTCCGTTCTTCGTTCCGGCGTCGATCATCAACATGATTTCGGGGCATCTGTCGATCAAGTACGGCTTGAAAGGGCCGAACCTTGCCATCGTCACCGCCTGTACTACCGGCCTGCACTGCATCGGTGCGGCTGCCCGCATGATCGAATACGGCGATGCGGACGTCATGATCGCAGGCGGCGCCGAATCCACGGTTTCGCCGCTCGGTGTGGGCGGATTCGCAGCGGCACGCGCGCTGTCCGGCCGCAACGATGATCCGGCAACGGCTTCCCGCCCATGGGACAAGGACCGTGACGGTTTCGTGCTCGGCGAGGGTGCCGGCGTCATGGTGCTCGAAGAGTACGAGCATGCCAAGGCGCGCGGTGCGACGATCTACGCTGAAGTGCTTGGTTTCGGCATGAGTGCCGATGCACACCACATGACGGCGCCGCTGGAAGACGGCGATGGCGCCCGCAGGTGCATGGTCTCGGCCATGACGAATGCCGGCATTCGCGCCGATCAGGTCGACTACGTCAATGCGCATGGCACATCGACTCCGCTTGGCGACATCGCCGAAACGGTCGCCATCAAGCGCGCACTGGGAGATCACGCCAAGAAGGTCGTCGTCAATTCGACCAAGTCGATGACAGGCCATTTGCTTGGCGGTGCGGGCGGCCTCGAATCCGTATTCACGGTACTGGCCATCCATAACCAGATCTCGCCGCCCACCATCAATATCTTCAACCAGGATCCGGCGTGTGATCTTGATTACTGCGCCAACACCGCACGTAACATGCCGATCAATGTCGCCGTCAAAAACTCCTTCGGTTTCGGAGGTACGAACGGTACTCTGGTATTCGGTAAGATCTGACCTATCCGCTTCTTCATTCTCTCTCAGTCCAGTCCATGCTCGGCTGAGGGAGAATGACAGTCCTTTCACTCATTGCCATGTCAATTTCGGTATCGGCAATCGTCAAGCCATCCCGGATCCTCGCCGCACTGACGCTGGTCATGGCAACCCTCGCATCGATAGTGGGCATTCTCCTCGGCGTCGGTGTCATCGGCGAACCGGCAGGCTCGCTGCGCATGATCCTCGCGGTATGCATTCCTATCGTCTCATTTTTTGGGTTTTATCATGGCATGCGGAGTCGAAAACCCATACAACTTGATATCTCCGGCATAGGGCAAATTCGAATTGCGGAGTGGTCCGACGAGACCTCTTGTAGAGAGTCGAAGAGGACGCATGTAGGACTTAATGGTGATGAAGTCCGGCTTCTCCCGGAGTCGACATTCTGGCCGCTGATGCTTCTATTGCGGCTCAGGGATATGAACGGGAAGGTCGTGACGGTGCCGGTTTTACCCGATAGCGTCTCGCGCGACAGCTTCCGGGCTCTGTCGGTGGCCTGCAGATGGATTGCCGCAAATGAAGTGCGATCCAAAGCAAATCATTGATGTGTAAATAGCGCTAAATTTACTGTGCAATACATTGAACCAATTACATTTCTTCCAGTCAACTACACAGGCGCGTGAATGTTGCAATGAAACAAGGGAACGGGGATTGACGACAGAACGCGATATTGATCAACTGCTTGTCGAACGCGTACAGCGCGGCGACAAGAAGGCATTCGAGCTTCTGGTAAGCAAATACCAGCGCAAACTCATGCGCCTGGTATCGCGACTGGTCCGTGATCAGGCAGAAGCCGAGGATGTCGTTCAGGAAGCTTTTATCAAAGCATACCGGGCACTGCCTCAGTTCAGAGGAGACTCCGCGTTTTACACATGGTTGTATCGGATCGGGATCAACACCGCCAAGAACTATCTTGTGACGCAGGGACGACGAGCTCCAACTTCAACCGAGGCTGATGCTGAAGAAGCGGAAACTTTTGATGACGGAGAGCATCTTAGGGACATCAATACGCCCGAATCCATGTTGGCAACAAAACAGATTGCGGAAACCGTGAATGTTGCAATGGATGCTCTTCCTGATGAGCTCCGCATCGCAATTACATTGCGTGAAATAGAAGGGTTGAGCTACGATGAAATTGCGGAGGCGATGGGGTGTCCAATAGGCACTGTTCGGAGCCGGATATTTCGAGCGCGTGAAGCTATTGCCGAAAAATTAAGACCGCTGTTGGGAACTGCGATCGACAAGCGCTGGTAGTAGCAGGGGAAGATACAAGTTTGATACATACAACAGGTGTGGCGCAGCCTGAACGGGGTAAGAATGAATAGCAAAATAAAAACGCAGGAACAGATCTCGGCGATGGCCGACGGGGAGATTTCTGTTGAGCAGCTCGATGAAGCGTTAGCCGCACTGGGTAGTAAGGATGTCCAGGATGACTGGACACTGTATCACCAGATCGGTGATCTGCTGCGTTCCGAGGATATGAACGTTCAGCTGAGCAAGGATTTCTCCGCACGCATGTGGGCGCGGCTGGAAACCGAGCCGACGATCATCGCGCCTGCAGCCAAAAGTATCGCTCCCGCGCCCACACCAGATTCCGTGACTTGTACAGGCAAGGAAACCCGATCTTTGCCAGCCCCGGCACGACGCTGGGCATTGCCGGGAATGGCGGCAGCAGCGGCAATGGCGGCGGTGGCCTTTGTCACCACGCCTCAACTGCTGGTCGCGTTCAAGGACGCGCCTGCAGACAAGTCGCCGGGCGTGTCGATGGCCGGCAATCCGGCAGCCAGTCATGCCAACGGCGGTGCTGCTCAGGAGACTGTGATCGCAGCTTCGGCCTCGGGTGAACTCGTCGTTCGGGACCCTCGTATTGATGATTATCTCCTTGCCCATCAGCGCTATTCCCCCTCTGTCTACAGCACTGCGCAGTTTGCGCGCTCAGCTACTTTTGCAACCGAATCCAACAAATAATTTGTATGCGGCAAACACACGCGTTATTTAAGTTTGTCGTTGCTATATCGATTCTCTTTACGTTTCCGGCTTCGGCTGAAAACGCAGATTCGTTATCCGATAAAAGGGATGCTCAATCCTGGTTGAGGAAGATCCAGTCGGCAGCGCAAAAACTCAATTACTCCGGTACCTTTGTATATCAGCAGGCAAATCAGATGCGGACTTCTCGCATCAGCCATTTGCTCGACGGACGTAACGAAGTCGAAAAGCTTGAAATACTCGACGGCAAGCCTCGTGAATACATACGTAATAACGAGGAGGTCATTTGCTACGTCCCCGACGCAAAGACACTGTTCGTGGAAAAGCGGGTAACGCATGATATCTTTCCTGCAATTCTCGCCAACAACGCTGTCGAACTGACCGAGCATTACGACGTTCGCAAGGAGGAAAGCGGACGCATCGCAGGCCATGACTGCCAAGCGATTACGCTGCGGCCCAAGGATGGCTTGCGCTATGGCTACAAACTGTGGGCCGAGAAGGGCAGCGGACTGCTGCTCAGGGCGCAAACCCTCAACGAAAAGAACGAGGTTGTCGAGCAGATATCCTTTACCCAGATATCGATCGGCAATATCGACCGGAACCGAGTCAAGCCGAGCTACACCAATACTAATGGATGGAAAGTCGAAAATTCCGCCATGACCCAGGTCAACTTGTCCGGTTGGACGGTGAAGGCATTGCCCAAAGGATTCCGCAAGGTGCGCGAGGTCAAGCGGCTGGTGTCCGATGCCAATGCAGGGGCGGGACAGGCGACTCAGCGCGAGGTCTCCCAGATCGTATTTTCGGATGGGCTTGCTGCGATATCCGTATTCATCGAACCGGAATCGCAGAGCCGAACGGAAGGGTCCATACAGCAGGGAGCAACAAATATCGTCGGAAAGCGTCAGGGAGACTTTTGGCTTACTATTGTAGGAGAGGTCCCCTCTGCTGCAATCAGGCAGGTGGCCAATTCCATTGAATTCAAACCCAGATAGCCAGAAAAACAGGATTCCATGAAAACAGTCTTCGTTGCCCGTACAGCATTGCTGAGCATGATCTTGAGCGTTGCCGGCGTGGCGATTCCCGCATTGACAGGCTTGGCTCCGGTACAGGCGCAGGCAGTGCCGTCTGCTGCGTTGCCGGACTTCGCCGATCTCGCTGAAAAATCCGGTCCCGCGGTCGTCAATATCAGAACGACCGAGCGGGTCAAGCCGGGGCAGGGCGGGACAGGCGTGCCCGGCGCCGAAGACGAGGAAATGCAGGAATTCTTCCGGAAATTTTTCGGTGTCCCCATGCCGCGCCAGCCACAGCCGGAACGCTCGCCTCGCAACGGGCGCAAGCAGTCGCCCCAGCAGGAGGAGGAAGTGCCGAGGGGCGTCGGTTCGGGCTTCATCATTTCCGGTGACGGATTCGTGCTGACGAATGCGCACGTCGTCGACGGTGCGGACGATGTCTACGTAACCCTGACCGACAAGCGCGAATTCAAGGCCAAGATCATCGGCGTGGACAAGAGAACCGATGTCGCGGTCGTGAAAATCGAAGGTAACAACCTGCCGCGCCTGCCGATCGGCGATCCCAGCAAGCTGCGCGTCGGAGAGTGGGTGATAGCCATTGGTTCGCCCTTCGGCCTCGACAATACCGTCACGTCGGGCATCATTTCGGCAAAGGCCCGTGATACCGGAGACTATCTGCCGCTGATTCAGACGGACGTTGCGGTCAACCCCGGCAATTCCGGCGGACCGCTGATCAACATGCGCGGCGAGGTTATCGGGATCAACTCGCAGATCTACAGCCGATCCGGCGGATACATGGGAATTTCGTTCGCAGTTCCTATCGACGAAGCCATGCGGGTAGCCGAACAGCTGCGCGTCAGCGGTCGCGTCACGCGCGGCCGTATCGGCGTCCAGATCGGTGAAGTCACCAAGGACGTGGCTGAATCGCTGGGGCTGCAGCGTGCGCAGGGCGCGCTCATCCAGCGGGTCGAACCGGGCGGTCCGGCGGAAAAGGGGGGCCTGGAGGCTGGCGACATCATCTTGAAGTTCAACGGTACGTCGATCGAAAAATCGTCCGATTTGCCGCGCATTGTCGGCGCAACCAAGCCGGGTACCAAGTCCACGCTCACGATCTGGCGCAAGGGCGCGAACAAGGACGTGAGCCTGACCGTGGCCGAGCTTGAGCCGGAGAAGGTTGCGAAGAAAGAGGAGCGCAAGGCCAAGCCGGAACAGGCGCCGAACGCACTGGGTCTCGTCGTGAACGATTTGTCGGAAGCCCAGAAAAAAGAACTGAAACTGGACGGCGGCGCACTGGTGGAGTCGGTTGAAGGCCCTGCCGCACGTGCCGGATTGCGTGCCGGCGACGTCATCCTGCGACTGAACAACAATGACGTGAAGGATGCAAAGCAGTTCAACGGTTTGGTGACAAAGCTTGAGCCGAAGAAGACTGTGGTCGTTCTGGTGCGTCGCGGCGATGCGTCGCAATTCGTGCCGATCAAGCCGAACGGACAGTAACAGGAACGATGCTGGCATAACCGGCACATGACACAGTGTCCATGTGCCGGTTACGCCTCCCGTTCGAGTGACGCCAGCTTGTACGGCATTCAGTATCATTCTTTCAGGTGAGGCGGTATACTGCAATCCGCCTTGCAGTCACCGCAGCGGCAATAGCCGAAGTCGACAACGATGGCTATTGTCCCCAGCCACCGCTTGATAAGTCGATGTCGTGGTCCATTTCACCTTATATTCCCGATCCTATTGCCACTTGTGCGACGACATGCTGGAGGCGCTGCAAGCCCTCAGCAGCGAATACCCGTTTACCGTGGAAACGGTCGATGTCGATTCCGACGAGACACTGGTGGCGCAATTCGATGAACGTGTTCCCGTACTATTCGCCCGGAGAGGCGATGCAAGTGCCGTCGAGTTGTGCAATTATTTTCTCAATGAGGCCAAGACGCGGGAGTTTCTTTCCGGTGTGCAGTGACTCGCGTATTGGACGCTGATACTGCATTTCGGGCGATTTTGTGGGCTTTCCCTCTCGAAATCCGGTAGAATGCCGGGCATCGAATATTCTTCTGTCATAAGGCGCTCAACTGGGGGCTTACCCCGCTCGGAGCGCCTTTTTTGTAGTTGCATCTTAGTTAATGGACAACATTCGCAATTTTTCCATCATCGCGCACATTGACCACGGAAAATCCACCTTGGCCGACCGCATCATCCAGATCTGCGGCGGCCTGTCGGACCGGGAAATGGAAGCGCAAGTGCTGGATTCGATGGACCTCGAGCGCGAGCGCGGCATCACCATCAAGGCGCAAACCGCCGCGCTGTCGTACAAGGCGCGTGACGGCAAGACCTATAACCTCAATCTGATCGATACGCCCGGACACGTCGACTTCAGCTATGAAGTCAGCCGGTCCCTGTCGGCGTGCGAAGGTGCGCTGCTGGTGGTCGATGCCTCCCAGGGCGTCGAGGCGCAGACCGTTGCCAACTGCTACACGGCCCTTGATCTGAACGTGGAAGTCGTGCCGGTGCTGAACAAGATCGACCTGCCTTCCGCCGACCCGGACAATGCGATCAGCGAGATCGAAGACGTGATCGGCATCGACGCGAGCGATGCGGTGCGCTGCTCGGCCAAGACCGGTCTCGGAGTGGAAGATGTGCTGGAGTCGCTGATCGCCAAGGTACCGCCGCCAAAGGGAGATCCGGACGCGCCGCTGCAGGCGCTGATCATCGATTCCTGGTTCGACAACTACGTCGGCGTCGTCATGCTCGTGCGCATCGTCAACGGCACCTTGCGCCCCAAGGACAAGATCTCTCTGATGGCGACCGGTGCTCAGTACCTGACGGAGAACATCGGCGTCTTCACACCGAAATCCCAGTCCAGGGAAGCCCTGTCCGCGGGACAGGTCGGCTTCGTCATTGCAGGCATCAAGGAACTCAAGGCCGCAAGGGTCGGTGACACGATCACGCTGGCTTCCAAGCCGGCGTCAGCCGCCTTGCCAGGCTTCAAGGAAGTGCAGCCGCAGGTCTTTGCGGGCCTGTTCCCGGTCGAGGCCAACCAGTATGACGCGCTGCGCGATTCGCTTGAAAAGCTCAAGCTCAACGACGCGGCATTGCAGTACGAGCCTGAAGTATCCCAGGCGCTGGGCTTCGGTTTCCGCTGTGGCTTCCTCGGCCTGCTGCACATGGAGATCGTGCAGGAGCGCCTCGAGCGCGAATTCGACATGGACCTGATCACCACGGCGCCAACGGTGATTTACGAGGTCGTGCAGCGCGATGGCACAGTCATCATGGTGGACAATCCCTCCAAGATGCCCGACCCGTCCAAGATCGAAGAGGTTCGCGAGCCCATCGTCACGGTCAATCTGTACATGCCGCAGGAGTACGTCGGCTCCGTCATCACGCTGTGCACCCAGAAGCGGGGTGTCCAGATCAACATGGCCTATCACGGCAAGCAGGTGATGCTGACCTATGAAATGCCCATGGCGGAAATCGTTCTGGACTTCTTCGACAAGCTCAAATCCACGTCGCGCGGCTATGCGTCGATGGATTACGAGTTCAAGGAAAACCGTGCCGCCGATGTCGTGAAGGTCGACATGCTGATCAACAGCGAGAAGGTCGATGCGCTGGCGATTATCGTTCACCGTGCCAGCAGCCAGTATCGCGGCCGCGCGGTGGCCGCGAAGATGCGCGAACTGATTCCCCGCCAGATGTTCGATGTGGCGATCCAGGCGGCCATCGGTGCGAACATCATCGCACGCGAGAACGTCAAGGCGATGCGCAAGAACGTGCTGGCGAAGTGTTACGGGGGCGATATCTCGCGCAAGCGCAAGCTGCTTGAAAAACAGAAGGCGGGCAAAAAACGGATGAAGCAGGTCGGTTCGGTAGAAGTGCCGCAGGAGGCATTCTTGGCGATTTTACAAGTGGAAGATAAATGAATCTGCAATCGGTCCTCGGAAACTTTGCACTTATTCTTTTCATTCTGACTATCGCTACCGGGATCATCTGGTTCCTGGATGTTTTTCACTTTTCGCGGCTTCGGCGGGCAAAGGCGAATCAGGCGCTCGCCGAATTCGATGCCCGCCATGCGAAGCTCCGGGCCGATGGCATCAAGGTCGATGACAGCGGCCGCAGCAGGCTCGAAGCCGAGATGCTCAAGCAGCCGACGTGGATTGAATATTCAGGCAGTTTCTTTCCGGTCATTGCCCTGGTGTTCTTTCTCAGGTCATTCCTGTACGAGCCGTTCAAGATTCCATCGAGCTCCATGGTGCCGACGCTCGTCATCGGCGACCTCATTCTCGTCAACAAGTTTACCTACGGCATCCGCTTGCCGATCATTAACAAAAAGATCATACAGATCAATGACCCGCAGCGCGGCGATGTCATGGTCTTCAAGTTTCCGAAAGATCCTTCGCTCGACTACATCAAGCGTGTCGTCGGTGTCCCTGGTGATAAAATCACTTATAAAAACAAGCGCTTAATCATCAATGGCAAGGAACTGTCTTATCAGCCGCTGCCGGATTACCTTGACGAAGAGCACTTGAACTATTCCAAGCAGTACCTGGAGAATCTGTCAGGCGTCACTCACAAGATTCTCAACGACGAGCGGGCACCGTCATATGTGCAGAATCCGGACCCTTTCCCGATGCATGAAGCATGCAGCTACAACGTCGAGGGCTTCACCTGCACAGTCCCTGCTGGACATTACTTCATGATGGGGGATAATCGGGATAACAGTCTCGATAGCCGATATTGGGGCTTCGTTCCGGATCAGTACATCGTGGGCAAGGCATTCTTTGTTTGGATGAACTTCGGAAACATCAAGCGCATCGGCGGGTTTCAATAAATAAAGACATCAAGGGAGTGATGTATGAAAATGAGGTCGGCCGCCGGGGAGTCGGGCTTGTCTCTCACGGGGTTCCTGTTTGTTATTGCAGTTGTTGCGATGTTTGCTGTGCTGGGGCTCAAAGTCGTTCCGACGGTTGTCGAATATAGTGCAATCAAGAAGGCGATTGCCAACGCGAAGAATAGTGGAACGACTGCGCGCGAGATCCAGGATGCTTTCGAAAAGCAGCGTAGCGCCGGTTATATCGATTCCGTGACCGGGAAGGACCTTGAGATCATCAAGACCGCTGAAGGCTTTGACGTCAGCGTGGCCTACGAAAAGCGTATTCCGCTGGTCGGTCCGGCAAGTCTGGTGATTGACTATGTGGCAACAACCGGCCGGAATGCGGGCGGCGGTTAATCTGAACAGTAGAAGGATTTGGGCGACGGAGCGAGATGGATTTCAAGTTATTGCAAGACCGGCTGGGGCATGCGTTCAGGGATGTTGCATTACTGCAGCAAGCATTGACGCATCGCAGCCACAGCAGTGTGCATAACGAAAGGCTGGAATTCCTTGGCGATTCCGTCCTGAATTGCGTCGTCGCGTCTCTTCTATTCGAGCGCTATCTGAAGATAGACGAAGGGGATCTGTCGCGCCTGCGGGCCAATCTGGTGAAGCAGCAGTCGCTGTATGAAATTGCACAGAGACTGGAACTGTCGCAATTCCTGCGCCTTGGCGAAGGTGAGCTGAAATCCGGCGGCTTCAGGCGGCCGTCCATCCTTGCCGATACGCTGGAAGCCTTGTTCGGCGCAATTTTCCTTGATGGGGGCTTCAACTCCGCGCGCGACGTGATCCGTGCGCTTTACATTCCCATTCTCGATACCGTCGATCCCAAAACCTTGGGCAAGGATGCCAAGACCCTGCTGCAGGAATATCTGCAAGGCAAGAAGATAGCCTTGCCCCAATATAATGTCGTTGCAACCCATGGCGCAGCGCATAACCAGGAATTCGAAGTCGAGTGCCTGGTGCCCAAGCTCGACATCCAGGTATTCGGCACCGGTGGCAGCCGCAGGGCGGGGGAGCAGGCGGCAGCGAAACTGGCGCTGGAGGCGGTTCAGAATGCGCTGCTTAAAAGCACAGGAGCTGCACGCAAGACACGGCCGCGTGCATCGCAGCTGAAGCTTGCCGGCATTGCCACCATCCAGTCGGACACGCCGGCTACACCAAACGCCTCGGGCGAAGGCACAGGCCGCAAATCCGGCAAGGCATCAGCCAGGGCGGAGCCCAAGATTGAACCCAGGGCGGAAGCGATTGAAAGCGCGTCCGACCTATCCCAGACCCGCCTGGATCTGAATCCGGCGTCGGACACGGACGATTCCGCTGTAGAGAAACCGATGTCCCAGGACGACAAAGGCGTGTCTTCACCGCCTTCCCAAACAAAGACTGCATGACCTCCTCAGACGAATCTTCCGGCTTCCGCTGCGGCTATATCGCCATCGTCGGCCGCCCCAATGTCGGCAAATCAACACTGATGAACGCGCTGATCGGCGCGAAAGTCAGCATTACCTCACGCAAGGCGCAAACCACTCGGCACAGGATCACCGGCATCCAGACCCATGAGACGGCGCAGTTCGTCTATGTCGATACGCCAGGCTTCCAGACCAAGCATTCCAATGCCTTGAACAGGACCCTGAACAGGACGGTCACCACGACGCTGACCGCCGCGGATGTGATCCTTTTTGTTGTCGAGGCCGGCGTCTTCGAGCAGGCAGACAAGCAAGTGCTCGAACTGCTTCCCAAGAACGTGCCCTGCATTCTGGTCATCAACAAGTCGTACCATATCAAGGACAAGGCCGTGCTGATGCCCTTTGCCCAGAAGGTCGCTGCCGAGCATGAATTTGCACAGGTCGTGCCGGTCTCGGCAAAGCAGCGTTTTCAGTTGAATCTGCTTGAGCAGGAGATCGAGAAATATCTGCCGGTCAATCCTCCGATGTTCGACGCCGATGACATTACCGACCGCAGCGAGAAATTCCTGGCCGCCGAAATCGTCCGGGAAAAAGTGTTCCGCTTCGTCGGCGAAGAACTGCCCTATACCAGTACCGTCCTGATCGAAAAGTTCGAGCAGGAAGGCAACCTGCGCAGAATTTTTGCGGCGATCCTGGTCGAACGGGAGGGCCACAAGGCGATGGTCATTGGACAGAAAGGGGCCAAGCTCAAAGAAATTTCAACCCAATCCAGGCTGGATATGGAAAAACTCTTCGGCGGCCCCATCTATCTTGAAATATGGGTTAAGGTAAAGTCCGGTTGGGCAGACAACGAAGCCGGCCTGCGTGCATACGGATATGAAT
>Ga0194137_10001897_pt1 | contig 12592 bp, 13 predicted proteins | sample TARM_MetaG_T3_14_FD_134025 | JGI IMG/M metagenome (GOLD analysis project Ga0194137, IMG submission 134025) | Freshwater microbial communities from Pennsylvania, USA, analyzing microbe dynamics in response to fracking - TARM_MetaG_T3_14 (version 2) | ecosystem: Environmental > Aquatic >... | reverse complement strand
TCTTTATCCCGTTCAGGACCGGGTTCTCACCACCGATTCGTTATTTGAACTAGAGACACTGCCCGGCTCGGTTGGCATTCTCGGTCTCGGGGCGATCGGTATCGAAATCGGCTTGGCGCTGTCGCGCCTGGGCGTTCGCGTGATTGCTGCTGACCTGAAGACTGTTCCGGCGAGGATTGTAGATCCAGAAGTGGGCGCTCGCGCCACCGAATACTTTACGCATAGCAGCGGATTGACGATGTGGTTGGGAAAGAATGTCAATGTGGGAAGGACGCCGACCGGCGTATCGATGTCGAACGGCACCGAGACCGCAGAGGTGGAATGGGTGCTGGCGGCGCTCGGCAGAAAACCGGTCTTGCACGGACTGCAGCTGGACGCTGCTGGGGTGGCGCGGGACGAGCGGGGATATCCGGTTATCGATCCGTATACGATGCGTGCCGGTCATTTTCCGATCTACTTTGCCGGGGATGTGACGCCCGACCGGTCGTTGCAGCATGAGGCTGCTGACGAAGGAGTGATTGCAGGGTGGAATGCCGCGCGTCATGGCATAACGGAACGCTTTCGGCGGCGGGTGCCACTCTCGATTGTCTTTTCCGATCCCGACATCGCTGCTGTGGGCATGCCCTTCTACCAGCTGGACCCGGAACAGACGATCATCGGCGCCGCATCGGGCCGCGGCAACGGCCGTTCACGGGTGATGGGCGCGGAAGAAAATTTCCTGCGCATCTATGCCGATCGTGCCAGCGGCACATTGCTGGGCGCGGGCGTTTTCGCGACACGCGGCGAGCATCTCGCGCACTTGCTGGCGTGGGCGATACAGCGCGGCGAGACGGCGCAGAGTCTGCTGGAGATGCCGTTCTACCATCCCACCGTGGAGGAAATGGTGCAGACGGCGCTTGCCGACATCGTCCGGCAGCAGGGCGACTCGCGCGCGGCACCTCCGGGACTACGCGTATTCCAGGCAAAAACATAGAGCGTCGGCCGCACCTGTGTCAGGTATCTGTGGCGGCATAACGGCCAGTCCAAGTCAACCAATATGAAGAAGGAGAGAACCAGATGGAATCGAACCTGCAGCCGATGCGCGTTCTGCTTCACGCACCTACGGCAAGCGCGGTCACGCGCGCCAGAAACAATGCTGCCAACCTCCAAAAGGTGGCGCCCGACGCCGAAGTACGCATCCTTGTGAACGCGGACGGGGTCGCTGCGCTGCTCGATGCGCCGCGTGCAGACACTGACTGCCTGACGCTGGTGTGCGAGAACACGCTCAACCGCATCGGACGGAGTGCTCCCAGCCCGCTGCAGATGGTGGCGTCGTCGATTCATGCGCTCGCAACCATGCAGCGCGACGGCTGGCTGTACGTCCGCGCGTAGACGGAGGGGCCGTGTTCGCAACTGCGGTAACGACAACCGAAGATACAAGGAAACTCAGGATGCATCGAAACGATCGCGCCGGCACCGTAGCGGTTGGCCTGGCAATGCTGCTCACCTTCGCCATGCTCTTGCTGTCGCCATTCGCGCAGGCGCAGGACGACTTTCTTGCACCGGAAAAGGCATTCCGTTTTTCGGTGCGAATGGTCGACTCCGGCACGGCGGAAATCACCTATGTAATCGCGGACGGCTACTACATGTACCGCGAGAGCTTCGCTTTCAAGGCCGCAGGTGCGCAGATCGGCACGCCGGACATCCCGCCGGGGAAGGTGAAGTTCGATGAAACGTTTCAGAAGGAGGTGGAAACATACCGGAAGGCGGTCACGATTCGCGTTCCGGTCCAGGCGTCAGCCCCGTTTACCCTGACGGTCACGTCGCAAGGTTGCGCGGACCAAGGACTCTGCTACCCGCCAATGGCATCAACCGCGAAGTTGACTGCGGTCGCCGGCGCCGCGACAGGGGAGATCGATGTGCCAGCGGACACCGAGATGGGAACCATCGAGGCGTCGTTGAACAGTGGCCGTCTGCTGACCATCGTGCCACTGTTCATGCTGCTTGGTCTGGGTCTGGCGTTCACGCCCTGCGTGCTGCCGATGGTGCCGATCCTGTCATCCATCATCGTCGGCGACAATGCAGGCCGATCGGGCGGTTCACGCGCTCGGGGCCTGCTGTTGTCAGCGATCTACGCGCTGGGCATGGCGATCGTATACACGTTGCTCGGTGTGGCTGCCGGGCTGGCCGGCGAGGGGCTGGCAGCGGCGCTACAGAATCCTTGGGTTCTCGGGGGATTCGCGCTGCTGATGGCGATGCTGTCGCTATCGATGTTCGGCTTTTATCAGCTGCAGATGCCGCAGGCGATCCAGGCAAAGCTGATGCAGGCTTCGAGCAATCAGGCGGCAGGCAGACTCGCCGGCGTCTTTGTGATGGGGGCCCTGTCGGCCCTGATTGTCGGTCCCTGCGTGGCTGCGCCGCTGGCCGGCGTGCTGATGTACATCAGCCATACGCGCGACGTGGCAATCGGTGGCATCGCACTGTTCGCGATGGCCGCGGGCATGAGCATCCCGCTCTTGCTGGTTGGCGCATCGGCTGGGGCGCTGCTGCCGCGCGCCGGGGCATGGATGGAATCGGTCAAGCGATTCTTTGGCGTGCTGATGCTTGCCACTGCGCTATGGATGCTGTCTCCCGTCATTCCCGCGACCGCGCAGATGCTGGGATGGGCGGCTCTCGGCATCGGTTATGCAGCGTGGCTGTTATTGCCGGATCGGGGTGGGTGGCCGGCGAAAGTCATGGCATTGCTATTTGCCGGGTTTGGCCTGATGCAGCTCACGGGCGCCGCGACGGGAGGACGCGATGCGCTCGCCCCCTTAGCACATCTCGTCGGAAACCACGCATCCCGGACAGAGTTCAAGCGGATTAAATCGGTTGAAGAACTCGATGCGATCCTGTCCGCCAATCCCGGCAAGACGGTGATGCTGGATTTTTACGCCGACTGGTGCGTGTCGTGCATTGAGATGGAAAAGCGAACGTTTTCCGACCCGCGCGTGAAAGCACAGTTTGCCGACATGTTGCTGTTGCAGGCGGACGTGACTGACAACAATGCCAACGACAAGGCGCTACTCAAGCGATTCATGCTGTTCGGGCCGCCAGGGATTATTTTCTTCGATCCGGCTGGCCAGGAAATTTCCCATGGCCGCGTAATCGGCTATCAGGACGCCGATAAATTCCTGGGTTCTCTGTCACGGGCACGCACCTCGCGCAACCCGTCAGGCACCTGATTTCAACTCTTGACTACAGACAGACTGATTACATGTTCACACAATTAAAACCAAGCAGCATTGCCGAGGTTGGATCATCCCTCTTGCATGGTACCGGCGCAGCATTATTGGTGATGGTGTCCGGATGCGCATCCGCTGAAGATTATCCCAAGCCGATCCAGGAAGCCGTCAATGCGGGCGTTAAGGTCGTGCGCACTTTTCCGGCGGCGTCGGGCCTGACCGGCTGGGTGCTGTCGCAGGGTGGACAGTCCTCGGTGGTGTTTACGACGGCGGACAAGAAGACGCTTTTTGCCGGGACCCTGATCGGTGAAAACGGTGACAACCTGTCCGCGCAATACGAAGAAAAATATGTGCCCAAACCGGACATGAGTGCGGCATTCCAGCAGCTGGAGAAGTCGTCCTATGTCGTTGAAGGCCCCGCCAAGGATCCGAAGAGCCTGCTGTACGTGTTTGTCGACGCCAATTGCCCATTCTGTCATTACACGTGGAAGGCACTGCAGCCGTACCAGAAGGCGGGCCTCCAAGTGCGCTGGATTCTGGTAGACACCCTCGGTCCGACCAGCATGCCAAAAGCGATTGAAGTGCTGGCTGCGCCGGACAAGACTGTGGCCTTCCGCAAGATGGAAGAAAACCATGGCAAGCCATGGGCTGCCTCGTCACAGCTTTCAGCAGCCGTCAAGCCGGACATCGCGCAACAAATCCGAAACAATGGCGATATCATGGGTGCCTTCGGCATCGGCGGCACGCCTGGTCTGGTATGGAAAGACAAGCAGGGAAAGGTCAATGTCAAAGCGGGAATGCCGCGCCTGTCCGAGATTCCGCAGATCACCGGATTGCCGGAACAAAAAATAGCGGATCCGGCGCTTGACAGATTTCGCTAGCGGCGGCGCGAATGATGGGCGCTATGCCGTGACAAGCCTTGACGGGAAGGGGAGCCGCCTTCGGTTGACGGTCAGACCATGATCTTCCCGTGTCAAGGCCAGCCCTGCGACGACGACTTCCGGACGTATCACGATAAGATGTGGCTCGCTCGCTTTAAACCGCCTTATTGTGCTCTGTTGAAACAATCCTGCACGCTCATAGCCGCCGGCCATCAAGTGAACTGGGTCACGCATTAGCCGTAGACCGGAGGGAGTGCACAGTCACCGACAGCAATCCAGATGTCCACTATCAGGCTCGGGCGCGACCTGCTAGTCAGAATAGAGTTCTGTCGATGGCTTTTCAGCGTCGCTTCCGGCGCGCTCCCGACTCAACAGCTTGAGCCTTGCAAAGGCAGATTCACGACGCAACAGAGGTCCATGCGAGACAACCTAGCGCCAAGGCCGAATTGCTTACCAGATAAGCCCCATGCTTATAGAACACACTCGTTTTGGCGCTATCCTTGACATCGAGCGCCCAGACATCTCCTGCGCTTGCTGCCCACAGAATGCGGCCATCCGCTGCATCAATTGCATTGAATATCTCATTGGGAGAAGTCCCGGACTTGAAGAACACCATCACTGTCGTCACATCGGACGGCGGCAGCGCGGCGATGGGACCAGCGACGGTGACGGCCAGAGCTATACTCAATGCAGTTGCCTTACTACGGTACCTGGAACCCCCGCCGGTGCCCGCGCGCTTCTTGAGCACCATGCCAATGACGAGCGGAGCCGCCCCAAACACAAAAAACCATAGCAGATCCCAGAACAGAACGTTCTCGGCATCGACCCGGATGCGGTGAATACCGAGGATCCAGTGCGACAACACACTGTCCAGAATATGCCAAACACCGAATCCAATAAATGCGTTCGCCAACAGCAAGCGATCCGCCCCTGGATCAGCATATTCTTTTCTTGCCTTCCATAGCAGCCATAGTCCAGCCAAAGCAATTAGATACATCAGTACATGGAACAGGCCATCGGCAAGGATCTGCACCTTCAGGTCTTCAAACACCGGCCCTTTTACGTTGATCAGCAAATGGTGCCATTGCAAAACTTGATGCAACAGGATCCCGTCAAAGAAACCGCCCAAGCCAAAACCTAAGAGATACCCGGACCAGGATAAACGTCCGGAAAACCGGTATCCAGTATCTGGTTCTAATACGGTTGCCATTAATCATCTCCTCGTCTGCAAAAACATGGAATCATTTTCCATGTAGGCATTTGATCGCGCCCATCGGCGCGGCAACGTTCGCTTTGTCAGCGCGCTTCCCGACACAGTGTCCTGTCGAAAAAGACAACAAAGCGAAGTTAAGGTTTAAGTACGCTGAACTGGTGACCGCCAGCACATACCCGAGGCAGCTTTGGCAGAATTTCTGCCTGACGCTGTCCGCCGCGATAATGGATTCTTAAAAGTCGGCAGGTGTTGACAAGCCTTGCTTTCCCGTGAGGATGCAGTCAAGATCGGCATCTCTTAGGACACGCTCATAGCGAAACTTAAAAGGCCGGCGTATGATTTGCGACCGATTAACCGTGCGGGAGTGAGGGTGAATTCAGTCAGATCGTTGAACCAACCAGGTATCAATAGGGCTTGTCTGGTGCTGGCGTTAGCGACGTGCATATCTGCGTGCGGGACGCTCCAGGCGGTCGGCAATGCTGAAGATGGTGCGGCTACGGAAGCCGCGCGGGTCTGGGACCGATGGGTTCAGTCCGGAGGGGATATTGCCGTTGCCACGACCTGGGAGCGCAAAGTCGAGAGTGGCGTGACGATTGACGAGATCGAACAGGCCTTTGCCAGCGTCGCCGCAGAAGACAATATCAAGTCCGTCGGTGAGTCGGCGCTGTCAGAAGAACTCGCTGCGCGGACAGGTGAAAAGCAACGATTCTTGAAGGTCTATTCCTACTGCAGCCCGGTCACGGCGCGCGCAATGGTCGATTTTAGTCCCCATATGGCCGCATATTTGCCATGCCGGATCGCGGTGGTCGAAAAAGACGACGGTTACTGGATTTACGCGATGAACATGGACATGCTGATTAAGATGGGACGCAAGCTGCCTCCAGAACTGAAGCGCTCAGTTATACAGATGCGGGAATCGATCTGGAAAATGATGGAACGGGGCGCACGGGGCGAATTTTAGCGGCCGGCTGCATTCCAAGGGCAAGCCAACGCCGAGAATATACCGGTACCCTGCGCAACGTCATAAACGGCAGTACGGAGCGGAGATATCTTTCAAATTGGTTATATGCGTATATAATCATAAAGAATATCAATGCTTCAATTTGCCCTATGGAACATTTGTCCCGTCCTTGCCGGAATGCGCTTTCCTTCATCGAGGGATTGACGTGGGCGTGAGCTTGCTTGGGAAATATGCCGGGCGCCGGGGCGATGTTCGTGCCGCGTGCCGGGTCCTGATCCTGGTATTTGCAGCCACCTGCCCATGCTTGGCAATGGCCGCGTCAACAATCCTGCTAGAGCCGATACGGGTTGCATCCCAGACCTACTATTTTCGTGGCCATGCCGGCATGGCCAGCGCATCAAATCAGGGCTTCATGTCGAACGCCGGCTTTGTCGTCACCAACGACGGCGTGGTGGTCTTCGATGCGCTTGCAAGTCCGGCGCTCGGCGAAGCGATGCTCGCAGCCATCCGCAAAGTGACGTCAAAGCCAGTCAAGCACGTCATCGTCAGCCACTATCATGCCGACCACTTTTATGGACTGCAGGTTTTCAAGGAGCAGGGCGCGCAGATCTGGGCGCATGAAAGGGCGCGCGCCACGCTGGCGTCCGATTTCACGCTTCAACGGCTTGCCGAGCGGAGAACATCGTTGGCTCCGTGGGTCAACGCATCGACCCGGTTGATTGCGGCAGATGTCTGGATCCGGTTCGATAGCACGGGGGCGCATTCCTTCTCGCTGGGAGGCAAAACGTTTCGCATCATTGACGCCAGCGGCGCCCATTCACCGGAAGACATCATGCTGTTTGTCGAAGGCGAGGGTGTTCTCTTTACCGGCGACCTGTTTTTCACCGGCCGCATTCCGTTTGTTGGCGACGCCGACAGCAGGGCGTGGCTGGGGACCCTAGAACGTATGACCACGGTCCGGCCCCAGGTTGCAGTACCCGGTCACGGCGACGCTTCAACCAACGTGATGCAGGACATTGCGCTGACCCGGGATTATCTGGTGTTCTTGCGTAAGGTGATGGGCGAGGCCGTGGCGGAGCTGATCTCTTTCGACGAGGCGTACGCCAAGGTGGACTGGTCGCGTTTTGAGCGCTACCCGGCCTTCAGGGAAGCAAACCGGCTTAACGCTTATGGGGCTTATCTGCAGATGGAAAGGGAAAGCCTCGCCGGCAAGTGAGCAGCGCTGGTCTGACGAATGCAATATAAGGAATAGGAGACAACCATGCACATCCTACGCAAAATCCTCTTGGTGCTGGCCATGTCATTGATCGGCATGTCGACAGCGACCGCAGCGGACAAGCAAGAGAAAGCGGTCTATCACGTCAACGACAGTGCCAACGCCACTGCCGTCCTGAACAACATCCGCAATCACCTGAATGCCAATCCCAAAGCCAAGATTGTGGTGGTCACCCACGGGCCGGGCATTGACTTTCTGCTTGAAGGCGCGAAGAACAAGAATGGCAATCCTTATGAAATTCCAGTGCAGGAACTGGCCAGCAGGAATGTGGAATTCAGGGTATGTAACAATACGCTCGAGACGCGCAATATCGACCAGAAAAGCGTGATTCCCGAGGCGACCATTGTCCCGTCCGGTGTGGCTGAGATTTCGCGGTTACAGGCCCAGGAGGGTTATGCTTACCTCAAGCCATGATCGAACGGAACCAACGCTGTAGGCGTCGGCTGGTTTGCCAGCCATGACGACATGCATGAAAGACTACGTCGGGCCGCAAAAAACAATGCGTTCGTGGTGTGGTTCTGATAAATTGATATCTTTCTAAAAGGCAATTTTAAGCTGTGGACAAGAATCTAGGGAAAGAGCAGATGGAGGAATTGTTCGAGGAAGTCTCGAACTACTTTTTTCTGTTGTCTGAGCCGACCCGGTTAAAGATTTTGCATGCGCTCTGCGAGGGCGAGCGTCCTGTGGGCGACATCGTGACGGAAATTGGTGCAAGTCAGGCGAATGTGTCGCGGCAGATCAACATGCTGTTTCGCGCAAAAATTCTAGCGCGGCGCAAAGAAGGAACGCAGGTCTACTACCGTATTGAGGACCAGAAGACCCTGGAGGTATGCAAATCGGTGTGCGGGCAAATGGCCAGCAAGCTGACTGGGCGACCCGTTGGGGAGCACATGGCGGCAGCGACGTTTAGTACCACATCGGAAGGGTAACAGGTCCGCGCCGACAGGGCGCTGCTTGAGCAATATATGCGTATATAGTTATATGAGTGTTTTGCTATCTGGTTGATTAATAAGTAATAAAGATAAGTGGTGAGGAGATTGCATGTCAGAAAGTAACGGGAAAGCCGGCCGCATCGTCCGCGCGCCGGAGCATTTCGTCGATCCCACAGTGGCGCACGAGATTACGCAGCACGGATTGAACGCAGCTCGGCGCGGGTTTTTGCGACAGAGTTTTCTAGCCGCGAGTGCCGCATTAGCAAGTGGCACTGCGCTGGCATCGGCCAGCAAAATGACTGATGGCGATCCTAATATCCTGACACTTCCCGAACACTCGACCACATTAGGAAAGCCTGTCGCCGCCAATCCTTACGGGGTCCCGTCACGTTTCGAAACCAATCTACTCCGGCGCGAATCGCCGGGACTGACCCGGGTCAACGCGGCGTCAGTGTCGTTTACGCCGCTACAGGGACTGTTTGGCATTATTACGCCCAGCGGCCTGCATTTCGAGCGTCACCATCAGGGCTGGCATGACATTGATCCAAGCAAGCACCGTTTCATGATCAACGGCCTGGTGAAGAACCCCAAGGTCTACACGATGGATGATTTGATGCGCATGCCGTCAGTGTCGCGCATGCACTTCATCGAATGCGGCGCGAATACCGCGATGGAGTGGGGCAATGTCGCCGTTCCGACCGTCCAGTACTCGCACGGCATGCTTAGTTGCAGCGAGTTTACCGGGGTGCCTCTTTCCGTATTGCTCGAGGATTGCGGGTATGACAAAAAGAATGGGAAATTCGTCCTTGCCGAGGGCGCTGACGGCTCGGGGATGACCCGTACCATTGCAATCGAGCGTGCGCTCGATGACGTGATCGTCGCCTGGGGCATGAATGGCGAGATGCTCCGCCCGGAAAACGGCTATCCGCTGCGCTTAGTTGTGCCCGGCGTGCAGGGCGTGTCGTGGGTGAAATGGCTGCGTCGCATTGAGGTCGGGGACAAACCCTACGCGACCAAGGATGAAGCGATCCATTACATCGACGCCATGCCGGACGGGATGTACCGTCAGTACACCTCGATCCAGGAATGCAAATCGGTGATCACCACGCCGTCCGGCGGCCAGCGACTGCTGGATAAGGGGTTCTACAACATTACCGGCCTGGCCTGGTCCGGGCGCGGCAAAATCAAACGCGTGGACGTCTCCGTCGATGGTGGCAAAAGCTGGCGCACCGCGCGGCTGGAAACACCCGTGCTGTCAAAGTGCCTGACCCGTTTCAATATCGACTGGACCTGGGATGGTTCTCCCGTCGTGCTGCAGTCGCGCGCGATAGACGAGACCGACTATGTGCAGCCCAAGATCAATCAGCTACGCGCGGTGCGCGGTACCAAGTCGATCTATCACAACAATGCCATTCAATCCTGGCAGGTCGCCGCATCAGGGGAGGTATCGAATGTCCAGGTGTATTAAAACAGTGGCGGCAGTCTCTCTGCTGCTGATGTCGACGTTAGTGCATGCGCAGCGCTTTCCCAATGTCGGACGGCCGGCCACCGAGCAGGAAATTGCTGCCTGGGATATCGACGTGCGGCCGGATTTCAAGGGGTTGCCGAAAGGGTCGGGAACGGTCGCTAAAGGAATGCAAGTCTGGGAGGGAAAGTGCGCATCCTGTCATGGCACGTTCGGCGAGTCCAACGAGGTATTCACGCCGATCGTCGGCGGCACCACCAAGGAAGATTCCAAGACGGGTCGGGTTGCTGCACTGGCCGATGGCAGGCAGCCACAACGCACCACCTTGATGAAAGTGCCCACCGTGTCGACATTGTGGGATTACATCAATCGCGCCATGCCGTGGACGGCGCCGAAGAGCCTGACGACCGAGGAGGTGTACGGGGTGACGGCGTACATCTTGAACATGGCGGAGATTGTGCCTGACGATTTCACCCTGTCGCACGAAAACATCGAACAGGTGCAGCGACAGATGCCAAACCGCAACGGCATGACGACCAGTCATGGCATGTGGGAGCTCAAAGGCAAGCCGGATGTGCATAACGTCGCGTGCATGAAGGACTGTCCGACCGAGGCGACCGTGCGCTCTGTCCTGCCGGACGCCGCGCGCAATGCCCATGGCAACATTGCTCAGCAAAACCGACCGTTTGGCGCGGTCCGCGGCACCGATACCTCGAAGCCGCCCGTCACCGCCGCCGTGTCCTCCGGCAGGCGCAATGAACTTGCTGTGCTGGATGCAGGGCAGGCTAGAACGCCGGTCGCCGTCGCAGCGCCGACGGCGACCGGCGGAGCATTGGCCAAACAGCACAGTTGCGTTGCCTGCCATGGCGCCACCAACAAGATCGTCGGCCCAGGATTCACAGAAATCGCCGCCAAATACAAGGGAGATCCCGCCGCGGAATCTCGATTGTTCGACAAAGTGAAGAACGGCGCAAGCGGTACCTGGGGGCCAATTCCGATGCCAGCGCAATCCCACGTCAAGGACGATGACATCAAGGCCATCGTCACCTGGATTGTCGGTGGCGCGAAGCAGTGAAGACGGGCGCGGCCGCGCGCCACGACGGCCGCGCCTCATCGTTAATAACAAGCCATAACAACTCTGGAGATAGGAATGAAGAAGTGCATAGTGTTCGCCGCAATGGCCCTGGTCACGGTCGGCGCCATGGCAGCGGAACATCAGGTCAAGATGCTCAACAGCGGAAAAGAGGGCACGATGGTTTTTGAGCCGTCTTACCTGAAGGTGGAAAAGGGCGACACGGTCAAATTCGTCAAGGGAGATCCGGCACACAACAGTGCGTCCGTGGTCGTGCCGGCCGGTGCGAAGCCATGGAAAGGACAAATGGATGAAGAGATCGCGGTCAAGCTCGAACACGAAGGTGTGTATGTGTATGTCTGCGATCCGCACAAGGTCATGGCCATGGCGGGTGTCATCCAAGTAGGCAAGGCGGGCAATTTGGAGGATGCCAGAAAGGAATCCGAAAAGCTTTCCAAGACGTTCGTGATGAACAAGGACCGTCTGGCCAAGGCGCTGGACCAAGTTAAATAAATTTGAAAAGCACAGGGTGACGGCTGCGCCGCCCGCCTATTTCATCGAGAGGAGAAAGTCATGAATCAGAGTCGACGCGACGTATTGCGTATCAGTTCAGTTCTCGGCCTGGCAATTACGGCCGGTCTGATCAAACCGTCGGATGTGTTCGCAGGAGAATGGAAGGCGAACGTGTTCGAAGCAAAAAACCTGGAGGCGGCCGTCAAGGCGCTTGGTGGGGAGGGTTTTGTCGTCAGTAAGGACGTCACCGTCACCGGCCCGGACATCGCCGAAAACGGTGCGGTTGTGCCTGTCTCGGTAGCCAGTGCGGCGCCGAATACCGAATTCATTGCGATCCTGGTCGAGAAAAATCCCACACCGCTTGCCGCAAGCTTCACGATTCCATCAGGCACGGAGCCAGCAGTCAGCACGCGCGTCAAGATGGGCGGAACATCAAACGTCCATGCACTGGTCAAGGCTGATGGCAAGTGGCTCATTGCGAGCAAGGAAATCAAGGTCACGCTCGGTGGCTGCGGCGGCTAAGCGCGTGCGCGCAATCCCTCATTCAAACCATTTTCGAACAGGAGACCATCATGGGAAATCCAATGCGCATTCGCGCCAGTGCAGCAGGTGACGTCGTCGAAGTCAAGGTGCTGATCCGCCATGACATGGAAACGGGACAACGCAAGGATGCCGCCGGGACGGTGATTCCGGCCCACTTCATCAAAACCCTCGTTGCGAAGTGCAATGACAAGACTGTGCTGGAATCGCACATGGGCACCGCGGTGTCGAAGGATCCATTCCTGTCGTTCAAGTTCAAGGGCGGTGCCAAAGGTGACAAGATCAGCGTGACCTGGACCGACACAAAAGGTGATACCCGCACCGACGAAGTCGCTGTTTCGTAAGCGCCCCCGGGTTTCGGATCGGAACCCGCTGTTGAATGACCTGACGTAGCACAGACTACGGCATCTACTACAAGGAGACGCCATGCGGTGTACCAACTATCTTGTTCTTGCAGCCATCGTTTTGGGCGCCGGCGCCCAAAACGATGGCTGCAAGAACAAGATAGTTGGTACACCGCATGGCGTCTCCTTGTA
>Ga0194137_10001894_pt1 | contig 12609 bp, 11 predicted proteins | sample TARM_MetaG_T3_14_FD_134025 | JGI IMG/M metagenome (GOLD analysis project Ga0194137, IMG submission 134025) | Freshwater microbial communities from Pennsylvania, USA, analyzing microbe dynamics in response to fracking - TARM_MetaG_T3_14 (version 2) | ecosystem: Environmental > Aquatic >... | reverse complement strand
GCCGCTCAAACGTCGAAGCCAAGCGGGCGCTTCTACACGACGACTAACAGCCGAACTGCGCCTGCCCCCTTCCGCCGCCGACCTAGCTGCCCCGAAACAGCTCAACTATACTGGACAAATAACCAGCTCCGTGAGCACAAGGGCTTTCACACCAGGGTCACTACCGGTAAAATAAACGTACTCTTACGTCTAAAGTAACGTACCCATGACGCATGCAGCGAAAGCGACAACCCAGCAGACCCATGACTTCCCAGCGCTGCGAGGGATGCAGGGTGGGCGCGCATGCTACACCATCATGTGCCCGCTGCGCCTGATCCCCAGGCTGTTTCACTACGACGACACAGGGCTCCCGCCTGAGGAGCGCGCCCAGCGCGCCATCAACCCTGGCCGCATCCCCGAGATCGCGGACTACCTGACACAGAACCCCGATAGCTACATCCTGCCGGCCATCACGGCGTCTCTCGACCAGGAGGCCGAGTTTGTCCCGACAGGCGAAGAGCTCGTCCCACTGGTGGGCATGCTGCGCATCCCCCGTGAGGCGCGATTGCTGATCAATGACGGACAGCACCGGCGCGCCGCCATTGAGCGCGCGGTCACCAGAAAACGGGAGCTGGGCCATGACAGCATTCCCGTCCTGCTGTTTATCGATGAAGGCCTGAAGCGCAGCCAGCAGATGTTTGCCGACTTGAACCGGCATGCGATACGCCCCAGCACCTCGCTCAACACCTATTTCGATAAGCGCGATGCCGCCTCCACCCTGGCGCGCTGCATCATGCAGGAAGTGCCCTGCTTCCAAGAGCTTACCGAGGTTGAGAAGAGCTCCTTACCACTGAAGTCCAGGAAGCTGTTCACCCTGAGCGCGATCAAGAACGCCAGCTGGCGCTTCCTGGAAAAGCGTAAGCGGGACAACGCCTCGCTCAACGACCACGTGGAGTGCATCACCTTCTGGGCGGCCGCCTGCAAGGTGATGCCGGATTGGCTGGCGTCCCTTAACGACCCAAGCCTGCCTATGCAGCTTCGCCAAGGCACTATTCATGCGCATGGCGTCTTTCTCCAAGCCCTGGCAGTGAGCTGCAGCTCACTTCGCCACGAAGAGGTCGAGCGAGACATCGACTGGTACGTGGGCCGCCTCAACCCGCTCATGGACATCGACTGGCAACGCTCCAACCCTGAGTGGGAGGGTCGTTGCCTGCGGGATGGTCGAATCTCCAAGTCACACACATCAGTAGAGCTACTGGCTTGCTATCTCAAGCAGCGTCTGGGGATTTCTCTAAGCGAAGACCAGCGCCAACTCGAGGACATGTACTCAAAATGAGCGAAGCCACCCTTTTTGCTACGCAAGACGAGATGCTAGCGGAACAGAGCGTTGCTGGCCGGCCATTGCCGGACCTGATTTCCGAGCTCCAGACGCTCTACCTGGAGGATGAGCGCCCCTGGGTCATCGGCTTCAGCGGAGGAAAAGACTCTACGGCCGTACTATCTCTGGTCTATACGGCCATTGCAAAACTACAGCCAGAGGAGCGCCACAAGCATGTGTATGTCGTGTGCTCCGACACCTTGGTTGAAACGCCTGTAGTGGTCGACCTGATCACGAGCGTTCTAGACCAAATCAATAATAGCGCCAAGAAGCAAGGCCTGCCCTTCAGTGCACATCAAGTAGTGCCAAAAGCCAATGACACCTTCTGGGTTAACTTGCTGGGCAAGGGCTACCCTGCCCCGACACAGAACTTTCGATGGTGCACTGAGAGGATGAAGATTGACCCGGTCAGCAGCTTTATTCTCGACAAGGTGACCCGCCATGGTGAAGTCATCGTCATCCTTGGGGCACGAAGCCAAGAGAGCGCCTCACGCGCCCAGGTAATCGCCAAGCATAAAGTCGACGGGTCACTGCTGTCTAAGCACTCCTCTCTGCCCGGCGCCTATACTTACATGCCCATCGAAGACTGGACGTTCGATGAGGTATGGATGTATCTGTTGGGTGCGCCGTCTCCTTGGGGAGGCACTCACCATAAGCTATTTTCATTATATAAAGACTCCAGTGCAGGCGAGTGCCCTGTTGTTATCGACACAAAAACGCCCTCCTGCGGAAACTCTCGCTTCGGCTGCTGGACCTGCACAGTGGTGACAAAAGACCGCGCCATGGAAGGGCTGATCGAGTCCGGCGAGGTGTGGATGAAGCGCCTGAAATCGTTTCGGGACATGCTCTACCGAACCACTCGCCCACACAACAAGGCCAAATATCGCAACCATAAGCGGCGTACAGGCAAGGTGCAGTACGCACGTGGTCAGATTGACGACGACAGTACTGTCGAGAAAAAGGTCATACCGGGCCCCTACTGGATAGCCTACCGCCAGGCCTGGCTAAAAAAGCTGCTGGAGATACAGAAAAACCTAAATGATGGTGGCAACCCGATTTGCCTTATTCATGAAGATGAGCTGAAAAACATCCGCCTCGAATGGCTCAACGACCCCAATGAGCCCGATGCTCTAGATGCTTTACCTGCTATCTATGCCAGCGTCTATGGGTACAAGCTTGAGTGGATGCAGGACTCCGCCGGTGTGTTAAACCAACAGGATGCTGCTGCCCTGAAAAGCGCCTGCATGGAGTACGGCACCCCCGTCGACCTTGCCGTCAAGCTTTTGCAGCTTGAGCAATCGCTGGATGGTTTAAGCAAGCGCCATGGAGTTTTCAAGCGCATCGACTCACTGCTCAATCAAGATTGGGGAGATCTCGGCACTCTTCACTCAAAGAAACAGGATGCAAGCATGGAGCTTGAAGGAATGCTTGCAGCCAAGGGAAAAATGCAGAACACTTTCCATGAGAACTCAGGTTATCAAGGAAAGACCCGCAATGCCAAAAGCATCTATGATGAGTTGATGGCCGGCTTAGAAATCCAGTACGAGGAGCTCAGCAAATGATCCTGAATACGCTAAAGCTAGGCAACTTCAGGGTCTATCGTGGCGACCATGAAATTGACTTAAGACCAGATGGATCAAACGGCACCAAGCCTATCATCTTATTTGGTGGTCTAAATGGTGCCGGAAAAACGTCGATTCTTACAGCGGTACGTCTAACATTGTATGGAAGGCGAATCTTGGGGACCAAGGTCCCCAGCGATGACTACTACCGTTACCTTAGCGACTGCATACATAAGCCAGCAGGAACGGAGCGCACCCCTAACAGCGCTTATGTAAGGCTAAATTTTAATGACAGCCGAGGTGGCCGCCATCACGAGTATGACGTTGTTCGCAGCTGGTTCCGCGACACCAGCGGTGCAATTACCGAAAACCTTCAAATTACGCGCGATGAGAAGGTTCTGTCGCACTTGTCACATGACCAGGCCCAAAGCTTTCTGAATGACTTGGTCCCACTCGGTATCGCTGATCTTTTCTTTTTTGATGGTGAAAAGATCGCTGATCTAGCGGAGTCAAAGGGTAACGCAGCACTAGCCGATGCCATTCAACGACTCTTAGGGCTTGACCTAGTCAATAAACTAAGAGCAGATCTTGCAGTCTATATACGCAACCACTCAAAGGGAAGGCTGCCAGAAGCGATTCGCCTTGAGGCTGAAGCACTAGAGGCTGAGTACAACAGCCATTACACAGCCTACCAACATGAGCTTGAGGCCAAGGAGTCACTAGAAGATCAGCTACATAACCTGAGAGCAGATATTGCTCAGGTTGAGCAGAAAATTGAAGCTCATGGTGGTGCTTGGTACGAAAACCAAACCGCTGAGCGAGAGCGTATGGAGCACCTACTATCTGAGCAAGAGTCTATCACGGGCCGGATACGCTCATTGAAAGGCTCCCTTTATCCATTAGCACTCGCTCCAACAGCACTGAGTGCACTACTTTCCCAGCTCGATGCCGAGAACAGCTATCGTAAGCAAAAAGTTACTCACCAGGAAGCCAGACGGCAATCAAGAGCACTTCGCAGAGAGCTAGCAGGTGCAATGCAGGGAAAGGAAAATCAGCTCGATCAAGCCATTGAAAAAGCCTTTGGGAAGAGCCTAAAGCCACCAAAAAAAGTGGATATCCTGCATGATCTTTCGGATAGTGAAACTGAGAGGCTTCGGCACCTGATCACCTTAGAAGCCCCTAAGCAAAAGCAGGAAGTTGATGAGCTAGAGAAAAAGCTTGAAAGCCTGCGACACGCAATCAGCGAGTGCGCCGCCAATTTGGAACGCACACCAGATGAGCAGCGCATCAAGCCTCTCTATTCACAGCTGCATGAGGCGCAGCTAAAGCAGGGGCGACTTAATAGTAAAATAGAAGAGAAACGAGAAAACGCAAAGCGTGAGCTACGCTCTGCTATGGACTGTGTTCGCAGACTACGCAAGCTTGATAGTGAGCATCAGCTTCAGTCCGAGAGCACCCATGCAATAGAAATGGCAAAGTCGGTCAGAGAGATGCTCTCGTCCTACTCTCACCATGCAAAAGAAAATAAAGTTCATGAACTTGAAAAGCATTTCAGCGCCTCATTCAAGCGGCTATCTAGAAAAGAGCATGATGAGCTCACACCAAAGATTGACCCTAGCACATTCAGCATTGAGCTAGCATACCCCAACGGGAAAAAGCTTGATCGGGAGCAACTCTCCGCTGGTGAGAAGCAAATATATGCTACAGCCATGCTGGAAGCATTAGGGAAGGCTTCAGGACGCCGTCTGCCTGTTATCATTGATACGCCCCTGGGTCGCTTAGACTCAAAGCATAGATCCAACATAATTAGCAGCTACTTTCCCAACGCAAGTCACCAGGTCATCCTTCTTTCTACCGACACCGAGATACGCCTGCAAACATCTCCTCAGAGCTTTGTACGCTCAGTATCTAAGCTATACGAGCTGAGCTTTGACGGCGAAAGCGGGGGCACAACTATAGAGAAAGGATATTTCAATGCTACCTAATAGATTTTCTCTAGCGCAACAAACAGAAGAAAAATTAAAGCGAGAGAAGCTGCGTCACGGCATCTCTCCTAACATTTTAGCGCGCGAGCTTTTTTTCCGATCTATCGAGATAGGAGTCACTGTCGATCCCTCTAAAGAAATCACGCCTGGAAAAATGATGCTGGAAAAAACGGTATGGCTTGGCGATCTTGAGAAGATAACAGAAGCGGTAATATTAGGCCGCTATGGGAAAGTTGACAAGAACTTGGCTGCTAAAATTTGGGCACTCCACATTCAAGCCGCTCTATAACTCAAGCCACTAATAACCCACAGGCTCTGAAAAAGCATAGAAGTGGCCTTATAGCCATGGGCCACTTCTTTTTACTTAGCTGAATTGTGACGAAATCAACCTGGGAGTCGATCATTGAAGGCAAAGTGATCATAGCGCTTATAGCATGAGTGTCTCACAGTCGACCGTAACGTCATGAGGAAATGGACTACGGCCATCGACAAAGAGTTAGTACATCGCAAGCTTAGCCTCCTAGGCTTTATCCGAATTTCGGCGAAAACTACAGCTAAAAAAAAGCTCCCTAGAACAGCGAAAAAGGAGCCCAGAAAAACGGCAGCACACTATAAAGCACTTGAGTCAGGTAAGCATATTGACTGTACACCAATTTCCAAGAGCAGAAATAAGGGATATCAAGTCAACGAAGCAATCTAGATTTCTTCTGGATTATCTTTGGCCTAGGTCGCTTCTCCTTCTCTTCAGAGGTCCTTTGTATTGCGATTAGAGACATCTGCTCAAGAATTGCCTCGTGAAGACCTTTTCCGGATTTTTCTATCCACTCTGAGATGAGCTCTAGCCCACCGAATGCATAGGATTCGAAAATAGCAATCGCATCATTTAAGTTTTCATCCTGCAATATATCGTAGCCTGCTGTTTCATTCACCGCAATCAGAAACACATATGAGTCCAGGTTAGTATTTTGAAAAATACTAAAGCGAATTGGGTTTGGCCTTGCCTCCTCTATCGGCTTCTTCCGCCCATGGGATTTGCCTAATATTGCAGCAAAAACCAAGACCTCCGCGAGAGTATTGAAGAGCTTTACCCCCCCTCTACGCTCTCCCCCATCGGTGAGTTCCTCCGGTATGTTCGCTACCGACCTATCAATTCGGATATCTCTAACATCAGCCATTAGTCACCTCTTTAATAGTCGAGTGATTTATGGCGGCACCATAGTTTACACACACGTAATCTTTGCCCCTGAATCTATGTAGCTCTTGCACACGACCACCTCCGTCTTCAGTTATATTTTTAACCAACAAATATTCTTGGCCTACCTTGCCCTCTGTCGCTTGTTCAAGTGCAGGCCAGTCTTTGTTGATTGTAAGAATGGTTAATTGCTCTGATACTGAAAGAAGCATATCTGATATGTACTTTACATAACGTTCGGCAACATCAGAAAATGGAGCATCTATTACAAGAGGCAGGCTTCCGGCTGGAATAAGCAAGCCATTCTCATCTTTTGACTTCACTTTTACCAACTTCACCAACGAGCACAAGAAAGCAAACTCAAGTGTTTTTTGCTCACCAGTACTACCATTTATCGCCTTGCCACCGTGGGTCCTGAATTGAAACCGAAAACTATTATCCAGATGAACAGCATAAGGGATATTGGTACCGGCAATAAAATCTCGCATTTCATTCTTGACGAATTCATGGCAGAAGTTCATCTCATGGGTGAGGAATTCATAGGCATATTTGATCACAGAATCAAGCTTAGATATCTGCCTATTAAGAAGATCTTCTTGCTTCGAAGTTGAAGCACCACCCACAGAATATTTCCTAACTACAATTTGCGCCTCCTCTTTACGTTGACGGGCGTCATCAGCAGTATTTTCTGCCCTTTTGAGCGCAGCGGAATGTCTGGCTTCCTGATTCCTGAGCTCCGACAAACGCCTTTCTCTATCCGCAAAATCATCAAGCTCCGACTGAGTTGCTTTCAGCTCCTCTTCTTTGGTCTCAATGTCTGTTCGGCGGTCGGCAATGCCAATAGTTAGCTCTTGATAGCGTTTTTTGAAAGATTCAATTTTCTGGAAATCATCAACTGTTACAGCCTGCGCTCTCGTCAACCTTTGCTGTAGGGAACTCGTGTAACCCCTCTGTAGCTGGGACTCAAGCACTGCAATCTTTTCATCATTCAGGCAGTCACCACAGATGCATACACCCGATTCAATTAAGTCTTTAATGAACTGCTTGTTAAAAGGACCAGGAATCACTTTCTTCTGACGATGCTCTTCAATAACGTTTAAGCCGTCGGATATTATTCCACTTCCAAATACCGGGCGATAATATTCCCCAATGAGCATCAGCCTCTGGTATTCAAAGTCCTTCAAGGTACTTCTCAAAGTTCGAAGATCGCTTTCTATTGTTCGAGCAACCCTCTGCAGTTCATTGACACGCTCAATGTTGAGAGACGCAATCTGCCCCCGAATGTCTTCCAATGCCTCCTTCGCCAATTCTATATGCTCTGCATTCTCACTCAGAATTAAATCACTACTTTCAATCTGTTTTAATGCATTTTCATACTTAGCACGGTTCTTATCGTTGGCAATTCGACGAGAAGAAATTTTCTGGACTTCCGCAACCCTGGTTTTTCGCGCATTTTCCACACGATTTATCGCACGCTTCACGAAGTCGAATCCAAGAATGTTTTCGACAGAGGTTTTAAACACACTCTCGGATTGTTCAGCACTTTTAGAAAAGCCCTCGCCATCAAAAATGAAGTATCTCGCAAGGCCAGGTGGGAGAATTTTACGCATCACTGATTCAGAATTTTTGGTGAAAGGATCTAAAGTACCACCACGCTTAGCCCACAACTGAAAATCACCCGCTATTTCCCTACCTATAAATTCACGTTTTGCTCGGTACTCAGTACCGTCATGCTCAAAATGAATTTCAACTGCGGGGGTAGTGCCCTCTTCCAAAACAAAATCATTAAACAGAACTTCACGTTGTTGATCTGCGCTCGGGCGCATCAAGCTAGGACTCACCTGTCCCGTAAGCCCCCAGAGAATGGCATTGAGAGTACTAGTCTTTCCAGCGCCATTTTCTCCATGGAAAACTGTAATACGCTCACTTGAAGAGGTTGCAAAATTAATTGTTTGTTCAGTTGCAAACGACCCTAAGCCATTAACTGTCATTTGAATCAGCTTCATGACTCGCCTCCCTGCTCAATAAGTCTTCAATCAACTTTTCGCTATCAGTTGAAGTTCCTACCCGATAGAACTCTTTTCTAACCAGAACAACCACTTCTTTCAGGAAGTCATGTTCCCAGCTCTCTATACTAATTTTATCTTTACAAGGCATCTTCGACCCCTGGTATCTCTTCAAGTTCATCATCATAGGACCTTGACTCAACGGACTTTTTCACTCTATCAAGGTCATCAATATCATCTGAGAACACACTCTGTAGAAGACTATCTATCTCTCCAGAATTTTTAGAGTAACGACCGAATTCCCATGCGCGTATTGCCTCGCTTTCCGTTAAACCTTTACTCCAATAAGCATCTCGAAAAGAGTGATGAGGAAGAACGAAAAAATCAAAAATAACTGCATCTTCTTTTGTTGGATGAGTTCTTAAAACACGGCCACGGCGCTGGATGAATTGTCGCTCATTCCTGCTTGAAGAAACAAGGATCGCATGCTTACAAAGAGGCAAATCGAACCCTTCATCTAGCACTCTTATTGCAAGAATTGCATTGATATCTTTCTTCATCATTGCCGAAAGAATCATGTCTCTTTTTTCGGTGGATTCGCTAGCTGTAATTTTAGAGAGTTCCCACCCCTGATCGTCAAAGATTTCAGCAACATAGTCTAGAGCTTTTATCTTTTCTCCTGTAACATCGGTAGTAATTGAGCCTTCTGCACAGTAAATTAGAGTGTGATTAAGCTTTTTGTGGCGAGCGAAATTTTCTAACCAACGGGCCTTTGATTCACAAGTTCCAATTAATGCATTACGAGTACGCACCAATCGCCCCAACTCCTGGACCTCAGCACCAGAAAGGCTAGATAAATCTCGTGAGGTGAAGCGGGCTAATTTTTCACTTATCCTCCCATACTCCTCGGTCTCCTCCTCAGTCAGCTCAACCACTCTTAACTCATAAAAATAAGGCACCAACACCTTCTCCCTTAAAGCGTCGGAAATACCAAATTCCGCAACTATATCACCATATATATGGCTTAAAATTTTAGCCTTCTCTTCCTGCCCTTTTGACCAAGGCGTTGCTGACAACCCCAAGATATATTCTGCATTTGTTGGAATAGCTGTATAAAACCTCTCTGAAGCATGCTGATGAATCTCATCCCCAATCCACATTAGAGAGTCTGAGGGGATTTGGTGGAGCAAATTCTGGAAAGGCTTTCCCAAAAGTGTATCATTGACAACAACTGCAACTAATGTTGAGGCATTGCTTCCAACCCCAAAGCAATGAAAAAAGCGTGCTTGAAGGTGGTCTCCCCAGTCTTTAAAGTCTGACCAACAGGGAATAACTTGTGGAAAAAATGCGGAGAGCTCCTTTACCCATTGATGGGCCAATATCTTATATGGCACAGCCACAACAATAGCAAATGAATGGCCTTCATTATTCCAATAATCGGCGATAAAGCGAGATGCATTTATGGCTGTAAATGTTTTCCCCGCACCAGTGCACAGTGCCATGATTCCGCGATGCCCACTATCTTCCCAAGCCTGCATCGCCTCTAGCTGGTACGGCCTAAGTTCGCGTTGGTCTTTTCTTTGTCGAAGCTCAGCTTCCTTCAAGCGCTTGAATAAGTCGCTTTTCGTGAGCCGTCTAGACTCCCAGTCCCTCGAAATTTTCCCCACAATTTCGTCAGTAAGTTCGAAGGTGAATGATTTATCGTTCTCATTATTCCAATCTTTATCGAAATCCTTGATTGCAGGTAAGCCGTGCGTCTCCCAGTAGTCCGTGCCGGGGTATGCCCAGTTAGCGACCAGCACGCCTGTCTCTTTATTCGCACCGGCCAAGGCACTATTTGAATCATTATCGGAGCCGATAAAAATAAGCACGCTTCCATTTTCATCTGAGGCAATGCGAACCTTTTCGTGGTGCAGTCCAGCTCTCAGTATTAGCCGTATTTCGATATCCCCATTGGCAACCAAGTATTGCAGCACAAGATTTGGCAAATCTTCATCACGTTCATAGCGTGCTGAATTTAAGTATCCTACAAGTTTCAGCTGAAGACCTTGTAGATATTCAGGTTCCTCAGCGCGAGCAAGCGCTGCCTGAATCCCTCTCAATTGCTCATATTCGAGAGGATCTCCGATCAGATAACGAGCGACACCACCTTTTTCAGCGAACTCAAACAGCTCCAAAGCGATATCATTCAAGTGTGAAGGCTTCAGATAGGCAACAGATCTGTCATATTTATTAGCTTGCTTTAGCATCGGGCGCACGTGCTCTTGCAGGAGATCAACCTCATCAGAACTGTAACGCCCAAGCCTCCAATATTCACGATCTAGAGACATCTTTTCTCCTTAATAGATATATTCCCCAAGAGCTCTACCCCATTTACCTGGGTTGATGGCCTAAACTCAGAGCATTGCTTAGCATGTGACTGACAAGATTTCGGGAAGAGCTGCAAAAATCTAACCATCCAGATGCCTCGCTGCTGGCTGTGAAACAGCATCAAGGCTACTAACACAGCCTTCTGCATAGCCTGCAGCAGGTTATGGCTCTGGTTCTTAATCTGAACCAGCAGAGTGGTAGAAAGCGTGAAAGCGCCACGGTTGCCCTCGGTCCACCACTGCCACTCTCTGTCCAGGCGGTTACCGCCACCCTTCACGTCCCAGACCTGGGAGCTATGGTGGAGATGAAAGAGCAGAAAGCCGAACTTACCGCTCCAGGTTCCCTTTGCGTTGAGAGTCTGGGTTGAAAGTTCGTAGGTGAGCTGCAGACCCGGATTGTCCAGCTCTCCCAGCCATCGGTAGAGCTTTGTCTCGCCGCGCGAAGGCTGCCCGCTGATCTCTCTGTCACTCAGGCGAGGGGACAAGATCATCACGCCACCTCCTTATTAAGGCCAGTTTGCATGTAGAGCAGCCTACCGAAAATCATACCCTAAGGGCCAGGCAAACCATCCGAAGGAGTGAAATATCATGATGGTGCTCGCTCAAGTGCAGCTAGAGCCTGGATTCATAGTATAACCGCAGCACTTTGGACCATACGGAAGTAGTAGAGCCCGTACCGGTATGACCAAAGTGATGTAGAGAATGGGATACTGTCAGCTGCCCCAGACTCAGCGATACCAGATCCACGCCCTCTGGGCCAACGGCAGATCGGCAGAGAACTGGGCATACACAGCAGAACGATACGCTGTGAGCTGCGCTTGAACGCCACCGCTGATGGTTACGATCCCGAGCAGGCCCAGTCCCTCAGTGATCAGCGGCGCAGGACCGCCTGGAAGTGGACGAAGCGGTTGCCCAGCATGATCACCGCCGTTGCCGACCGGCTGCGTGAGGAGTGGAGTACTGAGCAGATCAGTGGCTTCATGGCACTCCTTTCCTGCGTCGACACGTAGGCGTCAGCCACCAGTGAATCTACGCCTTGATCGGGGAGGACAAGGCGCAAGGTGGCGACGATCTACGAAGCGGCGCAGCAAGTATCGGACTCAGGCCAAGAGCGCAGGGCTTGGCAAGCCCCCCAACCGCGTGGGCATTGAGCATCGCCCGGCGGAGGTCGATGCCAGGCTCGTCGTCGACTACTGGGAAGACGACACCGTGGCAATCGTGACGGGTGACGCTGGTAGAACGTCGTAGCGGCTACCTGCTGACTGCTGGCGGCACGGCTGCCCAGGACCTCGACGGGGCTGACGCCAGCTGCCAGAGTCCGGCTTCTGAAGCCTTGCTTGGGCGGGGGAGGGGGCACCATCGTGGACACTGGCTCGGAGTTCACCGGTCACGTAGGCAAGGCAGTGGCGGCGGAGACCTATGTTTGCGTTCCCTACTGCTCTGGACAACGTGGGAACAACGAGAACACCAATAGCCTGATACGGCAGTACTTCCACAAGGGAATTGACCTCTGCCAGGTCACCAATGCCGAGCAGCGAAACGTGATCAAGAGTCCGTATCACCGTCCCCAAAACGGCTCGGCTACCGGACACCGAACCAGGTGTGCTCAGGAGCCCTGGAGACAGCACCTTCTGCGCTTATTGCTTGAATTCAAGCAGCAACAAAGCGACGAGCCCCGGCATCGTGAGATGCCGGGGCCCGGTGTGTCTCCATGAGGCACGATGCCACTTACGGCTTCATGTCCTCGAAGAACTTCTTCACGCCGTCGAAGAAGCCGCTCTTCTTGGGCGAGTGGTGGGCGCTGTTGGTGCCGCCGAGACTGTCCTGGAACTGGCGCAGCAGCTCCTTCTGATCCTCGTTGAGCTTCACCGGGGTCTCCACCACCACCTTGCACAGCAGGTCGCCGGCGGGGCCGCCGCGCACCGGCTTGACGCCCTTGCCGCGCAGGCGGAAGAGCTTGCCGGTCTGTGTCTCGGGCGGAATCTTCAGTTTCACCCGGCCATCCAGGGTCGGCACCTCCAGCTCGCCACCGAGCGCGGCGTCGACGCAGTTGATCGGCACCTCGCATTGCAGGTGTTGCCGTCGCGCTGGCAGACCTGGGGCGGCTTGATGTGCACCTGGACGTCGAGATCCCCGGG
>Ga0194137_10001893_pt1 | contig 12611 bp, 9 predicted proteins | sample TARM_MetaG_T3_14_FD_134025 | JGI IMG/M metagenome (GOLD analysis project Ga0194137, IMG submission 134025) | Freshwater microbial communities from Pennsylvania, USA, analyzing microbe dynamics in response to fracking - TARM_MetaG_T3_14 (version 2) | ecosystem: Environmental > Aquatic >... | reverse complement strand
ACTATACCAAATAACGAGGTGTTTTTCTTATGCAGTAAATTGTCAAGGTACCTATTGAACACCCAATTAAAGCAATACACATCAAGGTTTACTCAACTATTTCAACTGCGAAAGTTGAGTAATTATAAAAACAATGTATTGATTCCACAATTAAAAACGTCTTTTTGCGGAAGAACCTATCTGTTCGCAATACTCAATTTCTTGACTTTTTATCAGAGCAGAACGAAATCGTTCAGTTTTTCTCAATAAAATTGCAAATATTTACCTATTATTTCTAAATTTACATGATAAAATAGTTTTATATCGAACCTATGTACATAATTTGAAGTTTTTATGAATGAGGGGAGTTTAAATTTGCAAATAAAAAGTAATTACAAAATTAAAAAAGCGCAAAAGCGCAAATTTTATCTTGTGCGTTGATAGCAGTTGCTTTAAAAAGTGGAATGCCGGTTTATGTGGCAGAAACAGTATCTATTAGTAATGAAGAATCAAATTTTGAACAAGGGAGCTTTATACCTGAAATTGAGAAGACACAAACTGTCACAGTATTTGACGAGATTTATGTCGGTATGGAAGTTATTAGCGGTCATACGTCTGCAAATTCTGGAGTCTCGCTAACTCTAGTAGATAATAGTGAGTATACTGGTCTGGCTGATGAAAGCGGGCAATTCAAAATTTCCGTTCCCCTTATTGAAGCCGACTCAGCATTAACTGCGAGGGTATATTCTCAATCAGGCACTTTGTTATACGAAGGAAAAGTTAATGTCTTGCCGAATGAAACAACACTACCACCGAAAACTGAAAATACAGAAGTATTGGCTGAGATAGGTGAGGAATCTATTCATGAAGAGGACGCTACACTGATTCAGATAGACAGTAAAACTGAAATTGTAGAAATCGTTGATGAGATGGAAAACAACGTGGAAAAAAATTTTTAAATGAGGTGACCGACCCTGAGGACGACAGTATTCCCTCTCTATTAAATAATGCTACAATAACCGAAATAAGTGCTTATGGAAATAGAGAACAACTGGCACTTTCGAGTCCAATAAGTTTAAGTATTTATTCTACCAGTGTAATTGAAGGTATAAATTATTACTATGTAAAAGCGGGTGATAATTTGAATACGATTGCTAACACCTTCTCTACAACTAAGGAAAAATTGGCTATTTCGAATTCTCAAGTCACTAGTTTTGATAACATTTATGTTGGACAACTTATTTGTGTTGACGGATTCAATAATTATAATAGCTTCAATAAAGAGGATAAGACTTTTTCCAACAATTCTGAATTTTTGGATTACATTGCCAAATCAGCAGTACCTATAGCAGAACAAAAAGGATTGTATGCTTCTGTCATGATTGCGCAAGCAATTCACGAATCTGCTTGGGCGAAAAGCGCATTAGCCACAGTTGGAAATAACCTTTTTGGTGTAAAAGGAAGTTATCAAGGCCGCTCCATTGTAATGTGAACTTGGGAAGAGGTAAATGGAGAAAAAAATACATTGATGCATATTTTAGATTATATCCTTCTTTTTATGAATCTGTATTAGATCAAGCAAATAAACTCCGAGATGGGCTAACTTACGATAGAAATTTTTATAGTGGTACTTGGATAGAAAATACAAACAATTATAAAGATGCTACACTTTTTTTAACAGGCCGATACGCAACCAATAGTCGCTATTATGATAAACTGAATGACACAATTTCATATAATGATTTAACCAAATATGACTCATACACAAAACCCTTTCATCCAACAGATTTTTCGGTCGTTATATCCAAGGAAAATGTGCAAATCGGAAATTTACCATTGAATCATTTGTTTAAGGATAATTCAAACTACAGTAATATCAAAACTATAGCAAATTCTAATGAATATATTGATCAAAGTGTACGGGTTACGCAAATTACAAAAGATGAGAAATATGCAAATATTTATCGTGGCACTGAAGAAATCGGCTGGATTGAAATAGGCGCATTGATTAATCAAGTAAATTACGAAGACATCATCACTTCGGCTAATATTCTTTTTTATGATAATTTATTTGAGCATGCAAATAGCCCGGCAATTAATAATTCTTCTAATTTTTTGGGTAAGAGGGTCATAATAACAAAAGAGACTTCAGATAACCAATATGTGTACGTAACCTATGAGAATTCTGATGTTGGATGGATTAAGAAAGATGTTTTAGGGCTTAAGGGTCACGAATATTCTGCTTTGGTAGTAAACGGAGCCTATAATGTGGACACTTTACCTTGGGGAACACCAGGTTTCAAACGCCTAGCGTATACTTCTGCTTATATGGGGAAGGAAATCAAAATACTGGGTTCAACACAAGATCAACGGTATTTATTAGCAAGTGTAAATAACATTGAAGTTGGTTAGGTTGACCATAGAGCAGTTTCCCCTTTTTTAACCTACGACACCAATTATTCATCGTACGTGACTAATGGTAACTATGAAATTGATAGCTTACCTTGGGGAGAAAAAGGATTCAAAAAATTAGGTTCGACTTCAAACTTGTTGGGTAAAAATGTTGAAGTAACAAGACAATCCAGTGATTATACTTATGTCTATGTCAGTGTCAATAACATCGGACAGGGTTGGATCGATAAACGCGCGCTTGGTTTGAAAGGTAGCTCATACAATGCCGTGATTAAAGATGGGAAGTATAACGTAGATTCGCTGCCTTGGGGTACTCCAGGATTCAAAAAACTTGCAACAACATCTGATTACATGGGGCAAGAAATCCATATAGCGGGTTCAACAGCGAATAGGAACTATTTGTTAATGAGAATTAATGATACTGATGTTGGCTGGGTTGATGCACGATCCGTAAAACCTTTTAGCAGTACAGTGAAAAATTATAATGCTTATATCATTAGCGGCAGATATAATATTGATACTCTTCCATGGGGAGAGTATGGTTATCGCCAAATCGGAAAAACATCAGACTTGCTTGGAAAATATGTCAAAATTACGAAAGAAAGCTCAAACAAATCATATTTATTTGTAAGTGTTGATGGAAATGATATAGGCTGGATTGACAAAAGGGCTTTAAATACTGAAACCTATTTGTACTCAAGCGTCATTAAAGCAGGTAATTATAACATTGACACATTACCATGGGGGACAGCAGGTTTTAAAACTGTTGGATTTACAAATGCATATGTTGGAAAAGAAGTACAGATAGTAAATAGTACAGATAATGGTAACTACTTGCTTGCCAAGGTAGACGATAAAATCATTGGATGGATAGATTATAGATCAGTGCGCAAATTAAAAACCATACCGGTAAATTATTCAAAAAAAATATTGAATGGAAAATATCATATCAATGATTTTCCTTGGGGAACTGTTGGTTATAAATATTTAGGGACTACAGCACTGATAAAGGATAACACCGTGAAAGTAACGTTGGAATCTGTAGATGGTAATTATGCATTTGTATTTTATGATAGTAAACCGATCGGCTGGGTTGACAAAAGAGCATTTTATTAGAAATATTTGAACATGGAGTAATTATTAACTGGTCAAATTAGGAGGAGTAAATGAAATGATAAAAAAAAATGGTGCTATAAGAACTTTCTTGACGGCTTTTATTTTATTGAATATGCTAGGACATATTCAGCCGATAGCTGTAAATGCTGAGGGGATTTCTGAAATAAATACGGAAATCTCGATTGATACATCAGGTGATACTAAAGATGAAACAATTTTTGAAATAGATTCATCAGAAGTGTCAAGTGGGAATATAACGGAATCGGAGGCTGTAGAACAGGAACAAACTGTGATTGAAGATGATGCTGATAATGTTGAGCGGATCTCAGAGTATTCTTCAACTGAAGGCATTTCTGAAAAAACTGCAGAAGATGATACGCCTCTAGTTTTGAAAGCTCAATCTGCTCCACAATACAAATCAGTTGATTATATCGCAACAATTTTTAAGTCTGGTAATTCAATAGATACATTACCATGGGGAGTGGAAGGTTTCAAAAAAATTGGAGAGACTAAAAATTATATTGGAACAACCGTGCGTATAGAAAATGAAAGCAATGATGGATTGTATGCTTATGGATACATTGAGGGTTTGGGTTATGGTTGGATAGACTCAAAAGCTATTAGAAAGTTAACGGCAATTTCAGTTTCTTACAGTGAATACATCACCAATAGTGGCTATGAGATAAACAGTCTTCCTTGGGGAGAACCCTCATTCCAGAAATTAGGCAACACTGGATCTGTTTTAGGAAATTTGTTGGAAATTTCATATGAAACTGCGAATGGGGCATACTTGTATGCTACACAAAATGGTCGGACAATAGGCTGGATTGATGCAAGAGCATTTGGCTTAGAGGGTGAGGAATTCAATGGAATCATAAACAGTGGGAACTTCGAAATAGATACATTACCATGGGGAACACCGGGATATAAAAAAGTTGGATATACAAATTCTTTAGCAGGGAAGGTTCTCCAAGTAAAAGGTTCTATTCAAAATGGTGGCTACTTGTTAGTTTATTCTGATGGTGCAGAAGTAGGTTGGATTGATTATCGTGCTATTAGTCTATTCAAAACCAAAAATGTGGATTATTATTCATATGTTGGTAATGGTAGATATGAGATAGATACTCTGCCTTGGGGCACATACGGGTACAAAAAAATAGGCAACACGAATAGTATACTAGGTAACTATGTACATGTTACAAGTGAGTCAATGGATGGAAATTATGCTTATGTGAGCGTAAATAATAAGCTAATTGGATGGATAGATAAAAAATCTCTGGGGTTACATGGTGTTCAATATGATGCTATTGTTGTATCCGGTAACTATACTATAGATACATTACCATGGGGAACACCAGGTTTTATAAAATTATCTACCGCAAATAATTATACCGGCAAAGTCTTAACTATAAAAGGTACGACTTCTTCAGGTAGTTATAGTTTGGCTTACTTGGATGGTAAGCAGATAGGCTGGGTTGATACAAGAGCTCTAAAAAAATTTACTACCACTTCAGTAAAATATAGCGCACACGTAGCAAATAGTAAATATAATATAGATAGCTTACCATGGGGAACACCAGGGTTTACAATGTTAGGAAAAACCCAATCAATATTGGGGCAATACGTACAGGTCACACAGGAATCTGAGAATAGTGCATATGCTTATATATCAATAAACGGTAAAAACATAGGTTGGATAGATAAGAAGGCTTTTAATTTAAGGGGACCTTCTTATATTGGGGTTATAAAAAATGGTGCATATAATGTAGATACTTTACCGTGGGGAACTCCTGGTTTCCGGAAAATAACTGACACTGGACAATATTTTGGACAGGAACTGGATATAAAAGGAACTACAGATGATGGAAATTATGCGTTAGTTTATTCAAATGGTAGTAAAGTAGGATGGGTAGACATTAAGGCGATCAAACCTTTAAACTTCCTGGAGGTTAAAATAAATTTGTATGTTGTTGATGGAACGTATACAATTTATTCTCTTCCAGGGAATGAAGTTGGTTCGGAATCATTAGGAATGACTTTACCCTACAAAGGTAAACAAGTTCAAGTAACTAGAATTTCAGAAAATGGACAATACTATTACGTCAAGTTAGATGGTAAGAGTATAGGTTGGATTAATATCAATGCTTTTGAAAAGAGTCGCATAGTTTACTTGGATCCTGGCCATGGCGGTTATGAATCAGGGGCAAGCTACAGCGGCGTCCAAGAAAAAAACATTAACATGGAGGTTGCCAACAAAATACGGACGAATCTTGAGAAGCTAGGCATGACAGTAATCATGTCCCGAACCTATGATGAATATGTGTCTCTATTGAATCGCTCCATTGATGCGAATGCCTCCAATGCTCAAATATTCGTCAGCATCCACCATAATGCGATGCCGGGAAGTACAACTGTAAATGGAATCGAAACTTATTATTACGAGTATGACGAAGATTATCCATCTCGCATAAATGAAGAAATGCACGATGACCCAACAAGAATCTTGGAAAGTGCTAAATTGGCGTCAGCTATCCATAGTAACCTCGTCCAAAGTACTGGTGCGACAGATAGAGGTATCCGCAGCGAAACTTTCTCTGTATTGAGAGAGACCGCTGTTCCAGCAGTATTGTTAGAGTTGGGCTATATGAGTTCACCGACGGAATTGTCTAAATTGACGAATATTGACTATCAAATAACTATGGCAAAAGCCATTTCAAATGGTATTGCTACTTATTTCAAATAGGCTTACTGGCTAAGAGCCGGAAGGTATTATCCATCATGGATGACACCTTCCGGCTCTTTTTCAAAAATGTGGATACAATTCCGGTGAGAAGTAAGCGCCAAATAATCAGGTATATATAGCAACACGAATAACCCTGCTACAATATGGATAACATATCGTAGTAGGGTTATTTGCAGGTTGCCTGGACATCCATCAAAGCAACGATGCGCTGGAGCAGTACATGCCTTGGTCGAAAAATATCAAAGAGATATGTGGCAGTAAATAAATAAAGAGATAATAGGATACTCGTGAAAAAATCGCATGGTATGCAGCTATTCATGATACGCACCAAAAAGTGCGCTGTTTTTTTATATTTCGGGCTTACTATGCACAAAAAAAGCAGCAGCGCTGCTGCTTTTTTGTGGTGAAAACAAAGAAAGCTGAATTTTCAGTCACCTCCGGCGAAGGGACCTACGGAGGTAATATCCGTTATGCAAATGTTGTGGGATCTGGGCTAGACGTTTTGAATAATATCCGGGCTTTGAATCTGTATTATGACGGCACTTATTATTACATGCAGGACTATTCACACAATGCCACGCATACGATCGAGACTAACTCGATGGGCGGCGGGACATCGACTAGGAATCTTGTGAAAGCCGCCACCAATGTCTTTTCTTCTGAAAATGACAAAGCTTCTGTAAGTGCTCATTATAACGCGGAACGAACGATTGATTTTTATAAAAATGTTTTTGACCGCAACAGTTTGGATGACAATTACATGGCTGTTGTATCGTCCACGCAGTATTTGACGAATTACAATAATGCCTTCTGGACGGGCACTCAAATGGTATATGGCGATGGTGATGGCCACACCTTCACTTATTTGAGCGGAGATTTGGATGTGGTGGGGCATGAAATGACACACGGCGTAATTGAGCATACGGCTGACTTATCCTATCATAATGAATCCGGAGCGCTAAGTGAATCAATCGCTGACATATTCTGTGTACTCATTTCCACCTATGATAAATACAATGTGGAATCGGGGGGGCAACTGGATTTTTGATGCTAGCGACTGGGTGATCGGGGATGATATATACACACCTTATATAGCAGGAGATGCTTTGAGAAGCTTATCTGACCCTACCTTATATAATCAACCGGACAAGATGAGTGCGTATATCAATTCCCCGGATACGGAATCTGGTGACTGGGGAGGAGTACATACTAACTCGGGTATCCTTAACAAGGCTGGGTGTCTTATAGCGGAAAGAGTTGGAATGGAAAAGACTGCGCAAATATACTACCGTGCATTGGTACAATACATGACAGAAACGACAGATTTTGAACAGACCAAGAATTATCTTGTACAAGCAGCAAAGGATTTGTATGGCGAAGATTCAGCGGAAACCGAATCAATCAATCACGCTTTTTCTACAGTTGGCATTGGGCCAGCATTGGCAGTGCCAGTCACGGGAATTACGCTTCTGCCGGAACAAATCAGCTTGCAGATAGGTGAAGAACAAATACTCGAAGCCGCCATCACTCCACGGGATGCTACTGATTATCAGATAGCTTGGTCAAGTAGTGCACCTGAGATTGCTACGGTAGATGAATATGGTACAGTCAAAGCAGTAGCGATCGGGCAAGCAATCGTGACGGCCAAAACCGGAGATATAATTGCTTCATCAACCGTAACCGTAAAGGGAAATAACCTTTCTGTATCATACAGCGTTCATGTTCAAAACATAGGTTGGCAAACGGCAGTGAAGGAAGGCCAATCTGCCGGGACTTCAGGGCAATCGTTGCGGCTTGAAGGCATAAGAATAAATCTTTTTGAAGAGGGCAGTAGTCTTTCCGAAGGTATTTCGTATCGAACCCATGTGCAAGATTATGGATGGATGGATTGGGTGCAAAATGATGGTATGAGCGGCACGACAAACCAAGCAAAACGATTGGAAGCTATCGAAATCGCTTTAACCGGAGAAATGAGAGAACGATATGATGTTTACTATCGTGTTCATGCGCAAAATTTTGGCTGGTTGGGTTGGGCAAAAAATGGAGTTTCTGCCGGGACAGCGGGATATGGCTATCGATTGGAGGCCATTGAAGCCCAATTGGTAAAAAAAGGTGATCCTGCTCCAGGACCCACAGATATGCCTTTCGTAGAGGCTAATACAAACAGCACAAAAGCTCTAAAAGTATCGTATACGACACACGTACAGGACTATGGTTGGCAGTCTTACGTTTCGGACGGTGACTTGAGTGGCACTTTCGGAGAAGCAAAACGCTTGGAAGCAATCAAAATACAATTGCAAGACACTCCTTATTCTGGAGCCATTTCTTACCAAACGCATGTTCAGGATTATGGGTGGCAAAATTGGGCTTCAGATAACGAACTAAGTGGCACTTCGGGAGAAGCGAAACGTCTTGAAGCAATCAGGATAGAAATAACAGGGGAAATCGCTGAATTTTACGATGCATATTATCGCGTTCATGCGCAAAACTTTGGGTGGTTGGATTGGGCAAATAATGGGGAGGCTGCCGGTACCTCAGGATATGCTTATCGTTTGGAAGCAATCGAAATTCAGTTGATTCCTAAGGGAGGCGTTGCACCTGGAACGATAGGTGGAATACCTTATGTAGAGAAAAAAACGAATTTGGCAACAATTCCACTCATAAAAAATGATGAAAGCCTAGATTATGCGATTGTTGAAAATGAACTTTTGACACTGGTCAATGATTTCCGCACAGAAAATGGACTGAATAAATTGACCAAGAATGATAAGCTAAAGCAGGCTGCTGACCAACGAGTAATTGAAGCGACAAGTTTATTCTCGCACACACGCCCTGATGGAAGCCAATGGAATACGGTTCTTGAAGCCAATCCTTATGAGTATCTTTATGATGCAGCAGGGGAGAATATGGCAGTATCGATTATTTTCCAGGACGAAGAAGAAATAGCTGCGTCTTTATTCGATATATGGATAAACAACCCAGATGATTATGCAAATATCATAGATACCGATTACAATGAAGTCGGCATTGGGCTGCATGATAGCAATGGGGATGTTTATGCAGTGCAAATATTCGGCACGCAATCAAATCAGTAAAAAATCCTTGCAGTAGCAAGGGTTTTTTTTGCGGTTATTTTAGCAATTATTCAATAATGATTGAACAATTCGGAAAAAATTTCAAGAAGGAGCTGAGCAAGTGGGGGTGATTTTTTTTCATAAGTGGAATCATGAAGATAATCGTTTAGTTTAAGCTACGCTCATTCTTGGTGCTTTCATCAATAAATGATATAGTTATATTAGTGATTATATGAATATTCATCCTCTTAATGAGTGGTGAGGCACATGTTTTTTTCTTGCTGTTGAATGAATCCGGTTACAAATAGTGAGGGGGACAGGGACAATGAAAGCGATAGGTAAAATTATTATTCTGTGGTCATTCATTTTGAATAGTTTATCACCAGCACTTGCATACGCTACTGAAAATAGCGCTACATTTATTCAAAGTGATATTTCCGAGGCCAAGAGCGCAGAGTTATACACTAGTGAAGCGGATGGTTCATTTACATCTCCGGATGCGGGAGGCATAGACCAGACAACAGAACCTGCAACTTCGGGAAGTGATGAAAATATGGTTATTGAACCAGAAAATACGGATAGTTCAGCTCAAGTTCCGGAAAACGACGGAGAGACAAACAATTCAGAATTGGACATCGTTGGTTCAGATGATTCATCAGCATCCGGACAGCTTCCTTCAACCGAGATTGGAAGTACTACAAGTGATGCTGCAAATATAGACAGTTCAATGGAAACGAATGAAAGTGATGTTTTAACTGATCAGGCGGAATCCGGGACCACGATTACGGCAGCGGTGACAGCACCGTCAGTGTTGTATCAAACCCACGTCCAGAATTATGGATGGACAGATGTAGTCATGGATGGTATCACCAGTGGTACGATCGACGAAGCGAAACGTTTAGAAGGAATAAAGATAAGCTTGCTAAATGCAGAAGTACCCGGTGGTATTGAATATCAAACCCATGTCGAAAACATTGGTTGGATGGGGTTCGTTTCCGATGGACAGGTATCCGGAACAACTGGGCAAGGTAAACGCTTAGAAGCTATCCGCATCAATTTAACAGGAGAATTAGCGGGAATTTATGATATTTATTACCGCGTGCATTCCCAAAATTTTGGTTGGTTGGATTGGGCAAAGAATGGAGAAGCTGCCGGAACTTCGGGGTATGCGTATCGGTTGGAAGCCATTGAAATTCAACTCGTGAAAAAAATGAATCCGCTCCGGGGGCTGTAGCGAGGCCATAAATGGAGAAGGGGGCAGGTGTATCTTATTCGGCGCACGTCCAATCGATTGGCTGGCAAAATTACGTAGAAAATGGCGCCCTGAGTGGAACGACAGGGGAAAGCAGACAGATAGAAGGTATCAAAATTAAAGGAACAAATTTTCCGTCGTCAGGTTCGATTACTTATCGCGCCCATGTCCAAGGTGAAGGATGGCAGAATTGGGTGGTAAACGATGCCCTGAGCGGTACGGTAGGAATGGGTAAACGTTTGGAAGCTATTGAAATCAAGCTCACAGGAGAAATGGCCGAGCGTTACGATATTTATTATCGTACACATGTGCAGAAATTTGGTTGGCTCGGGTGGGCCAAGAATGGTGAATCCGCAGGAACAGAATCCTATTACTATCGTACTGAAGCAATCGAGATCAAGTTGATTGAAAAAGGTAATGCTGCTCCTGGTTCAACGGCTAACCGCTTTGTCATCCGAAAGGAGCCAATTGTTTCATACGCCAGCCACGTCCAAAATATAGGGTGGCAGAATTATGTTTTTGATGGTGGTTTAAGTGGTACTTTAGGGGAAAGTAAACGTGTGGAAGCCATTAAGGTACGGTTGGACATGCAACCTTATGAAGGTGCTGTTGCTTACTGTGCCGATGTACAAGGACTTGGTTGGCAAGCGTGGTCGCAAAACGACATTTTTGCAGAAACGACAGGAACTGGAAAGTATTTAGAGGCTATAAAAGTCAAGCTGACGGGTGAAATGGCAGAATACTATGATATATATTATCGTGTTCATACTCAAAACTACGGTTGGTTGGATTGGGCTAAAAACGGTGCCTCCGCAGGGACTGAAGGATACGATTACCGCATTGAAGCTGTGCAGATCAAGATTGTATCCAAGGGAGGGGCAGCGCCAGGAAACACGAGCCGAGCGTTTGTGAAAAAGCCGTCGGTTGTCCTCGGGCCAAACTGGACTGTCGAACAAGGTTATTTCCAAGCAACTTCCGGTGTCAGGTACTATGTAGGAAGTAATTATATAATCATTAGCATCGCTCAGCAGAAAATGTGGTCATACATCGGTACACAAAAAATTGTAGAAACAGGTGTCATTACCGGAAACCCGTACTTGGGGTACGCTACTCCAAAAGGATTATTCTCAATACTCAGTAAACAATCACCAAGTGTTTTAATTGGTCCTGGATATGTTTCGCCCGTGCAGTATTGGATGCCGTTCATAGGTAATTCATACGGGATACATGATTCTTCTTGGCAAACGCATGGTTATGGGGGAGATTTGTATTTAACTTATGGTTCCCATGGCTGTGTGAACACGCCTTTAACAGCGGTTAGAACGCTATTCTACACGCATTCGATAGGAACACCAGTGGTTATCTATTGATAATAATTCTGAATTGCAAAAAAACGCGCAACCGAAGCAGTAAAGTGCTGCTTCGGTTGCGCGTTTTTCTTATAACTTGGAAAAGGGTGTTACTAATAAAAAATGATTTAACTACACTAAAAAACAAAAAGAAACACTTATTGAACAAAAACAAAAAAATAAAACAAAAAAACGAACAAAAAGATTGATTTTGTGTTTGGTTCTGTTTATAATGAGGTCATAAGGAAATAAAAACGCTTTCGGGGAAATGAGTTGTGATTTTCCAAATTGTCTTCGTAAAATCAGATAGCGTAAGACGGGCTTTAATACTATCGATACACGAAGCAAAGTTCTTGGAACGACAGCAATATCTTGGAAAGAAAAAATCTGAATAAATTGGAGGAAATGAAAATGAACAGGGAAGAAGCTACTTTATTAGGGTTTGAAATTGTTGCCTATGCAGGTGAAGCGCGATCGTACCTTTTGGATGCTTTGAAAGCAGCGGAAAATGGTGATTATGATAAAGCCGAAGCATTATGTGAAGAAGCAAATACCAGCATCAAAGAAGCTCATAAAGCTCAGACAAGTTTGCTTACTATGGAAGCTTCAGGTGATGATATTGCGTACAGCGTTACGATGATGCATGGACAGGATCACTTGATGACAACATTGCTGCTTAGGGATTT
>Ga0194137_10001889_pt1 | contig 12615 bp, 9 predicted proteins | sample TARM_MetaG_T3_14_FD_134025 | JGI IMG/M metagenome (GOLD analysis project Ga0194137, IMG submission 134025) | Freshwater microbial communities from Pennsylvania, USA, analyzing microbe dynamics in response to fracking - TARM_MetaG_T3_14 (version 2) | ecosystem: Environmental > Aquatic >... | reverse complement strand
GCTTGGCGATTCCGGCAAAAGGGGAGGCGCGGGTGCCTTTCGTCTCGGGATTGATGGCGCCTTCGGATTCCTGTATCTCGTGGAGAAGCTTGCTGATCTGCGAAACCGTCTGACCCGTACCCCATACGGCGATCAGGCTCAATTTTTCCGCAGTTCCTACTTCCGCCTGCTGGGGGGCTATTCCGCCATACCCATTATGGAAGATGTGGACATCATGCGACGCATCAGGCAACGGGGAGACTCCATAGCCCTGTTGCCTCTGCGGGTGCGGACCTCGGCACGGCGCTGGCATGCCGAGGGAGTTGTCTACTGTTCGCTGCGCAATGTCTGCCTGCGGACTTTGTACGCGCTGGGGGTTCCCGCGCAAACGCTTTCGAGATGGTATCTCGCATACAAGGGGAAATCATGAACGATACCTGTGTGCTGCTGTTCGTCAAATATCCGGAACCGGGCAGGGTGAAGACCCGTCTGGGTGAAGTGATCGGCAACGATGTGGCTGCGGATTTTTACAAGCGCTTTGTGGAAGATTTGCTCAAGGGGCTTGCCACTGTGCAGGCCGCGTTGCGCATATGTTATCTGCCCGTGGAAGGCCACGACGTGGAAGTACAGCTGCGCGACTGGCTCGGCAACGATTATGCGTTTTTTCCGCAGGAAGGGGCTGATCTGGGCGAACGGATGAAAGCCGCCATGCAGAAAGCCTTTGCCGACGGTTTTTCCCGCGTGGTGCTCATGGGCAGCGATATTCCCGATTTTCCGCCGGAACTGGTGCAGAAGGCTCTGCTTGATCTGGACATGAAGGAAGCCGTGATAGGACCCGCATACGATGGCGGCTACTATCTTATCGGCTTCCGGCGCGAATTCTTCTTCCCCGAAGTCTTTGACGGTATTGTCTGGGGAGAAGCGGATGTTTTCCGCCCCACCATGGAGCATATGCGCCGCAAAGGACTTGAAGTGCTGCGCCTGCCCGACTGGAATGACGTGGACACCATCTGGGATCTGAATGTTCTGTACAGGACCAACAGGAACAGCTCGTTCAGAAAGTCTGCCACGTTCGCCAAACTGAGAGAGCATAACGACATGATTCGTCAGTACGATCTTGATTTACCCAAAATGCCGGGCAGATAGCCCGATTCGGCTTCCGTAGCTGAAAAGGGGGCCTGCCGCCTGCCTGTTTTGGGGCTGGCGGGCAGTGTCTTTTTGTCCGGGCGGAGATGAAGGCGTAGCCGGATCGCTGTGTCTCCCGCTTGGGCAGGCTTTCAGCAGCCGGAGCTGTCTTGCGGGCTTGCCGGTTGTGAAACAGAACCGGATTCATGATTTTCAGGGCATGGAGAACAGACGCTGTTAGTAGCCCGGGGCGCGTAAGCGCCCTTTTTTCTGCCCTTTTGCCATGGGTAAGGCCTGTCCCCCGATAAATATATACAAGTGCGTTGCTGAACAATGTTGGGGTGATGCATTGATTTGTAAATGCCTTTTTGCAGGAAGCCGCAGAATCTAACGCGATAACGCTTGCTTTGTTGTTTCGGAAGGGTAGAATTCAGGCCACTTCGTGGTCAGGAGATGTCAATGCTTCGATTCTGGTGTACGTGCTGTGTTATTGTTGTCCTGCTTGCTTCTGCCCGGCTGGCTTGCGCGGGCAAAGTGCTGGTTATTGAAAGCTACCATCAGGGGTTCAGCTGGGATGCGAGCTACCTGCGTGGTCTGCGTGAAGTGCTGGCTTCTGATCACGAAATCAGGACCTTCGAGATGGATACCAAGCGTATTCCTGCGGAACAGTTTTCCCGACGCGCAGCCGAGGCTCTGGCGGTGTTCAGAGAATACAAACCGGACCTCGTGGTTCTGGGAGATGATAATGCCGCGCGCCTGCTTGCTCCCGCCCTGCTCGCCGCAGCGGTTCCCATTGTTTTTCTGGGGCTGAACAACAATCCCCGCGAGTACAGCCTTTATGGTCATCCCCATGTTGCCGGACTGATGGAGCGTCCTTTGCTTTTTCAGTCCGTAAGTGTGGCCCGCAAGATATGCCCCTTTCCCATACGACGGGTGCTGTTTCTGTTCGATGTCAGCGAGACTTCCAATCTTATCGCCGGTGATGTCTTTCACGACGGAGCTTCCAAGGAACTTTTAGGCATCAGGGCCGATCTGCGGCAGGTTGCAACCGTTGAAGAATGGAAGGATGCTGTGCAGACAGCCGGAGAAAACGGCTACGATCTTATTTTTGTGGGACTTTCACAGCGGCTGGAGGGTGCGGAAAGTGGTTGCTGCAATGATGAGGACATGGTGCTGTGGACCGCGCAGCATTCCCCCGTTCCCAGTTTTGGGCTGTGGGATTTCAGCATAGGCCGGGGAAAGCTCGCAGCAGGGCTTGTGCATGTGGGTGAAGAGCAGGGGCGCGCGGCCGGAAATCTGGCCCGTCGTCTGCTCGCGGGTGAGCGTAGCGTTTCCATTCCTCTGGCAGTGGAGGACGGGGTGCTTATGTACAGCCGCTTTGAGGCCGCAAGGCTGGGACTTGTTTTTCCTGCGGGGCTGGCTTTGAATGCCGTTGCCGTAGAGTAGAGAGCCTGCGGAGTACTGCACGCAGAAAAGGCCGCGCGGCATGCCGCGCGGCCTTTTCTGTCTGGTTCGTTTATTACTTCTTATCGAGCCTGTTTTCCTGCTTGATCTTGTCTATGAGCTGCTTCAGCCGTGCTGACTGCGAGGCCAGCTCCTGCTGGGCAAGGGTGCTCTGTCCTATGCCTTCCGCAATGAGGCCCGAGAGAGCGTTCACCTCTTCAAGGGCGTGGGTTATCTCTTCGCTTGCGGCAGACTGTTCTTCTGCTGCCGTTGCAATGCTGCGTATCTGGTCCGCTGAGGTTTCGGAAAGGCGCACTATTTCCAGCAGTGCCTCGCCCGAGGCAACGACCAGTGTGGTAGCCTGATCAATGGCTTCGGCTGCTGCGTCCACGCTCTTGTTGTTCTGGGCGGCTGCCTGCTGGATGGCGTGTATGGCCTCGCCCACTTCCTTGGTGGCTGTCATGGTCTTTTCCGCAAGCTTGCGCACTTCGTCGGCCACCACTGCAAAGCCTCGTCCGGCCTCGCCCGCTCTTGCGGCTTCAATGGCCGCGTTCAGGGCGAGCAGGTTGGTCTGGTCCGCAATGTCGGATATTACGGTCATGATCTGGCCGATGGAATCCGCACGGTGGGAGAGTTGCCCCATGTTCGTCTTCAGTTCTTCGGCGAGCTGCTGGACATGCTCAATGGCCTTAACCGATTTTTGAACGGTTTCTTCGCCATGTTCTGCATGCTCCCGGGTGGAATCGGCATTTTCAGCGGCATTGCCCGAGCTGCCTGCAACTTCAAGAATGGTTGCGTTCATCTCTTCCATGGCGGTGGCTGTTTCACCTATGCGTCCCCGCTGGGTGTCCGAGCTCTGGTTGATTTCAATGGCCTGAACGGAAAGCTCTTCAGAGGCGGCGGATATGGAGAGAACAATCTCGTCCAGTATGCCCGCCGCAGAAAGCATGCCTTCCTGCTTGGCGGTTTCCGCCTTCTTGCGGGCCTCATCAGCTTCTGCCATGGCCTGCTTTGCCCTTTCGGCTTCCTCTGCAGCTTCATGGCTCTTCTGCTCGGCCTCGCCCATCTTGGCCTTCAGGCTCTGCACCATGGCGTGAATGGCATCCTTGAGCTTGAGTATCTCGCCCTTGAACTTGCCGTCGATGCTGGCGTCAAGACGTCCGGAGGCAACGTCATCGGCATACTGCACCAGCTTGTTCATGGGGGTGCGCAGGGTGTTGCGGATGAAGAATACCAGCGTCGCCACCACGATGAGCACGATGATGCTGCCGAAGAGCAGGGTGCGGTTCATGACGCCGAAGATGGAGTCTGTGAACGCCTGCTGTTCGCCGAGAATCTGGGCGTCAACTTCATCCATGTATACGCCCATACCGATGATCCAGTTCCATGGCTTGAACAGCTTGATGTAGGACAGCTTGGGGAAATCGCCCTGCTGACCGGGCTTTGCCCAGTAATAGGATACGGTGCCTTCTCCGTCCCGGGTGGCCACTTCCGTCATTTCTGCGAAGAGCGGCTTGCCCTTGGCGTCCTTAATTCCGACTATGGACGTACCCACAAGCTTGAGGCTGATGGGATGCATGACCATCATGTTGTCGGTGTTGTGAATCCAGAAATAGTTGCCGTTGGATACTCGGATTTTGCTTATCTGTTCCAGTGCCTGCTTCTGCAGCGAGGCAGTAATGTCTTCGATCCATGCGCCGGTTCCGATTATCCAGCCGAGTTCGGGAATGAGGCGCACATAGGAAACCTTGGGCTTGGCTTCGGTTTCTCCCGGCTTGGCCCACATGTAGTCCACCATGCCCTCGCCGTTTGCCTTGCAGACCTTCACCATCTCCATGAACAGGCGCTTGCCGTGCGGGTCTTTGGTTTCGGATAGGTCTTTGCCGTCCAATTGCGTGGCAATGGGGTGCATTATCATGGTGGGGTGCATGTCATTGATCCAGACATAGTTGCCGTCGCTGAAGCGCATGCTGCGTACAAGCGACTTTATGCCCGCTTCCTTGTCTTCACGCGGAAGATAGTCATTTTCCTTGAGGTAGGCTTTGATCTGACTTTCAAGGCCGTCTATGACAATGCGCAGTTCCTTGGCCTTGAGTTGTTTCAGGGTTTCCACGTCCTGCGAGCGGGCATGGAAATCTTCCACAACGCTGTATGCCATCTGCACCATGTCCTGCAGGGAGTATTTTTCTTCATTGTAGACATTGGCGCGAGTTTTCTCGGCCTGATTGCTGGAAAATGCCATCAGATCGTAGGACACATAGGAGTAGAAAAAAGCGCCCTGAACCAGCAGGCCGAGAACCACGAACAGAAGTAACTGGATGATGACTGATCGTCTCAAGGGCACCTCCCCCACTTTTCTATGACGAAGTGGATGTTCTATTTTCGAATGTAATACTTCCATGCGAATTGGGAATAGCTATAGGTAATTGTATCACAAAAAAGATGAGAAAGCACAATGAGAAAAAGCCCGTCTGAGCAACAGCTCAACGGGCTTTTCTGGAGGAGTATGGAGGAGTCTTGTAAGGCTGTTTGGTCTTAGCTTGCAGCGTAAAAGCAACGCTTGGGAGAGTGTATCATTCCGGAATCCTTGAGCTCTTTCATGGGCTTGGTCAGTTCTTTGCTGTCCACGCCAAGGGCGGTGGCAATGTCGCCGGGGCGAAGTGGCTTGTCTGCTTCCTTGAGAACCTTGAGTATTTTTTCCTGCATGGGATTATCTCCTTATTTGATGATGGTAATCAATATTAATAAGAAGAGTTTCTGTCAAGTCAGAATCCGGATTATTCATCCCCGCCCGCGATGGTCTTGAGGGCTTTGTTCAGATCATCCCGTAATACGGGTTTGAGCAGGTACTGCTGTATGCCGAGGGTCTTGGCATCGTCCGGTGAAAGCTGCTCGCTGTAGCCCGTGCAGAGAATGACGGGCATATCCGGCCTGTGCTTGAGCACTATGCGGGCAAGTTCGCCGCCGGTGAGCCCGGGCATGGTCTGGTCGGTAATCAGCAGGGTGAATGCCTGCGGATCAGAGAGAAAATGCTGCAGCGCGTTGCCGCTGTCGGAAAACACATCGGTCTCATAGCCGAGCCGTTGCACCATCTCGCCCACCACCTCTGCAAGGGCGGCCTCATCATCAACCACCAGAGCCCTGCCGCGCCCCGTAGGGGAGTGGGAAACCGTTTTGGATTCATGGACGGGAAAGGCGTTGGCCACGGGAATGAGTATATCGAAGCGGGTGCCTTCTTCCGGAGTGCTGCGAACGGTTATGGCACCGTCGTGCGCGCTGACGATGCCGTGAACGAGGGCAAGCCCCATGCCCGTTCCTTCATCCGGTTTCTTGGTGGTGAAAAAGGGGTCGAAAATATTTTCCATTATTTCAGGTGCAATGCCGTAGCCCGTATCGGTGACGGAAAGCTGCATGTATTCACCGGGGGCCAGCTTTGCAAAGTCTTCTGCCGCCGGTGATTCCAGCGTTCTGCGGCTGAGCATGACCTGCATGACACCGCCGGAATCGCGCATGGCGTGGGCGGCATTGGTGCACAGGTTCATGAGCACCTGCTGCATCTGGCTCAGGTTGGCATAAATGGTTCCGTCGGAATCAGCTATGTCGGTATGAATCCGGATGTTGGAAGGCAGCGAGGCCCGCATGAGCTTCACCGTTTCCTTCACCACGGTGGAGAACTGCAGCGGTTGCAGGTCCAGTTCTTCCTGACGGCTGAAGGTGAGTATCTGGTGCACCAGATCGCGGGCCCTGCGTCCGGCGGAAAGCACCTCACCGAGCCTGCGGTGCAGGCGGGTGCCGCGCTCCACTTCATCAAGGTTCATTTCCGTGTAGCCCATCATCACGCCGAGGATGTTGTTGAAGTCGTGGGCAATGCCCCCCGCAAGGGTGCCGATGGCTTCCATCTTGTGACTCTGGCGCAGCTGGCCTTCAAGCTGTTTGCGGCGGGAAATTTCGTGCGCCACCATGACCGTGCCCGCAGCATTGCTCTGCTCGTCGCCGTTCAGGAAGAAGGGAGAGAAGGTGACAAGGAAGGTGCCGTTCAGTGCGGGAATATACAATTCTTCGGATTGTCGGCCGCTTTCATCGCCTTCGCCCGTTCCGTTCAGGGTGCAGGCTTCCGGCAGGTTGAGCACATCCTGACAGGGGCGGCCGATGATGTCGCGCGGGTGCACGCCCAGTCTTTCCGAAAGCGCACGGTTGGCCCTGCGCAGGCGCATGTCGTGATCGAGAATGGCAATGACATCCGGCACGTTGTCGAAGGTCTTCTCCCACTCCTGCTTGGCACGGATGATCAGCAGTTCCATGGTCTTGCGGTCGGTGATGTCTTCCACCGTGCCTTCTATGGCGGCAATCTCGTCCGATTCGCCGAGCACTGGGCGGGCATTCACGGATATCCAGAAGGAAGAACCGTCCTGCCTGAAGGCCTGGGTCTCGAAGCCGGAAACCAGCCTGCTGGTCTGAATCTGGGCGAGCAGGCGTTCCCTGTCTTCTGCCGGAATATCGAGCCGGGTCTTGTTGCGCGCATATTCGCGCAGCATGATGGCAGGGTTGGCATAGCCGAAGATGCGTGCGAACGAGGGGTTGGCATTGATTATTTCGCCCCACGGACGGCACTGGAAAATGCCGAGCACGGAGTTGTCAATCATGCCGCGGTATTTGCGTTCTTCGCTGCGCAGCTTGTCCCACAGGCGGGAGAGCTCGCGGCGGCGGACGCCTTCGCGCAGAATGCGGGAAAAAGCGGCTGCCGTGCGCCAGTCTTCCGGAGCGAGCACATCGTCCACACCGGCTGCTATGGCCTCGCGCGCAAGGCCGGGAGCCGCATCAGGCACAATAAGCACCACAGACATGGTTTCGCGCACGGCACGGGCAAGGGCGAGCACGTCTTCCCATGGCAGGCCGGGGCAATCCGCTGCTGCAACCACCACGTCCCACGGCTCTTCAGCCAGAGCGCGGCTCAGTTCTATGGGGGAATCCACAAGCGTATATGCGGGGTCGAACCCGGCACCGGAGAGCAGGGAGGAAAGCGAACGCGCGAGTTCTTCGGCGTCGGAAACCACAAGAAGGCTGAAGCGGGTTCCCATGGGGTGTTCCTTGGGGACGCAGCGCAGTTCCCTGTTCGCATGCTCCGTTGCTTCCATTTGGAACTGTGCGGGAAAACCGGCCTGCGTGCCCGATTGACGTGGGATAATGTCGCAGGGATCATGTGCCTGGTGCATCATAGCAATTCCAGCCTTCGGGGACAACCGGCTATAGTGTTACTCGCAAACCCGCCACGGCTCGTTCACCATTCTGTCCGTGCCGTGAACCTTGATGGAGGAGCCTATGATGGCGCCGACAATGGGCGTGATGGGGGCGTATTCATAATTCACGTTCACTTCAACGATATCGCAGGGGCCGCCTGCACCGCTTGTGATGCTGCCGGGGGACGACTGGGGGAAGCTGTTCACCTCCATGGAGATGGTGCCCTTGTCGGCAAAGGTTGCCAGCGCGGTCATCACCTTGTTCTCGATGAGGGCCATGCGGGTTCCGTCGTCTGCACCTGTACCGGTAACGGCAACACGCGCCCCGACCTGTGCGGCCTTGTCCATGGAGGCCGAGGTGAAGAACATGTAGCCCATTTCAACAAGTCCGAAGACGAACACCAGCAGAACGGGAAGGGCCAGTGCGAATTCCATGGTGCTTATGCCTCTGTCGCCACGCAGCAGGCGTCTGGCCTGATGCAGCGGGCTGAGAGCATGTGCTGTTTCGGTTGTGTGTATGGTTGTCATGTCGCTACCTCCGGTCAGTTGAGAAGCCGCCAGCCGAGCTGACGTCCGATGCGCATGAACACATCGTCTATGTCATAGGCAGACGGGGCGTCGAAATAATGGTCTGTGGTGCCGGGAGAAGAGGACGCCATAGTCTTCATGAGGTCCACGTCCACGGTGTCCGACACGCCGAAGCGGATGGTGAAGATCTCTATCCCTGCCGCCTTGGCTGCCGCAGCCTCGTCAAGCGAATACTGGTTGAGCTTGCCACTGTTCTCGCAGTGGGAGTTCATGTCCAGCATGCCGTAAAAGGCGTTGGTCCAGTAGTTGTTGGGGGTGTAGCTTATGGCATAGTTGCCGCCGCATTTGCCGTCTTCAGTGTCGCCGTCTGTGAGCAGGATGATGATCTTGCGCATTTCCGGATCATCGGATGCTTCGGTATACGGCGCATCCTTGGTCAGCACGTGGCGTCCCCACTTCAGGCCTTCGGATATGATTGTGCCGGAACCGCTGCCAAGCCCGTTCTGCTTGGAAATGGCGGTAAGGATCACGGCCTTGTCGTCCGTGAGTCCCTGCGTGCGGGGAATGACATCACAGGTGTCCATGTCCACACGCAGTCTGGAATCGCGGGGATAACGGTAGGTTGTCTTGTAGTATTCATCGTTCAGGTCGGGGCTGAGCGTGCCGTCCGCATTGCGGCAGCCGTCTGCCAGGCCGTCCACACCAGAGGGAATGTGCACCTTGCCGCGGAAGGGAACAAGGCCGGCCTTTACGGAGGTCTTCAGGCCGTCGGGCATGATGAGGTTGACCAGCTTGCTCGCGGCGGCGTTGGTTTCGTTTATGGGTGTACCCTTCATGGAACCCGAGTTGTCGATGACGAAAACCACCTCAAGCTTGTTGAAGCCTGCCGTTGCCGTGGCTTTGATGGTTTTGTCGTTTATGCCGAGTATGGGCATGAGCAACAGCGGCACGGTAACCTTGGTGTTTACCTGCACCGAGCGGGAAAGCGGGCCGGGGGCGATGGAATCCACCTGCGCTTCTGCGTAGTTGCGGTTCAGGTAATCCGTGGCGGCCAAAGCCACCTTGCCCAGCGTCATGTCGGGGTCGTAGGGCAGCTCAAGGCTGCCCGCGAGAGCAGCGGCGTCCGTGGCTGCCTGAAGGCGCGAGTGCGAGGTATACAGCAGGGCAGAATCCAGTGCCAGAGCGGAGATACCGAGAATGACCGGAATGAGTACCGCAATAATGGTCGCCGTTCCCCCGTGTTCGTCGCGGTAGAATCGCCGCATAATGGTGTGCAATCCTTTCATGGTTGAACTCCTCGTTTAGGGGATGGGCATGGTTGTCCGTGCCGTAAGGGTGTAGAGGGAAGGCAGAGGACCCTCCGCCTGCTGGTTCGCGGCAAAGAACGAGTGGTAGGCATAGCGGACTTCCACTGTCACTGTTTTGCCGCCGTCGCTCAGCACTGCCGTGGTGGTGAGCGCGTTGACGGGCAATTCCGTAACCACGGCGTTCACAATGGACGGGGCAATGGACGTGTCACCGGAAATGACCACCTGCCGTGCGGCAGAGCGGCTTGCTTCCGAAATGGTTGAATAGTCGTGCAAGGTGTTGGCCCCTTCCACCAGCACGTAGAGGATCATGGCCAGCACGGGCAGAATCAGGGCTATTTCTATCGCGGCCATGCCGTTTTCTGAGCTGCGGAATCGTTGCATGGGGCATCTCCTTTAAGGCTGAAGCATGAAGGCTGTGGGGACGCGCATGGAATCCACGTTACCCTGGGGGGCGGGAACATGGGCCACGGCCTGTATCGGGTTGTCGCCGGAGCCGGTGTCAGCCGTTGCGGCGGCAGTGTCTGAAATATTGCCTGCTGTCGCGGTGTTGGCTGCCTCAGAGGTAACGGCCGGTGTCTTTGTAGCAGGAGCAGCAGGAGCAGCAGGGGCAGCATCAGCAGTAATGGGCAGTGTCGTGGCTGCCTCGTTCCGGTCAGCGGTCTGCACTACGGGGGCGGCATCCTGTACGGTACCGGTGAAGGAACCGGCGTTCACCACGCGGGTATCGGCAAAATCCGTATGAGCGGCCTGCAGTGCGGCAAGGGCGTTGCGGGCTTCCTGCGCAGAGGCAAAAGAGTTTACCAGCACACGGTACCACTCGCCCTTTCCGGGAATATGCACGCTGACCACGCGGGCGTTCAGGTCGCGCTTATGCAGTTTGGCTGCATCAGCCTCGGCTGCCGCACGGGTACGGAAAGAGCTGACGTGCAGGGCATAGGCAACGCCATTGGCGGAAGAGGCGGCCTTTTCTACAACGTCCTGCACCGGGGCCAGAGCCTCAACGGGTGCGGCTGACGCCGTGCCGGAAGCAGTGGCGGAAACTGCAGGTCTGCGAACCGGCGGGGCGAGCTGCACCATACCCGGTTCCGTGAGGTTCTGTTCCTGTACGGAAGAAGACGGACCGGAAACCGGAGCGGACGTAGGAACGATCTGAGGAGGCATCAGCGGATACGTGGAAGACGGAACCGTGGGCGGACGCGGGGCAAACAGATCGTCCTGCGAGTAGGGGCGTGCCTGCGATGCGTCCGAATTATCCGCGAACTGGGCGGCAAGGCGGGCGCGCTTCAGGTTTTCCGCTGCGCGTTCGTAATAGGTGGGTTCCAGTTCTATGGCCTTTTCAAAGCTCTTGATGGCGCGGGTGTACTGTCCGTCGAGGAAGAAGAAGTAGCCGAGGTTGTTCCAGCCCGCAGCCTCGCCGCTGGCGGCGCGGAAGGCTTCCAGCCCTTCGCGGTATTTGCCGAGGCGGCACAGGGCAAGACCCATGTTGTTGTATGCCTTGGAAGAGGGCGCACCCTGCATCACGGCCTTGCGGAAGGCTTCCACCGCGTCGGCATCGCGGCCGAGCATGGAATAGGCAAGCCCGAGGTTGTTGTAGAGATACGAGGCGTTGGGGTTGATCATGAGCGCCTTCTGGAAGGTGCCCAGCGCCTTTTCATATTCCTTGTTGTAGTTGTGAATGGCTCCCAGATGGTCGTAGGCGTCCAGCAGTTCGGGATCTATTTGCAGCGCCTTGTCAAAAAGCTTTTCCGCTTCGGGATACAGGCCGTTCAAAAAGTACACACGCCCTGCGGAGGCATAGCCGGGGGCATAGTCGTGGCTGATCTGCATGACGGCCTTGAATTCTTCAAGGGCCGGTGCGGGCAGATTCTTTTCCAGCAGCAGAAGACCGCGCTGGTAGCGTGCCTGCATGAGGTTGGGGTCGAGCATGGCAGCACGGGAATACTGCTCAAGGGCCAGTTCCTGTCTGCCCTGATTGGCGTAGGCAAGACCGCGCATGAAGCTTTCACGCGCATCGGACTGTTCCTTGGTCAGGTTCTGCTGTTCCGGCCCGGCAGTCAGGGTGCGGTCGTTCCCGATGAGAGATTGGCCGCTGTGGTAGCGTTCCATGAGCGACATGGACGCGCCCTGTTCCTGATTGGAGCCCATGCACCCGCCCAGCAGTGCTGCAAGCACGACGGTGGCGGCGAGGGATGCGGTAGCGGTGCGCTTCATGGTGTATACCTCCTGAATTCCTTTCTTTGGCGGGTGCCTACATGTTTGCAAACACGCGCATGAGCTGGATTCCCGCAGGACCCATAATGGTCACGAACAGCGCGGGCAGAATGAAGAAAATGAGCGGAAAGAGCATCTTGACCGGAAGTTTGGCGGCTATTTCCTCGGCACGCTGATAGCGCGTGGTGCGCATGTGGTCCGAGTAGACACGCAGGGTGGTGGCGATGCTGGTGCCGAAGGTGTCTGCCTGCACGATAAGGGTGACGAGGCTGTTCATGTCATCTATGCCCACGCGGCGGGCAAGGTTCTTGAGAGCGTCAGTGCGGGTCTTGCCTGCACGCAGTTCGAGAATGACCGTATTCAGTTCGCCCGCAAGTTCGGGATTTGTGGCGGCCATTTCGCGGGCGATGCGGCTCAGCGCCTGATCGAGGCCCATGCCGGATTCAACGCATACCACCAGCAGGTCGAGTGCATCGGGAAGCGAATTGGTGATGGCGGTGCGGCGGGCCGAGGTGCGCATCTGCAGCCAGATGTTGGGGATGTACATGCCCAGCACCATGGGAACGATGAACATGAGTGCCATGAGCGCCGGTGGAACAGGAAGCCGCAGCACAAAGCACACGAACGATGCACCCAGAAGACCGACGAGCATGAGGCCGCCCTTCACGCCCCAGTAAATGCGGTTGGCACGGGCGGGGTTTTTGAGACCGGCGCGGACCATGGAAAGGTTGGCCTCTTCCAGCTCTTCCTTCTTGGTGGGAGAAAGGTGTTCGCCTATGCGG
>Ga0194137_10001888_pt1 | contig 12619 bp, 14 predicted proteins | sample TARM_MetaG_T3_14_FD_134025 | JGI IMG/M metagenome (GOLD analysis project Ga0194137, IMG submission 134025) | Freshwater microbial communities from Pennsylvania, USA, analyzing microbe dynamics in response to fracking - TARM_MetaG_T3_14 (version 2) | ecosystem: Environmental > Aquatic >... | reverse complement strand
GCTGGCCGGCCGCGTGCCGAACAAGGTCGGCGGCAGCGCCCCACCAGCCTTGGCCAACTGACGACCAGACAATGAAGAACCCGCTGAGCTTGCGCCTCAGCGGGTTTCCTATTTTTGGTTGCGGGGGGCGAAATCCTTACCGTAGACGAATCAATTTCTCATGACGCTGGGCTTCAGGGCCACAACTTTCCTTCGCCTGTCCTCCGTTCATTCGCCGTCGCGAGATCCATCTCCAGACCGATTCAGCTCCCAAATCCCTCGCCCATAGGTCGCTGCGCGCAGCACCTTACCGTCCTCGGAAATCGACAAGCCTGTCGTCCTCACGGCCGGCAGGCCCGCCCCCCAGCGTTCCCAGTGCTGCCCTCCGTCAGCGGTCCTATACACACCTAGGTAAGTGCCGGCGTACAGGCTATTGCCCGTCGAGTCGAGGGGGTCGACGAGTAACTGATAGACGCCGGTGTCGGGCAGGCCAAAGTCAGCGCGGGCAAAGGTCTTGCCGTTGTCGGCCGAGCGCAGCACCCGCGTCGTGCCGGACACCGGCGATTCGGACGCGACATACAACGTGCCGGCGCCAGTCCAAACAGGCGACGTCACGTAGTTGGTGAAGCCAAAGCTGTTCAGGTTCCTCACCGTCCAACTGTTCGCCCCATCGAGCGAGATGGCAACGCGGCCTCCTGTTCCACCAATCGCGAAGCGGTTCATGGCTGGCGAGGTGTCGATGCCCAGCGCGTGCCAGACCGGCCTAACGCGGAAGTTGGCGGGCAGTCCGTTATAGCCGGCGTAGGACAGGTAGTAGACGTTGTAGCCGCCGTCTACCGTGAACCAGACACCCGCGAACTCGGCCGAGAAAAACAGCAGGCCCGTCGGATCGGCCGTCGATGTCGGCGTCGAAACCGGCACAAAGAAGATGTCAGTGTTGTAGCAAACGTTGGCGTGCGATTTGTAGTCGATCACCGTGTCGGGCGTCAGCCCATTGAAGAAGCACAGACCGTATTCGACGGACATCACGGTTCGAGCATTGTTCGCCTGACTCCAGCCAACGCCCTCTCCGTCGCCGCCGATTACCTGGTTGAAAGTCTTTGTCGAGCGCAGCCGTGCCCGAGTGCCCGTGTCCTGCATGCCAGTCACAACGGACTGCGGCGTCGCGGTCGACGAGGCCACGGTCTGAGATAGGAAGGAGTCGATGCCGCGGTTCTTCCTGGAGTCAAACGACTTGCCGCCGTCAGCACTCACGAAAACGCCACCGTCGGTGCCAAAGACGATGGCCCTTCGATCGTCGAGGCCCACGCTGGCTGCGGCATGGTGGTCCGCATGGACATAAGGCAGTGTGGAGGTGCCCGCTGCCCCGCCCGGCAGCCAGTTGGACAGCAAGGTCCAACTATTGCCGCCGTCCACCGTCTTGGCGGTCGACAACTCGCCGCCGATGAAGACCGTGCTGCGCGTCTTGTCCACCGGGTCGACCAAGAGCATTTGGCCGTACCAGGCTTGGTCCTTCAGCACGTCCATATTGGTTTGATTGGCATTGGGGTTCGTGGGCACCTTGCCTGTGATCCCTAACGGCATCCAGGTCAGACCGCCATCCACAGATTTGAGGAGATCCTTTTGTCCGACCCCGTTGACGTTGCCTGCCAACGCATAGACGACGGACTCGCCCGGCCGGGCCACGCCCAAAGTGGTACGACCTGCGCCGCTGAACCCGTTGCCGGCATTGGGGATGGGCTGCCAGGTAACACCGTGGTCAACGGAGTACAGCAGAGTTCCCGGCACGTTCGAGCCGGTTCTGTAGGGCGCTAGCGAAGCCAACCACCCGGCACTTGTGCGCACCAGGCTCCAGGCCTGCTGCCCTGCCACCGAGGCCACCAGACTGAAGCTGTTGCCTCCGTCACTTGAGCGGAAAATGCCTGCATTCGTCGCCGCCAGGACGACATCCACAGGGCCAGAACTGTCGACCTTGATGTCGGCCACCGTAAACGCACCGGCAAGGTTCACAAAGGGCTTCCAGGTCCGCCCGCCGTCCAGTGACGTGACGACGACGCCGCCAAGCGTCGGAAACCCGTCGAAGGGATCACCAAGGCCCAAGTAGAGGACGTTCGGGGAGCGCCCAAAAGCCACGCTGCCACCACTGGTGGTCTGCAGCGCGTCGGTCAGGGGCTGCCAGTCTGGCGAGTCGTCACTGAAATTCCCTGTCACCCACAGGCCACCGCCAGACGTGAGCACATAGACCGTATCCGTCTCCCATGGGCTTTGCAGGATGGTTCTCACGCGGCCACTGTCCACGGCATTGAGCGTCACGCCGTTGTGGATGAAATTGTCGTTCGTGGGTCCGAGAGACCGCCACTTGGGGACCCCATCCGGCGCACGGCCGCCAGGCAGCAGATTGCCGTAGAGCACCCCGTGTTGCTGCAGGGTTTGGATCAAGTTCTGCTTGTACGACTCGGACAGATAGTCGCCAAATCGGTCCTTGGTCTCCGCGTCACGAACGTCGGGCGCCGAATCCCCGGCGTCCAAGGTACTCGGACTGATGGCCTGCCCGGGTTTTAGAGGAATGGGTACCTTGGGCCCGATGGCGTGCGCGCCAAGACTGGTTGCAATGACGAGGGCAGCACCCAGACGCCCCCAAAGACCTGATGTCAGCTTCATGGCAAGCACTCCCCTGGACCTCGTTGCATTGATGGACGCGGGTCTCAACCGCAATCCTGCATCGGCAAGATCAGATGCAACTTCTTATTTAGGCGCCGGTAAGAAGTTCACATACCGAGCATTTACCGCCGCGCGGATGAGGGGGTTGACAGTTTTGGCGTGAAAGGAGACGTTTTGCCGCACCGTCCGAAGTCTTGGTGGCGTCACGCAAATTCCGACGATCTAGATCGGGTGTGCGCAGGGCTGGAAGCCACCATTGAGGACGATCAGCGCAGCGAACAGCGTCGTAGTGCCATGGCGCACGTAGTCGTGCGTGACACCTTCGACGTAGCCCAACCCCAGCGCCAGCATGGGCTGAGTGCGTTCCAACGCCTGGCATTGGCTCTTCTCATCGACGCACAGCACCAGCGCGTTGTCCGGCGGGTTCAGGTAGGCGCCGAGGAGTAGGGCATTGACATCCTGCGTGTGCAGGAAATCCGCTCGTATCAGCTCCCCACTCGCATTGCGGGCGCCCCCGCGTACATCAGAGGCGTCATCAACCTGCGTGGCGTCAACGTGCCCATCGTCGACTTGCGAATGAAGTTCGACCTGGAGCGTGCCGAGTTCGACGCATTCACCGTGGTTGTCATCCTCAACGTTGGTGGTCGTGTTGTTGGCGCCGTCGTCGACTCTGTCAGCGACGCCGTGCAGCTGGGCACCGAGCAGATTCGACCGACGCCGCAGTTCTCTGGCGCTGTCGATGCTTCGTACATCCTTGGCATTGGCTCCGTAGGCGACGTCGCGGACCGGGACGGCAATTCGCGTTCAAGCGAGCGCATGCTCATCCTCATCGACATCAAGCGGCTGATGCGCGGCGCTGAGATGGGCCTCTTCGACGGCTAAGGACGCGCTGATCTATGGACGAGTTCAGCACCCCGGTCGCGGTTCCCAGTCCTCCCTTATACGAACGAGGCCGCTGATTCGCTTCCCGCGAGCGGGCCTACCAGGGCGGCAGGGACTGAGTGACAGTGCGTCGATATCGCTTGTCGCCTGCGACACGATGCGCGAGCATTGAAGCTCGCGCCCAAGCGTGCGAGAGAACGAAGGCCCCCGATACGTCGACATGACAATCGTCGAATTCGCCGCACGCATCCCTGGTGCTTGCCCCGGTCTGTACGCACGCAGACTGGTGCTCTTGGTCCTGGCTGCACCGTTAAGTTCATTCGCCGAACCCACGATGTCACTGTGCATCGATCCTGAACCCCCACCCTGGGCGTACTGGGTCCGGGATTCGCAGGGCAACCGGACAACTGAGCTCACAGGCATTTCGGTCGACATCGTTCATGCTGCATTCCGCAAGATCGGCGTCGGGGTTGTCATCCACGGCAATTTCCCGTGGGCACGCTGCATGAAGATGGTGGCCTCCGGCCAGATCGATTTTGCGATGGATGCCTATGAGGATGCGGATCGCATCAAGACATTCAGCTTCTCCCGCCCCTACAGGACGTTGACTCCGTACATCTTCTTCCGGCGAGCCGATCCGGTTGACGTTCACAACGCCCAAGACCTGAGGTTGCGGCATGGTTGCGGCCTGCAAGGTTGGAGCTATGCCCACTATGGGCTTGCCAGCGGCGACCTTGATCTGGGCGTGGGCATGGACACCATGGTCAGGAAGCTCAAGGCGAAACGATGCGACTATTTCGTCGAAGAGATCGAGACCGTCTACAGCGCCAAGTTCAACGGGTCCGATTTGCTCGCCGATCCTGAGCTCGGGAGAACTCCAGCGCCATGGGCCAAGGCGCCACAGTGCCATCTGATGACCCGCAAAGGGTCTGCCGCCGAAGCGCTGATCCCGCGCATCAACGCAGCCCTGACCGACCTGATTGGCTCGGGGAAAGCTGCCGCCATCTGGCAACGATACGCGCCAGAGCTTCCGTTCAGTCCGTAGGGAATGGCACTCCCCGACGCGGCTTCGTGAAATCCAATGTTCGACTCGGAAGTGCTTTGCATCCCTCTTGACATCAGTAACGCAATTCGACTGCTGTCCGAACTTAGCAATCAAGCCTCGCCGCGCCTCATCGCCCGTGCGGACGCGGTGATGTACCGTGCAAAGTATGGCGGCAAGAGCCAATACAGGTTCAGCTCGGGCGACGCGGACGCGTCCTAATCGAGCGTCATCCCGCTGATCTTGATGAGGGCGCTCCAGCGTGCCTGCTCTGCACGCAGCAGCTCGGCAAAGCCCTGCGGCGTCTCGATCATCGGTTGCGCCCCGGCGGCCTCTAGGTAGTTGCGCAGCGCAACATCGGTGCCCAGCACTTGCGCCAGGTCGCGGGCAATGTGCGCGACCACCTCAGAGGGCACTTCCCGGCGTGCCACCAAGCCCATCCAGGTCTCGCCGCGAAACCCTGCATAGCCCTCCTCCTCGACCGTTGGCACTGTGGGCAAGAGCGCCAGCCGCCGCGGGCCCGTCACTGCCAGCGCCCGCAGTCGCCCGGCCTGCACCAGTGGCATGACAACGGGCGGTGCGTCGATAAACAGTGGCACTTCGCCTCTCACAACTTGCACCGCCGCCTCCGCCCCGGTCCTGAACGGGACGATGTTGAAGCTGCTGCGCGTCGCCTCCATCAGAAGCGCGAGCACGACATGAGGCGGGCTGCCATTGGCGGGGATGGCGAAGTCCAGCCGCCCGCGGTCGCGCCGCGCCAGGGCAATGAGCTCGTGCAGGCTACGGACCGGCAGCGAAGGATGGGTCACGATCACCAGTGCGCCGCTCAGCAGGGTGCCGATGGGCGCCAAGTCGCGCAAGGGGTTGTAGGGCAGATGGCGGAACAGCGAGGGATTGAAGACCAGCTGCGACATGGTTGCGAGCCCCAGGGTGTGGCCGTCGGGCGCCGCCCTGAGCAGCTCGGTCATGGCCGCGATGCCGCCGGCGCCGGGCCGGTTCTCGACAATCACCGGTTGCCGCCACGGCACCGCAAGTCTGTCGCCGAGTAGGCGCGCCACCTGGTCCGGAAAGCTGCCGGCGCCCCCGGGCACCACCAAATGCATCGGTCGAGCCGGGAAGTCTTGCGCGCCTGCGCCAACATGCCCAGTCGCCAGGCAGGGTGCCAGGGCCAGCAGCGAGCGGCGGTTCATGGCGAGGTCGGAACCCTCAGACGATGCATCGCCTGGGCACCCAGGTTGGTGTTCTGGCCAGCGAGGATGCGCCAGCGCGGCCCGGCCTGCAGCACCCAAGTGAAATGGCCGCGCCGCGGCGGGCGCGGCCTGTCGTCCGGATCGCGGTCGCCGGTGATCGCCCATTCCACATGGGCCAGTCGCAGGCCGGGGCCGAGCGCGCGGTAGAGGGCGCCGGCGGTGGCCCAGACGCTGTCGCGCATCTGGGTATCGTGCAGCTGGCGGTGATGGCGCAGGAACTCGTCTTGTCCCTGCAGCCATACGCCGGCAACGGTGACGAAGTCGACCTCAGGCGCTACCAGGTCGGCCAGGGCTCGGGCATCGTGGTGGTTCCAAGCATCCTGCCATAGCGCGGGCAGTGCGGCGCTGGGGTCGAGGTCAGAAGCGTCCATGCGGGCATGGTGCCGTGGCTCATCCGGCCTGCCCAGCATCGAGGCGTCAGGGGATTCGTGCAAAACTTTCCGCAATCCGCTGAAACTCAAGGGCAGTCCATGGGCATCGACAAGCTGCGCGCCATCCGTTACTTCGTGCGCACCGTAGAAGCGGGCAGCTTCGCGGCGGCGGCCCGTGCACTTGACGTCAGTGCGTCAGCGCTGAGCAAAGCGCTCGCCGCCCTGGAGGCCGACCTCGGTTTCGTCCTGTTCAACCGTTCCACGCGCCGGCTTGTCCTGACCGACGATGGTCAGGCCTACAGCGCTTGCTGCCGTGAGGTGTTGCAGCAGCTCGAAGATGCCGAGCTGACGGCCCGTGGTGGCCTTTTCAGTGCACGCGGCACGCTGCGCTTCGGCGTGCACCCGGCCCTGCGCATCGCGCTGCTGCCCAGGCTGGAGGCGTTCTTGCGTCGACACCCGCAGCTCAAGCTGGACATGGTCTCGACCAACGCCCCCACGGCCGTGCTCGACCAGGGGCTGGACGTAGTGCTGTGCATCGGTCGGCTGCCCGACAGCGGGCTCGTGGCTGTGCCGCTGGGCGAGGTCGAATTCCTGGTTTGTGCTTCGCCGACCTATATCGCGGCGCGCGGTGACCTCCGCCATCCGCACGAGATCGACGCCCATGACGCAATCGTCTACCGCATGCCGGACGAGGAGTCCGCCGTGTGCTGGGAGCTGCATCGGAACGGGGAGCGCGTCGTCGTCACCCCGCTCCTGCGACTGGCCGTGCGAGATGGCGCCGGGGCCATTGACGCCGCCATCCATGGCTGTGGCTTGGTGAGGCCTTTCGACATCGCAGTGCGTCAAGCCTTGCAGACCGGCCAGCTGCGGCGCGTGCTGCCCGAATGGCACAGCCCGCGCCAGTCCGTCCATGCCGTGGTGCCGCAGGCCCGGCGCATGCCGGCCAAGGTGCGGGCCTTTATCGAGTTTGCCCGGGAGCTCAAGTTGGCGCCCTCGGCGGACGCAGGAGCCTCGTCCGTTGGCATTTGATGCGGCGCCACGGCGCGGCGCGCAGCAGGTGCTTGTCACGCACAGAGATCTGGCGAGTGATGGCTCCCAGCTGGTCACTGACGGGCTGCCGCTCGCTGAGCAGCCAGATGGACGCCCTCAAGGCGGACCGCATCCCGCACCGCGTCATGCGTAACCGCATGCTGGTCAGCCGCTTCCGTATGCGCGGATGGCTGGCCGGCCGCGTGCCGAACAAGGCCGTCGGCAGCGCCCCACCAGCCTTGGCCAATTGACCAGCAGATAGGGCATCAAGGTCACCAACTTCGAGATCAAGGACGTCGACATCGACATCGACATCGACATCGACATGACCATGGTGCGGGCCATTGCGCGCCAGGCCGAGGCCGAGCGCGAGCGGCGCCAAGGTGATCCACGGCGAAGGCGAGTGCTGGTCGCCGCCAAGCTCAGCGAAGCCGCCGAAATCCTGGGGCGCCACCCCCAGGCGTTGCAGCTGCGCTACCTCGAGACGCTCACGGTCATCGCCGCCGACAAGAACTCGCCATCGTGTTCCCGCTTCCCCTGAACATCGTGGGGCCGTTGCTGGAGATGGTGAAGGGGCGGACTGAGGCGCCGCCCGCCGACTGACGGGCGAACGCCGCGCTGGCGCGATCTGCCGGCCGCAGCCGGATCAACGGCGGGCCGGACAGCGCAGCTCAATGGTCCCCGCGCCACGGCGTGGTGCGCGGAATCCACCGGCTCACGTTCGCGCGGTAGCGCTTGTACTCCTCGGGGAACTGCTCGCCCAGCGCCGGCTCCTCATAGCCGAGCACGAACAGGAAGAAGCCCGCCCACACGACTGCGCCGTACCAGCAAACCGCGACGCTGCCGAACAGCAGCCCCTGGCCGATGATCAGCGCGGTGACCGCGACGTAAATCGGATTGCGCACATATCGATAGAACCCGGTGACAACGAGGTGCTGGGGCGGCGCCACGGGTGCGGGCGTACCGAGGCCTTGCAACGCGAAACGGGCGAAGGAGTCGAGCAGGATCGGCAACCCGACCGCGATCAGGAGGCCGCCGATCACGCGCGCGACCGGGAACAACTCAGGCTCCAAGTGCCACTGTGTGAAGTACCACGGCACGTACACGGCGAGCGTGCCCGGCGCGACCACCAAGAAGATCGCCGACCCAATGACCGCAGGCACGAGCCGCATGGCTTCAGTGTAGCCAGCGCGGGCGTCGCAGGCCCGTCGTTCAACGACGCCGTGAATCGTGCGGGCTCAGCCCGCAGCCCAGATCACCACGTCGGCGACCGGTCGGCAAGTTCGAGCCGCCGTTCGCCAGGCGGCCCTGGCCGTGAACGGCCATCTCAGAGGTCCCTGGGAACGAACCTGAGCACGGGTGTTGCGAAGTTCCGTCCTACCATGGCGCGGGCGAACAGTTAGTTGTTGCGCACCTGTTCACCGATGCCATCCAGATCGATCCGTCCTGCGGCGCTGAGCTATGAGTTGACCCTTCGACTGAGCCCATGCACGTGCTGCCGCCGAATTTCAATATTCTTGTGACTCAGTAAGACTAGGAACCCCGTTTCTCGGGGACAAAGTCAAATTCAGCTGGTGCGGAAGGCCGCCACGGCGTGCTGAAGGGCTTGAGCCTGCTGCTCAAGGCTGCTGGCGGCCGCGGCGGCCTGCTCTACCAGCGCCGCGTTCTGCTGCGTCATCTGGTCAATCTGCGCCACCGAGGCATTGACATGGCCGATGCCGTCACTCTGTTCGCCGGAAGCTGCGGTGATCTCGCCGATGATGTCGGTGACCCGCTGCACGCTGACAACGATTTCCTGCATCGTGGAGCCGGCATCTGCGACGAGTCGGCTGCCGGAGTCGACCCGATCCACGCTCGCGCCGATCAGGGCCTTGATCTCCTTGGCCGCGTCTGCACTGCGTTGCGCGAGTGATCGCACCTCGCCGGCTACTACGGCGAAGCCGCGGCCCTGCTCCCCGGCGCGCGCGGCTTCAACCGCGGCGTTCAGGGCCAAGATGTTGGTCTGGAAGGCAATGCCATCGATCACACCGATGATGTCGGCGATCTTTTTGGAGCTGGCGTTGATCTCATCCATGGTTTGCACCACTTGGCCGACCACCTCGCCGCCGCGGCGTGCGACTTCTGCGGCAGAGCCGGCCAATTGGTTGGCTTGGCGTGCGGCGTCTGCGCTCTGATGCACGGCTTGAGTCAGGCCCCGGATGCTGGAGGCCGTCTGTTCAAGCGAACTGGCCTGCTTCTCGGTGCGCGTCGATAGGTCATGGTTGCCGACGGCAATCTCCTGCGACGCGGTAGTGATGGACTCAGTGCCAGCCCTCACCTCCCGGACGATGTGACCCAAGCCCTGTGCCATGTCCCGGACGGCGGCGAGCAGGCTGTTGTCGGCGCCCGCGCTGACCTGGATGGGCTGTGACAGGTCACCGGCAGCCATGCCCTGCATGACCTTGCGGGCATACTCGGGCTCGCCGCCTAGTTGACGCCACACGCTGCCGATCACGAGCCAGCTGCCGATGAACAGCGCGCTGACCACGGCAGCGCCGATCAAGATCGTGATCCAGACGTTGCGCGTCACGCCCGCGGCAGCCTGTGACAAACCCTGATCAAAGCTGTCGCGCGCGAGCTTGCGCGAATTGGCGAGCGCAGTCTGCAGCGTGGTAAGCGCACCCTGCATGCGGGCAACGGCCTGACCGGTGTCTCCATCCTTGATGCCCAACATGGTCTCGGCTGCGCTGAAGGCGTTCGACGTGTAGTTCTCGAACGCCTTCTCGAGCGCGGCCGTACTCTGCGGCTCGACACCCAACTCCTTGATCTTGGCGAGCAGCTTGCGGCCGTCGGCTGCCACGGTCCTGGCCTCGTCAAGGCGCTTCTTTTCACCCTCGACCACCGCACCCTGGATCGTGGCCACCAGGGTCTCTAGCCGCCGGTCGAACTGGGTCGTGTAGTCCATGTAGGGGTAGGACGCCTCACCGATAGCGCGGATCGTTGCCGAAGTCTGGGACGACAGCCCTACGAGCACGGCGATGCCCAGGGCAAACAGCAAGGCCGAGACGATCGGCAGGATCCAGATTCGAGTCTTCGTTTTCATCGAACCTCGCTCATTTTCCGTGGATGGGGTCAGTCGAGCGTCAAGGCGATCTTCACGCTCGAGTCCACAGCAGATTTCTCCACGTAGCCGATGGCTTCCGGGTTGGAGGCCACCAGTTTCTTGACCTCCGCGGCCGATGCCAGTTCCTTGGGGGGCGAAGCCTTGCCCGAGAACATGAGGCGCGCCCAGATCGCCTTGACCTGGGACGGGTTCTTGCCTGCGGCTTTACCGTAGAACTGCTCTCTGACGGGATTGGATTCGCCGAGATCGATCGGCTGCGTCACGCCTCCCGGCAGGCTGGTCGTCTTACCCAGGTAGAGCGACGCAATCTGGTCCGCGGTGAGGTTCGTGACGCCGGACTTGGGGTTGACGATGACCGCCACCTGGGCGCTCGCGGCGAGACTACAGAGGCTGAGAGATCCGGTCAGCGCTAGGCGCCGGAGCATGCCTTTCACGTAGTGCATGGTGGGTTCCTCCCCAGCGTCAGAAGACGATGTCGTAGGCCAGCGTACTCACGGTTGCCTTGCCGCTGAACGTAGTGACACTGGTGTCGCGTACGCGGTCGAACTGGAGCTTCAGCGCGCCGCCCTTGTGCACGTCATAGCGCAATGCCAGCAAAGCTGCGCCAAGCTTGACCGGCGAGTAACTGCTGAGCGGGTAGTCAGAATTCTCACGATACCCGCTCACGCCGCCGGTCAGAGTGAACGCCCCATACTGGCGCCCGAGCGTCACCAGAAAGAAGTTGGAGGCGTAGCCGACGGCCTTCATGCGCGAGGCCTTGCCGAACTCGCTGCGCAACTGCCACTCGTCCCAGTCACCGTTCAGCGCCAGGCCTACAAAATTCTGCTTGGCACTGGTGCTGCCGTCGAAGAGCACTTGACGACTGCCGGTCGCGTGGTCAAGGGACTGATAGTTGGACTGCGTATAGCTCAGGCGACCCGTGAACCAGTCGCGGCTGAACTCCAGGGCTGCGCCGACGATCCCCGTCCATTTCACATCGATCGGTGCAGCGGCGCTCAGTCGCGAATAGGGGTTCTTCTTGCTGTCCTCGGAGCCGGTGTAGGCCTCGGCGCGCAGATTCCAGTCTCCCAGGCTCTGGGTCGTGCTCAAGCTGGCGCCGTTGTAGTTGACGACGTCCCACCCGTATACATCCGGCGAGGGCCTCACAGTGTTGTAGGCAAATCCAATGTCCTGGAAATCGGAGTAGTAGTAAAGCGGGACACGCTTGCGACCGAATTGCAGCTTCCAGTCCGGCCCTGGCGCGTAGGTGACGTAGGCCCACTCCAGGTTAACCCGCTGGTCTTCCAGCGTGCGCGCTGTGACCTGCGCCGTGGCGCTCCATTCCGTATTGAGCTTCCACTCGCCCTGAACGCCGGCGCGGCTCTCGCGGTTCAGCGCCAATTTGTCCGTGGCCACTGCCGCATGGCCCCAGTCCACGATGTAGCGTGTGCAGGTGTCCTGGTAGGCCGGCGCCAACGTCGTGGGCTGACACCCGCCGCTGGTCTTGACCGCGACTGCCGATGCGAAGCCTGACACTTTGAAATCCTGGGCGTGAGTCAATGTGCACCAGGCCAGCAATACTGCCGCAGCAGCACGGGACGTGGTCACTGTGGATTTCCAAGCGCTGGACAAGCCACCTGCCGCCGCGAGAACCTGATTCGTCTTCATGAACCCTCCAGGCGAATGGCGCCGCACATCGCCGGACTAACCGCCAAAGGCAATGCGAACGTCTACCTGCGACGTTGCCTAGCTTTGGTGACGATTGCACGAAAAGAAGACGGCTTATGCGGCGTTTTTGTGCAATTTTGCGCACTTCAAGGGCCTTTTGCCGGTTTGCGCTTCGGCGCCGACATCGCGATTGGTGCGTCGGATGTGTCTACGTGCGGGAGAAGTGTGGGTCGCCGAGGTGTTGATTGATGAGACCGGAGATTGCGCCCTCTCGGTGCAGCCGCTCCAGGCTTGCATTCAACGACTTCACGAACTCGCTGGCGGTCGACGTCGATTCGGGCACGCCAAAATGGAGACTGGGCACGGGGGCGTTGGGTAGTGACTGCTGAACTGATCCTTCGCGCGTTGGGAGTTCCGGCGAGTGAGGCGCGATGCCGCCGGGGCGGACGCATCCCCTGGCCGAGACCGTGTACCTTGCAGGCGTTTGTCTATGGGTCGACAGCCGCGTCAGCGCTCAGCGCTGCGACGATTCGTAAGCGGTCAATTAACCGCGCACTTGAGCAACCCACGTTGAGCTGAGAGGCTACGTTCCCATGTAGTTGAACGTGGGAACGTATGTCGGTAGATCTGGAAGACATCAAGCGGCGCCTCGTCG
>Ga0194137_10001886_pt1 | contig 12625 bp, 10 predicted proteins | sample TARM_MetaG_T3_14_FD_134025 | JGI IMG/M metagenome (GOLD analysis project Ga0194137, IMG submission 134025) | Freshwater microbial communities from Pennsylvania, USA, analyzing microbe dynamics in response to fracking - TARM_MetaG_T3_14 (version 2) | ecosystem: Environmental > Aquatic >... | reverse complement strand
TTGTGTGGTAACTACATTTTACCAAAGAGAGGTGTCTTTTTGTGTACATTTTTGATAGTTAAGTCTTTAAGAACATTGACATATCAAAAGATTAAACAGATTTTATAACTGCGAAAGTTGAGCAATTAATTTAAACGGACATGAATTTGCGGGTGTTTTCCATTACAAACTCAAAAATTCGGTCGATTTTCCTGCGTTTCTTGATGAAACTGCCGTTGATCTGGTCGGAAACTCGTTCCCGATTCAGACTGCCGCTGTATTCGTACTCAGCCAAAAATTCATTGACCACGGTAGGCTCCAACTCCACGTTTTGGGCAAAGTCATAGATTTCAACTTCGCGTTCTTCTTCTTCGAATTCATTGTATGCTTCATCAAGGTTGGTTTCCTTGTCAAGCACAGGTACGACCTTATCCAGGAACTTGCGAATCAGGTCGGCCTTCAAACGCAAATCTTCATTGTCTGCTTGGTCAAGTAGTCGGTGGATCGTTGCGACATTTTTGTCCCGCTCAGCTTCATCCTCCAGATTGATATTACGGATGAGGTTTAGGATGTAGCTGACGTTGATGGTATCCGTTTGGATGACCTCTATCGCAAAGTCCAAGTTGTCGAGAATGGAAACCTCTTCACCTTTCTCCTTCTTTTTCACCTTTTCATAAATCGCAAAATACTTGCTCTTGAAATCCTGGTAGTTCTGCTCAACAATTCCGATAGTGTCTTCCGAAAATTCAAATTCATCAAACGTCCGCAGCTTCAATAGCAACTTGGAAAGTTCCCGGAAAAGGACCACGAATTGATACTGATCCGCTTCAGCTTCCAGTTGATCAACTGATTCCGGTGTCGGTGCCATCTGTAGCAAAGAAGCAAGAGCCGCTCTAAATTCAGTCAGATATTCTGTATAGCTGGCCATCAGCACCGTATTGGTGTCATTGGTTTGCGAGTACAGTTTGATTGCTTCATCGGTTTGGTACTTCAGGTTCCGATAGCACACGATGTTACCGTATGGTTTGGTTTCTTTTTCGATTCGATTGGTGCGGGAATACGCCTGCAGTAACGTGTGGTATTTCAGATTCCGATCCACATATAAGGTATTGAGTGGCTTGCTGTCAAAGCCAGTCAAAAACATATCCACTACGATGAGAATATCCAGTCTTTCACCGGGAACGCCCTTCTTGATGCGCTTGGAAACATCCGCAAAATAGCCATTGAAATTATCCGTCGAGAAATTTGTGCCGAATGTTTCATTGTAATCCTTCATGATGCGCTCCAGGCTATCGCGCGAGTGCTCAGTAGAAATGTCTTCATTTCCGGGTTCATTGGCGCCATAGGTGAAGATACTCGCCACATTGATTCCATCTGCGTGTTGACTGAACAAATTATAATATTTGATCGCCATTTTGATGCTTTGGACGGTAAAAATGGCGGTGTATTGCTGATTCTTGGTCTTCTTGCGGTGGTTCTTGAGGATGTGCTTGGTGATGTCCTCCAGCCGTTCGTCTGCCATCCACACTTCGTTCGTGTTGATGCCAGCTACCCTATCCTGGTCCTCTCCATCGAACTGTCCTCGGAATGTACTGATGTATTCCACAGAAAAGCCTAACACGTTCTCATCGCGAATGGCATCTTTGATCAGGTAGTGATGCAGACACTTCTGGAAAATATCTGCCGTTACTCGACCATCCTGACTTGGATTCTCAGGGAAACGTGGTGTTCCTGTAAAGCCAAAGTACTGGGCATTCTTAAAGTGCTTATGGATCAGTTTGTGCATTTCTCCAAATTGGGTCCGGTGGCATTCATCGATGATGAACACAACCCGGTCTTCTCTGTAGCTATCGATCACCTTGTGACCTGATTTGACGGCATTGGCCATCTTCTGGATAGTCGTCAAAATAAGTGGCTTCGTCCGATCACCCATCTGTTTCAACAGTTTGTAGGTATTGTCGGTCATGTCCACAGAATCCGCTTCAAATTTGTTGAACTCAGCCAAGGTCTGTGAATCCAAATCCTTCCTGTCCACTAGGAAAAAGACTTTCTCGATGCCTTCTTCTTGGGCAATGATCTGGCTGGCTTTGAAGGAGGTCAGCGTCTTCCCACTACCTGTCGTATGCCAAATATAGCCATTATTTTTGGTTTCGAGCGCCTGCCGCACGAGCGCTTCGACCGCGTAAACTTGGTATGGACGCATCACCATCAGAATTTTGTCCGTCTCGTTCAGCACCATGTAGCGCGCAATCATTTTTGCCAGATGGCACTTCTCCATGAAGCTTTCTGCAAATTCGCTCAGCACATTGATACGGTTGTTTTCCACGTCGGACCAGTAGAACATATGGCTCTTCAGGATTTCCCCATCACTGTTGGAAAAGTAGCGTGTTTCTTGGCTGTTGCTGATGACGAAGACTTGGATGTAGCGGAAAAGTCCGGTGTAGGTGTGTTTCCGGTAACGCATGATTTGGTTGAATGCTTCCGTCATGTCTACACCGCTACGTTTCAGTTCCACTTGCACGAGCGGCAGACCATTGATCAGGATGGTCACATCATAGCGGTTGACATACCTACCCTCCATGTTGATCTGGTTGGTGACTTGGAAAGTATTTTTGCACCATTCTTTTGTATTGAACAGCTCCAAGTAGAGGTTCTTACCGCTGTCTCTTTTAAGCAGCACCTTGTCCCGCAGGATTTTAGCGCTGTCGAAAATGCTTTTGCCGTTTATCTGTGTCATCAGACGCTCGAATTCTTTATCAGTCAGGGGCTCTTCCCCTATGTTGGCACTGTTTCGTTTCTCCAGAACCTTTCGGAAATTCGCGATCATTGTAGCTTCGCTCTTCACTTCCGGTACCCATTGGTAGCCCTTTGAGACGAGTTGCTCGATTAATTTATTTTCTAATGCTGATTCACTTTGATAGGCCATATTTCCCCTCCTGACAAGTACGCAATTTCTCTTGATTGACTTTTTATTATTATCTCAATATTCTGTCAGTTATTCAATGGTATTCTTCCTAAAAGGTATATTCTGGAAATTTATCGGCTGGAACGAAAAAAAAAATACTATTCTTCCGATTGGTTGATTCCTTTGTGTTGCAGAACATCTGCCCTTCAGAATCCCATCCGATTCTCAGCAAGTCCCTAATGTTCCCCGATGGCTTGCCCCGCAACCCCGCAAATTTGGACGAATAGAGATGCTTATGTATTCATCTTTGCTGGTAATTATTTGGCTCCTAGTAGACTATTATTTTTTTTTTGGGAAAACGGGATTTTTAGATTTTTTTATTATTTTTTATTGCTATACCTGTATTTCTATTACCCCGTTTGCTTCCCCGCTCCCTTGGAGGAGGCGGGAAGCTACGGGCTTCAATCATTCGTGAGAGGTTGAAGGGAATGGATTTCCTAAAATGAATCTAGGTACGGCCTGCACAGCACTGAAAATGGCACGACAAAGTCCCTCAACAGGCTATCACGGGAAGCCTATCCATTCAGCAACGCACGGGATTATCGACTGTTCCAACGTTTACACCACTAAGCAGATTTCTCCTGACAAAACAAAAGAGCCATCACCTTCGGTAGGTGATGACTCTTTTTCAGTGGCGTGATTCAGTTTTCTGATGAAGTCTTGCCCAAACAACAGGTGGACAGCCACTTCTTTGCTCTTCTTCTCAAACGTAACTTTATCAATGCAGACCTTGTAGATTTCTTTCAATTCTTTATTCTGCTTGCCGTCGAGGCTCTTATCCAAGTATGCCAATGCTCTTCTGGCTTCGTCTATGGGGATCTGTTCCACCCCCTTTCTAAGCGTTCTTTGAAGCTGCTGTTCCTTCTGCAGAAGCATTTGCTTCTCCTGTTCCAATTGCCTTATTCGTTTGGTCAGGTCGCTTGCTATCTCAGGGGCTTCAACCATCAGAGTCAAGAACTTTTGCGTGTTCGCTTCCTTTTCCTGAATGTCTTGCATCAGCCGTTCCAGTTCCCTTGCCATCGGTGCTTTCCTCTCCTGCAATTGCTGATTCATTCGTGCAACCACCGCCTCCAGAACTTCCGGCTGCGTGATGACAGCCTTCAACTTCTCCGCCACTTGTTTCTCAGCTATCTCGGCCCGAATGCTGTTGGAACGGCACACAGACGCCCCCTTATTGCGGAATTGACTACAGCTGTAGTAGCGGATCTTCTTCTTGGTCCCGTCCTTCAACGTGTTGTAGGTATTGTTGATGACCATGGCCGAACCACACTCAGGGCATTTGATCAATCCTGTCAGAACGCTGGTCCCTGTTTTGGTCCAAGAAGGATGCTTGCTGTTAATCTTCAACTTCACCTGAACCTTTTGCCAAAGCGATTCGTCAACGATTGCTTCATGTTGTCCCTCTACCAGCAGAGCGTTCTCACTGAGACCTTTTCTGCGCTTGTCAGCCCACTTCTCGTACTTATTGTATTGAATCTTCCCTATGTACGTTTGGTTGTGAAGGATGTCCTTCACTGCGATGGTACTGAACGGGTTGCCTTGTTTTGTCCTATGCCCTGCTCGGTTTAAGCTATTCGCGATGGCCCGGTATCCTTTTCCAGTAGCCGACTCTTGGAAGATTAACTGGATCAGAGCCGCTTCTTCCTTGTTGATTTCCAACACTTTTTTCCCGGTCTCGTTCTCTACGTTATCGTACCCAAGGATCAGACCGCCATTCCAGCCCCCATCAAATGCCCTTTTAGTCATGCCTAGCTTCACGTTCTCCGCAATTTGGTTGCGTTCTAATTCGTTGACTGATGCCATTATCTGCAACATGAAGCGGCCCGTGGTAGTATCGACTTGGAACTTCTCGCTTATGCTATAGAAGGCAATGTCCTGTTTCTGCAAGACATTCACGATTTCCAGCAAATTCATCAGGTTTCGGGCAACCCTGCTTATCTTCCAGACGACTACAGCATCGAACTGCCCGTTTTCCGCATCTTGGAGCAGTTGCTGCATCTCAGGACGTCCCTTGATGTTCTTTCCGCTCTTGCCTCGATCGACGTACACACCCACGCATTCCATGTTCTCTCGCTGGCAGTATTCTTGGATTGTCTGAATTTGCGCATCAATCGAGTAGCCTTCTTCCGCTTGTTCTTGTGTGGATACGCGGACATACCCCACACATCGCTTCTTTGAAAATGATGCTTGTTTGGCCTTATCCAATATAAGCTCTTGCATATTTTTCACTCCTTATCTTCAACATCCAAAATATTTTGGTCCCATCCTTTCAGATAGATACCGAGGATTTCTTTGTATTCATTCACTTCAATACGCTCAATAATTTCTTGGAAAAATTGGTATTGTTGGACTGTCGGCATTTTTTGAACCTTACCCAATACAGCAATCCGATTACCTAATTCTTTACGCTGAACTCCTTCCGGCATCCGCCCGTTCGATGGGATGCCATCATCAATCTTCACGTATCGATTCAGTCTAGTCAGCTCTTCCGTCAATTGCTCTGCAGAAAAACGTCCTTTTTCAAACATAATCAGTGCATCTTGTTTTCTTTTCTTGATACCCGCTATATCTTCATCGATTTTATTTTTCTTAATAGAGAGTTTTTGATGGATTTTATTTTGGATTTGTTCCAAGAGTTGCCCATTCTGTAGGAACCTTGCCATAGCTGTCGTTACTTCCCGTTCAATCTGTTCGGCATTCAGTTGGATCCCCGTACAGGCGCTTTTTCCGTTTGCAGTGTAGGATGAACAAATATAATAGTAGATCTTTTTGTACCTCCTGCTTGGCTTATGGGGATAAACGACATGCAAAGAAAGGTTCTTTCTACAGTACGGACATCGAATTTTTCCTCGCAAAATATTTCGGCGATAATCCTTTTGGATGACATGCTTAGCACGTTGGATTTCGCTCACCTTTTTTTGCAGCTCTTCCGAAATCATCGCCGGATGCTTTCCTTTGACAAGACCGAACTCGTTTTCGATATATCCAGTGTAAAACTTATTAGTCAAAACCCCTCGGATATTGTGTGTTTTGAACGGATTCCCTCGATAAAGTAACCCTTCCTCTGCAAAAATCGTACACATTTTTTTGTATCCGATGCCACTTAAATACAGCTTGTAAATCCGCTTCACTACGGCAGCTTCTTCCGAATCGATGGTAACGTTTGTTGCATTCATATATCTGTATCCAAAGGGAACTTTAGCTGTCAGCGGTAGGCCCATTTGATGTTTTTGGCGGTATGCAATATGTTGATTTTCCGCAATCAATTCCCTATACAGCTCCGCCACACTGCCGATGACAGATAGTTGAAACTTGGTCATAGCGTCATTAGAGTCTCCAAGCGGATCAGCAATACTTATGATTGCGACACCGTATTGGACACAAAAGTCATATAAGCTTAGTAGATCCGTGACCTTCCTACTGACCCGATCCAACCGCCACACGTACAGAAAATCAATGTTTCCCGCCCGAATGCAATCTTTTAGCATCCTGAGTCCCGGGCGATCCATGCTTTTACCGCTGCCTTTATCGTAAAAAATACGGATCATTTGATTATTACGCTTGTCAGATTCTTCTTCCAAAGCTTGTTGCTGCCACGCAAGACTTTTTTGTTTTTGGGTTGATTGGCGGATATATCCGATTGCTCTGGTCTTTTCCATAACAGAAAGGCGCCCCTGTTAACTAAAACAGGTGACGCCGCTCACTCTCCTTTCTCTTGCAAAAGAACAGTCCGTTTTTAAAATAAATTAATCGACTCGAAATACTCAGATAGCATCCATACCCACATAACATTATTCAAATACCATGCCAAGACCACAACGTCATCCTTCACCGCATAAGCTGTTGGAGGGAGATTCAGTCCTGATAAACTTTCGAGGATAAGCGGAATGACACGTGTTTTTTCTGATTCGCTCATATCAGCAAGAAGAGTTCCCCTGTAACGATTGATTTCAGCAAATGATACTATGTCTTTCATTGTATTGATGTCATCCAAAACCATATTGCTTGCATACTCTCCCACCCAATCACCTTCCTCCGAGAAGCCATAGCGTTCTATGTCCAATTCCTCTTTTTTCTGTGCATCCCCTAGCTTCTCAAACTGTTCCTGTGCGTAATCAAACAACACCCAATCTTCTTTATCGTATTTTCCTAGTTTCCCCATCAATTCCATTTTCATTTCATCCTCTCTTTTTTTGCTTTTTTTCAAAAAATTTTATCTTCGATAGGTTCCAAATGGTGCCACAGAGCCAGCATTTGTTCAGCGACGACATCCACAAACTGGTCATACTCTTCCATCAATCATCACACTCCTATTCAATTTCCGAACCGACATCGAGCAGTTCCACCATCATTTCGGCCGTTTTCGTACTGTTCGGAAAATACGAAGCTTCACCCATTACCTCGTAAGTAGGGGTCTCCACAAAAAGTTTTTGGTATTCTTCGGGAATCAAAATACTGTATAAAGGTACTTTTTTCTTGCCACTACCGTTCACATCCAAGTTCATGCGTACCGTTTGCCTTCCGGGTTCCGTAACAAGCAATCCTTTTTGACTCCAGTCTTTAAGTATGACCTTGGAATCCTGATACTTCAGCACGGACATCATAGGTTCGAAATGGGCCTTCATAATAGAGACAACCATCGTTTGTTTACCATCGATGTCTCCCTTATTGCTAAGAAGCCCAATAACCTCATGTGGAATCCTGCTCTGGTTGTCGCGCATCAGCTTAGATTGCTGTCCAACAAGATACTGCAGAACATCGTCCATAGCTTTGGTGCTGTGGTCCCGATCATCAAAATTATCCTTGTCGTTATCAAGCAACATTACTCGGAGGGCATCGACATTAATTTCAATGCCGGTATGAGCGGCTAACAAGGCTGCGGTTGTCATAATAGATGCAAGCTTTATCGAAATTCGATTTGTCGTATCTGAAGTTGACATTTGTTCTAATAAAAGCTTCCTTTGATGCACAAACTCCGCATCGATTGTTTGCAACCCTACTTTGAAAAGGCAATTGACAAAATACGGTAATACATGTCCGTAATGCTGTGAGATAACATTCTTTATACTCTCCGATTGTTCTGCATCTCTCGTCCACTGAACATGAGAGAACTCGAGGATCCTTACGCGGAGCCCGAGGTTATTTGCCAACCTGTTAAAGATTGACAGCTCACCTGTTGACAAAATGACGGTGGACCAATGCGCACTTTCGCGTAACCCGCCATCCTTAGTGGACCTATCTTTTTGCTTGCCTTCCGCGAGAGAATAAAGCAACGCGGTTAAATCAGTTGATCGCGTTTGGGATAGCTCATCAAAACAGACTGGGATTCCGTTCACTCCGTCCAGCATACTCATCATGGAATTTATCGTTGCATTCCAAGACTTTAAAAGACCGTTCTTTGTTGAACTAGGGGCGCCAGCTACACTTAACGCCAACATGGCTGCAGTCGTTTTCCCGCTCGAGGATTGACCGTTCAAAGCAACAAACAGCGTCTTTAGATCAGTATGGCTACCTTCCAAATAAGAAACAATCGGGGCAGCACAACCCAAAACCACTGCAAGTTCAAGGGGAGTGCACCCCTTGACCTGCTCTTCGAACATTTCCATCCACATTTTCATGGATCCGTTAGGCCGAATATTAAATTTTGCATCCTTGGACAGGAAGTAGCCTCGCTCCGGGATTGCTTTGGAATGGTAGAAGACTGGCTCTTCGCCAATCCTCCCCCAACCATATTGGTTGTATACATTCTCCACTTGAGCATGTGCCCGACTAGCTAGTAAAGCTTCCGTCACAAGTTTTTTGTTAGACATGGTGATGTCGACACCATACTGAATCAACTGCTCGCTTTTCTGACTGGTCAATTGGTCGCTTGAAAGCCATTGGGACTCAATACACCGAGTGCTAACCCTAAGGTATTCTATTTCCAGAGATTCATAGCCTGTGGTACGATCAACGCGAACGTTTTTGACCTTGGCATAGTCGGCTATTTTGTAATAATGGTCGGGTTCTTTCCCCTTCACCGAAATCCCTTCACTTTTGCTGATCTTGAAACGGCCACAGATAACGTAATCAGATTTTTCTTCCGGCTGAGCTTCTCTATTTGGAATCATTAGTGAAACCCACCATTTCTTGGGTCTGTTGGGTCAAATTCTTCGTGATCGCTATTTCCTACTGTTTGATGCAAGGAATTCAAATTGGATCTGGAAAAACTGTGAGCTGATGAGGGAAACCCTGTTTTTCTAAGGACTGTTGAAGAAGCTTCGCTGGGAATAAAACTGTTGATGGCAAAAGGATATTCAATTAAATTGATCAAGTTTTGAAAATAATAGTCGCCGTTTGCAGAGTCTTGTTCCTGGATAGTAATCACATATGTTTTGTTGATGAGCTGGCAAAGGTCAAACATTCCGTTCTGTTCCATCACAAGGCTAGCACCTAGCGACTCAACTAAGCGGTCATAATTGAAGGGTGCTCTGGAAATACCAGCCATCCCAGGAAAATAGGCTTGGAAAAGCGATTCAAGTCCCGGAATGGTGTAGTCAGAAAGAGTCTTTACAATTTTGAAAGTGATCACAATGTTGCGGTTTGCGTTGTTGACTTCTTTTACGTCCAGAACAGTTGCGATTGCATGCATACGTTCGTATCCGCCAGATAGGTGTTGTTGGTCGATTATGATTGGTTGGGGCATTGTTTTTTCCTCCGATTGATAAAAGATTATTTATAAGTGTTTTATCGTTCAGAATGCTGGCCAGCTGTTGAACTTAAAATAATAATAAGCTATTGAAATGATGATAGCTTCCTACTAAAGATCTGAATTATTCGGAGTTACTAGGAAAAAATACTGAAGTAAAAAAAAAGCCGAAGAAAGAATGCCCTCACGACAAACTTCCCTCGATTTCTCCAACCCAACTAAAATTAAATTGGTAAATATTATTACTTTTACAATATGATTTTTTTATTTTTTCTTCATTATATACGAAATATAAGAAAACAAAGAGCCTGCCTAAGCCTCAATAAACTTGAGATTTTCGCACCTATTATTCAACACGCGAATTAGTATATACATAAAAACAAAAAACTCAGTCATGCCGATCATTTGTTTATACAAATTGTTATCAAAAATACGCTTTTTTTCACAGGAAAATGTACAACAAAAAAAATCGTATGTTTATAAAAATAAAATTGACAGCGCGTTTAGTTATACAAGAAATCGTTCTGTTATATCCTGTGCTATCCTTCTTCCATCTGTGTATGCTTCATCTACGTAATATGTATAATTTTCTAAAGGCTTTAGTATAGCGTTAATCTTAACTTGAGCTGCTTCTGGAAAATGAGCTAGAAAATTACTTAGTTCAGTTTTTATTGTCTCTTCTAACTCTTGACTCGCTGTGAATTGGAACAACTCTTTGAATACTGACTCTACTTCACTTAAATCTTCTGGAGTCATACTCTTTAGCAAATCAGAAAACATTTGGTATCTTCTTTTTGATACTTTAGGTAAAAGTGTATTGGTTGTTGAGTTGATTTCGTTAATTCCCCCCAAGTAGTCACTTAGAATAGAGGATGGTTCAACCTCAAATTGACCGACAAAATCCAAATGATATATCTCAATATTTTGCTTAATATTATTGATTAATGAAGAAAAATCGCCGTTACTAGCACTTTCTCGCAGACAGTCCATGGTATTTGTTAATACACAGTAAAATAAAAAGTCAGACAGAACTTCTGTTGGGGTTTGCTCAACAATGCCTCCCTTCTCATGCACCACATTAACATTAGGGCCGTACATTCTCAAGAAGTCGTTCAGAAGACTAGTGTATGCAAGTTTACCACTCGGAGAATCATAACCGTACATAGGATGATACGACATTAAAATGAAGATAGTCATTATCAATGCGTTGGATTTAATTTCTGTACGATGAAATTCCGAATAAATTGGTTTTTTAAATCCACACGTGCGGTGTGGGCCCCTGCCCTTAGTGGCACCTTCAACCCAGTCTGCAAACAAGGTTCTCCATGTACAATCTTCTTCCTTATAGAGCATATTTTTCCCAGTCGGGGTAAACATTATAAGCGCAACAGAGTCCATCAACGTCCTATACATATACGATCCATTTTTTCCCCTCATCTCAGCACCTACACAAAGGGTCCGTTTATTTTCTCCTGGATTGCGCTTAGCTCTCAGATATAATGAAAATTCATATAAGTCAATCACCTGCATCTGAAATCACATCCTTGTATAATTTGTTAACCTCATTATACAAGGAAAGCGTTCTAATATCAGCAATCTCTCTTACTAATCATGAAAAGAATAATCCAATCAGGCATTATTCGGCTTACGTGATATTAGTTAATGGAATTAAGTTCCAGGAATGCCTTATTTTAGGCGATAGTGGATGACACTCTTTCTCACCATGATTATCCGTCAAACGGAAACACTCTCCTGAATACGTGGATAATTTCGATAACACCGCTTCAACCCGATGTTTCACAACCTGATTTTTGTCCGGTAGGCTTCCCCATGCGAAAATTACAGATTTGCTTTTTTCAACACACTCCAAAATATATTCATCGTTTGCCTTATTCGTTGCACCCACAAATGCTTTCTTCCCTCTGTTCGCTATCCCAATCTTCGAAAAGAGATTGACAGAGTAACAGGCGCCATACCCCAATTGGTACAAATGGTTCGTTATCAACATTTGGGTGGTATCTGTGATGACAAGCTCGGCTGCACCGGGATACAAAGTTATTATCGTACACGTTGGTTTAGCTTTATCCCATTCCTTGTAAAGGATATATCTGTGCTTGGCATCATCCGATTCCGTCATATCAACTTTTACAGTAGCTGTCATATGCTTAACCATTATTTCATCCTCTTCCCATTCAATACTTCTTCAATTACTATTATTGATAAAGAAACAACAATTCTTAAAAATAAATCCATGCCTCATCTCAATCCTTCCGCTTTTCAACGTTTAGCAACTCCGAAATGACTTTAAGTCCTTCCAAAAGTATCTTAAGCAAGTGCTTATCCATTAATGCACCCCCTCAATCAAACTTCTTGTAGTAGACAAGTTTAGAACCCTCTATGACACCAAGTAGCTTCCATTTCTGATTATCTGTATCCGTAATGATGTACGCAATGTATTCGTCGACGGCGAAGTAATGCGCCAGAATTTCCTTTTCTGTAAAAATTTCATCGAAGAAATCCGGCAAAAGATTCGCATCCAATTCATCTCTGAACAGCAAAACGCTTTCTGTTGCGTAATCGTTACTATTTGTAGAACAATTATACTGCCTATGCATCAAATCCATTACATACTGTAGTTTATCCATTTCTTATTCTCCTCTCGCCTTTCCATCAGACACTCAAGCCTTCACCTATGTACATGATGTTTTTGCAAAAATTCGATTGATTCTATCGGGATTTTTCATCCACCATGCTTTTTACATGTATCCACCCGTTTTTAGCGAAACGAAATCATCATCGCCCAATATGATGTGGTCCAGCACGTCTATGCCCAACAACTCTCCTGCATCAGTTAGTCTTGCGGTCATTATAAGATCGGCTTCAGATGGTTCCGGATTCCCGCTTGGGTGCGTGTGACCTACCATGATGCGGGCTGAATTTGAGAGTATAGCGGTCTTAAATATTTCGCGTGGATGCGCAATGGATGAGTTGAT
>Ga0194137_10001885_pt1 | contig 12630 bp, 9 predicted proteins | sample TARM_MetaG_T3_14_FD_134025 | JGI IMG/M metagenome (GOLD analysis project Ga0194137, IMG submission 134025) | Freshwater microbial communities from Pennsylvania, USA, analyzing microbe dynamics in response to fracking - TARM_MetaG_T3_14 (version 2) | ecosystem: Environmental > Aquatic >... | reverse complement strand
TGTGAATTTGTATCCGATACAATGCTCTTTTTGCCCCGCGTGAAGCAGCTCCCACAACCTTTTTTTCAGGGCTTTATCAGTCCGAAATTGTGACACGAGGTGTTGTTGCCACGTTGGCTGACAACTAAGAAAGCTTTAATTATTCACGTTTGCCGCTCTATTATATGAGGCAGCCCACATCAGCCTAGAATAGCCCGTTGTACCAGGCGAAAGGATGTCTTGTTGGCAAAGATCTTCGTTGTTCTCAACAGACATAAACATAAGGGCAACGCTTGAAACGGGTGGAAGCATAGACACCAGAGAGGACGTTATGAAAATTGTGGAACTTCATACAAGCATGGTTTCGAAGTCGGAAGATGGGTTTATTTGCAGCGCTACCGTTGTGACAGGTTGTGGATGTCGAGTTACCATGCTTGGACATGGAGACAACCTGAAAACGGCAGAGGAACAGGCTTTGGTATCTGTGATAAAGGAAGTTGGCCGCCTGACCAGTGAGGCTGCAGACAGCTCGCACCATCAGCGGAGCAACCGTCACGAAAGGTTTCACCAAAACCGATCAGCCAACCAGGGCCATCGAACTCAGACTGAGGACAAGAGCCGGTTCAATGGAGGAGGTGCGAAGCAAGCCTCTGAAAAACAGCGAAATCTCATTGAACAACTTGCGGAGGAAAAACGGCATGACGCTGACGCTCTTTGCCGGGGACAGTTTGGTTTACGCCTGGATCAATTGACAGGCGCACAGGCGAACCAGCTTATTCAGTCGTTGAAGTAACAAGCAGGTGTGTAATTGAAAACAGAACCTGGCGGCTTTTAAGGCACAAGCGGGTTGCCCTCAAACTGATGTAGGGCAGCCTATTCCATCCCACAACAGCCCACCATGAAGGGAGAGCATATGCTAGATTTCAGACAGATGTATAACCTGATACGTGGAGATCAGGCTCGATATGAACAACAGCTGGTGCAACATGAAATTAACTCACCGGCGTTCTACAAAGCCATAGAGGCAGCCCTGCCCCCTGTCTTTACGCGGAAAACCGCTTCGCAAGCCATTGGCGGCCTCATTTCGCCCAAAACATTTTCCAATCTTGATGCGTTAGGCCAAGGGCCGTCTGTAACAGCAAAATTGGGCTCAAAAGTAGCCTATGAGCGGAACAGTTTCATGAAATGGCTACGGCAAAGATTGCGGTAATCTTCTCATTTTTCGGAGGCCTAAGAAACGGAGGCTATGCAGTCATTCTTCGTGTTGGGATAGGGCCATTCGTCTCGCCCTTCCCCTCAATTTGTGAAAATGCATGTTTTTTGAGGGGGGAGGAGGGTAAAAATCAAGTTTTGGTCTATTCTTTGGACGCAACAAAGCCTACCAACTGACGATTTGTCGAGCGCGTTACATCACAAGCGCAAATCCTTGCGCCACCCCCGGGGCTCCTCGTCAGAGGCAATTTCAAAAAAAGTAGGTCTATGTTTCGCACCTCCTAGCTAGGGTTGTAACATGCCCCTTGACGTTGCGAGGGGGGGTATCTGCCTGATATGGCTCCTCTTAATTAATGTCGGTGTAATGTTTTCGATAGTGGAGGGCACCGTTTTCCTACAACCGAGGCTGCCATAGCGTCGAGTCGTTCTGATTAGGCGTTTGGTATGCCTACCTTAACCCTTCATGACATGTTCCTTTGGGGTGCCAAGTTGCAGGTGTTAATCTGGTCCCTCTTGATGAGAGTCAGCCTTTGCCTCTATGTTCTCCTTCTCTCTAGTAATGGGGTGCCTGCATCTTGATTCTTCTTTGTCCTTGGCAAAGTTTGGTCAACACATCTATTTATTAGATTGTGTAACCGTACAGGTCGCTGTTGGCAAATCATCGAGTGATGAATTGGGAAGGAATAGTTGAATACTGTGGTCTAGCCAGCGTCTCTATGCCCGTTGATATCAATTGTGTTTTCGCCCGATGCTCCCCCTTGTACTCCGGCATCTCGCGGGGCCGCCGGATCTTCGGGCACCAGATCGAGTATTATCAGGCCATCTATGAGAGCACCCAACGGACTGGCTCCGCGTCCTTCTGGTATTCACGCTGCGGATGGTCCTGGATGCCTTGGCCTCTTTCATCCTCCAAGTCTCCCTCCAAAAAAATGGATGATGATGCTACGTAGGGGGCTAAGCTGCTTGCTATGTATACTAGGCTTATGACCTCCGGACGGAAACATTTTCAAGTCGCCCTCGCTGAACAAATGCAATGTTCTCTCCAGACGGCGCCATGTCTTGCTGAGACAATCGCAGATGTTATCGGACCCAATCTGAAATTTGGCTTCCTCAGAGGCCCTTCTACTTTTCCTCCGCCCTGCATCCGTACTGATCGGCTGTAGCCCAAATAGATCCCATGGTCATGTTGTTTTTTTCGTCCCTCTGAAATTAGTCAAGCGGTGGTTTAGTCAAGGGAATCTCAATGGTTTGTGTGGCTGGAGTGATTTTTTCGATTATCTTGGCATGGTAGTCTTCTTCCTGCAGGCCCCTATACAGGCTGTAACACATTATTAACAAGACAATGGTGAACGGTAGGCCCGTAGCGATAGACGCGCTCTGCAGGGCCACCAGTCCTCCCCCCATAATCAGGGCGGCCGCACATACTCCTTCCATGATGGCCCAGAAGATGCGTTGGGTGACTGGAGAGTCCAGTTTGCCTCCAGATGTTAGGTGGTCGACAACTAACGAACCCGAATCAGAGGAGGTGACAAAAAAGACTATTACCAGAGTGATGCCAACGAACGAGGTCACCCAGGTTAATGGGAATTGTTCAAGCATGACAAAGAGGGCTGTGGAGACATCCTTGGCCACAGCAGAGGAAATATCGGCCGCGCCCGTGAGTTGCAACCATAGGGCCGCCCCACCGAAGGATGACATCCATAGGAAAGATAGTAGGGTGGGAAATACCATTACTCCGAGGATGAATTCCCGCACAGTGCGCCCCTTGGATATTCTGGCAATGAACATACCCACAAATGGTGACCAAGATATCCACCAGCCCCAGTAAAAGATTGTCCAGGGGTTCTGCCAATTGCTTCCCTCTGCGCCGTAGAAGGTTTCAACCCAAAAACTTAGCTGTGGCAGATTTTGGATGTAGAATCCCAAGTTCTGGGTGAAGGCCTTCAGTATATAGACAGTTGGTCCAACAACGAGAAGGAAGACCATGAAGGCCGCGGCAAGAGCCATGTTCATCTGGCTGAGTATCTTTACGCCCTTGTCTAGGCCTGAGGCTACCGAAACGATTGCCATGAGAGTAATGGCTGCCACTAGGAGGACTGCGAATTCCGTGGTATTCGGCGTGCCGAAGAGGTAGGTTAAACCCGAAGAGACCTGCTTGACTCCTAGGCCCAAAGAAGTAGCCAAGCCAAAGAGCGTGGACAGGACTGAGAGGATGTCGATGACATTTCCCCAGAAACCGTAAATTTTATCCCCCAAGAGAGGGAAAAAAATGGATCTGATAGTCAGGGGCAAGCCTCGATTATAGGCGAAGAAGGCTAGAGACAAGCCAACCAGCGCATATATTCCCCAAGGGTGTATGCCCCAGTGGAAGTAGGTCAACCCCATCGCAACCTGGGCTGACTGTGGCGTATTAGGGGACACGTCGAACATTGGGGAAGGGTTCGCAAAATGAAAGACGGGTTCGGCTACGCTCCAGAACATAAGTCCGATGCCCATGCCAGTACTGATGAGCATGGCATACCAGCTCAGTGTACTGAACTCAGGCATGGCATCAGGGCCGCCGATCTTGATGCGGCCATAATGGCTTGATGCGATGAGAAGCATGGCAAGAACGAAAAGATTGGCCGACAGAATATACAGCCACCCGAACAGGTTGCCGATGCCATCCAGCAGGTTCTGGAAAATCTGAGCTGATTGATCGCGAAAAATGATGGTCAATGCGATGAAGGCCATGAGCAGGATGCCAGCACCGAAGGAAACATACGGATGCAGATCAAATCCAAATCCTACCCAGTTGTCCTCTCCCGGCGTGTGGCCATGGGAGTCGTCATAGTAGCTTGCTGTGGGGACAATCTGCAGACCACGAAAACTTTGTCGTTCGCTTATAGCTTTACGCTTTTGCTTTTCGTAGTGCTCGCGGGCCACTTCGACCGCCTTGTGTTCATAGGTCCGTTCGCGTTTTTTCTTACTTTTGCCCATAGCGCCTCCCATTTATATCTCGCCGAAAGTTTGGAGATTCTATCTCATTTATTCCAGTATAAATTTAGCATGGCAGCCTTCTCGATATGAATGCGGAGGTGAAGCTGGTCTTGCTAGAATGGAATTCCGACAAAGACGATGGGAATGCGTAAGCTTCCCTTAAAGGGTCACAGGTCAAAAGTAGAGTTTTCTGGCATACGGGTGTCAGGAGACGATTAAGAAATAATTTCGCTTCACTGTGACACAGATTCTTGCGATCCTCAAAGAGGGCGAAGCTGTTATCAAGGTAACGGATATTTGCCGTACTCCAGATCTCCTGTAGCTATATACCCTGGCCATATGCTTATTGAGTTGAACCAATTGTTCATGCTATGAAATTGGGCATGGCAATCAGCGAATTCGAGCACTACCGATACCAAAGGCTTCTGCAAGATTTTTGCGAGAAGCATGGCCCTCAGCCTCATCTCCATGACAAGCTACAGTGGGGCTTTGAAGTTGATCCCAAGAAGCAGGTTGTTGAACTCTTTGAAATCCGGCCTCATTTTATGAAGCCGACGCAAAAGGTTCAGACCCCAATTGCCAAGGCAAGATACGTGAAGGCGCAAAGGGATTGGAAAATCTACTGGATGAGGGGCAACGGGAAATGGACGAGCTATGCTCCTTGCCCATCAGTTCGAACCTTTGAGGAATTCTTAGCTTTGATCAGAGAAGATACCCACTATTGTTTTCTCGGATAGCGTTTGAACGAACTTTGGTGGTCAACTAACTGTACAACGCTATTTGATTGCATTTTCTATCATGACAGCAACTTGCCACCTATGCCGGTAGAGGACCCAAAGATGCGCACCCCGCTCATTATTTTCGCATGCGCGTTACTGCTTGGTGCTGTTCTTTTCGCTTCTCCCGCAAGGGGTGTCGCCAGCGACACGCTTATCCGCATACGCGGAGATTATAACTATCCTCCTTATGATTTTTTGGACAACGGTGTTCCCTCCGGGTTCAGTGTGGACATTGTGCGCGCTGTGGCGCGGACCATGAATCTGAATATCCGCATTGATCTAGGCCCATGGACCGAAGTGCGCACCCAGTTGGAGCAGGGAGAAGTACACGCCCTGACAGGCATGTATTACTCGCCGGAGCGGGAAAAGCTTGTAGACTACTGCACTCCGCACATCATAGCCAACCACGCCCTGTTTGTACGAAAAGGCTCGCCTATTACCTCGCTTGGTGACCTTACAGGCAAGAAGGTTGTCGTGCAGCAGGGTGACATCATGCACGACTATGCCCGTCTGAACCTGCCTGATGTAAACATAGTGACGGTTACTTCACAGAACGAGGCTCTCGACACGCTGGCATCAGGTGAATGCGACGCTGCGCTGCTCGGCAGCTTGCAGGCACTGTACCTCATACATAGCCGGAAGCTCGATGGACTGGAGGCTGTGGGGCCACCCTTGGAGCCCAGACGCTACGGTGTCGTGGTTCGCAAGGGGGATGAGGCGTTGCGAGCAGCCTTTAACGAAGGGTTGAAGGTCATTAAAGAATCCGGGGAATATGAAAAAATCCACGACAAGTGGTTCGGCGTGTATGAGCGGGAATCAATAAGACGGAGCATCATGCTCTATGTCCTGTACGCAGGTATCCCCATCTTACTGCTTCTGTGCGGATTTTTGTTATGGACCTGGAGCCTGCGACGGGCCGTGCAGCAGAAAACCGCAGACCTGTGCCAGAGCCGGGAGCGATTTAAAACACTTGTGGAAAGCTCTCCGTTGGGCATGGCTCTTGTCGCCCGTGACGGCACTGTTCTGCTGGTGAACACTGAATTTACGCACATGCTCGGATACACACTCGAGGATGTACCGAACATATATGTCTGGTGGGAAAGAACCCACCCAGATCCTGACTACCGCAAGCGGGTTCGAGCACAGTGGGATGAGGCTTTGCGCAGAGGGGGAAATGCTATTGCTCCCACCAGCGCTGTGCGGGAAGCCGAGGTTACCTGTAAAAACGGTGAAGTGCGTAGTATAGAGTTCAGGGTTAAGCCCATAGGGAACGAGGTTCTTGCCATCCTTACGGATATTACAGAACGCAAGCGCACCGAGGAATTACTGGTCCAGTCCGAAAAAATGCTTTCCGTAGGGGGGCTGGCGGCGGGTATGGCTCATGAGATCAACAATCCGTTGGGGGGCATTTTGCAAGGTGCCCAGAACATTTCGAGACGGTTTTACGATGATATTGCAGCCAACCACAAAGCCGCCGAGGAGGCGGGATGTAGCCTCGAATCGGTGCAGGCCTACATGCGCTTGCGGCGTATTGACAGGATGCTGGAGGGCATCCGCGAATGTGGACAAAGGGCAGCAGACATTGTTTCCAATATGCTGAATTTCAGCCGCAAGAGCGAAAACCTACATAGTCCACGATCTGTGCAAGATATGGCAGAAAGGGCCATAGCACTCGCGCAGGCTGATTACAATCTGAATACACGCTATGACTCCCGCAATATTGAAATTCTACGCGAATACGCTCCAGATTTGCCCAAAGTGGAATGCTCTGAGATGGAGATTGTGCAGGTATTTTTCAACCTCATACGTAATGCCGCGCAAGCCATGGCAAGACGGGAGCCCTTCACCGGGCAGGTTGAGAAGGGGCGGATAACTATCCGCTTAAGGAAACAGGGTGGTCTTTTGCTTGCGTCAATTGTTGATAACGGACCTGGGATGGATGAAGAAACGCGCAGACGAGTATTTGAACCTTTTTTCACCACCAAACCCCCTGGAGAGGGGACAGGACTGGGGCTTTCGGTGTGCTACTTGATAGTCCACAGTAATCACAGGGGGGATATAACCGTGGAATCCGCCCCGGGAAAGGGAGCTGCGTTTCATGTACGCCTGCCCTTATCTCAAAAAGGCTAACCAACGGAGTACAGGGGGCCCTTACAAATAAAATACCATGTCGGCATCTAAATGCAGCTACAGCGTTGCCATCCTCAGGCCGTACTGGTTGATTCATCCGTTGCCCGCAAGACGATCTTCACGATGGAGCACCTTCGGCACTATCTCGAAAATATGTATGGTACCCTAATCGTTTGTGATACAACCACGTGTCTTGTCGAACTTTTGCCAACATCTGCCATGACTGCATTCCAAGCGAACGTACCGGGACAAACTATTGACTACCCCCATTCTCATGGTGCCGTGAGCAAACGGGTGCTTCGGTGCTGTTGTCCTATCATTTCGCGAAGGTGACGCGGGCCAGTTCTTTGATAAGTGCGTCGGCATCCACGGGCTTGGCCACATAGCCATCCATGCCTTCCTTGAGTAGTTTTTCGCGGTCATCAGACATAGCTAAGGCGGTCAAGGCGACGATGGGGATAGTGACATTAGCCTCGCCAGCCTCGCCGCGCCGAATGGCCCGGGTGGCCTCCACGCCGTCTAGCACGGGCATGTGTATGTCCATGAGCACCGCTCCGTAGTTGTCCCGGCACAGCTCATCAAGTGCTTGTTGGCCGTCCGTGACTAGAGTGACCTTGCAGCCCGCGATTTCTAAGTGCCGCTGAGCCGCGATGCCGCTAACCAGGTCGTCCTCTACCAGCAAGACCTTGAGAGGCCCCACAGTGATGAGGGGGATGTTAAGCTTTTCTCGTGCAAAATGCAGAGACATGTCTGTCTTTGCAAAGCTCAAGCTGACGTAGACGGTGGTACCCACGCCGGGATAGCTCTCCAAGCACATGGAGCCTCCCATGAGGGCCACCAACCGCCTGGTGATGGATAGTCCGAGCCCTGCCCCCTGATACTGCCTGTTCCCGCCCTCGTCGCCTTGGGTGAACGGTTGGAACAGATTTTCGAGCTGATCATCGGGAATCCCAGGCCCTGTGTCGTTCACGGTGAAGAGCACCCGGCAGCGCCCCTCCTTGATCGGTGTCAGGAGGAATGCCTGTACAGTAACCGACCCTGTCTCTGTGAACTTGACGGCGTTACCCACAAGGTTGCTCACTACCTGCTGTACCCGCATCGCATCTCCGAGAAGAGTGCCGGGGATGTCGGGAGCGATAAGAAAGGTAAAACTGATGCCCGCCTGAGCGGCACTGAGGGCAAAGAGATCGTGCACCGAGCTTAGGGCCTCCTTGAGGTCGAAAGGCTCCTCTAAGACGATCAGCTTCTCTGCCTCGATGCGTGAGATGTCGAGGATGTCGGAGAGCAACCGAGTTAGCCGCTGCGCCGCTTGGATGGCGTTCCTGAGGTAATCCTGTTGCTCGCCGTCGAGACGGGTGGCTTGTATCAGATGAAGCATACCAAGGATGCCGTTAAGGGGGGTGCGTATCTCGTGGCTCATGTTGGCCAGGAACTGTGACTTGGCTCTGGTAGCCGACTCCGCCGCCTCTTTGGCCTGGATGAGCTCCGCTTCGTACTGTTTGCGGTCGGTGACGTCTCGGGCAATGGCGTAGGTCAGTCCCGTGTCATCCAGCGGGCTCGATACCCAGTTGAGCCAGATGTAGTCTCCGGACTTACATAGGTACCGGTTTTCAAAATCGATGACTTCTTCGCCTTCCTGAAGCTTTTCTCTGATCACCGCGGTTGTGGAGTCCACATCATCCGGGTGGATGAGGGAGAGAAAGGAAGTGCTCAACAACTCCTTTTCGGAATACCCCAGAATGTTCATGAAGGCTGGATTGACCCGAAGAAAACGCGACATTCTGGTATCTGAAATGCTGATCATATCTTTGGACAATTCGAAAATGCGTCTCAGATCTTCCTGGGCCTGCACCCGCTCCGTGACATCGGCAATAATGCACGCGAAATGGTTGGGGGCGGGGCAGAAGGCCGCCACCTCGAAGTGCTTGCGTAGCTCATTGGAGAAGTAGGCAAAGTGCAGCGGCTCTCCGGTGAGAGCCACCCTGCCGTAGCGCTCTATCCATACCTGTTCCGTGCCGGGCAGGACTTCGAGCACGGTCTTGCCAATCACCTCGGCAGCCGTCATGCCGGTCATGGTCTCAAAAGCCGGGTTAACAGCCAAGAACCGGTAGTCCACCGGGTGGCCGCCCTCGTCGCAGACGATCTCGTGTACGGCGAAGCCATCAAGTATTTTCATGAACAAGTTATGATAATCTCGCTCTATGCGTCGGTGATCGGTAATGTCACGGCTGATAGAGAGGGCTGATTTGATGTTCCCCTCCGAATCGTATTCAGGAATTAGCCGCCAGTTAAAGATTGCTGTCCCCTTAAGGCTTTTGAATGAAAACTCAGTCTCAACTTCATCACCAAGAGTGAAGAACCTGTGAAGAACCGAGCGCCAGAATCGGCAGTTCTGCTCTGGGAATCCCAGTTCCTCGTGCGTTTTGCCGATGAATTCTTGAGGAGTGAGGTCGGTGTAAGTGCTGATATTTTCGGAGACGAAAAGATGCCGCCCCTCGCAGTCAAAGCGCATGACGATGTCCGGCATGCCGGACATCAGGGCGCGATAACTCTCTCTGCTCTCGAAGAGAGCCTGCTCGGCCTGTTCGCGCCGGAGCCGGTTTACCAGTAAGAGCCCCATCAGGCAGGTGCCTATGGGGAAAATCAACAGTACCGGGGCAGTCAGTCTGATCAGAACGGTGTACGCAGTATCCCTCGGTAGGGTGAGCATCAGAGCCAGCATGGTCAGGTGGATTACCAAGCCGAACAGTAGCAGTTCGCGCCAAGAAATTGAGGCCAGCGGCCCCCTCTTCACGTGTCGCCATGCAATGCCGATGAGTCCAGACGCGAGGATAACGGCAACGCCTGTCCCCATCCCCTGCCCCCCTAGATACAGGCGGAAAACGGCAGTAACCAGCATGGCCGTGCAGGTGGCAACGCCGCCGAAGAACAGCCCCGATATGCCGAGAAGCACCGAGCGAGCATCGAAGACCACGCCCGGCATCAAGGGCCACGGCGTGGACATGATGACAACGCAAATCCCCCCAAAGGGCAAACCCGCGAGGGGTTGAACGGGTGGGGGGTGGCTAGCCCGCAACGGGCTGCAAAGATGTCGAACAGGGTGGCCGCTGCCAGCAGCAGCGACACGTTCTGAGCGAGAGTGATGAAGGTGTTACTCATCATAGCCTCACCATACACACGAAACAACATCAACCTCTATTATATTGTTAGATATATTGGGGTTTATCTTAGAATCAGCTGTGCAATCGTTGACCAAGCATCAAGCTTTGCATAGAGACCGATCGAATTCGTGTTTGTCCTTAGCCGTCTGGATATATAAATTCACTAAATCAATTGTGCTGCGGATTGCAATTGATAAGGGTTTGCTGGGGTCTGCGAGAATCCCCACCTTGGTTATTCGATAAGATAAATTCTTAGCGCTTCAATCATTTCTTCAAACAAAGAAGCCCTAGCGACTGCTAGGGCTTCTTTGTTATCTACTGTGGAAGAGGAACGAGCCGTTTGTTTTCGTCCCATATCTGAGCTGCTTTGGGCGTTGTTTTAAGATATTTAAACCAGGCGTGGCTTTTCATGTGTTCTGGATTCATTTGTAATACCCTGCTGTGTTCCCGAATTGGGGGGACTAATTGTCTGATATCCTTAGAAAGAGCTTCTGCAGTTGTGAATCCAGCAGCTTGTATTGCAATGTCAATAGATCTTTGGCTGTACTGCTGAGATTTTGCAAGTGTTTCGAGAGCTTTTGTTGGGTTATGAAATCCAACACTGTTTTCTGCAGAGACAAGATCCCAAAAAAACTGTCCCTTACGGCACATTTGGCGCGCTTCAATCATAAGTTGGTCGTAATTCGCGGGCTTCGTTCCCAAGTATTCACTTGCCATTCTAATGGCCTCGTGAGCCTTGACTGAAATTTCTTGTGCCTTCAAAAGTTGTTCCCAAACCTTGTTCTGAGTGTAAAGTACTCTTTCTTTGAGGAATTCTGGGCTCTTGTCGGTGTGACATTGGCGGCATGCTTTCATGTCAGGATCTTTTAATGGGGAGGTCCAATGGTGATTTGATATTTTCTTTTTTCCATCGAGCCGTACATAACTCATATGGCAGTCTGCACAACTTACACCAGCCGCTCCATGAACTCCATTGTGCCATGTTTCATATTCTGGATGTTGAGCTTTCAACATGGGCGTCTGTGAAACAGGATGAATCCAATCAACGAAATTTCCTTCAAAGCCTCGAATTTTTGTATCTCCGTGGGTTTTATAATACTCATATATTTGTTCTGGGTCTTTTCCTTGAGTCCATGGAAATACTACCTTCTTTGCGGCACCGAAGCTTTTGTCTTGGAAATAATATTCCACATGACACTGTCCACACATTAGAGCGCGCTTTTCATTGCGTGACAAATCGCTAAAATTAAGACCTTCAGCCTTTAAAAAGTCCTGCAAAGGTACAGAGTAAAGACGAAGTTCCATAGTGGCTGGGTCGTGGCAATTGGCACATCCAATTGTATTGTCTTTGATATTAACTTGCTCTCTGAATTCGTTAAAATCTTTTGCCCAAAAAGAATCCCCGTATTCCTTTGTCCATTCGAGCATTTTTGCGCCCTTACAATTCCAGCACGTGGCGGGTAGCCCTGCCTTTTCACTGTATCTGTTCAAGCGATCGATGTTTAAAATGTCTTTAATGGCATATGTATGCCCTCTAGCAGCTTTGTATTCATAGCTAAATGCGTATCCGAGCCATAAATTTTTCAAGTAGGGTTGGGCGTATTTATAGCCTTTGGGTAGCGGGTTGTAGTCGTCATGCTTATCGTAGGCAACGGATCCTCCGTATTCAGTCATGATTTCCGATTCGTTGTTACGCAAATATGTTTGATAGTGCAGGGGAAATTCAGGTTGAAATGCTGAATTTTCTATCACGTCAGACTTCAATCCCGTTTTAAATTTGGGTGATATTGGATCTTCTGTATTGGAACATCCAACAAGTATGCCGCTAAATACAAAGACGAACACCACAATAAATTTAGACATCTGCTGCACTCCTTTTGGAAATAGGAAGCTTTGGACTATGAGGGACGTGCCTGTGGCAATCTGTACAGAAATTTTTGCTTTGCATTGTCACAGTCGAGGTAGTTTTGCTATGACAACGTATGCAATTTTTTTGGACCACGGATTTAGTTTCACTACCAGGATGAATGAGGTCAGGCACATTGCTAGTGACCGTCGCCCAGACGTCCCGGGCTCCTTCTTTGGCTTTAAAAGGAATTTTTGAAGTTAAAAGGTGAGGAGCGTGGCATTCGTTGCAAGCCAAGTTCGCATGAACTGAACGTTTGTGAGTTAAGGCCGCTTCATTCATAGAGTGACACCCTCCGCAAAAGAGAGCCTGATCAGTCATATGCATCCCGACAGCTGCGCTTGCGACAAGTAGGCCGCCAACGAGAGATGCCAAAATAATGCCCTTCCAGCTAAGACTTTTTGATCTAATCTTATTAATAATCACAGTCCCTCCCGTAGTTTTTTCAGGGTGTTGCACGCAATGACAACGAGCCTATGAGAAC
>Ga0194137_10001880_pt1 | contig 12656 bp, 12 predicted proteins | sample TARM_MetaG_T3_14_FD_134025 | JGI IMG/M metagenome (GOLD analysis project Ga0194137, IMG submission 134025) | Freshwater microbial communities from Pennsylvania, USA, analyzing microbe dynamics in response to fracking - TARM_MetaG_T3_14 (version 2) | ecosystem: Environmental > Aquatic >... | reverse complement strand
GTTGCCGCTGATGACCTGCAGCAGGTTGTTGAAGTCGTGGGCGAGGCCGGCGGTGAGCTGGCCGATCGCTTCCATCTTCTGCGCCTGCAGGTAGGACTGCTCGGTCACGCGACGCCGCGTGATGTCGAGCTGGGACGCGAAGTAATACAGGATCTTGCCGTTGGGATCGAAGATCGGGCCGATGAACAGCGCATTCCAGAACGGGGTGCCGTCGGCCTTGTAGTTGAGGATGTCGACGGCCACTGCGCGCTCCTCCTGCAGCGCCGCGCGGATCTCGGCCACCGTGTCGCGATTGGTTTCTTCGCCCTGCAGCATGCGGCAATTGCGGCCGAGCACCTGGTCTTCTTCAAAGCCGGTCAGGTCGAGGAAGGCGCGGTTGACGAAGACGATGGGATTGTCTTCCTGGTTGGGATCGGTCACCAGCATCGGCATGCGCGTCATTTCGACCGCGGCGAAAAAGATGTTGCCTCTTTCCTGCAGGCCGGGCCGCGACACATACGATGCCTGCCAGTGCTTGATGCCGGGATTGCCGAGCGGGTTGTAGCTGCTGCCCTCGAGCTGGCCGTCTGCCGGCACGCCGGCGGCTTCATTGCTTTCGCTGGTATCGAGCGGCTTGCCCGCGCGTTCCTCCTGGTTGCTGCCTGTTGCCATGGTGCTTTTCCTTTTGGTGTCGGTCCGGCAAAGGCAATCGATGGCAATGAATGCGATCGGTGGTGATAGGCAGACCGTGTCGGTAATGTCGCGACGCGAAGTGAATAGGCAATTATAGCGTCATGGAATCGCTCTGCCTTCCGGCGCACGGAGGCCCTGGTGCACTTGAACCGTCATGCGGAATGAAGCTTCGGGAGCATCAACACGCTTTTGCGTAAGGCTTCGCGGGTAATGCCAGGTTCCCGACGGACAGGCTCCTCCTGATTGCGGCAGGTCAGAGCCGGCTCAGGGCAATGCCGCAACTGATACCAATTCCAAGGCATCACATGCCATGAGACCGCCTCTTTTTCCGCCTGCCCGCGTTGCGCCCGTCATCCATTGCCCCGCCATGGATTCCTGATCCGCAAGCGCGGCCTTGCCAGACGAAACAATCCATCGCTCTCAGCTGGCACGTTATACCTTGGAATTGGTATAAGCTGCCCGTACGAGTCATTGCTATTCCACTCCGGCCGGAGACGTTCATGGCAAAGCATCCAGGCATCTTCCCGACTTTCTTCCTGTCAGGCTTCGAGTGCTCCACCTTTCTGTGGAAGGACCGCCAGCGCCGCAACCTCGTGGCCGAAACCCGGCATGACCGTCATGTCATGGAAGATTACCGCCTGCTGCACGACCTGGGCATTGCCGTGGCGCGCGAAGCGATTCCATGGCCGCTTGCCGACCGGCACGGACAGCTCGATTTCTCCATGCTGGACCCGTACATCGAAGCAATGCAAGCCAGCAAGGTCATCCCGATCTGGGACATGTGCCATTACGGCTATCCCGATGATCTCGACCCGTTCTCACCCGCGTTTGCCGAGCGCTTCGCCGCCTATTGCCGGGCCGCCGCCGAATATGTGATCCCCAAGCTGCACGGCCCGCACTTCTTCACGCCGATCAACGAGATCACCTTCTTTTCCTTCTGTGCCGGCGAGTGGGGCTGGATCGCGCCTTACCGCCGTACCCGCGCCGACCGGATGCAATTGCGCTTGGCGCTGTGCTGGGCCGCGATCGCCGGCGTGAATGCGATTCGCGAAGTCGATCCCGGCGCGCGCATGGTGCATGTTGATCCGCTGGTGCAGGTGGTCGCGCCGCGCGACCGGCCCGACCTCGTCGAGGCCGCGCACCATGAAACCTATGTCGATACCTATCTTGCGTGGGACATCCTGTGCGGCCGCGCCCGCCCGGAACTGGGCGGCTCGCCCGAGATCCTCGATATCGTCGGCGCCAACAATTACTCCTTCGGGCAGATGGAGTACCGCGAGCACGGTCCGCATGCCGCGCTCGATCCGGACGATGACCGCATCGTGCCGCTGTGCGAACTGCTGGGCAATGTATGGCAGCGCTACCGGCGTCCGATGATCATCGGCGAAACCAGCGGCATGCGGCAGGGTAGGGCCGCATGGCTCAAGGACGTGACGGAGGAGTCGCTGGCGGCCGTTGCGCGGGGAATGAACCTGCAGGGCATCTGCCTGTTCCCGGCGGTCGACATGCCCGACTGGCATACCGGGGAATGGCTGCACAACGGCATCTGCGATCTGGTGGAGGACAACGGCGACCTGAGGCGGGTGCCGGACGAGGATTACATCAGGGAGCTGCGGCGCTGGCAGAAGGAGCTCAACCGCATCGTTGCGCTCGACGAGGACCCGTTCAGCGACCCGGTGGAACTGCAGGATGTCGTCGATGCCGCGCATCGGCTGAACAAGCAGCCGGACCGCGACTGGTCATAGGCGATGCGCAGTCATGCCGAAGACGCGTACTAAGCGCGTACCAAGGGCGCGTGCCGGATGCGGCAAAGTCATGCATGCGTCGATGCCGCCCGACGCCGCATCGTTCAACGCGTCATGGTCGACTGCGGCGGCGCGGCCAGCGTGTTGCGCCAGCGTTCGATCTGGCGATGCTGCTCCAGCAGGCCCGGGGCGCTGCCCTCTTCCGCCTTGACCAGGCTTGCATCGATCGCCTGCAGCTGGCTGCGCAGGCGCTCGTGCTCTTCGTGAAATATCTCGAGAAGCTCGTCTTTCGATAAATCCGGCGCAACCTTTTGCTGGTGCCGGTATTGCAAGCGTGCCAATAATTCTTTCACCCTTGCAAGCTCTTCGCAGATCGTTTTCTTCAAGACCATGAGGTCCTGGCTTCGGTACTTGATTCCGTTGGCATCCATAACAGCCTCCACATTCACCTGATGACTGCGCGGCATGGAAGTTCTGAAAAAAATCTCTTCGGAGACAAAAAAGAGGCTTGAAATCCAAGCCCCCGTCCTTATCTCTCAACTGTCTCCTCCAACTCCTGTTGGATTGTCCCGCTGCCTCGACATGAGCAGCGGGTTTTTTTATGTCTTTTGCAAATCCGCGCTGTACTTGCTGCAGCCTGCCGCAGCCGGCCTTTGCGCACGCGGTCCATTGCCGCGGATGCCGGCCGGCAAAGATTCATTTCTGGATCGCGGACTCCAGTTCTTCAATGCATTTCTGCAGCGTGAACGCTCTTACGGATTCCCGTTCATTCTCGCCGCCAATGTCTTCAACATGAATCGACGATTTCCATCTTTCAAGAAGGTCGGTGAGCAGATGCATGGGCACGGAGCGTTCAAGGTGCATGGTCAATCCTGTGGTTAAGTGTTGGGTAGCAAGGAGAACTGCACGACGCTAGCGGGATGAGCTGGAAATTTGCTGAAGGCAAATGCGGCGAAATCGGGTCGAGACAAGGAAACAGGCACACCACGACCAAGGCCTTGCGCGCATTGTTGACATTGTTGACGCGGTATCGGCACGATTTTCGTCCATCATCTGATCGACAAATTGTTAGCTCGCCCCGCTAGTAAGGCGAGCTTTACAGATTAGGGCCATTGGAGTGTCGGCGATTTATCCAAAAACAAATAAACGGCGCAGCCCCTGTCCGGACCATCGGGATCATTGCGGATTCATGAACGGGCCACGGATGGCCGGGCCACGGATGGCCGGGCGTTACTCCGGCTGCTATGTCCGCATCACTGTGTCGGGCGATGCTTCCGACCATGCGCTGGCGAGTGACGCGTACCTTCACACCGTTGGCTGAGGCATTGTGCTGGCCGTGCCGGCATCCGTGGCGCATTCATTGTGCACCATCGCCGGTGATCTCGTCATAGCCGCGGCCGAGGAATTGCACGAAGCAGAAACCGTTGCCGAAGGGATCGGCCATCAGCGCCAGCTTGCCCCAGGCATGCGTCGTGACCGGAGACTCCGATGATGCGCCTGCCAGAACCGCGTTGCGCACTGCGCCGTCGATGTCTGCCACGGTGAAGTCCAGATGCACCGGAGTCCAGTGGCGCCGGTAGCTGCGCAGCTGCATGCCTGCGGTCGATGGCTTTGAACCTGCTTCCTTTTGCAGCAGATAGACGGGCGCAGGGCCGCCGAGCATTTCCACCGCGCCGGGGCCGAGACGGCGGCCGGCGCGCAAGCCAAAGGCGGCGCCGTAGAAGGCCACCGCCTTTTGCAGATCGTCGACGTCGATGTTGACCAGAAAATCCATCTCGATAGCGGTAGTGATGATGGCCGAAGCTATCGCGGCCACACGCTGCCTGTCAAGGCAAGGGGGTTGCTCCTGTCCTTGCCTTCATGACGGGAAGGTGCGGATCACGTATGCTGTGCAACCTCGGAAAACAGGAAAGAAGGGCGAGATGACGCTTGCAGAATCGGTCAGGAACTGGGCGCGCCGCATCAAGCGCGATGCGCTCATGCTGTGGTTCGCCCGCAGGCATCCCGATACGCCCTTTCTCGCCAAGGCGGTCTGCGTCTTCACGGTGGCTTATGCGTTGAGCCCCATCGACCTGATTCCGGATTTCGTGCCGGTGCTGGGCTATGTCGATGACGTGCTGCTGCTGCCGTCGCTCATCTGGCTGGCGGTGCGGCTCATCCCACCGCATGTCGTGCAGGAATGCCGGACGCAGGCCGAGGCATGGATGGAGCAGAAAAAATCCCGGCCGAGCAGCCCTGCCGGCGCCATTGCCATCGTGCTGCTGTGGCTCGCCGTGCTCGCCGGGGCGGCATGGTACTGGTACCGGCAATGATGCCTACCGGAGGAGGTCTTGCAGGTCGCGGTCGATCGGCAGGCGCTTGAACATGCTGATATTGGTGCCGCCGGTGTTGCCGGCAGGGACCACGCCAACCGCCGAACCGAGGGCGCCGAGCAGGAGGCGCGCCGCCTGTCCGGTCACTTCCTGCAGGGAACGGCGCTTGAGCCCGATCTTCAGCATCCACCAGTGGGTCTCGACATGGGCCGGCACATGGCGCTGGCCGAGAACATGGGCGGTTTCAAGATGGCTGAACGACCGGTCGAACCGGCCCTGGCGGTAGGCGCGGACGGCTGCCGCCATTTCGGCCTCGAAGGCGTTTTTCAATGCAGGTTTCATGGCTGTCTCGCTCGATGCAGTTGCATTCCACCGTCATTGAACTCCCTGAAGCTGCTACAGGGTCAAGACCCCTTGCAGTCGTGTGCTGTCTTGCTTGTCGTACTTCGGGGCGGGAGGCGCGGCATCAGGCGCATGCGTCGCCGCCCCGGCCGGATCCATATCAGTTGGCGCGGTCCGCGCTACCCTGGCCGGCCAGGCGGGTGCCGGCATTGCCGCGGTGCTGCAGGCCGGGATACTGGCCGTCGAATTCCTGCTGCGCCAGCGCATAGGAGCCGTCTTCCTGGGCCTGCCTGAGCTCGGCCATGACCTGGGCGCGGGTTTTGGTGGACACGAATTTCGCGTCCGGCGCGGTGAATTCATTGCCGCCGGCGATCTGGCCGCTGGCCTGGCTGTCGCGCAGTTCGGCCATGACCTCGGCGCGGGTCTTGGTCGACTTGAAGCCGCTGAAATCGACGTACGGGTAAGTCTGGTCGGCGAGGGCGGAGCCTGCTGCGGCGAACACGGCGATTGCGGCGATCAGTTGTTTGGCTTTCATTGTCTTTCTCCATCAATAACGGTTGGTGACCCAGTCTCGGCGGCGCGGGCAAAATTTGCCGTCGGGGCTTGCCTCGGTGAGTCGCACGCGTGTTGTTGTGTGCTCATCGATGGAGGGAAGTCTAATCATTGCGATCGCTGGGATAAACGGCTTTTCCCACAATGCTTTATTTCTGTTTGCGGAATAAATCATGGCCAGTCGAACCGGAAAGCCTCGGTATGGCGGAAAAATGTAAGGCTTGTAAGCGTGTGTTTCAGGCTTGACGAGGGCTAAGGCGGCTTTTATAGCAGAGGCTAACCTGAAGACGTAGTAACTCTCCTAGGAAAAGCCCCGTTCTTGCCCGCGCCCCGACAGGTGCGCGGGCTTTCTTTTTGGCGGACATTCCCAGGGTGTTCGCATGGACGCGGGATGCCTGCCGCGGCAGGACGGCGCTATCCGTCATCCCTTCCGAACCCAAGCCGTACGGCGACATCAAGCCGCCCGGTCCGCAGCGAGGCAAGGCGCCTTACGGCTGCCTGCTGATCGTTTTCCAGGACGCGCCGAATGGCAAGCACCGGCGCATGGAGATGCACTACCCAACCGCAGTAGGGACAGACCAGCTGGCTGGGCCGGGGATCATGTTCATGAATGCCGCCATCAGCATCGCTGTAGTGAGCGATTTCAAGTACCTCATACACCTCGCCGCAAGCAGGACGCGGACAGGCGAAGTAGTAGGCATGCCTGCCGAAATCCATGCCGTCCTCCGAATCGCATGCCGGCGTCTGGCCGGCCCTTTGCTCAAGGTAGACCTGCCGACGGGCTTGGCCTTGAGCTTGCACAAGAGCGCAGATGTCTTGCCGGGCGTGTGATATCGGCGGCGTGAACACCTCAATGGAGGAGTGTAGGAATGGTGTCGATGACGTCGGCGTTGTCTTCCAGCCATTCCACCAGGGGTATGCTCGCTTCTTCGATCACATCGATGTCCCAATACTCGGGTGCAACCAGCGCGTCGATGTCGAACCCGGCCGGCGTGGTCTTGACGAGCATGACGCCGGCCTGTGCCTGCCCCTGTATCCCTTTCCAGAAGATGCCCCATGCCTTGACCATGCCGGCTGCCGCCTGCAATCCTATTCCATAGGCTTCGCGCAGGACTCCGTCCTCGGTCTTGTCGTGCAGCCACGGCACGCGCGCGGCGAGCGTTTTGTCCAGAAGCAGGGCTTCAAGGAACCTGCGTGCATCGGACGGAAAAAGGGGTGTCACAATGAAGCGGTCGGTTTCGAAACAGGGTCGGTCATTCATCAATGGATTCATCGGGCGCTCCCTGTCGTATAAGTTTCGATTCGTTTTCATGTCACCTCGCGTCGCTGCGGCAGCTGACTGCCGTGTGACGGAAGGTGGAGGATGCGCTCGAAAGCTTGGTCATGCTGCAGGCGTCATCCCGTCGATGGATGGGTGGCATGCCGCGCTCCAAAGTTCCATCGGTGGTGCCGGTGATCGGATGCCCGGCCGGATGGCGGCATGCCTGGGCTTGCGCTGCCGCGCGTATGGGGTTGCGGCAGGGTGGAAAGTGCAGCGCTTGGCACAGGCGGGAAACGGGCTCAAGGCGGCCATCCCTTGAAAACGCAGGAAGAAAAGGCAGGATATCCCGTGAAGGAGACTGGAAAGCAAGCACGGCCCGGATGGGAATCCGGGCCGTGCTTGTCGAACCGTTGCGTGGTCAGGCCCTGCGTCCGCTATGTACGCTGGGTACGCTGCGTACATGGCGGACGCTGTGGGGCGGCACCTGACTGCAGGTGCCGCGTGTCAGGCGCGCATCAGTCAGCGTAGACGCCTGCCTTCTTGATGATGGGGGTCCACTTGTCGATTTCGGACTTGAGGAAGGTGCGCAGCGCGTCCGGGGTGGCGCGGTTTTCCGCGACCGGCTCGGTGCCGAGATCGGCGAAACGCTGCTTGACGGTCGCATCCTTCAATGCGGTCTGCAGTGCGCCGGCCAGCTTGTCGACCACGGGTTTCGGCGTGTTCTTCGGTGCATACAGGCCGTGCCACACCGCAACCTGGAAGTTCGGCAGACCGGCTTCGGTCGTGGTCGGGATGTCAGGCAGGGAAGGTACGCGTGTCTTGGTCGTCGCGGCGTAAGCCTTGATCTTGCCGCCCTTGATGTGGCTGGTGGTATTGGTGGTCTGGTCGCACATGATGTCGACCTGGCCGCCGAGCAGGTCGTTCATTGCCGGACCGGTGCCCTTGTAGGGAACGGTGGTCAGTTCGGTCTCGATGGCCGACATGAACAGCATGCCGCACAGGTGCGAAGCCGAGCCGACGCCGGCGTTGGCATAGGTGACCTTGGCCTTGTTTGCCTTCACGTAGGCGACCATTTCCTTGAAGTCCTTGGCCGGGAAGTCCTTGCGCGCGACGAAGGTCATCGGCACGTCGGTCACCAGGCCGATCGGTTCGAAGCTGTCGATGGCGTTGTAGCTCAGCTTGCGGTACAGCGCGGGCGCGGTGGACTGGCCGATGTGGTGCAGGAAGATGGTGTAGCCGTCCGGATCGGCCTTGGCGACGCGGGCTGCGCCGATGGTGCCGCCGGCGCCGCCGACGTTCTCGACGATGACCGTCTGGTTCAGCGTCTTGCCCATGGACTGGGCGATCAGGCGCGCAACCGTATCGGTGGGGCCGCCCGCCGCGAAGGGGACGATCATCGTGATGTTCTTGGAAGGATAGTTGGCCTGGGCGTGAGCCGCAGCGCTGGCGACCAGGGCGAGACCGGCTGCAATATAGCGAATCTTCATGTGACTTTCTCCTCGTTAATCATTATTTAGACACATAGACAGGCAGCGGCATCCTCGGCATGTGAACGGGCGGACGTGTTTCAGCTGATTGTCGGCCTACTGCTGTGTAGTGCACGAATACTATCAAGCGCGCCGGGAAGCGCAACTGTGGAAAACCGTAATTGAACGCAGCCCGCTCGCGCGATGTGTTCACATCACAAGCTTGAGAAGCATCAAGCTTTACTTAGAGTCGGTTAAAACTTGTAGCCAAATTATCAACTCCTAATACATTGGACGGGCCTCGGCATTCGCCGGAGGCACCGCCATGTCGCCGTGCCGCGCTCTGCGGCAACCGGCGCATCACATGAAAAACATAAAACAGACGCCGGCGCCAGCATGCGCCGGCTATTTGAATGGAGCCAAGCATGGTGATGTTGAAGGAATTGAGGTCCCTGTCCCTGGCCGGCGCGGCGTTGCTGCTTGCAGCCTGCGGCGGCGGCGATGCGGATATCGCAGCAACAAGCAGTACGCAATTGCGTCCGACCCTGTATCTGGAAGATGGCAGGGTGGTCAACAGCTGCAGCGTCGAACCGCGCTGCACCGGGCAGAACCTGGTCGTGCCGGGAAGTTATACCGCCTACACGATCACGCGCACGCCGACCGGCGCCACCATCACTTCCGCCTCGGGCACCACCATCAATGCCCTGGAGCACAATACCCGCCTGGTGTTCGTCGACGGCACCGTCGCCCTCGATATCGACGGCAATGCCGGCCAGGTATACCGCCTCTACCAGGCGGCGTTTAACCGCAGGCCCGATCTGCCCGGACTCGGCTTCTGGATCTACATGATGGATACGGGCAGGGTGGCTAATGTCAGCGACCTGGCCACCAATTTCTACCAGTCGGCTGAATTCAGGTCCATCTACGGCGGCGCGCCGAACAATACCGAACTCGTGACGCGCTACTACCGCAATGCATTGCAGCGCGAACCCGATGCTTCCGGCCTGGCCTTCTGGGTCGACCTGCTCGACCGCGGCGTGATGACGCCTGCGCAGGTGCTGGCCGCCTTCAGCGAAAGCCCGGAGAACCGCGGACGCGTGCTGCCGGACATCCGCAACGGCATTCTCTACACGCCGTACAACGCAGCGCCGCAGCCGCTGCCCAATCCGCCGGCACCCAATGCGCCCATCACCGCGAACGTGACCCTGGCGCCCGACAGCGGCGCGACGGTGAGCGGCACGGTGCGTCTTGAAATCCGCGGCAGCGGCATCGTCAATGCCGAACTCCTTCCGCCCACCGGCTATGCTCCGCGCCTGGGCGTCTTCAGCATTTCGCCGGACCGCACGCTGGCCTGGCTCGACTTCGATACCAGGACGCTGCCCAACGGCGCCGCCGATGTCAGGATCAGCGCCTTCAACGTTCCCGCCGGGCAGCCCGATGCGATCGAGGTGGTGGCCATGACGCCTCGCCGCTGGCAGGTCAGCAATACGAGCGCACCGCCCCCGGCGCAATTCGGCATCAGTTCCGTTGGTGCGCCCGCCGCAAACGCCACCATCGCCGGCGTCACCCGGCTGGAGGTGCGCGGCAGCGGCATCGGCAACGTCGAATTGCTGCCGGCCTCCGGCTATGCCCCTCGCCTGGGCGTGTTCAACGTGACGGCCGACCGCACCTATGCCTGGCTGGACTTCGACACGCGCGCATTGCCCAACGGACCGCTCGATGCACGCATCAGCGCGTTCAATGTGGCGGCCGGCCAGCCGGGCGCGGTGGAGATCGTGGCGATGGATCCGCGCCGCTGGAACATCGGAAACGGCTCGACCTCACCGGCGCCGGTACCCTTCAGCGCCAACCTCACCGTTGCGCCTGCCGACGGCTCGGTGCTGACCGGCGTCACCCGTCTTGAAGTGACGGGCAGCGGCATCGTCAACGTCGAGCTGCTGCCGGCGGCAGGGTATGCGCCGCGGCTGGGCGTATTCAATGTTTCCCCGGACGGCACTCGTGCGTGGCTGGACTTCGATACGCGCGGATTGCCGAACGGGCCGCTGCAGGCGCGCATCAGCGCCTTCAACGTGGGTGCGGGCCAGCCGGGCGCGCAGGAGATCGTTGCCATGCCTGCGCGCACCTGGCAGTTGCGCCACTGAGGCCGGCGTCAACCTGAGCTCTGAGCTCTGCGGCCCCGATGCGTCGTGCAGCAACGGGGCCCGCAACTTGCCGGCCGCAGCAAGCCGCGTTCACCTTGCCGGAGCCGCCAGCTGCCGCGCCAGCGCCAGCAGCGGAAAGCCGGCGCCGACGAGCGCGATCCACATCCATCCGCCATGGCCGTAGAGGCTGCTGGCCACGCTCGAGCCCGCCGCGCCGCCGATGAAGATGCTGGTCATGTAGAGCGCATTGAGCCGGCCGCGGCTGGCTGCGTCCAGGCCGTAAATGTCACGCTGGCCCAGCACCATGTTCATCTGCACGCAGAAGTCCAGCAGGATGCCGGTGAGCGCCAGGCCGACAAACCCCCATGCATTGCCGAACAGCGCCGGCGCATAGCTGAGCGCCGCGCCTGCCAGCGCCCAGCGGGTCGCCGCAAGAGTATGGCCGGCATCGGCCAGCCGTCCGCCGATCGGCGCGGCGATGGCGCCCACCGCGCCGGCGAGGCAGAACAGCGCGATCTGTCCCTGCGAAAAGCCGTAGGTGCGGGCCAGTTCCAGCGGCGCGGCCGTCCAGAACAGGCTGAACGAGGCAAACATGCAGGCCTGGTAGAACGCGCGCTGCCTGAGCACGGGAAAGCGCAGCATGAGCGTGCCCAGCGAGCGCAGCAGTGCGCCGTAGCCGGCCTGGTGCTGGGGCTGGCGTACCGGCATCTTGACAGCGAAGACGGCAAGAATGCCTGCCATCATCAGGGCGGCCGCAGCAAACACGGCGCGCCAGCCGAAATGCCCGGCGATGAAACTCGACATCGGCCGCGCCAGCAGGATGCCAAGCAGCAATCCGCTCATGATGCCGCCCACCACGCGGCCGCGCGAGGCTTCCGGCGCCAGATGCGCCGCCAGCGGCACGATGATCTGCACCGCCACCGAACTAAAGCCGATCAGCAGCGACAGCAGCAGAAACGCATTCGACGACGTCGCCAGCGCGGCGCCCACCAGGCTCAGTATGCAGACCGACACGGTCGCCATCATCAGACGGCGGTTCTCGAGAATGTCGCCCAGCGGCACCAGGAAAAACAGGCCGAGCGCATAGCCGATCTGCGTCAGCGACACGATCAGGCTCGCAAGGAAAGGAGACATGCCGATATCGGGGGCGATCAGGCTGATCACAGGCTGCGCGTAGTAGAGATTGGCAACGATTGCGCCGCAGCAAAAGGCAAACAGCGTAATCATGCCCTTGGGCATGGTTGAAACGGGCATGGACGCGGCTGGTGTTTCCGCAACGGCGGCGCGTTGGGGAGAGGGCATGGAGACTCCTTGAAAACCATGATCCCGGGCTGGCATGCGCGCCCGGAACCGAGAGGGCGGCCATGCTAACACTTTTCCCTTTATCCGGCCGGACGCAGAACGCGGCACGGCCCGCACAGTCATAACAGGCTCTATACCGGAGACGCATCAATGACGCATACCGCACTCGTCCTCGGCGCCCAGGGCATCATCGGGCGCAACCTGATCCAGCATCTCGAACGCCGGCCTGACTGGCGCGTCAAGGCCATCGCCCGCCGCGGGCTGCGCTTCTCCACCACCGTCGATTATCAGCCGGCCGATCTGCTCGACCCCGCCGCGCTCGCCGCCAAGGCCGACTGGCTCAAGGATGTCACCCATGTCTTCTTCGCCGCCTACCAGGAGCATGCGGATGCGGTCAGGCAGTCGGAAGTCAATGTCGGCATGCTGCGCAATCTCGTCGAGGCGGTCGAGCGCCATGCGCCGCAATTTCGCCATGTCACCTTCATCCAGGGCGGCAAGGCCTACGGCGCGCATTTCGGCATGTACAAGACGCCGGCCAAGGAAAGCGATCCGCGCCATTTTCCGCCGAACTTCTATTACGACCAGGAAGACTATCTGCGCGATGCGGCGCAGGGAAAACCATGGAGCTGGACCGCGCTGCGGCCCGACATCGTGTTCGGCTTCGCGGTCGGCAATCCGATGAATCTCGGCAATGTCATTGCCGCCTACGCCGCCCTGTGCCGGGAAATCGGCGTGCCCCTGCGCTTTCCCGGATCGCCCAAGGCCTACGACGTTCTCGTCAACGTCACCGACGCCGGACTGCTGGCGCAAGCCATGGAATGGGCCGCGCTCAACGACGCCTGCCACGGCGAAATCTTCAACAT
>Ga0194137_10001878_pt1 | contig 12660 bp, 13 predicted proteins | sample TARM_MetaG_T3_14_FD_134025 | JGI IMG/M metagenome (GOLD analysis project Ga0194137, IMG submission 134025) | Freshwater microbial communities from Pennsylvania, USA, analyzing microbe dynamics in response to fracking - TARM_MetaG_T3_14 (version 2) | ecosystem: Environmental > Aquatic >... | reverse complement strand
TTTTTATATATTCTTGTTTAATAAAATTTTCATCAAAATCATGTGGATATTTATATTCATTTGAAAATTCATCTTTCAAATGCTTAGGTACTTCTTCTAACTTACCATTTTTAATATCTTCTAAAGCTTTATTTATTCCAATATATACACTGTTAGATTTTGTAGATATTGCAAGATATACACTTACATGTGCTAATATTATTCTGATTTCTGGCATACCAATTCTTTCTGAGGCAATAACAGCATTAGTTGCCATATTCAATCCTTGAGAATTAGCCATCCCTACATCTTCACTAGCTAATATCATTAATCTTCTTGCAATATATTTAGGGTCTTCTCCTCCGTGTAGCATTTTACCTAACCAATAAATTGTTGCATCAGGATTACTTCCTCTAATACTTTTTATAAATGCCGAAATATTATTATACTTATCTTCTTGCTTATCATATGCTTCTTTTATATTCGGAATTAATTTTTTTATTTCATCCAAAGAAAACTTATTTTTTATTTCACTTAAAAGTTCCAAATAATTTATTGCAATTCTAGCATCACCATTTGAGATATAAGCTATATAATCTTTGCTTTCTTCATTTATGATTAAATCAATATGCATAAGTGTATTATTTATAATTTTTTTTATATCTTTTTCACTTAATTTTTCAAATTTATATATTAAAGTTCTTGATAAAAGTGCATTATTTAAAGAATATGTTGGATTTTCTGTTGTCGCTCCAATTAATATAAAAGTCCCATTTTCAATATATTCTAACAATATATCTTGTTGTGCCTTATTAAATCTATGTATTTCATCTAAAAATAATATAGTTTTTTTTGAATAAAATTGTAATTTTCTATTTGCTTCATCTGCAATTTTTTTTATATCAGATATTCCACTATTTGTAGCATTTAAAACTTCAAATTCATATAAAAGTTCTTCTGCAATTAAATATGCAAGAGAGGTTTTCCCTGTTCCTGCACAACCCCAAAAAATAGAATTCAACAATTTTTTATTTATCAAAAGCTTATATAGTAAAGAGTCTTTTCCTATTATATTTTCCTGTCCAATAAAATCTTCTAACTTTTTTGGTCTTAATCTATATGCAAGAGGTCTTATTTCTTCATTTATATTAAAAATTTTATTCATAATCGCCACCATTATATCATAAATATTTTAGAATCTCAACTCACTTAATAAAGAGATAATATATATCATAACACATTTTTTTTAAATTAGCTAATAGCTATACCTTGAATTTTAATAAGTAAAAAATAAGAGGCAAACCTAATAGGTCAACCTCTATTTTTTTAAGATATTAGATATATAAGTAAAGAAATAGTCATAAATAAAGCTCCTGAAACCTTTGTAGCTCTAGCCAAAGGTCCTCCATCCTTGGAAACTCCAAAAATTTGGTTAGAAGCCCCATTTCCTATTCCACCACTTATACCATTGCTTCTATCTGGTTGTATAAGTACTAATACTATAATAGCCAAAGCTAAGAAGTACAAGAAAAAAGTTAATACTCCTACCATTACTCCTCCTTATTTTTCTATCAAAGACATCCCTGTCATTGATTCTGGTTTTTTAACTCCCAATATTTCTAAAAGTGTTGGTGCTAAATCTGCTAATTTCCCTCCATCTTTTAGTTTTGTATCTTTATATCTATTAGATATCAAAATTAATGGTACTGGATTAGTTGTATGTGCTGTAAATGGAACACCTGTGTTTGGATCAACCATCAAATCTGCATTTCCATGATCAGCAGTTACTAATAAAACTCCATCTTTTTCTAAAATCTTATCAGCAATTCTTTTCATACAAGAATCTACAGCTAATATTGCTTTTTCAGTAGCCTCTATATCTCCTGTATGTCCTACCATATCAGGGTTTGCATAATTAAGAATTATCATATCATATTTGTCTTCATTAAGTGCAGCTTCCACCTTATCAGTTAATTCATAAGCACTCATTTCTGGTTGTAAATCATATGTTGCAACCTTAGGAGAGGCTACTAAAAGTCTTTCTTCTCCTTCAAATTGTGCTTCTTTACCACCATTAAAGAAAAATGTTACATGAGCATACTTTTCAGTTTCAGCTGTTCTAAGTTGTTTTAATCCAGCTTTTGCTACTACTTCACCAAAAGTATCTGATATATCATCATCTTCATAGGCAACTTCTGCATCTATTGTTGAGTCATATTGTCTCATGCAAACATAATGTGTTTTCGGGTTATTACCTCTAACAAAATGTTCAAAATTTTCGTCATTTATTGCTCTTGTTATTTGTCTAGCTCTATCTGGTCTAAAGTTAAAACATATAAAAGTATCTCCATCATGAACTTTTCCACTTGCATTTCCAGCTGCATCTACTATAACAGTAGGTTTAATAAATTCATCAGTAGAATCTTCTGAATATGAAGTTTCAATAGCTTTTTTAGCACTTAAATGTTTGTCTCCTTCTCCAAAAACAATAGCTCTATATGCTTTTTCTGTTTTATCCCAATTCGTATCTCTATCCATTGAATAATATCTTCCTGATACAGTAGCGATTTTACCTGTTCCTAATATCTCTAATTCAGATTCCAACTGTTCAATAAAGCCTAAAGCTGATTTTGGTGCAGTATCTCTTCCATCTGTAAAAGCATGAATATATACTTTTTCTACTTCTAATTTTTTAGCCATTTTTACCAAACCTATAAGATGGTCTATATGAGAATGTACTCCTCCATCAGATACTAAACCAGCTAAATGAACTGCTTTATTATTTTCTTTAGCTTTAGTCATTGCCTCAAACAAAACTTTATTATCTATAATAGTTCCTTCTCTTACATCTTTAGATATTTTTACTAAAGGCTGATAAATAACTCTTCCAGCTCCTATATTCAAGTGCCCTACTTCTGAATTACCCATTTGTCCATCAGGTAGACCAACAGCCTCTCCAGCAGCACTTATTCTCGTACTTGGATAAGTTTTTTCTATTTCTATAAAGTTTTTAGGATTTGCATCTCTAATTGCATTTTTTTCATTGATATTTTCGTTTATTCCCCAACCATCTAATATCATTAGCATAACAGGTTTTTTTGCCATTATTCCACCTCTTCTATTAAAATCAATATTACCGCAGGAAACCTGCGGTATCTAGTTAATTATAATCCACCTTTTACTACTTCTGCAAACATCTTAGCTTCTAAAGAAGCTCCTCCAACTAATCCACCGTCAATATCTTTTTTGCTCATTAATTCTTTTGCATTATCAGGTTTCATAGATCCACCATATTGAACTGTAATTTCCTCTGCTGTTTCTGCATTGTACATATTAGTTAATAAATTTCTTATGAAAGCATGAACTTCCTGTGCTTGTTCTGGACTAGCTGTTTTACCAGTTCCAATAGCCCATACTGGCTCATATGCTATAACTACTTTTTTAGCTTCTTCAGCATTCAATCCTTCCATTCCACCTCTAATATGATCTTCAACTACTGATTCTGTTCTATTTCCTTCTCTATCTTCTAAAGTTTCTCCAACACATAGTATAGGTACTAAGTCATGTTTCAAAGCAGCTTTTACCTTTGTATTGATAAACTCATTTGTTTCTCCATAGTACTCTCTTCTTTCTGAATGACCTAAAATAACATATTCCACACCTATTGCTTTAAGCATCAATGGTGATATTTCCCCTGTAAATGCACCACTATCATTTGGATTCATATTTTGTGCAGCTATTGATACATTACTACCCTCAACGGCTTTTACTGCTTCTGCTAAAGTTACAAAAGGTGCTCCAATTACTACTTTTACTCCATCAATTCCAGAAACAGCTTCTTTTAATTCAATTAAAGTTTTTACTGCCTCTGCATTAGTTTTGTTCATTTTCCAGTTTCCAGCAACTATTTTTTTTCTCATTATACGCCTCCTATTTGTAATTATACCTCTGTGACATTTTATCACATATCATATATTTTTTCAAATGAATATTTTTTCTAAACTTTCTTCACCTTTTTTAGACCAGATAACCAAAGACATTTTATTAGGAACTTCTTTTGTTTTATTATCAAAATAAAACAACAATTCTTTTGTTTCATTGTTATATTTAAATTTATTCATATGTGAAATAGGTAGATTATCAAAAATAATAAGAAAACGATACTTAGTAAAATCAAAATTTGGTTTAACAGTTTTTACCTTAACCGCAACATCTAGCATATCTTTTTTTACTAAAAAACTTCTACCTTGAAATTTTTTGGGTATCTTTAATATTTTCCCTTCACCTTTAATTACCTTAGCTTTAAAAGGTTTTTCTTTTCCACCATTTATTTTTGCTTTTTCAATTTCTTCTATTAATTCATACAAAACTCTAGTTTTAAATTCTTCTAAATCTTTCCATAAAATTTTTGTCTCAAACACATTATAATTTTCAATTTTATTTACTTCTATATACTTATCATTTTCTTTAAATAAATTTAATTCTTTAATTTGAACTTTATCAAACAATTCTTTCTTATTGATATTTATCAAGGTTTTCACTACACTTAATTTATATACATTGTAGTTTTGATGAAAAATTTTATTGTAAACCTCAATATTTAGTCCTAATTCCTGATAATTAATCAAACTTTGCAATTTAAGATTATTTTTTTCTCTGATTTCTAAGACCCTAGGAATAAAGTCAACATTATGAATATCTGCACCTTTTATTTCTTGTTTTATATTTTTTAATGTTTTTTTTATATTACCTATAAATCCCCCTTGCATATTAGTCTTAGAGCCTCCTCCACTCTTTCAAATGGTTCTATAATATTTCCCTCCAAATTTAAAGAAATGATTTTATTAACTAATTCGTCCCCTCTATTGTCTTCTAAAATTGCTTTTACAGGACTTTGTCTTTCATCAATTTGTATTATTGCTTCATTTTCTTTAATAAATTGAAATTCACCTATATTTTCTAATGCTTGGTTCTGTGAGTCTCTTATAACTACAACTCCTACGTCTACAAATTTTTCTAATACTTGATTTTCTAATTTATCTACAAAATATATATCTGGTTTATTTTCTATTTTTTCTACTAAATTTCCCATTATAACTTCTTCTTTCAAATATTTTTCCAATACATCTCCATACAATATTTTTTGTAATTTGCTAGGATTAATAATATCTGTATACTTAAATTCTAGAGGTATTCCTCTTTCGTCCACTATCATCATCCCACCTAAATAACTATCTTTTTCTGAATACATTTTAAAATAGGCTACTAAACTCATTTTTCCCCCCTTATCCATTAATATCCAGCCATCTTCCCTTGTTCAAATCTTTTCCATTATGTTTTTTCTTTATATTTTTATTTTCTTTTTTATTTTCTTTTTTATTTTCTTTTTTATTTTCTTTTTTATTTGTTTTATTGTGTATTTCATTTTTTTTATTAGAATCTATTCCTTGCATCAAACTCCCTTGCGTTGGAACTACCTTCTCACTATTCATTTTACTTTCTTGCATTAAACTATTATTTGCTTCTAACTGTTGCAAGGATAAACTCATTTCTTTATTTTTCATAATTCTAGAAACTTCATCTATATTTTTCATAATAACAGACATATCTATTGCTCTATTCATGGCAACCTCCTAGAAAAAAGACAGGTATAACCTGTCATAATTTTAAGATTTAAAGATCTATATTATATCTGCATAATCTCCGAATTTGCTCATTAATTTTGATCTTAATTTTAGTATTGCTTTTGAATGAATTTGCGAAACTCTTGATTCGGAAATTTCTAATACTTTTCCAATTTCTTTTAAAGTTAGTTTCTCATAATAATATAAACTTATCACTAATCTTTCATTTTCTTTAAGTTCATCTAATCTTTCCATTAAAGCAACTTTTAATTCTCCCATTTCAAGACTTTTTTGTGCATCTACAGCTTTTTTATCTTCTACCACACAGGAAACTGTAGTAGTCCCATCACCATTATCATATATAACATCATCTAAAGAATTCATATTCCCCATGTCTACTTTGGAATAAAGCTCATCTAATTTTTTTACAGTAATATCCAAATAATTTGCAACTTCTTCTTCATTAGGCATTCTGTCTAGTTGATTTTCCAAATGTGCATAAGCTCTTTCTACATCTTTAACCATTTTTCTTACAGATCTAGGTACCCAATCTTGAGATCTAAGTTCATCATATATAGAACCTCTAATTCTCGTTACTGCATAAGTCTTGAAAACAATTTCTTTAGTAACATCATATTTTTCTACTGCATCAAGAAGTCCAATAATACCATACTCTACTAAATCATCATATTCAACATTTTTGGGAAGATTTGTAATCATTCTTCCAACAACATATTTAACTAATGGAATGTATTGTACAATTAGCTGTTCTCGTATTTTCAAATTTCCGCTCTTCTTATATTCTATCCACAGCTGTTTTTCCTCAACCATTTTAACCTCCACAGTTTATACATACTTCTCCCCACTGCCCATAGTTTTTATTTTCAAATTTCCGTTATCCAAATCTAATTCAATTGTACGACCAGAATTTCCACCAGTCTCCTCTACTATAAGTCTAATGCCTTTCTTCTTCAACTCTTGTTTTACAGCTTCTGCATTTCTAAATCCTATACTATTCATTTCATTAGAACTACTAAAAGTAAACATTTGAGCTCCACCTGCTATTTTAGACTCTACATCTTTTAAATTAACACCCATTTTTTCTAATTCTTTTGTCATCGCATCTATGGCAGTATCTGCAAATTTAGCAATTGCCTTACTTGGATCAGGATTTTTAGGTAACATTATATGAGCCATTCCCCCTATTTTTTTTCTCTTGTCATATATAGTTATTCCTATACAAGAACCAAGTCCTAAAGTTATTAATTTATCTGGGCCATTGCCAACTTTATAATCTGCCATTCCCACTTTTATTTGTTGACTCATCATTCTACTCCTACTGATTTTAATAATATCCCCAATGATTGTAAGTCAGGCAGTACAAAAAAATGCCCTTTTATAGCTTCACCATTTCCCAGAAAATCGGTTTCAATTAAAAGAACTTGATCACTCATCTCACTTACTTCAAAAAGTATTGTTCCTAAAATAGCACCTGCCATATCATAAGCAAAACCAGGAGTAGAAGGTACTATTGTTAAACTAGAAAAGAAACTTAAGGAATTTAAATATGAACTTGATATGATATTTCCAACTTCCATAATAGCTGACATTGCTATTTCCTCTGTTACATGCTGAACATCTGGTATCATCATCATATCTAATAATTTAAGTGCACTTTCTTCGTCAAGAAGAAACATCAAGCTTCCTTGCATATCTCCAAACATTCTTAAAAGAACTCCTACAACTATATTCTCTGAACCCCCAAATAATTCAGGAATTTCTTCTATAGGATATACTTTTACTCTAGGGACACTCATATCTACTTTTTTATTTAGGATTTGAGATAATGCCGTTGCGGCATTACCTGCTCCTATATTTCCCAGTTCTTTAAGTGCATCTAATTGTAATAAACTTAATCTATTTAATATAATTGTCATGTTTTTTTATCTCCAATACTTTTTCTATATTTAAAAGAGTCATAAGTCTTTCTTCATCTACTTTACAAACACCATTTAAATAATCAACACTTATCTCTGCATTTGTCTGTTTTGGATTAGGCAAAATTAATTCTTCCTTAACTTCTATAACTTCAGAAACCGAATCAACCATAATCCCTGCAGAAATACCATTTACTTTTAATATTATTATTCTTAAATTATCATCATAATCTTGATTTGACATATTAAACCTATATTTTAAATTTATAATAGGTATAACAATACCCCTTAAATTGACTACTCCATTAATATATTCTTTACTTCTTGGAACCCTAGTAGTTTTAATTTTTTTTATTATTTCTTGAACATTCTCTATTTCCAGAGCATATTCTTCACTATTTAGTTTAAATCCAACTATTTGTACAGTTTGATTTTTATTTTTTGTGTCTATCATACCAAGTCCCCTCCTATACTAATGTTAGCACATCTAAAATCAATGCAACTTCACCATTTCCAAGTACTGTTGCACCTGTAATACCTTTAGTCCCAGTAAATAATTTCCCTAATGATTTAATAACAATCTCTTGTTGTCCAATTAGTACGTCAACTACTAAACCAATTTTCTTATTCCCAACTTTTACAATAACTACTGTATTACTATCTTCTATTTCTGGTTTTTCCGTATTTACATCTAGTAATTTTGATAAATTCAAAATAGGAACTATTTCTCCCCTTAGAAGAACAACATTTTCTCCCTGTACTACTTTTATTTCATTTTTTGATATATCAATAGTTTCAACTATATTTGCTAAAGGAATAGCATAAATTTCATTTTCTAATTTAACCATCAACGCCTCTATAATAGCCAATGTTAATGGAAGTTTTATTTTGATTTCAGAACCTACCCCAATTTCACTTAAAACCTCTATTGAACCATTTAAAGCTTCTATTTTGGTTCTAACAACATCCATTCCAACTCCACGACCAGAAACATCTGTAATATTTTCTGCCGTTGAAAATCCTGATGCAAATATTAATTTTATTTTCTCTTCTTTAGTTAGTTTTTCAACTTCTTCTTCTGTTAACAAGCCTTTTTCTACAGCTTTTCTACCCATAAGTTCAGCATCTATACCCTTACCATCATCTTTTATTGTAATTACTACTGAATTTCCTTCATGCTCTGCTTTTAGAAGAACTAAACCAGTAGAATTTTTTCCATTATTTTCTCTTATTTCTGGTTTTTCCACTCCATGGTCCACTGAGTTTCTTATCAAGTGAACTAAAGGATCTCCAATTTCATCAATAACTGTTCTATCTAGTTCAGTTTCTTTTCCTTGTATTACCAAGTCAATTTCTTTACCTAAATTTTTTGCAAGGTCTCTAATCATTCTAGGAAATCTTGAAAATACAGTTTCAATAGGCACCATTCTTGCTTTTGTTACAACAGCTTGCAAATCTGAAGTAACTCTGTCTACATGAGATAAAGTTTCTGATAATTCTTGTAAGTTATATTCACTACCTATTTGAGCTAATCTTGTTTTATTTATTACTAATTCTGCAACTAGATTCATTAAAGCATCTAATTTTTCAGTATCCACACGAACTGTAGCAGTTTTCTTAATAGATTCTGTAGTTTTTTCTTTCTTCTTAGAATTATCTTCTTTAGATTTTTCTGATTTTTTACTAGAATCTTTATTTTCTTCTGAATGTTTTTTATCCTTCATTTCTTGAGAAATTCCTTCTAATCTCAAATCTTGAACTATAACTGTTTTTACTTCTGATACATCTTCTACCTCTTTTTTTACTTCATCCATACTCTTAGAAGATAAAAAAGCAACTGTAAATACATTATCAAACTTTTCTTCTTCTAAAGCTTGAACGCTCGGATTTGATTTTATAATTTCACCAATTTCTTCTAAATTTCTAAAAACCATATAAGTTCTAGCTGCTTTAAGAAGACACGCTTCATCTAGATTTATTTCAATTAAATACAGTTTCATTCCTTTTTCTTGTCCTACCAAAATAACTTCTGTTTCAAACTCATTAAAATCAAAAGTAATTTTATTGTTGGTACTAGTCTCTGAAGTGCTACTTATAGTTTTTGAGACAACATCATTATTAGAAGGTACAGGTTTTATCTCAGATTTATTTTTACCAATTTCTTCTAATTTTACTAGTAAATTATCTATTCCAGTACTTTCTTCTCCATTGTCAATTACTTCATCTACAAGTGCATTTAGAGTGTCTAAACATTCAAAAAGAACATCTACCAAATTAGTATCGACTTCGGCTTTTCCATTTCTTATATTATCTAAAATATTTTCCATATGATGAGTTAATTCTGCTAAACGATTAAATCCCATTGTAGCTGACATACCTTTTAAAGTATGAGCTGAACGAAATATCTCATCTATTATTTTTAAATCTTCTGGTTCTTGCTCTAACTTTAGCAAAGAATCATTCATAAGTTGTAAATGTTCTTTCGATTCATCTATAAACACTGACATGTATTGAGCCATACTCATTTTGAACCCCTCCTATTTTAGCAATTTAACTATTTGGTTTGGTATTTCTTCCAAGTCTACTACATAATCTAGTCCACCATATTCTTGAGCTACTCTAGGCATTCCATAGACTACACAAGTTTTTTCACTTTGACCTATGGTCTTACCGCCATAGTCTCGTATTTCCTTAATTGCTCTAGCACCATCTTTACCCATCCCTGTCATTATAACAGAAATAATTTCATTTGGGCTATAATTTTTTTTAACTGAATCAAACATTATGTCTGCTGATGGTCTATGACCTTGCGAAGTTGGATTCTTATTTAAAGTTATTACTTTTTTGTTATTAGAAGTTTGTTTTACTTCAATATGATAATCTCCTGGTGCAACATAAGCAAATCCTTTTCTTATTTCATCACCTTCTTCAGCTTCTTTAACCCCTATTGCACATAATTCATTCAATCTATCAGCTAATGATTTCGTAAATTTGGGTGGCATATGTTGAACAATTAATATCCCAGCATTAATATCTTTTGGAATATTTGGCAAAATAGTTTGTAAAGCCTTTGGACCTCCCGTAGATATTCCAATTGCTATTATTTTTTCTGGCATTTCTGAAAAAGCTTTTTTTTCTAAAATTTTTGTAAAACTTGTTTTTTCTAAAATCTTTTCACCAAGCTTTTCCTTGATAATTTTTTTAGGACTAGATATCAGTAATTTTTCATTAACATAAAAAGCTGTTCTCACTAGCTCTAATAAGTCTGCTTCTACCTTTTCAATATTTAAAGATATACTTTTCCCGTCGGGCTTTGATAAAAAATCAAAGGCACCTAGTTCTAATGATTTTATTGTTTCTTTTGCTCCTTCAGTAGTTAAACTACTAAGCATTATAACCTTTGTAGGTCTTGTAGCCATAATTTCTTTTAAGGCTTCTAAACCATTAATTTGTGGCATCTCAATATCCAAAGTAATTACGTCTGGTTTCATTTTGATGTTTAAGTCTATAGCTTCTTTGCCATTTTTAGCAGTAGCTATTACTTCAATGTCTTTTTCCTTCTCCAACATTTTTGTTATCATTTTTCTCATAAATACTGAATCGTCTACTACCATTACCCTTATCATATTATTTTCACCTACTTGTCTTAAAAAGTTTTCTAAATTTATCTATTATTGTCCTACCAATTTCTTCATGTTTATGTAAATTCAAACTTTTTATAATTTCTCTTACACATTCACTAGCTTTTGAGTCTGGATAATATATTACAAATGGTGTTTTCTTATATATAGTTTTCCTTACATTAGGATCTTCATAAACATATCCTATATTTTTTATATTTTCCCCTAAAAATTTTTTTGCTGTATTTATTAAAATATCTGAAGCTTGCTGATATTCATTTTTATTTTTAACCCTGTTTATAACAAGTCCTATCTCTTGTTTTATTTTACATTCATGCAATACCTTTATTATACTATAAGCGTCTGTAAGTGCTGTTGGTTCAGATGTTGTTACTACCAAAACTTCATCACTAATTTCAAGAAATGCCGTAACATTTTTAGATATCCCCGCACCAGTATCTATAATAATTATATCATATAATTCATCAATTTTCTGAATTTTTAATAAAATTTCTTCTCTTTCTATATCTGAAAGTTCTGCTAATTCTAAAAAACCATTTCCTCCTGAAATAAAATCTATATTGAAAGGACCATTTATTATTATTTCTTCTATGCTTTTCCCTTCTTTAATAACATCTCTCATAGTATAAGAAGGGGTAACTCCCAACATAATTTCCACATTAGATAAGCCCAAATCTGCATCAATCACAAGAACCTTCTTACCTTCCCTTGAAATTGTTGCAGCCATATTAACACTAATGCTTGTTTTCCCTACTCCACCTTTACCTGAAGTTATGGATATAATCCTAGCATTTGACTCATTAATTATTTTATTTGTAACTTTTTTGTCCTTAACTATACTTCTCAAATTTGCAGCTTGATCCATCTATTTTATCCCCTTAATAAATATTTCTGTTAGCATTTCTTCTGTACAAATTTCTATATCATCTGGAACACTTTGTCCATTTGTTACATAATATAATGGATAATTATATTTTTTCATTATTGATAGAAGAGAAGATGTATTGCTCGTTTCATCTAATTTTGTCATTATAATACTATCAAACCCAATTTTTTCAAATTTTTCTATTGTTTCTAGTATAACACTCAAGTGGCTTGTTGCACTTAAAACTAAAATAGTTTCCATGTTATCGCCTTTAGATTCAACATAAGCTTTTAATTCCTTCATCTGTTCTTTATTTTTAGGGCTTCTACCCGCTGTATCCATTAAGATTAAATCTTTATGCCTAAATTTTTCTATAACTAAATTTAAATCTTCTGGTTTTTTCACCACTTCTATTGGTACTCGCATTATATTAGCATAAGCTTTCAATTGACTAACAGCTTCTAAACGATAAGTATCTGCAGTAATAAAACCTACTTTTTTTTCATTTTTCCAATTATTAGCAACTATCTTAGCACAAGTTGTTGTCTTACCTACGCCAGTCGGACCAATTAACATAACAAATTTTTTATCTTTTCTTTCATGTTTTACCTTTA
>Ga0194137_10001876_pt1 | contig 12664 bp, 7 predicted proteins | sample TARM_MetaG_T3_14_FD_134025 | JGI IMG/M metagenome (GOLD analysis project Ga0194137, IMG submission 134025) | Freshwater microbial communities from Pennsylvania, USA, analyzing microbe dynamics in response to fracking - TARM_MetaG_T3_14 (version 2) | ecosystem: Environmental > Aquatic >... | reverse complement strand
AGCTCCTTGACTTCCACTCCCCAGCGATGCCAGTCGCTGGGGAGAAGTCATTTCAGGGACTTCTCCCACCGGAGTTGTTGCACGTTCTTAGGCAGATGCGTCGGCCTCACTGAGCACGTGACGTGCCGAATGGTGGCGTTCTAGCTGACCTATTTGGTTGCGACTATCTCCGATGTGAAGTGATGGTAGCCGCTCAATCTGTGGTGTGTGACGCCTCGCCACGCCGAAACCACCAAGAACCCACGAAACAGGTTGCGAATATCCAACCTTTTAACGGGACACATGGGACGCATGAGCAACAAGAGGCGCATGGGTCGCACGATGGCTGCCGCGAAGTCCGCACTGCGACCAGAACCGCCCCGTCACGACCCGCATGGACACTGGAGACCTGTCCTGCACGTCGCCCTGAGACGTACTGCAGGCCCCGACGGTGAGAGGTGACGATGGCCAGCGACGACGAGAACAAACCAGCCTCGAGCTCAAATGGCCCTCTGCTGGCAACAGCGATCGCCGCGCTCGCCGTGATCGTCGCAGTCCCCGGCGTTGCCATCACCGTCGTGGCCGGCATCCTCGCCGTCGAGTACCGCAGAGTTCGCACCAGTCGATGGATGCTGGCCGCCCTGGTCACACTCGTCATCGCTGTCGCAGTAGCAGGCTTGAACCTCGCCCGGTGGACAGCCTGGTCCACCAGCTTCGTGGCCGGCACCTGGGGCTCAGGGCTGCTGCCAGATCCCGGCGGCGCCACCGGAATCCTGCACTGGGCGGCCACCCACACTGACGCCACCCTGCTGTCGATCATCGCCACCCAGGCCGCGTTCGGGGTCCCGGTCGGACTGTTCTGCGTCGGCGCCTACAGCGTGTTCCGCGTCCGCTCCCGCCGACTGCTCAACGTGGTTGAAGGCCCCGAATACAGCAATATCCGCCCCGTCGGCGTCCTGGATCGGCGCCACGAACAGCGTGTCCGCGACCGCATAGCCTCGGGCCACTACCTGCAGGAGAACCGATGAAAAGCCCCCAGGGACCAGTCGTGGCCATTGGGACCGGCCGCTACGGTGACCCGGTGCTCATCCCGTGCGCCGACTTGAAGAAGGCCATGTGGATCTCTGGAACCTCCCGATCCGGCAAGACCCGGCTGGCGAACTCATGCGCCGACCAGCAGACACACCAGCTCGGTGCCGGCCAGATCGTCCTGGACTTCAAGGGCGACGACGACCTGGTGATGCGCAAGGCCGAAACCGCTCGCAGGCACGGACGCTCCTTCTACCACTTCCAGCTCGCCCCGAAATCGGCAGGCACAGGCTACGAGCCACCTCACCCGTACTGCCCGCCCCGCCGCGCCCACTACGACCCGTTCGCCCGCGGCAACGGCGCCTCGAAAGCCGCGATGCTGCTGAACTCCGTTCCCCGCGACGGAGACGCCGCAGCCTACGTCCGGCGGGCCTCGGAGGCGGTCAAGCTGGCATGGGACATCGCCGCCCTTAAAGGCATGGACCAGCCCGAACGCGGCCGTGAACCCCTGTCGGGACTCGAAGTGCTGGCACGCATGCTCGACGCGGACACCCTCATCAAAGCCGGCAGTTCCCTGACAGTGGAGGAGGTCCGGGCCGCCAGCAACGGGGTCGTGGGTGAGGCCGACGCCCGGCAGAGAATCCGCCGTATCCAGACCCGACTGCAGTCGATGCAGTCGGAACTGTCGAACTCGCGTGGCCTGTTGGCCCAATCCATCGGCGACACCGCCTCGCTGATCTCGACGTTCCTCAACGACTCGGCACTCGACGGCAACCTCACGCCAGGATCGGCGCCTGGCATGCGCATCGACTTGGTGCGCGCAGTCCTGCGCCGCGAGATCATCGTGTTCTCCCTGCCCACCCAGGACTACCCCGATACCGCGGCCCAGGTCGGCACGATGGTGCTGCTGGACATGCAGAACACGGTGTCGACCCTGCGCTCCAAGCGCTCCCAGGTAGCCGAACAGATGGGCCTTTCCGCCGGCGCCGTCGACTCCACACCCTGGCCACCGGTCGTGCTGCAGGTCGAAGAGGCCGGGTCGATCAACTCGGCGGCAGCGGCAGAGGCGTTCATCGGCCTGTTCAACAAGTCTTCCGACGTGGGCGTACGCCCCATCCTGTCGTCTCAGTCGATTGGTGACCTGGTTGACCTCGACGACGGCCGCGGAGTGCTCGTCCGCCGACTGTTCGCGCAGATGGATCACCTGCTCACCCTCAAACTCACCTCGAGCGAGGACGCCGAGGCGTTCGCCCGCGAGTCGGAAGTGGTGCGCAAGACGTTCGCTGTGGAGGAAGCGGCGGTGACCCGGAACCGTTTCCGGTTCGGGCAGGGCGCCGGAGAGACCGCGAACATCCGCAAGACCAGCGAGGACGCGACCCGCATCCCCTCGGAGGCGGTCAAGTCACTGCGCATCGACCCTGACAATGACTACCGAGAGCTGCTGTACATCAACTCGGCCCGGCAGCACACCGCGGTCCACACGGTTGGCCCTGAGGGTCCGAACAACTGGTACGAGCCGATCAGGATGGTTCCAGTCCTGGAGAAGCCCTACGGCTGGAACCCCTTCACCGACCCGGATACCGCGAACGCGGCCCAGGAGATGGAGGACGCCATGCGGGATATGCTCACCGACCTGCGCGACAACAAGGTGCTCCGGTCAGTGCTCTCCACGCGGCTGGTGGCGTTGGACATCGACGCGCAGGCGACCGTCCCCGAGCTGGTCGAAAGCCCGAGGCCTGCCCCCGTCGACCAGGCGGTAGACGAAGCGGCCCTGGACGCCCTCGCCCAGGGCACCGCCGACGTCGACGACTGGGACGAACCGCCACTGCCACCCGACCCGTTCGACGACTCCCCAGACCCGTTCGCCGCCGAGCACCAGTAGCCGGGGCGAGTCACTGATCGGTGAGCTGACTCCGGCCACCGGCAGGTACCGCGTGCCGGCGGTCACGAACGCAGCCAAGCCGATCAACGATTCGTGACCGGGACCGGGCGCGAAACCGTGCCGCGCACGGCCGAAGTTGGGATTGTGACCTGCCAAAACAGTGCCGTTGGGATTGCGCAGGCCGGGAGAACTGGGATCGGGCAGGTTAGGACAGCCTCAAAATTTATGCTCTGGCGGGATCTGACCAGGCGTTTTTGTTGGCAGTTCCAACCCAGGGACGCAAAAGGGCCGAGAATCCCAACATCCCAACTTCTCTCCCCAGAATCCCGGGTTTCGTCTTGCGAATGAAGCCTGGCCTGGAAAACGATCCACGCTAACCGTCACGTCCGGCCTTTACGATTGCCCCATCGGAGCTCGCACAGTCATCACCCGCCAGATCGGGGGATGGCAGAGATGGGGAGGAAGCGCATGCGTGACGCTGCTCAGCGCCCGGCTTGGGGGACTCAATGAGAGCCCCTGTACTGCCGCCGCTGTACCACCCCGCAGCTGTAGGTGACGGGAAGATCCTCAAGACGCCCTCGCGGCTTCCCGAAGACCTGCGCCCAGTCGCCAACCCGCAGCCCGGCGACCCCGGATCCGACACCAGTCACGAGCAGGTACTTCGCGCCATCCGCCAGATCGCCGGCGAAATCCCCTACGAGCAGCAAGCCCCGGACCACCACCACGAGCCGATCCAGCGGGCACCACTGCCGGCCGCGACCAATGCGCCCACCGGCGACACCACCGTCCCGGCGGTGCAGCAGGACGAGTCGCCAGCGCAGGAACCTGCGCAGGATGTCACCTACGAAATGGTCGACGGCGTCCCTCGCTACCTGCACCAAACCCCATACGAGGGTGGGGCAGTGGCGACCGATGCCACCGGTCAGCGTCTTCTGCAGGTGGGCGACGACGGCGAGTTCCTCGTCGACGGCAACGGAGACCCCCTTCCGATATGGGTGGACCTCGACGGCTACGAAAGTGACCCCCCGGTCACAGCCGAGGCTCCCGCCGGCCGCGTGGACCGGATGCTCAACCGGATCGGCTCCCTCGGACGAACCGACGAAGACGAAACGCCGAAGGTGCAGCTCTACGACGAGGCAGGCGTGCCGGTCACCGACATGGAGGTCGTCAAAGCCGGCGCCCCGCTGGCGTCGTCGAACAAGCGGCGCGGAACACGGATCTTCACCGCGGCAATCGCTGTGATGTTCGCCTTCGGCGGAATGACCCTGATCGTAGGCGTCGTCCTCGGCAGCTCCCGCGTCCCCTCCCAGGGCGCCATCAGCGCCAACGAGGCCGAGCAGTACCGACTGACCACCTTCCCGGTGCAGCAGGCGGCAGCGTTCGGCGCCGACTACCTGCGACTGTGCCTGACACACGGTGACCGGACGCAGGTAGCGCAGAGGGCCAACGCCCTCGAGGCGATGTCCAGCCCGGCCACCGCGACCGGCTGCGGCTGGGAATCCGGAGGAAACACCCAGGCACCCGAGTCGGTCACCTTCAACGGCGAGGTGACCGAGATCGAGGGATTCCCCACGGGTCGTGCCGCCTACCTCGGCTACAACGTGGCTCTGGACGGCAAGTTCCTCATCTACAACGTGCCCGTATGGATCGGCCCCACCGAAGGTGGGGGAGACGCCACCCAGGTCATCGGTGACATCGGGCTCGCCTCCACGATGCCCAACGGTGCCGCGCCGAGCCGGACGCCGCAAAAGGGATCGGACACCACGCTCGCCAGCCAGCTCAACTCCTCGGTGCTGCAGCCGTTCTTCACCGCCTGGGCGTCGTCGGACTCCCGGCAGCTCAACCTCATGCTCTCCCGCAACGCCACCACCGCGGCCCGCACCGGCATGGACGGCGTTGTGACCAGGCCGATCCTGCAGCAGGTGCTGGCGTTCACGGATCGGGCAAACCCGACAGGGGAGCCGGTCAACTACGTGGACGGCGACGCAGCATCCCTCGAAGTGTCCGTGATCTGGGACGTCGTGGAGTCACAGTCCAGCCAGGCCGCCGGATACCGACTCGACATGGTCATGGAAGGCGGTCAGTGGAGGGTCGCTGACATCTCGCCAGGGCTCGCCTCCTCGAGGGGCGGCCAGAACTCCCGCGCGGGCACCGGCACGCCCGGCAGCGACTCCAATGCGACGCGCAGCTACGGCAGCGGTACCGCAGGAGACCTGTCGTCAGGTGACAGCGGCGGCCTCGCCGGCCTGGGCTCTGACACCAATTCCGGCACAGGCACCGACACCGATCGAGAGCCCGAGAGCTCCTCGTCCGAACAGACCACCCCAGCCCCCTAACCACCACAGACCCTTTCCGCACACGGCGGGAAGACACCACCACCAGGAGGAACCATGATCGTCGAACTTCTCGCCTCGCCCGACACCGCAGCCACCGTCACCCACCTCGCGCAGAACGGCAGCGAGTCGATCAATCAGTCGATCAACACGGCAAACAACATCGTCCGCACGATCGGCCTGTCGATCATGGGTCTGATGGTCGTGCTCGTGACGATCATGATCGCGATCGCCGCACTCAAGCCCGAAGGCGCGATCCGCAAGAACATGACCGCGATCGGCGTCCTCCTGTTCGCCGGCCTGGTGATGGGCGCGGGCACAGCCTTCGTGGGGTACATGATTTCCCTCGGCAGCGAAGTCGCCGGCTAAGGCGCAGAGGCCAGACTCATGGACTTCGACGTCCCCTACGCGAGGGACCACACCAGGATCATCCGGCACCGCTCCAAGCAGGCCAAGATGTCGGACATCAACCTCACCGGCATGCCCGGCGGAGGCCTGGACTTGTGGGCCACTACAGCGGGGGCCGTCGGCGGAGCCTTGGCCGCGATCGTCGTCGTCCCCTTGTGGATGTGGCTGGTGCCGCTTCCCGCGGTGCTTGCGGCCCTGCCCTGCGGTGCCGTCGCGGCCGCGATCTACCTGGTCGTACAGCGAGACACCGCGGGACGCGACGGGCCATTGGTTGCCGCGCAGCAGCTGTACATCCGGTTTCTGCAGCCGAAAGCGCTGACCAGGCTCGACGACGACAAGTCCCCATCGCACTACCACTGGACGGCGATCGTTCTTCGCGAACCCGGGGCGCGCGGCCCGGTCGAACCGGTCCGCCAGTTCCGGGAGTACGGATTCGTCGGCGGCGACCCCGTCACACCGGTGCAGGGACGAACGTGGCCCGCCGCGTACGAGTCGATTGACGAATGGCGCTACCGCGTCTGGTGGGAGCGGGGCGGCGAACTCGTGGAGGCCGAAATGGAACTCGATGGCATGGACGAAGCGATCCTCGAAGGAAGCGAGTAACCGATGTGGCTTTGGATCTTGTTCGGGGTGATCGTTCCCCTGGCGTTTGCGGGCTCCGGAGGCGCGGTCTACTACGGGAAGCGCCGCGAGAAGAAGCGAGTCACATCGGGAAGCACCGGTGCGGACACCGCTGAGGACGCCATCGACGCCCTGGTCAGCTCAAAGAAGGTCCGCAAGGACGGCCGACGGCTCAACCTGCGCTACGCCCAGGACGCACCGTTCCTGTTCATCTCCGACGATGAGGTGTGGACAGGAGTGATCCCCGAGTCCACACAGGACGAGTTCCAGACCTTCGGTGAGCAGGCGGCCATGGTCTCCCACCTCACGGACTTCTACACCTCGGTGATCACGTTCTTCCAGTCCTTCGGCAAGGAGTTCGCCGGCGGGGTGCGATGCCACGAAATCACCCGCTTCCAGCCCGCAAACGTCCAGCGGTGGGAGGAGCAGTACGAGGCGCAGTGCTGGAACCCGTCCCGCCTGTTCCGAGACCTGGTCCACACCGGGGTGTCCCCGCATATCGCCGAGTCGACCCCCGAGCGTAAGCGGATGCTGCTGGTCAAACTGGGCAACATCAAGGGCGACACCGCGATGACGCCGCTGGATGCACTGCTCGGCGGCGAAGACGGAGTCGTCGACGAGTACTTCGACGCCAACGAGCTCGACCATTTCCGCCAGCGGGCCCGCCAGTTCCACATCCGCATGTCCAGGCTCCAGGCGGTCCCCATGGACCGCGCTGACCTGTCGTGGCTGGTGCGTAAAGCCATGTCCGGGCACTTCCAGCCCGAAGCCGAGATCGGGTACGACGAGACCAGGCCGTGGCGAAACTCGTGGTTCGACCGGTGGGCAGACCTGACCGGCCGGCCACTGCCGGATGCGGTAGAGATCCTCGAGCCGAACCCAGAGACGGGCATCCCGCGGAAGTCGTACACCACGACACTCACAGTCTCCGATGTCGCCGACGGATTCATCCCATTCACGGCGCAAACCTCCTGGGGAAAGGCACTGCGCAGCTTGCCGTACCCCGCGGAGGTGTCCTGGCGCTTCTACCTGATGGGAGAGGATGAGTGGATCAAGATCGCCCGCAAGCGTGTAGGCAACCTCCGCGACGAGCAGAAAAACCGCAACGAAGCGGCAGGGCAGCCACTCGGCTCTGACACCGGCGACGTCAAGTTCGACGAGGCGATGGCCGCCGCCGAGGCACTGTCCCGAGAACTGGCGCTTACCCCGAAGCCGGTGATGATCGGACAGCTGCGCCTGACCGTATCCGCGCCCACTCTGGACGAGCTGGCGGACGCTGCACGCGACGTGTCCAGTGCCGTGGGCGGCATGTTCGTCACCGAACGGCCGCGCGGGGTCCAGCTGGCGTTGCTGGAGGAGCAGATCCCCGGCAAGGTCAACACTCCCCGCATCGGCAAGCTGAACATCACAGGCCGAGCCGGCGGTATCGCCGGCGGTGAGCGGTACACCGACATCGAGGCACTCGCGATGGCCCGGCTGGACTCGTCGCCCACCATTGGCGACAGCGTCGAGTACGGGGCCCGGGGAACGATGGGATGGCAGGGCCACGCCATCGGGTACTCCCGCGAGAACGGCGCCCTGGTGCACTTCGACCCGCACGTGCAGATCGCCCGGAACAAGGCTGCAGGGGTGGCGGTGATCGGCGCCTCCGGTGGCGGCAAGTCGACGCTGTCTCTGATGCTGTTCTTCTGGATGAGTGAGTCCGGTGTGCAGACCGTGGTCGCAGACCCGAAGGACGACTTCCGCAAGTTCGCTTACTACATCTCGTTCGGCAACCAGGTCAACGACCCGGAGTTCGCCGAGACGATCCTCATGCGTTCACCCTCCGACCCCGATTTCCCGTACACGGTGATCAACCGCGATTTCTGGGAGCAGACCGAGATCATCAACCTGTGGCGTGGCCGCCGCGGGATGCTCGACCCGTGGCTCATGTGCGGAGGCAACTTCCGCGAGGGGGCGACCCTGGCCCGCGAGATCATGGAGTTGCTCCTCGTCGACAAGGACGAGCTGAAAATCGTGGACCGTGCGCTGCAGAAGATGGGCGCCGAGTACGACCGTGCAGTGTCGGAGAACCGGCCATTTCGTCTGGGGCTGAGCCGGCTCGTCGAGTACATCGGCCAGGACATCGAGTACTACCAGCAGATCGCCGACGGCAAGTTCGCCGGAGACACGGCACAGACGATCACCGTCACCGACATGATGGCAGCCCGCCAGGGCGCCCAAGAGCGCCAAGATGTCGCCGACCGTCTCACCCGTGCAGCAGAAGAGGTGTACGCCAACCTGCTCTTCGGCGACGGTAGCGACCTCGAGAACGAGGAAGAGGGTGGACTGCGGGCGTTGAACAAGCGGCGCACGATCATCACCCTCAAGGGCCTCAACCCGCCCCGCAACAAGCCGACATCGCAGTGGTCGACCTCTGACCGGAACGCCTCCGCGGCCCTGTACACCGCCTTGCACCGCATCTCGACGTTCTTCCTCAGCGGGTCCACGGCGGTCAAGCCCAACGGTCCTAGCGACGCCCCCGCCAGCAGCCCGCCGCGCGCACTGATCATCGACGAGGGCTACATCCTGACGCGTATCCCCGCCGGCAAGGACCTGATCACCGTGGCGCTGCGCCAGGGCCGTTCGTACAACTTCGTCGTCATCTTCATCTCGCAGCAGGCATCAGACATCGCCCAACTGCAGGCAGAAACAGGCGAGCAGGCCACGGAGACCTCGACCAACCAGTTCCCGACGGTGTTCGTGTTCAAGCAGGGCTCCATGGACGAGGCCAGAGACGCGTTGCGGCTCCTGCGCGACTCCAAGGGCGTCGACAATCCTGCGGAAGCGAACGAGCTGGCCATGATGCTGACCTCGGAAGGCGGTCACCTCGAGACCGGTGTGTGCGTGATGAAGGACGTCGACGGCCGGGTCGGCACCGTCTGCACCGACCCCATGTTCGTCGAACTGTGGGCGGCGAGCGAAACCAACCCCGAACGTAGATCACAGCACCAGCAAGGCCAGATCAGCCCCTTCGGTCGCGAATGGACGGTGGACTCCCAAACCCGCGACGCCCTGCGCACCGGTGTTGTGCGCGGCGTCGTCGAGGCCGCTCGCCTCGATCGCCGGCAGGGACGCTTCGAGATGGACGACTGGGAGAGTCACGTCGGCGTGGCAGGCTAACCCCATCGGAGATTCGGAACACTTGCTCGGCCAGTAGGGGCGCCGCTGGCGGGGGGATGGAGATGCGGTGTGACAAGCGCCAGCTTGCTAGCCCGACCAGAACAGGTCCTTAGCTGGGCGGATAGCCACTCGAAGCGACTTGAGCGGGCCCTGCTGACCATCCTCGCGGTCACCGTCGTCGGGTACTGCACTTACGTGAGCACCGGGCCCAGCGGGTTGGCAGTGGTGGTGGGCCTGCTGGCAGTCGCCGCCCTGGCGGTGATCGGCACCCGCCGGGCACCGCAGGTCACGGGCACCATCGCCTCGACCGTGGGGTTCTCGTCTGCCGTCGCGATCGTCTCAACGTCTCTGGACCCACTGTGGGCACTCGTCGGCGTAGACGACTACGTGGTGCTCTACCCGATGGTGCTCGCCGCGGTCGCCGCGATGTCGTGGATCATCCCATCGGCTGGGGTGGACCGCGGGTGGACAACTCTCGTCGGCCAGTGCGCCGTGATGGCCACCCTGCCGGTGGCGGTCTGGGCAGGCCCGACAGGGTGGCGAGGCTTCGTGATCCTGGCCGGGGCGTTCGCGGGACTGCTGACTGTCGGCCTGCGGGTCCGGAAAGTTCCACCGGGGGAACGTGGCCGGGGATGGGCCAAAGTTGCTCGGGGCGGCGCAATGGCCGGCGTGGTCGGGCTCCTCGGGATGTCCCTGGCAGTCGGAAGTGCCGGCACAGCATCGGCGTCACCGTGGGGATGGGTCTGGGACAACACCGCTGGTGGCGCGATCAGTGGGCAGGTGTGCGACTTCACCCGCCCCGACCTCACCAGCGAACCCCTCGGCACCGGCCCGGAAGCCCTGTTCTCCAACGTCAACTTCGCCAAGGCCACAAGGCTGGTCCCCAACGAGACGGACAGGAATGGGTACCCGCAATACGCCGATGTTGCGGCGGTCTTCGAGCCCGGCCCCGACAATGCGCTGAGCCCCAAGTACACGCTGTATGAACTGGCGGGACTGCGGGGCCTGAAATGGGTGAACTGGCAAAAGGACCAGGAAGGCGAAGAACGATGCGCCGTCAACCCCTGGATCAGCAGCCTCGTCGGGAACCTGATGCTCAAGGGCTCGAACTACGTCTTGCAGGCCACCATCGCCTTCAAGGAGTACTCGCAGGTCACTAACCCGCTGGTGCCCCTGTACGACCAGGCCAACCCCATCGTGGACCGACTGTTCAACCAGTTCTTCATCCCCATGGCCGGGGTCATGTTCACCCTTGTGGCCATCAGCTTGGCCATGAAAGCGCTGCGATCAAACGGTCTCCGCGAAGCACTCAGCGACGTGGGCGGCTCCCTGATGGTGTTCTTAATCGCAGGCGTCGCCTACGGCAGCCTCGTCGGCGCCAGCTTCAGCAACCCCGGATCGAGTGGCTTCTACACAATCGGATCCGTTCTCGACAAGTTCGGAGCTGGCATCAACAACGGTATCTCCGAAGTGGTCTTCTCGACTGTCGAGGTCGAGCAGGGAAGCATGTGCGTCCGGCCCGAAAGCAACGGCGACGGCCTCGCACCCGGAGCCCCCGGCCAGCGGATCACCTCCTGCCTCCTGGCGGAGAGCCTGGCCTACAAGCCGTGGGCGATGGGCCAGTTCGGTGCCGCCGGCGCCACCGCGCTGCCAGCCTCCGCTGCCTCGGCCGGATCGGACCCGCGACCGGACGCCGCCCCCACCATCACCGGCACCGAAGGTGAACTGCCCTGCTACAACGCCTACAACGGCTGCCAGGACATGCGGTCCTACCTGATCGCGCAGATGGGAGGCCCGGACATCAGCAGCCGCGTCGGCCACTGCCTCGACGCGTCCGGCGGGTCCGACGATGAGGCCAGCATCGAAGCGCTAGCCAAGTGCGAGCCCTATCACGCAGTCGCGGACCAGCTGTACCTGCAGATGGGGGAGGACGGGGAAACCTCGGCAGAGTCCCGCACCGCGGTCCAGGCGATGTCCGCATATCGGTCTCAGGGCTCGCTGCCGCACGTCTCGCAGGCGTTCGCTGCGGGAATCGGCACCATCGTTGTCGGTATCGGGCTGTCGGCCATGGCGCTGATCACCCTCGGCTGGCACGCCTGGCTGTTCGTGCTGTTCCTGTTCGGCCTGGTCCGACTGCTGTGGGCCGCCTACCCGGGCAAGGCGAAGTTGGCGACGTCCTGGGTCTCGGACGTGATGTCGACATTCACACAGCGCATCATCTACGGCATCGCGATGACGCTGATGATCTGGGTCATCTCCATCGTGTTTGCCATGCCGATCAACACCGGATTGAAGGTGCTGTGGTCGGTGGCGACACTCGTCGGGGCCTGGATGATGATCAAGAAGATCCAGACGTTCGCCTCCGCGGACTCGCCAAACATCGGCAAGTACGGCGGCATCGCCACGGCCGCCGTGCCGGCCGCAGGCGCCTACTACGGCGGGAAGAAGGCGTTGGAGGGGACCGGCTACGTCGGGCGCAAGACCGTGGGGGCCGCGCGCGTCACCGGCCGAGCCGGTCGGGCAGCGACGATCAACGCAGGAAAGAGCGTCGGCGGGGCCGCCGCCTCGGCCACCCGCGCCGGCGCCGACGTGGTGTCAGAGAAGGCCACCAACTCCCGGCCCGCGCACGCAATCCGCGCCAAGGGAATGGACCTGGTGAACCGTGCCGATAGCGGCGACGACAAGGCCGCCAGGAAAGTCGCGCGGTTCAACAAGGTCTACGACAGTGTCGACACAGCCGGGGCTGCGGTGAAGAGGACCGGCTACCACGCCGGTAGTGCAGCCAGAGGCGTCCGCAAGGCGGCCTCCTCCACCCGAGAGTCGATGAGCCAGTCCACGTGGGAGCAGCTGCGCGGTTCACGCCCCGGGGCACCCGAGTCCGAGAGCCCCGACCAGTCGGCGGCGTCCGCCCGTGAGAAGGAAATGGAACGGCGGGCCGCAGAGCGCAAGCGGCGAGAAACCAACAAGGCGTACCGGGCCAGTGAGCGCGACCGCCGAGCCCAGATGGGTCCCGGTACGCCCGTCAACGGTGGTGGCCGCAAGAAGCCACCGCCGCCGAAGCCGAGCACGTAAGCGCGGTCTGCGCACACCGAGCACAGCAGTAGACGTCACGAGCCGCTGGAACGATAAGCGGCATCGCAGATCGAGGGAGAGCAGCGGTGGCAGAGGACACGGCGGAAGGGACCGGCGAAGTGCACGATGCACTCGACGATGAGCTCGACGAGCACAGGTACGCCTACGAAGAAGCGGT
>Ga0194137_10001874_pt1 | contig 12666 bp, 14 predicted proteins | sample TARM_MetaG_T3_14_FD_134025 | JGI IMG/M metagenome (GOLD analysis project Ga0194137, IMG submission 134025) | Freshwater microbial communities from Pennsylvania, USA, analyzing microbe dynamics in response to fracking - TARM_MetaG_T3_14 (version 2) | ecosystem: Environmental > Aquatic >... | reverse complement strand
GCGACAGGTATTCCTGTGACGAGAAGTTCAGCCCCGCATGGCGCTGGCCGTCCAGCAGCGTCAGCTCGGCGGTGGCGCCGGGCCGTCCGCCCAGGCGCTTGGCATAGGGAAAGACGCCATGCGCGACGCGCTTCTCGGCCCAGGCATGGAAGGCCTGGGCCTTGGCGGTCAGGTCGGCGCCGGGTTGGGTCAGATAGTCGAAGGACGAGCCGCGCAGCTCGGCTCCGTCGTTGGAGTCCTCCTCCCTCGCCGTGGCGGTCTCCACGGCCTGTTCCATCAGTTCGTCCATTGCGGCCCCCAGAAAGCGTCGTCGTCTTGTGTGATGGACTGTGCTCAGGGTCGGCACGTCTGACATCCGCACTTCTGTCGAATTTGCGTCGTGAGTTGCAAATCGGTCCGCGTGCCCAGGCCATTGCGAGCATGCGACTCCAGGGAGAAGGCCGAGGCGAGACCTCAACCGTTTGGAGATTGCCGCGCGATGCCCCCTGAGCGGGATAGCTCGCAAGGCCTGGCCCCGCAGCCCTCAACCTCGACGTCGCGCGTCACCAGATGTCCATGCTCGAACCACAGGGCGTGCCGGCCCCTTCAAAGTGGGCGTCGGCTGCGCTGCTTCGCGGCGATGGACTTGATGACGGTCTTCAGCGGCGGCGCCGCGGCGAAGTCGGACTCGTGCAGGGCCAGCGCGAGGTCCAGCAGCCGGTGCACCGCGGGGCGGTCGAGATCGTCGGGTGAGGCCAGGCGGATGCTGCGCACGCGCACACCGTCGCCTTCGAGCAGGCCTTCGGGGTCGGGCAGGCCACTGCCGTAGAGGAAGAACAGCGTCACCCAGCGCGGATAGCCGGCGATGGACACCAGGCTGGCCGAGGCCTTGTCGGCATAGGCGTAGCCGATGGCCAGGGCGTTGTAGTTGTCGTAGACGAGCTCGTAGCCGCGGGTGATGCGCGCTCGCAGCTTCTTCCGGCAGGCGCTGAGCGCAGCGGCCATCTCGGGCGCGTAGCGGGAGATGAAATCGGCCACCTGGCCGGCGGCAGGGTCGCGTGCTGCGCTCATGGGGGGACTTTAAGTAGGGCTTGGCATACTCGCTGCCCACCCTGCTGCCCCCCGGGACGGTTTCCTCATGCGCATTGCAATGCTGCTGGCCAGCCTGGCCCTGACGACCAGCCCGGTCGAGGCCGCCGAGATCCGCTTCGGCTCGCTGTCGCTGGATTGGCCGGCGGGCTACACCGTCAAGTCCACGCAGCCACCTTTCGAGCTGGCGGGCCCGCAGGGCGCCAAGGTTCTTGTGACGGTGCTCAGGCCGGGGCCGTCAGCCACCGGGAGCGCGGAAGGCTTGGCCAAATTGAACGCAACGATCGAGCGCATGCTGGTCGAGCAGGCCCAGAAGGCCGGCAAGGTCGTCGTGCCGTTGAGCAAGGAGACCCTGCTCGACGGAACGGTGCTGCAGTCCGTGGCCAGCGAGAGCTCTGGCCTCTTCAAGAGCGGCTATTTCCTGCAGTACGCGCTGCTGGCGCGCAGCGGCCCCATCGCCTTCGTGACCTTCGAAGGCAAGGGCGACGCCGCGGCCGAGCATGCCGGTGTGAAGGGGCTGTTCAACAGCGTGCAATGGAACGCCGGCGAGGGCAGTGCCCCGGAGCAAGCTGCATTCACCGACCGTGTCGCGACCTCGCTGCGCACGCGGCTTGGTGCCGACGCCGTCGCCATCGCCGAGCCACTGACGCTGAAGATCAGCGATCTGCAAGCCAACCTGGACCGGGTCTACAGCTTCTGCCGGTCCAATGTGCAGGGCTGTGACGCCGAGGTGGATCGGTATGTGCAGGCCATTGTCGACCTGCAGAAGAACGCCACCGCACCGATCAGCCGCGAGGCCGTGCGCCTCGCCGTCCGCACGACCGAGTTTGCCGATGATGCTGCCCGCAGCATGGCCGGCAAGGGTGAGGTGATCCGCCGGCCCATCGTCGACGGCCTCGTCGCCATGCCCTTCTTCGATTCACCGCGCAGCGCGCGCCTGCTCAATGCGGCGGATTGCAAGACCTTGGGCCTATCGCCTGACCAGGCCCATGAACTCGGCCTGGCCAATCTGCGGCAGGCGCTCAAGCCCATGGCCGACGTGGCCCGACCGGTCAAGCCTGGCGCCATTGGCACCATCCAGGGCGACTTCTACGAATCGGGCCGCGTGCTGCTGCACGGCGACTGGGCGCCGCTGGCCAAGGCTCAACAGGGCGTGGTCATCGTGGCCCTGCCGGCCAAGGACACGCTGCTCTACGGTGCCGACGACTCGCCTGCCGGCCTGGATGCGCTGCGTACGCTGGCGCGCGATGTGTCGCGCCGCTCGCCCGGCCAGTTGAGCGACGTGCTGCTGCGCTGGACAGAGACGGGATGGCAGCTGGTGCGCTGAGCGCCGCTCAGTTCAGCGTTGTTACCCGGTCGCCCTCGCGCGGTACGCAGCCCGCTGCCAGCGGCGCCCCGCCCTCCCGTTGCACGACGCCTTGTGGACCATGGCAGAACTCGACGCGCCGCGCCGCCGGCCAGTGCCGCAGCGCAAAGGCCTCGAGGCTGTCGGGCAGGCTGGTCTGCACGGCGCCAGCGCGCAGCTGCTCGCGCGGCTGGTCGTCGAAATGCAGCCAGGGCATGAAGTGGCCGGCCGCGATCAGCCAGCCTGGCACATGGACCGGCTCGGGCGCATAGCCCTCGCGCTGCAGCCAGGCCTGGGCCTCCTCGCGGTTGCGCGGGCCGGCGCTGGCGGCGGCGAGCAGCTCGGCCACCCACTGGTTGCAGTTCTGGTAGCGGGTGCTGAAGGGATAGGCGTTGGCGCTGTAGCGCGCGTTCAGCAGGCCCAGGGCGACGGGCTTGTCCAGGGCCGTGGCGGCCAGCGGCGCGGCGGCTTCTGGCGGCAGCAGCAGCACGCTGACATAGCCCACGTCGACGTCGTCGCTACCGGAGATGAAGCCGGCCAGGCCCTGGTCGAAGAGGCGGGGCGCCCCTTCGGCGCAGGCGTAGTAAAGCTGGCGCACGGCCCAGGGCGTGTCCAGGCCGTCGGCCAGCGCCACGGCGGCGTGGGAATAGCGCAGGCCGAAGCGCGACAAATCGGTGCCCGAGCGCGCGATCAGCGCCGCCGCGCTGCCGGACTCGGCCAGCAGCTGGCGGATGACGGCCGTGAAGCGCAGCAGCTTGTCCTGCTGCGAGGCCGTGACTTCGCGGTTGGGATCGCAGCCGCGCGGCAGTGCGCCTGCTTGCGCAGTGGCTGCCGTCAGCAGCAGGGCGGCTGTGACGGCGGCCCGGGTCAAGGCGTGACGACGCGCGCGGCCAGCTCGCGATGCCAGGCGTCTTCAAGCACCAGGAAGAAGGCCTTGCCCGTGTCGGCATGGGCGAAGGCGACGCCATAGGGCTGGGGCGTGGCCTGCACCTCGTCGCCGACGGTGACGGCGCGGGCGGCCAGGGCCTGCTGGGGCAGGGTCAGCTCGACGGGTGCGGCGCCTTCGCGCTCCAGCTTCAGGCGCAGCTTGCCGGCGACCTCGGCCTCGGCCACTTCGGTGACGCGGTAGCGGCCCTCGGCGCGGCGTTCACCACCGCTGCTGCTGTTGGACGAGCCCTTGAAAGAGTCCGACACGCTGCCCGAGGCGGACGAGCCCGCATCGGCGGCGGAAGAGGCCGTGGTGGACGAGGCCTGGGCGGCGGTGACGGCCAGGGCCAGGGTGGCAAGGAGGACGAGGCGCATCGTGGACTCGTGGGTGATGAGGAGGGCCAACGATAGCGCGGATGTGTCAGGGCTTTGTTACCGCGCGCCTGTCTCCAGCGTGTCGAGGATGGGGCAGTCGGGCCGCCCGTCACCATGGCAGCTGTGCACCAGCTGCTGCAGCGTGGACTTGATGGCCTGCAGCTCGGCGAGCTTGGCGTCGACTTCGGCGAGATGGTCCAGCGCCAGCTCGCGCACCTGGCGGCTGGAGCGGTCGCGGTCCTGCCAGAGGCCGAGCAGGGCGCGGATTTGCGTCAGCGAGAAGCCCAGGTCGCGCGAATGGCGGATGAAGCGCAGCAGGTGGACTTCGCGCTCGCCGTAGACGCGGTAGTCGGCCTCGCTGCGCGCTGGTGGCGGCGCCAGGCCGATGCGCTCGTAGTGCCGGATCATCTTGGCCGACACGCCGCTGGCGCGGGCCGCTTCGCCGATGTTCATCGCGTCCTTCCTGTCGCCGTGCCGCGCCAGCGCTTGAGCGTCAGCGCATTGGCGACGACGCTGACGCTGCTGAAGGCCATGGCCGCGCCGGCGATGACGGGGCTCAGCAGCCCGAAGGCCGCGAGCGGGATGCCGACGACGTTGTAGGCAAAGGCCCAGAACAGGCCCTGGCGGATCTTGGCGTAGGTGCGGTGCGAGATGTCCAGCGCATCGACGACCAGCCGCGGGTCGCCGCGCATCAGCGTGACGCCGGCCGCCTCGGTCGCCACGTCGGCGCCGCCGGCCATCGCAAAGCCCACCGACGCGGCGGCCAGGGCCGGGCCGTCGTTGAGGCCGTCGCCGACAAAGGCCACGACGGCACCGCCGTCGCGCAGGGCCTGCACAGTGGCGGCCTTGTCGCCGGGTAGCACCTCGGCGTGGACCTCGGCGATGCCGAGTTGACGCGCCACGCCGGCCGCCGCGCCGCGGCTGTCGCCGGTCAGCATGACGGTGCGGATGCCGCGCGCCTGCAGTTGCGCGACGGCTGCTGCGGCGCTGTCCTTGATGCGGTCGCCAAAGGCCAGCAGGCCGAGCAAGCGATCCCCTTCGATCAGCCAGGAGACGGTGTGGCCCTCGGCTTCCAGCGGTTGCGCATCCGCGGCGGCCTCGACACCCCGCTCCTGCGCCAGGCGCGCACTGCCGAGAGCAAGTGGACGGCCCTGCACGAGGCCCTCCACACCGCGACCGGGCAGTGCGCGCGAGCGCTCGACGGGCAAGGCAGGCAGTCCCTTGGCCTCGGCCAGCACGGCCTGGGCCAATGGGTGGCTGCTGGTGCGCTGCAAGGCCGCGGCGAGTTGCAGAACCTCGTCACGGCTGACGCCCTCGGCCGGCAGCACCTGGGTCAGCGTCGGCTGGCCCACCGTCAGTGTGCCCGTCTTGTCGAAGGCGACGACGCTGACCGCATGCGCCAGCTCCAGCGCCTCGGCGTCCTTGATGAGGATGCCTTGCCGCGCCGCGACGCCGGTGCCGGCCATCAGCGTCGTCGGCGTGGCCAGGCCCAGGGCGCAGGGGCAGGCGATGACGAGGACCGCGACGGCGTTGACCAGGGCCTGCTCGGCATCGCCTGCATAGACCCACCAGCCGACAAAGGTCAGGGCCGCCAGCACCAGCACGATGGGCACGAAGACGGCGCTGACACGGTCGACGACGCGCTGGATGGGCGCCTTGGCGGCCTGCGCCGACTCGACCATGCGGATGATGCGGGCCAAGGCCGTCTCGGCGCCGATGGCCGTGGTGCGCACTGTCAGTGCGCCCTCGGCATTGATGGCGCCGCCCGTCACATGCTGGCCTTCGGACTTGGCCACCGGCAGGCTCTCGCCGGTGATCAGCGACTCGTCCACATGGCTGCGGCCGCTGACGATCTCGCCATCGACGGCGATGCGGTCGCCGGGCCGCACGGCGACGAGGTCGCCCACGCGCACCTCGGCGACCGGCACTTCGATTTCGGCAACGCCGCGCAGCACGCGCGCGGTGGCGGGCCGCAGCGCATTCAGCGCGCGGATGGCCTCCGTCGTCTGCCGCTTGGCGCGCTGCTCGAGGAATTTGCCGAGCAGCACCAGGGTGATGACGGCGGCCGAGGCTTCGAAGTAGAGGTGGGCGTGGCCCGGGTGGCGCGCCAGCAGATAGACCGAAAGCCCATAGGCCGCCGACGTGCCAAGGGCCACCAGCAGGTCCATATTGCCGCTGCCGGCCCGCAGCGCGCCCCAGCCGGCGCGGTAGAAGCGCGCACCGAGGATGAACTGCACTGGCGTGGCCAGCAGCAGTTGCAGCCAGCCGGGCAGCCTCACGCCGAGCAACATGGGCAGCAGCAGCGGCAGGCTGAGCGCCGCGCCCGCGGCCACCGGCCACCAGGCGGGCAGGCCGCCGCTGGGTTCGGGTGCCGGCGGCGCGGCGCCCTCGACCGCGGTGGCCTGGTAGCCGGCCTTGCCCAGTGCCGCCGTCAGCGCAGCGAGCGGCACATTGGGCAGGACCTTGATGCTGGCCTTCTCGGTGGCCAGGTTGACGCTGGCCTGCTGAACACCTGGGACGGCCAGCAGGGCCTTCTCGACGCGGCGCACGCAGGACGCGCAGCTCATGCCGCTGACCTGCAGCGTCACGTCGTTCAGGGCGGAGGTGGGAGAGGGCATGGCGGGCACTTCGGTGAGGACATGGAGTCATCCTCAGCCTTCCCATCGTGGGAAGGTCAACAGTGTCCGCCGAACGCCCCCATCCCGGCCGCGACGGGGGGCTTACCAGGCCATCTCGCCCTTGTTGACCTTGGCGCCGATGTCCAGCGCGATGCCGAGGCCGGCCTGGGGGTAGGCCTGCTGCATCGTCGCGATCAACGCGCTCGCGTTGGCGGCCTTGGGCAGCTCGGCTTCGAAGCGCTGCAGATAGGCCTGGGTGTAGCGGATGGCGCTGTCGTCCAGGGCCGTACCGGCGGCCATGTGCCCGGGCACGACGACGGCGGGCTTGAGCGCCAGCATCTCGTCCAGCTGGGCTGCCCAAGCGGCGCGCTCAGCGGGCTTTTGCGTGTCGGCCGTCCACACATGCAGGCCACCGAAGACGGCGATATTGCCGACGATGGCGCGGCTTGACGGGATCCACAGCCAGGGGCGGTGGGCCAGCGTGCCGGTCGTGCCGCGCAGTTCGATGGCCTCGCCGTCCACGGTCAGCGTGTTGCCGGTGAACGCTTCAGGAACCAGGGGCTGGCGCGGCGCATTGGCGCCCATCTTGGGCCCCCAGAACGAGACCTTGCCGGCCAGCTTGGCCTGGATCTTGTCGCGCACGGCCGGCGTGGTCAGCAGCTGCGCCTGCGGGAAGAAGCTTTTCAGCACCTCGGCGCCGAAGTAGTAGTCGGGATCGGCCTGGCTGATGAAGATGGCCTTCAGCGCCTTGCCGCTGTCCAGCACGTTCGCCGCAACGCGCAGCGCGTCGGCGCGGGTGAAGCCGCCGTCGATGACGATGGCCTCGGTCTTGCCGCTGACGACGACGGCGTTGACGTGGAAGCTGCCGGCATCGGCGTTGTAGACCTTGAGGGTCAGAGGCGCGGCGGGTGCCTGGGCCAGGGCGGCACCGGTGGCGACGGCGGTCAGGGTGGGCAGCAGCAGGCGGGCAAGACGATGGGCGACTGGGCGGGGGTGGAAGAAGGACATGGCGTGTTCCGGTGAGAGGTGATGGGACCGGATTCACTGTATTTATGTCAGTTCAGTCGATAAAGTTCGATTTGATCGAATATTTGTTGCATCAATCGTTGCAATGGACCGCCTCACTGCCACCCGCGTCTTTGTCACCGTCGTCGAGCAGGGCAGCCTGACCCAGGCGGCCGAGCGCTTGGACATGTCCACCGCCATGGTCAGCCGCTATCTGGCCGCCATGGAGGCCTGGCTGGGTGCGCGCCTGCTGCACCGCACGACACGGCGCCTGAGCCTGACCGAGGCGGGTCAGTCGGCCCTGGCGGCCTGCCGCCAACTGCTGGACTTGAGCGAAGACGTCGCCCACCAGGCGGGCGCCGCGCGCCGCGAACCCGCGGGGCGGCTGCGCATCACCTGCTCGCCGTCCTTTGCCGACGCCCAGCTCGCGCCGGCCCTGGTCGACTTCCAGCGCGCCCACCCTCAGGTCGGCTTCTCGCTGATGGTGGCCGACCGCAGCGTGGACCTCGCGGCCGAGGGCATAGACCTGGCCGTGCGCATCACCAATACGCTGGAGCCCACGCTGATCACGCGGCCCCTGGGCGTCTGCCGCTCGGTGCTGTGTGCATCGCCGGCCTATGTCGCCGAGCACGGCCGGCCCGCGACGCTGGACGACCTGCAGGCCCACCGCTGCATGGCCCACGCCTTCGTCAGTGCGGCGCAGTACCGCTTCCGCCACGAGGGCCAGGCCATCGAGAGGCCCATCGCCGAGGTCTTCTCCACCAACGACGCCGCCGTGCTGCGCCGCGCCGCGCTGGCCGGCGGCGGCATCGCCATTCTGCCGACCTATTTCGTTCGCGACGACCTGCGCGAAGGCCGCCTCGTCGGCCTGCTGCCCGACTACGATCCCGAGCCCCTGGGCTTGCACGCCGTCTTCCTGTCGCGCCAGCACCAGCCGCTGGCCCTGCGGCTGCTGGTGGATTTTTTGGCCGAGCGCTTTGGGGGTAGTGGCGGGGCCGTGCCGCCGTGGGATCGCGTCAGTTGAGCTGGAGGGTTTGAGCCAGATGGTTCCAGACCGCCTGGACGCGCCGCAGATGGCGCGTTTCCGGGTGGGTCAGCAGCCAGAGGTCGGTCTCGGCTTCGTCCAGCGGTTCGGTCAGCCGGCGCAGCTCGCGCCGCGGCTCGGCGAGGAAGAGGGGCAGCAGGCCGACGCCCAGGCCTGACGCCACCAGCTCGGCCACGCTCTGCACGCTGCCGGTGCGGAAGGCCGGCTGCAGCGTCGGGAAGTGCTTCTGGCGCCAGCGCACGGAGGGGTGCTCGGGCAGGCCGTCGTCCGGCGCCACCCAGGCCGCCTCGCCGGCCTCGACCTGATCCCAGTGTTTGATGGCGCTGGACTTTGCGGCATAGAGGGCCACGCGGATGGGCCCGACGCGGCGGCCGATGAGGTGAGATGGCGGCTTGCTCGTCGCGCGCAGGGCGATGTCGGCGTCGCGCCGCGTCAGGCTGGCCAGTTCGTTGCCGGTGTGCAGTTCGAACTGCAACCGCGGCTGTTCGCGATGTAGGGCGGCGAGGGCCGGCGCCAGCAGGCCGTGCAGCAACGTGTCTGTCGTCGTCAGGCGCACCGTGCCGGCGGCCTGGCCGGGCTGGGCCTGCGCTGCGGCGCGTGCGGCTTCCAGCGCCGCCTCCACCTGTTCGGCCTGGCCAGCCAGCGTTCTCGCCAGCTCCATGGCGGTGTAGCCGCGCCGCCCACGCTCGAACAGGGCCTGCCCCAGGCCGCGCTCCAGACGCTGCAGCATGCGGAAGACGGTCGACGCGTTGACACCCAATCGCTCGCCTGCCGCAGCCAGCGTGCCGGCGCGGTGCAGTGCCAGCACCAGGGCGAGGTCGGCGGGGGCAAGTTCGTATTGCATGGCTGCAATCGGAGTTGGCTGATTTGCGCATTTTCATGCGCCGGATGCCTGCCTACATTGGCCGCATCGCCACGCTCATCTTGGAGATGCCATGAATCCCTCGACCTCCGCCGGCCTGCTGCTGTTGCGCCTGTCCCTTGGCCAGATGTATCTGGCGCACGCCGGGCTCAAGCTCTTCGTCTTCACGCTGCCGGGCACGGCGCAGTTCTTTGTCGGCCAGGGCCTGCCCGGTGCCCTGGCCTATGTCGTCTTCGCGGCGGAAGCGGTCGGTGGCGCCATGCTGCTGCTAGGCATCTACCCGCGCCAGATCGCGCTGGCCGGCGTGCCCATCCTGCTCGGCGCCGCCTGGGTGCATGCGCCCAATGGCTGGGTCTTCAATGCGCCGGGGGGTGGCTGGGAGTACCCGGTCTTTCTCGCGGCGATGTCCGTCGTGCTGTGGCTGGCCGGCGATGGCGCGGCGGCTCTGAAGCGCAGCACGCGCTTCACCTGGAGGGCAGCATGAGCGCCCCGCTGACCTTGATCAGCCATGCCCTCTGCCCATATGTGCAACGCGCGGCCATCGTGCTGAAGGAGAAAGGCGTGGCCTTCGAGCGTATGGACGTGGACCTCGCGAACAAGCCCGACTGGTTCCTGCGCCTGTCGCCGCTGGGCAAGACGCCGGTCCTCAGCGTCGGCGGCGAGGCGTTGTTCGAATCAGCGGTCATCTGCGAATACCTCGACGAGACCCGGCCGCCGCGGCTGCATCCCGGGGACGCTCTGGCGAGGGCCCGCGAGCGGGCCTGGATGGAGTTCGGCTCGGCGGTGCTGAGCGGCATCGCCGTGCTCTACAGCGCGGGCGACGAGGCAGCGTTGGAGCGGGCCTATGCCGCGCTGCGCCTGCGCTTCGAGCAGCTCGAAGCCGTGCTGGGCGAGGGGCCCTGGTTTGCCGGCCGCCGCTTCGGCCTCGTCGATGCGGTCTTCGGCCCGGTGTTCCGCTACTTTGAGGTCATTCCGCCCGAGGGGCTGTTCGATGGCCTGCGGCGTGTCGACGCATGGCGCGAGGCGCTGGCAGGTCGTCCTTCGGTGCGCGAGGCCGTCATGTTGGGTTATGCCGAGAGGCTGCGTGTGTTCGTCCTCGAACGCAGTAGTGCGCTGTCGCGGCGGCTGGGCGCCGCACAGCCAGACATGAGCGACGAAGCGAGCCTGACCTGATTCCCGTGCGTGGCGAGCCCGGCTGCGCCCATCCGGCCGTCAGTCCAACTCGAACTGGACACCCAGCTTGACGACCCAACGATCGGCGGTGCCCGAGGGGCGCAGCGCCTGCCCCAGCCCCAGGTTGAGCCGGCCGAACGAAGCCCGCCGGTCCCACACCAGGTACAGCGTCTCGTCGCGCTTGGAGCCGGGCAGCAGATGGCGCAGCGGGCCCCAGTCGGCGTAGTACTCGGCCCCCATTTCGTCCCGTTGCGATGTGCGCACAGCAATCTTGGCCGAGGGCTGGAAGCGCACCGTCCCCTCGCTGCGCTTGAATGGGCCTTCCAGCGAGGGGTTGAAGACCACCCGGTAGCCCGCACCCCGGTAGCCGACGAGGGGGTTCACCTCCAGACTGGTTTGCGCATCGACCTCACGAAGCGACGTGGTTCGGCCCAAGCTCGCCCGCATGCCCCAGAACCAGCCGTCGTCATCGTCGTGCGGCGCCACGTATTGCAGCTCCACGGCCAGCCCTTCGGCCTTGTGGCGCCCTGCCGCGTAAGTGAAGGGTAGCTCCAGCCCCACCGCCCACCCGTTGGCAATGCCGTAATTCAGTTCGCTCAGCAGCTGCCCCACGCGTCGCGGCAGGCCCTGGCCTGCACCCCTGCGCGCCAGCGAAGCAACGGCTTCAAACTCCATCTCGCCCGGCGCCGCCATGTCGTCCGAATAGACCACCAGCTCATAGGGCGCGCCCATGGCTGCCGACGCGGCGCTGAGAGCCAGTACGCAGGCAGCCGTGATCCGAATTGCGGTGGGGGGCAAGATGAAGGCGAGGTGAGTTTCGCGAGGCGCGGATTCTCTGCGCGCCAGGCCCGTCTTCAACCGCCCTGCTCGTGCCGACAGGGTCGAGGACGGCTTGGCGCAAGGGTTCGAGCCCTGCTGCGCAACACTGCGACACACATCACCGGCATGCACCGCAGTAGAGTTTTTGCGGTACCTTCAGCCACCCGCCCTGCGGGCATCACAACCAAGGACTCAAGATGACTTCCACGACATTGCTGCGTATCGCCCTGGTCTCTGCCGCCCTGGTCACCGGCTCCTCGCTGGCCCTGGCCGGCGGCACGCGCCAGAACCACCACTGCAAGTTGGCCGACGGCACGATGGACACGGCGAAGCACAAGAAGGAATGCCTGGCCGCCAAGGGCACCTGGGTCAAGGACGCCCCGGCCGCCGGCGACGCCGCCTCGGCGCCCAAGAAATAGGCGAGGACTGGGGTTCGTATGCTGGGGCCATGAGCGCCGCCGAGCCCCGGGATCGACCCCAGCTACGGCCAGCCCCGGCGGTGGACGCCCTGGGGACGCGATGACGACGATGAACGGAGGCTCTCGGCCCAGGTCAGAGAACGAATGCTGACGTTGGCAGAGAGCTCCGTCGCGGCTCGGAGCGCTCGACGTCGCCACGGGATGTGGCGAGCTGGCGATTCATGCTGCCATGCGCGTGGCAGCCCGATAGGGTGGCCGTTGGCACCGATGTGTTGCCCGAGATGGTATCGGCTGGGCGGCGTGAAGCGATTGGTGGTCGTACGAGCGGCTCAGCGCGGCGGGTCCAGTTGCGGCAACTTGAGGCTGAAAGCGATTCCCGACCGTATCCAATTCAGCGCTGGTGATAAGCCTGCACCCAGAGCGCGGCGATGTTCGCGAACGCAACTTGGCAGGCTGGCCTGCTCAATGCCCGTGGTGCGTGTACTTGCCGATCAGGCCAACCACAAAGACCACCCAGCCAATGCCGAAGACGAGCCATCCGACCCTGGCCCACGGCGGCGGCTGGATGATCTGATCGCGCCTGGTGAACGGCAGAAGGCGCCAAATCCAGTTCACGGGGTCGAAGCAGGCCCCAAAGAAAAAGATGGCGGCCCCCGCCGCTTCGATGGCCCGGAAAGGCTTGCCGTTGGCTTGGTCGGCGATGGCAAAGTGGACGGCGAACAGGCTTGCGCCAAGGAGCAGCGCCGTGGCGATGATCTCTAGGGCGACGGAGCGAGGGGGCAGGTCGGAGTTCATGAACGTGCTGGCGATTTTTCCCCCACTACTAAGCTTGTGGCCGTACCGCCCTGCTATTGGTACTGCCAGCCTGCCGCCGTGCTGACTGACCACTTCTATGAGGACTGGATTTTCAAGTCAATTCTGATCAGGGTGGCGCCCGAGCGCGCCAGTCAAGCGGGACACCAGCGTTCGATAGCAAAGTTGATCGAAGGTCGGGGACATGATGGAGGTCG
>Ga0194137_10001872_pt1 | contig 12667 bp, 8 predicted proteins | sample TARM_MetaG_T3_14_FD_134025 | JGI IMG/M metagenome (GOLD analysis project Ga0194137, IMG submission 134025) | Freshwater microbial communities from Pennsylvania, USA, analyzing microbe dynamics in response to fracking - TARM_MetaG_T3_14 (version 2) | ecosystem: Environmental > Aquatic >... | reverse complement strand
GCAGGGCCGGGATCGGGACGCGCAGTCAGTTTTCAAACAGGCTCTTAGTGCTTAAGGCCATGCGGGAATTCCCTTTGCTGCAAGGAGAAGTCCGCTCGCGAGCCGAAAGGGATTGAATCGCTGGCGTTCGCCGTTGAAGCCGGAGCACTCAGCAGCGCTGTCTCGTGCAAGCCTCACATCACCTGCTCGAACACGCCTGAAAACTCCGAGCCGTCCCATTGATACAGCATCTGGCTGCCGTGGCGGCAGTTGGAAAGCACGGTGGTGCGAAACGCGGCAATGCATTGGCCGCCTTCGTCGCGCACGCTACGATATGCGATACCGCTCGAACCATCCTGACGCAGCTGTTTGCCAATGCCCTGCGCGATGCCGTAGGCGCTCGGATCATAAACCGGATGTTCGCGCTCGACGCCGCGCAAGTCATGAAACGATCCGGCGACTTCGACGTGATAGACGCGCATCTGCAGCTGTATCGGCCCTTCGCTCGTGGCTCGCAGAAAGCGGGCCTGGTGATAACTGGTTTCGGCAATTGCGGTCTGCTTCTGGAACGCTGCGTAGAACACGCCATAGCTGCCATCGCTGAAGCGGCTGCCGGACGGATTGAGATGCGTGAATGCCGCCATGATCGGGCCGCAGCCCGGACCGAAGAGCCGCTCTTCCCTGGGCACCAGTTCGATCTCGCCGATCTCGTCCCGGATGCGGTCGTTCGTCATCGCTTCCAATGCATACAAGGCATCGAAGTCGTCGGCCGAGGCGACGCGGTCGAACAGATTGATGGTGGGAAAGCGTGTAGGGATGATGCGAAAGGCCGGATGCCAATCGATGTGCGCCAGCGGATACGTCATTCAACCACCGCGCATCGCATCGAGATATTGGCGCACGACATAGAGGTCCGCGACATTGCCGGACAGCATGCGCTGCAGTGCGCTTTTGCCGCCGAAGATCGAAGCGCTGTTGGGCTTGTGGATCCAGTTGTCGGCCACCTCGGGCTCCGGCAGCAGGATCTGCAGCGCCTTGTAGATGCCCAGGATGTAGGAAATTCGTTCCAGGGTATCGCGGCCCAGGCGCGCCGATTCCGGCTCCTTCTTCCACTTGTAGAAAGTGGAGCGCGGCGGATTGCCCAGCAGGGTCAGCTGCATGTCGAGGTCCAGCCTCCATAGACGCGCGATGTTGTCGAACGCGCGGATAGCCGCCGGCGATATGGCGTCCGGGCTGATGCTTGCCGCAATTCGAGGGGTGCGCAGGGCCATGGATGACATCGATGGAATGAATATGATGTTTGCAATTTATTCCATAACAAGACAAATTGCAAACTAAATTCCATAATTGGAATTATGGGTCGAAATTTTATTGAGCCGCTTATGAAACAGCTTGCAATTTTCCTGCTGCCGCGTGGTCAGACAAGGTTCCGTTCCTGCATTTCTTCACTTCAAGCCTGCTGTCATCAAGCCGACAAAACGACGGCGTATAAACGCAGGCGTATAATGAAGGGTTGTTCATCCAGACAGCACCCCGCCGCAACGGGAGGCTGTGCTTAACCGGCCGATTGGCCCATCGATAGCGATTATGTCAGACACCCTGTTAGCACCCACGCAACCTGCCGCGCCTGCGGTCCGCTTCGAAGACTTCGGACTCTCGCCCGACATCTTGCGCGCGCTTGCCGACCAAGGTTATGTTCACCCGACCCCGATCCAGGCGGAAGCGATCCCCATCGTTCTCCAGGGCAGGGATGTCATGGGCGCGGCACAGACCGGCACAGGCAAGACCGCCGGCTTCTCCCTGCCCATCATTCAGCTGCTGCTGGCGCATGCCAATGCCAGCGCATCGCCTGCGCGTCACCCGGTGCGCGCCCTGATCCTGACGCCGACGCGAGAGCTCGCCGACCAGGTCGCCGATAACGTGAAGGCTTATTCCCGTCACACGCCGCTGCGCTCCACCGTGATTTTCGGCGGCGTCGACATGACGCCCCAGACCGCCGCGCTGCGCAGCGGCGTGGAGATCGTCATCGCCACGCCCGGCCGCCTGCTCGACCATGTGCAGCAGAAGACGCTCAATCTGTCGCAGACCCAGATCCTCGTCATGGACGAAGCCGACCGCATGCTCGACATGGGCTTCCTTCCAGACCTGCAGCGCATCATCAACCTGCTGCCGAAGCAGCGCCAGAACCTGATGTTCTCAGCCACCTTCTCGCCCGAGATCAAGAAGCTGGCCAACAGCTTCCTCAAGAATCCGGTCACCATCGAAGTCGCGCGCAGCAATGCCACCGCCGACAACGTGACCCAGGTGCTGTTCAAGGTCGAGGAAGACGCCAAGCAGGAAGCGGTTGCCCACATCATCCGCACGCGCGGGCTCAAGCAGGTCATCGTGTTCTCGAACACGAAGATCGGCGCATCCCGCCTGTCGCGGCATCTGGAAAAGGAAGGCGTCAAGGCGTCGGCAATTCATGGCGACAAGACGCAGACCGAACGCATGGCGGCGCTGGAGGCGTTCAAGCAGGGCACCATCGAAGTGCTGGTGGCCACCGACGTCGCGGCCCGCGGCCTGGATATCGCCGAACTGCCCTGCGTGATCAACTTCGACCTGCCGTACAACGCGGAAGACTATGTGCACAGGATCGGCCGCACCGGCCGCGCCGGCGCATCCGGCGATGCGATTTCCCTGTTCTCCGACAAGGATGCGCGGCTGCTGACCGACATCGAAAAGCTGATCAAGCACACCATTGCCCGCCAGCCTCTCGCCGGTTTCGTGCCCTCGCGTTCGTCTGACCGCAGGCCGCCGCGCCATGAAGACGGCGAGGAGCGTTCCGGCGGATCGAGCCGCGGCGCCAGCCAGTACGGACGCACATCCCATGCCCCGCGCAAGGAAAAGATCGACCCCTGGTTCCTCAAACCCTACGAGCCGGCGGCACCCACGCCGCAGCCGGCGAACGGAAACGGTCCAGACCAGGGCAACGGCAAGCCGGCCAAGGTCAAGGTGGCGGCATTGCTGGGCGGCCTGCAGAAGCGCTCTTAATCCCCGAACCGCGCCTGCCATCCTTGCAGCGCGGATTGCCAAAACTTTTCGACCGTGCCGACGCCGGTCAAGTCCAGTTCCAGGTAGGCGGCGGCCCTGATCAGCTCCGGCAGGGGCTGGGAGACATTGAGCGCCAGCGCGCCGGTCTGCTTGGACAATTTTTCTCCGGCGCTGTTGGTGACCACCGGGCCATGCAGATAGCGGGGCGTCGGCACACCCAGCAGGCGCTGCAGGTAAAACTGCCGAGGCGTCGAATCGAGCAGATCGGCGCCGCGAACGATGTCGGTCACTTGCTGATCGGCATCATCCACCACGACCGCAAGCTGGTAGGCCCAGAAACCGTCGGCGCGCCTGAGCACGAAATCCCCCGCCTCCGACGGCAGATGCTGCGAAACCTCTCCCATCCAGCGGTCGGTGAAGGCGATGCGGCAATCATCCGCGATGCGCAAGCGCCAGGCGCGGGCGGTCTTGCCCTCCGCGAGTCCGCCGCGGCAGGTGCCCGGATAGACCGCCGCGCCGTCGCTGGCGATGCCGATGCGCGAATCCGCAATTTCCCGGCGCGTGCAGCCGCAGGCATAGGCATGGCTGCCCAGCCTGGCGAAGGCCGCCTCATACAGCGCCTTGCGGCGGCTCTGCCAGACCACTTCCCCGTCCCAGCGCATGCCGAATGCCTGCAGGCACTGGAGAATTGCTTCATCGGCGCCCGGCACGGTGCGTCCCTCGTCGATATCCTCGATGCGAACCAGCCACGTCCCGCAATGCGTACGCGCGTCGAGATAGCTGGCCATTGCGGCGACGAGCGATCCCATGTGCAATGGGCCGGTGGGCGAAGGTGCGAAGCGGCCGATATAGGCGGTGTTGTTCATGCGCGGAAAGAAACGGATCGGGAATGGACTGACGGTCGCCGGCGGGCACGGTGCGCCGGCCGGCTGATTTGCTGATATTGTAAGCGGCTGAGCTGTTTCAATCCCATTGCCTCCCATTGCGGAAGAAAGGAAGCCGACATGATCGAACTGCGCCGAAGCGAGGAGCGTGGGCATGCGAACCACGGATGGCTGGATTCCTATCACAGCTTTTCCTTTGCCGATTACTACGATCCGCAGCACATGGCGTTCGGTCCGCTGCGGGTGATCAACGAAGACCGCATCGACGGCGGCAGCGGCTTCGGCGCCCATGGCCATCGCGACATGGAGATCATCAGCTATGTGCTCGAAGGCGAACTCGCGCACAAGGACAACATGGGCAACACCAGCGTGATCCGTCCCGGCGACGTACAGCGCATGAGCGCCGGGCGCGGCGTCATGCATTCGGAATTCAATCACTCCAAGGACCGCAAGGCGCACTTCCTGCAAATCTGGATAGAGCCCAATCTCTTCGGCATCCAGCCGGGGTATGAGCAGAAGCGATTCGAGCCGGAGGAGAAGAGAGGGCGGTTAAGGCTCATCGCCAGCCCGGACGGCAGCGATGGATCGGTGACGATACATCAAAACTCGAGAGTCTTCGCCGGCTTGTTCAATGGCGGTGATGCTGCACGTCATGAACTCGAGCAAGGACATCTCGCATATATACATGTCGCTCGTGGCGAACTCACGGTCAATGACGTGAAGTTGAAGGCGGGCGACGCCTTGAAAATCAAGGACGAATCGGCAATCCAGATCAAGCAGGGACTCCAAGCGGAAGTCCTCTTGTTCGAATTCTTCTAGGCCGGAAACGTTTCAGTCTTGTGGCCTGAACATGCCTCTTTCAGGTTGAAGACTGAGTACCAATAAGGAGTTTGGTAAGCTTTCTTGCGTTTTCCGTCCATGTGTACTGCCCGGTCTGAAGGAGCTCCGGTGCATTTCCTTGTTCATGCAGGTTCACCCAGTTATCGATTGCACTGGATAGATCGTCCGGAGCCAGGCCGCTGAAATAAAATGCGTGCGTTCCCGCGATTTCGCGGAATACGGGCAAGTCACGCACAATGACCGGTAGCCCATGCCGGGCGGCCTCAATAATCGGGAGACCGAATCCTTCACCTTCACTGGCGCAAAGAAAGCACGTACTATGACTGTACACCTTTTCAAGGTATTCATCACTGATACCTTCCAGCCAGAACAGGCGTTTTCCAAGCTCCGGATGATGCTTAAGCTTGTCGACGATATCGGGAATCGTGCGGCGCTGTTCCCGGGGAAGAGGGAGCCAGCCTTCTTTCCCGACGATGACCAGATTGAGTTGTCTGCCGTCTTTCCACAGTTGCTCAAATGCGAGAAGCGTTTGCAGATAGCCCTTGCGAGGTTCAATCGTTCCCACCATCAAAACGCTTGGCACAGCCGATATCCTGTCAAGGATCGAGACGGCATCTTCGGGCAGGCCCAAAGAAGGCACCGAGGCTTGTATATCCGCGCCGAGATGCACCCCATGTATCTCCACCATAGCTTGCCGCGCAGGCTTATGGTGCGCAATCCATTCCTTCAGCTCTGCCGCTACTGCATGCGAGATGCAGATCAGGCGATCCGCATTCTCCACAATGCAATCCAACCAGCGTTGATGGACTTGATCTGCGCCATCCGGAAAAAATGTGGGATTCAGTACGGGCAACAGATCGAAAACCAAAAAGTTGATCTCTACGCCGCGCAGTCTCCATAAAGCATATACCCCGGCCATGGCTGCTTCTGCAACGCCGCTGGGGAAGTAGTCCGCACTATAAAAAATATCGGCTTCTGCAACTTCCACCGGATCGTCTTCCAGCACCGTGGAAGTGATGGACAGGAGGCGCTTCATGTACTGACGCGCATAACGATAATGCCATGCGCCTCCATCAGAGCTTAGATAAACAGGTTCTATCCGGAAGCCTGCCGGACAATCGCGCAGTAGCGTGGATAATTGGGCTCGTACTACACGTTCTATTCCGGTTTGCAAATCATTCTTTGCGATTGAAGACACATCGATCAACAACTGTCTGATACGCGGAGATTGGGCGGGCGACGTCGCAGTCGGCTGATGAGCGCCTTGGAGTTCGGCTGCATGGTTCGGCAGGATTGCATCCGTATTGGGAGAGAACTTATCGGCTTGGGTACCATCGGTCGCATTCACATAGGCAGCCTCAATGACGTCAGCGTACCGGGAAGCGCATCGAGAGGGCGAATGTTTGGCGTGGACAAATTGCATTGCCGCAGATCCCAGTTCGGATCGTTTTGTCTCGTCACTCCAAAGCGTCTCTATTGCAGCTACAAGGGATTCGTCGTTGAACGTTTCCGGCAGTTTCCATACGGCGTCGCCTGGCAGTTCAGCCATTGATCCGACCGGATTGACGATGGTAGGCACGCCGTAGTTCATGCATTGCAAAACCGCCGCTGACGTTTCGCCGCGAGACAGGCTCCTCAATTGCACGCTGATGTCGGTGGCCTGCAGGTACTGTGCGTAAGCCTCATCATCGACCCAACCAGTAATGCGGATCCTTTCCTGGCAACCGCTCTTGCGGATGTCTTCAAGGAGACGGGATCCATACTCACCCGGGTGATTGGCGCCGACCAAAACAAGATGACAGTTGGGATCATGCTTGAGCCTGGAGGCGAGCCAGGCATTCAAGAGTTTATGAGTATCCTTGACAGGATCAATGAAGCCAAAACTGGACAGTACAAAAGCGTTCTCGTCTATTCCTAGAGCGCGGCGCGCGTTCAGGCGGTCAAAGTGTACGGCGGGCGCTCGCAATAATGGGATGACTTCCCAGTTATCCGCTGCATGCGGTCCGTACCATTGACAGGCAAGCTGCCTTGCATGCCGAGAATGCACAATGACGGTTCGAGCGTGCTGCAACACATCAAGGTTGCAAGGAAACGTGTTGATTGCCTGATCCAGGTTGGCGAAGCTGGCCTGAACCGCAAGATAGCCGTGAGAGCGATAGAGAGCTCGTGTCCAGACGCCCGGCATGGCGCCCCTGTTTTCCTCATAAGCCAAAACATTGCTCAAGAAGAAATCATGGAGAACGACCACTCCGGGATACTGCTTCGACAGCGCAAACATATGCGAATGGAAAGGACTATTGCCAAACTGGTAGACGATGCGCGCATAGTCGGAAGCATGTTGTTCAAACCAGGATACGGTCCGAATCGGACAATAGGCATTGATCCAGGGGGTGGAAACGATTGGCTGCGTCGTAATGATTTCGACGTCGTAATATCGAGCAAGCTCAGGCAGCAGTTCAGCGCTGTAATCACTGATCCCGCTGCGTTCCGGCGGCAATGGAGAGACAAAGGCTAGCCTGGGGCGTTTTACTGGTAAAGGATGGAAAAGCCGTTCCTGGTCTTCGCGCTTTCGGATTGCCTGTATTTGCGAATGGATTTCCTCCAAAAGCCGCTTTTCCAAGGTCGGAAGGGACGATGCCTCGAGCTCGTCGATTTGTTTCTGAAGAAGGTCGATAAGTTTATCGATGCCGTCAATCTGGCTACGGGAATGATTGAAGAGAATCTCAATGGCATCCAGCCGTTGTTGAGAGTGATGCGAGATGAACTCAACAGTGCCAAGTCTTTTTTCGATAGCGTTTAACTTGTTTTCAAGCTTTGGAAGGCGCTCATCCAGCACGCTGACTTTGTGGGTTAGCTGATTGATTTGAGCGAGGTTCCTGGCAGATCGGGCAAGTCGCTTCAGAAACGCCGGAATATCAAAGTCTTTTTTCATGTTGGCGGCGATGGTAGGAATTAAGGCAACACGACTTCCCGCCTTCACGAAGGCACTCGCATCGTAATGGAATGTGTTGTCGCTTCAGCAGCAGAGGAATGTGGCGGCTCTTCAACATCAACTGTGCTGCAACATTGCCGCCAGCAATTGCTGCGCGCTTTGTTTCCATGTTAGCCAAGGCATGGCAGCCGACTGCGGGGCCATGCCCTTCGTATTCAATTCCAGCCAGTCCTTGACAGCCTTGGCAAGGGACCGTGCTTCGAGGCCATTGAAGTAGAAGGCAAACTCCCGCGCCACTTCACGGAAAACCGGAATGTCACGTGCGATGATAGGAACCTTGTGCTGAGCCGCCTCGATTAGCGGAAGTCCGAAACCTTCGCCTTCGCTGGCCGCAATGAGGCAAGTGCTTGCCGCATAAACTCTCTCCAGATATTCATCGCTGATACCTTCGAGCCAGTACAAGCGCTTTCCCAATTCGGGATGACTACGCAGGCGATCTACCAGCGCCTCAACCAACCAGCCGTTCTTGCCGACGATAACGAGGTTCGCATTGACTCCTTCAGCCCACAGCAGCTCAAAAGCTGCCAAGGTCTGTGTGTGGCCTTTGCGTGGTTCAAGCGTGCCGACCATGACAAAACTCGGGATTGCTCGCATCTGCTCCAGAATTTCTGCTGCGTTATCAGGCTCTCCTTTTGTCGGCACACTGTTTTCAACATCTGCACCCAAGTGAAAGCTTCCGACATGGGGGAGGTCGGGGCGGTCAGGCTTATGCGCAAGCATCCATTGCCGAACATCGTTGGCGACGGCTTCCGAGATGCAGACCAAACCATTGGCGATCTGCGTGATACTGGTCAACCATTCCTCAAAGACGATAGAGGTTCCCTTGTGCCACCAGTCGGGCCGCTGCACCAGGAGAATGTCGTAGACGACAAAGTACATCCGCACGCCGAGGCTTTTCAAATGCATGTGCAACGGGTGAAGTGTATTGGTCAAATGGGCGTGAAGATCCAGACCGAGGTAAATGTCGTCCTGGTTGAATTGCACGACATGGTCTACCTCATCCGATACCTGTTGACCGAGAAAGCGAGCCGTAAATTGACTCGCATAGCGGTATCGCATGCCGGCAAAATAAATAGGGCAGATCTTGTAGCCTTCTGGTGCGTTTCTCAACAATTCAAGAAGAATACTTCGCACCACCCGCTGTATTCCGGATTTTGCATCCCGCTGAACGATCTCTGAAATGTCGATCAAGAGCTGCCTCTGTTCGTGGAGGCCGGTATTAAACGCGATCGCTTCCGCGACTAGTATCACGTCCTCCTCGGCCGGGGCGAATGGAGTATCGATTTCCGTAAGCGATTCGAGGATTTCGTTCAACGGAGACGCTTCGGACCGGAGCGGCAAATCCTCGCGCACCCTGCTGCCGGATGAGTGACGTCGCTCAAATTCCGCAATGACGCGCTTGGCGCTGACATCCCATGAAAACTTTTCGGCTTGCCGCAAGCCATGGCGACCCAATTGCAGGCGGAAGTCCTCGTTGCTTAATACTTGCGCAATCTTGTCTGCGATGGATTGAGGCGAACCGGGATCGAAAGTCGCCTCATCCCAGCCGATAACTTCAGGTACGCTCGTTGTATTGGATCCGATGGTTGGTGCGCCGCAAGCCATGGCCTCCAGAACCGGCAGTCCGAAGCCTTCATACCTGGACGGGAAAACAAACAACGTTGCAAGGCTGTAGAGTGCGGTCAGATCTTCATCGGACACATAACCGGTCAATACGAGTTCATCATCGCCTAGACCGGCTTGCATAGCCAATCGAGACAATTTGGCATAGGCATCGTCGCTGATCTTGCTGACGATGACTAATTGATGACTGGCCCTGAGGTGTGACGGGAGCAGGGCATAGGCCTCTATCAGTCCTTCAAAATTCTTGCGCGGGTCGAACCCCCCGGGTGCATACATGACCGTCTTGCGGGTAATACCCAAGCGGGCATGGATGGCTGCGGCTTCCAGTTCGCTGTAATGATGCCTTGCGAATCGCTCATCAATTGCGGCCGCAATGTTGACTACGGAATCGGGATCGCTCCCTAGTGCATCTATTGCATCAGACCGCGAATAATCTGAAATGGCCAATAGCAGGTCCGCTTTTTTCAGTGACTCGATCTTGCGGTCGTAATGCTGTCGGTGGGCAGGCGTGGGAAGATAGGTGGTCGGGTTACGATACGGAATAAGATCGTAAAGAATGACGGCCGTCCTGGCAGATTGTGCGAACTCTCCGATCGAAGTTACCGCGTTGTCGAACAGTCCTTCGAAAAGGCTGGTTATCAGTACGAAATCGGGTTGCAGCTCACGGATGAAGTGCTCACGAATTTTTTCCGCGGCACGAATGCGCCAGAAGTTCTTAGGGGCGCTTTCCGCTGCCGGCACCGGCGTCTTGAAAACGCGGATTCGTTCACCAGGAATGAAGTTGCCGAAAGCATGCCGAATATCCGGAATGCTGTTTGGGAATGCCGCATTCACCATGAGCCATATTTCATGCTCTCCCGCGTTCCGCGCTATTGCCAAAGCCAACGAGGATGCATACCGACCAATGCCGCGAAAACGGTTGTCTGTCTGTACGGCTTGCAGATCAATTACGATACGCATTAATTCTTCCTCGCTTCGAGAGCTTTCTTGAATTCGACATAGATTTGCAAGGCGCGCGGCGACAGTTCGCCCGGTTCGCGAGCCGGCTCATCGATTTGGGCTTGCATCAAACTCCGCAAGCGCAATTTCGCATTCGGTATGCGATCCAGTATCCATAAGCTAGCCCCTTTGAGCTTGGGGCGTGTCAGCAGGAAATGCGCGACCCGCCGGACTCCGGATTTAATTCGCCTTTTGCTGCCGCTGGCGAGTCTGTCCTCGCGTATCGCCGATCGAAGGCGATGAACCACGCCGCCGGCATAGCGCCAGGGAGCGGTGATGCGCCAGGATCGACTTTGCAAGACATTGTGCAGCTGCATCATCAATTGGGCGGCATGTGCGTTCGCTTGTTCAACTCTTGCTTCGGATTGCGCTAAGTGCGCTTCCACCCGTGCAAGCCGTTCATCCAAAGCGGCAAGCTGGCTTGACATCTGTTTGTGCTTTTGCGCGGTGCGGGCCTCTGATTGCGCCATGGAGTTCAGAATGACGGCGAATCGGCTTTCCGTCTGTGCTTCATACCGTTCCGCTACCGATGTCAGAGATACGCCGTATTCGGTGCCGAACGGCTGATCGAATGCGGAAAGAATGTCGGCTGGAGCAGCTTTTTGCGCGACGATACTGTAATCCTGGCTCACTCCGTTCAGGACATTGATAAGCCTTACCTTCGTGGAGGCATGCAATTCCGGCGATTCCTGCAATCGAATGATTTTGGTGCGCTCGTAGCCGGCGTGTTCCACTACGAAATTGAGCAATTCCGGCGGCAAAGGACGGGTGTGGGAAGGGTCTTGGTAAAAACTATTGGAACCAACTACCAAGTTTTCCGGATTCGGTGTTTCAAGAATCAACAAGCCGCCGGGCTTCAACACACGTAGCGCTTCACGGGCAAGCATGCGCAATTCATCAAAAGGAATATGCTCGACGACATGAAAAGCAGAAACAATACTGATGCTTTCTGGCGGTGCTTCTCGAAGGGCGCCGAGCGCATCCTTTAGTTCGGCTCTCAAGCCGCGCTCTTGGCACGCTGAAAGCATGCCGGCATCCATGTCGACGCCGTAAGCATTAATCCCATTTTCCTTTAACAGCTCAAGCCATTCGCCGCGACCGCATCCCAGATCAAGTGCGATGACGGGTGTCTTCAGGGTCTGCAAAGGCGTAATGAAGGAAAGGTAGACTCTCAAGCGCGACTTGATGAGCTCGCGTGAGCCGCGATGCTTGTCCTCGAATTCCCTATAAAACGAATCGCTCATCGAATGATCTCCACGCCAGGTTCGAGCCAAGTGCATCCAACAAACGTTTTCCTGGTGAAGTTGGATATCGAGAATATGAGAGCCAGGTCCCGCCACTCGTAATTGTTTCCCAGATGCGTATCGCTGCTGGTGAGCGCGGTGGTGACGGAGTAAGTGCCCGGGCCGAGGTTTGCAGGAAAGGTGAACCGGTATTCGATGACATCGCCCATCGCGACGTTCTCGAGCGGCATATTCGTATAGTGCGTATTCGTGCCGAAGATCGGCAGGCCGAGCCGGTCCTTGATCATGTACCCGAGCACCAGCCGCGGTATGGGGGCATTGATCTTGACCTTCACCTTCAGGGTGACGGTGGCGCCGACATTGATGACTTCCACAGGCTGGCCGCTCTCATCGACGACGCTGATCTCGGCGACGGTGGCCTCGCCGGTGCCGGAAGTCGTTTGTACCCGGCCGTCGTCCGTCACCTTCTGCTCGAGAACGGAGTTTTCGCGTTCCGCGATGAGGGCATTGTAGAAATCCATGACTTCTTCGGGATCACCTTCCTTGGTGACGCGCCCGCCATCGAGCAGGATGGCCCGGTCGCAGATGGACTGGATGGCATTCCGGTCATGGCTGACGATGAGCAGCGTCGTGCCTTGCTGGCGGAACGCACGGATGCGATCGAAGCTCTTGTGCTGGAAGTAGGTATCGCCAACGGACAGGGCCTCATCGACGATGAGCACGTCCGGACGCTTTGCGGTCGCCACGCTGAAGGCAAGCCGCATCTGCATGCCGCTCGAATACACGCGAACCGGCTGGTCAATGTGTTCGCCGATTTCGGCGAACGACTCGATTTGCGGCATCAGGTGAGTAAGCTCCTCGACGCTCATGCCAAGCAGCTGGCCGGCCATGAAGACATTTTGCCTGCCGGTGAAGTCCGGGTGAAAACCCATGCCAAGCTCCAGCAGCGCTGCAACCCGTCCCTTGATGTCGACCGAACCGGTTGTCGGCTGCGTGGTTCCGGTGATCAGCTTGAGCAGGGTACTCTTTCCGGCCCCGTTGATGCCGATGATGCCGATCGCCTGCCCCTCTTC
>Ga0194137_10001869_pt1 | contig 12676 bp, 11 predicted proteins | sample TARM_MetaG_T3_14_FD_134025 | JGI IMG/M metagenome (GOLD analysis project Ga0194137, IMG submission 134025) | Freshwater microbial communities from Pennsylvania, USA, analyzing microbe dynamics in response to fracking - TARM_MetaG_T3_14 (version 2) | ecosystem: Environmental > Aquatic >... | reverse complement strand
GGCGTTGAGGCCGCACCAGGCGAGGGCGGGCCAAGTGACGGGTTCCTGCTGGAGGTGGCCACAGTCGCCCCAGTCGGTGAGGAGCAGGCCGGAGGCGCCGTTTTTCTCCGCGCAGGCGGCGGCTTGGCGGATGTTGGCGATCATGTTGTCGGCGCGTCCGGCGAAGCTGCGCCAGCTGGAGCTGCCGGGGCAGACGATGAAGTCGAGTCCGGAGGCGGCGAATTGGGCGCAGTCGGTTTCAAAGGGGTGGTCGGCGTCGTAGCCCCATTCCAGCGCCACGGCGTCGGAGGGGAGATCCTCGAGGTACTCGGGGTATTTGAGAATGATGTCGCCCCAGAAGAGGGGGCGCTTGTTGTGGACGCGCCGGGCGTGGGCCATGACGCGCCGCACGAAGTCGGTATAGACGGCGCCGACGCCCTCGCGTTCGCAGCGTTCCCGGGTGGCGCCCTGGCCGAGTTCGAAGGTTTCGTCGCAGCCGATGTTGACGCGGTCGGCGTTGAAATGCGGGAGCAGTTGGTCGAGGAGTCCGGAAACGAGCTTGAAGGAGGCGTCGTCGGGTTTGAGCACGGCGCCGGTGTCGGCGGGATCGCCCCAAGGGGTGACGTAGCCGTCGGGACATTCGCCGTAGTCGCGGTATTCGGGATGTTCGATCCAACGTTCGAAGTGGCCAAAACAGTTTTGGTTGGGCACCAGTTCGATGCCGCGGGTTTGGCAGAGATCCCGCAGCCAGGCGATGTCGTCGGGGGTGAGGGGCGAGGCGTCGCGCCAGACGGGTTCGTGGCCGGTGTAGGCGAAGGTGTGTTCGGTGTAGAGCTGGAGTTCGTTGAAGCGAAAGGCGGCGAGCAGGACGACCCAGCGCTCCAGGCTTTCGCGGGTGGGGACTTTGCAACGGCTGACGTCGAGCATGAAGCCGCGTCGGGGAAAGGCGGGGGCGTCCTCCAGCAGGCCACAGGGTGTGGATTCGGGATGGTCGCCTTGCCATTGTCTCAGATGGGCCCAGGCGTGGGGCAAGGCGGCGGGTCCGCCGATTTCGACGGTGTTCCGAACTTCGGAAAGGTGGATGCGATAGGCTTCCGAACTTCGGAAGTCGCCGGGAACGGCGAGGCGGCGGAGGGTGTCGATGGAATCGAGGTCGCGGGTATCGACCGTGCCCGGTTCGGGCTCCCAGCGGCGGGGACGGGGGAGAAAGTCGGGCGCGGGGCCGATCATTCCGCGACCGCGTTTTCGCGTTGGAGGCGTTCGAGTTCCCGGCGGAGGCGTTCGGTCTCTTCCCGGAGGGCGCGGGTTTGGGCGTCCCGGGTTTCGAGTTCCCGTTGGAGGGTGGTGACCTGTTCGTTCCAGCGACGGTTGTTTTGTTCGAGCGCGCGTTTGTCGGCTCCGAGGTCGCGTTTTTCGGTCTCGATGGTTTCGAGCCGGGCGCGGAGGGCGGCGTTGACGCGTCTGGCGCGGTCGAAGTCGTCCTGCAAAGCCCGGCTTTCCTTCAGTTGCTCGCGGAGTTCGTAAATGTGGTTGGCGAGGACGCGCATGTCTTTGCGGGCCTTGTTTCGTTTGGCGAGGAGGGCGGAGCGTTCGGCGCGCACGGAGTCGAAGAGGGCGGCGCGGTGTTTAAGCGTTTCGATTTCTTTGTGGGCGTCGGACAGAGCGACCAGCTTTTCTCCGAGCATGCCCTGCAGTCGTCGCAGCTCTTCCCGGCGTTCGGTTTGCTCTTCGTTCAGTTCCGTGGCCAGCTGGTCGACGGTGTGGCGCTGGTTTTCGGCCACGGTTTTGAGGTTCAGGTTTTCGGCCCGCATGTCGGCGAGGACCTTTTTGACGGAGGCGAGTTCGCGGGCGGGGACGCCGGCGGCCTCGGCCGCCTCGAGGTTGGTTTTGAGATCCTCGACCTGCTCTTCGAGATCGGCGCGTTTGGCGGTTTCGGCTTCGAGTTCTTTTTGCAACCGTTGATTGTCTTCGCTCAATTCCCTGCGTCGGGCCTGTTCGGTTTGGAGGGAAGCTTGGGCGCGGTCGAGTTTGGTGGAAAGGGTTTTGCGGGTGGCGGAGAGGAGGTCGCGTTCTTTTTCGAGTTCGCCGTAAGCGGCCCGGAGGTCGGGGATGTCGCGGCGTTGGGCGAGTTCCTGTTTGAGGGAGTCGTTTTCGGCCTGGACGGCGGCGAGGTTGCGGCGGACTTGTTCCATCTCTTCTTTGGGCACCCGGTTTTCCATGGCCTTGGCGAGTTCCTCCTGGAGGGTGCCGACTTTTTCCTCTAGGCGAATTTTCTCCTGCTCGAGTTCGCTTCGTTCCTCGTATTGGCGTCCGAGTTCGTCCCGCAATCCGTCGAGGCGGGACCGGAGGGCGGTGAGTTTGGCGTTGGAGAGGGATTCGGCGCGTTTGGTTTCGGTGAGTTCGCCCCGAAGCTGGTTGTTCATGTCCCGCAGTTCGTCGCGTTCCCGGGCGGTTTGGCTTCGGGACGCTTGGAGTTGCTCCAATTGGGTTTGGGTGGTTTGGAGCTCGGATTTGACCTCGTCGAGTTCGGTCCGCAGGGCCGGGGCGTCGCCGGAGGCCTGTTGCAGTTTGTTGAGGACGTCGGCGTACTTTTGGCGCTGTTCGACCTGTTGTTGCCGGAGGGCGTCGAGGGCCTGGTCGCGTTCCTCCAGTTCGGCCTCGGCGCGTTGGACGGCGGCGCGGGACATTTCGGCGGCGGCCTGGAGTTCGAGCAACTGGCGGTGGGCTCCGTCCAGCTTTCGGCTTAAGTCTCCGCGGGCGGCGTCGAGTTCGTCGATGGCCTCTTCGGCCCCGGATTTGTATTCGAGATAGGCTTTGCGGGCGCGGTCGCGCTCGGCGGCGGCCTCACGAATTTCCCGGGTGAGGATTTCGACGGCGTCCGCCTCCTGGGCGGCCAGGGGGAGGGAAAGGGTCCACAGTAGGGGAAGGAGGAGCGAAAACCGGCGGAATGTCATGGGGTCGCTTTAGCACACCGGTCCGGGGCCATCAATCCCGTTGTGCCGCGGAGCGTTCCGGCGGTGCATGAACAGAATCTTCCTCATGTCCGAAACTTCGCGTGCACCCCTTTCGGGGCGCGCCATTTTCTTCTGAAAGTCTCTCGGGGGCATGGCCCCCGAGTTTTACGCGTTGGCTCCTCCGGAGCCGGATTTGCGAAGACCTTATCTGACTGAAACCTTTAAAAGCCCCGGTTTTTACTTCCTCTTACAATAAATGTCTCACGTGAGACATTTATTGTGAAAGGGAGAGATTCCGAGGCTTGATGTTTTTTTCCGCGGGAAGCGAGCTTCCCGCCCCTAAGCTGAAGCACGCTTCAGCACTCCAGGTTGTCTGCCCTGGATTCCGAAGTCTCCAAACCTTTCGTTAGGCGCCCCGTTCCCGCAGGAGAATGCGGACGGCTTCGGGGTAGATGCGGTGCTCCTGCTCGAGAATGCGGGCGGAGAGGCGTTCCTCGTCGTCGCCGTCGAACACGGGGACGACGGCCTGGGTGACGATGGGGCCGGCGTCGAGGTCGGGGGTGACGCGGTGGACGGTACAGCCGCTGAATTTGACGCCGGCGTCGAGGGCTTGCCGCTGGGGATGGAGGCCCTTGAAGCTGGGGAGCAGAGAGGGATGGATGTTGAGAATGCGGTCGGGGAAGCGACCGATAAAGTAGGGTGTGAGGATGCGCATGAAGCCGGCGAGCAGGATGTAGTCGCATCCGGCCTCCTCCAGCGCGTCGGCGGCGGCGCGTTCGAAGGCTTCGCGGTCGGTTTTGTCGTAGGGAAAGGCGGTGGCGGGGACACCGTGTTCGGCGGCGATGTCGAGGGCGGGGGCCTTGGCGCGGTCGCTGACGAGCAGGGCGATCTCGGCGTCGAGGTCGCCGGATTCGATCTCCCGTTGCACGGCCAGGAAGTTGGAGCCGCGGCCGGAGGCCATGACGCCGAGCTTGAGGGTCATGCCCAGGGCACCTTCACGTCAATGGTTTCGTCCTCGGTGATCTGTCCGAGTTCGATGGCTTCGGGGAGGGCTTTTTTGACGGCCTCCCGTTGTTCGGGCGCGACGACGATCATCCAGCCGATGCCCATGTTGAAGGTGTGGATGGCGTCTTCGAGTTGGACGGCGTCGACGAGGCGGCGGGCGGCGGGGTTGGTCCATTCGGGGAGGGTGAGGTCCGCGCCTTTGCCGTTGAGAATGCGGGCGAAGTTCTCGCGGATGCCGCCGCCGGTGATATGGGCCATGCCGCGGGGGCGGATGCCGCCGTCCTGCAGGGCTTTGACTTCGGGGTAGTAAATCCGGGTGGGGGCGAGCAGGTCGGCGACCATGTCGTCGGGGATCAAATCGGGGTCGTTCTCCATCAGCTTGCGGACCAGGCTGAAGCCGTTGGCGTGGATGCCGTTGGAGGGAATGCCGAAGACGGCGTCGCCGACGGCGATGTCCTCGGGGGTAAGCAGGTCCTGTTTTTCGGCGACGCCGACCACGAACCCGCTGAGTTCGACGATGTCCTTGTGGACGAGTCCGGGCATTTCGGCGGTTTCGCCGCCGGCCAGCACGCAATCGCAGTCGGCGAGGGCGCGGGTCAGTCCGTCGATGAGGCGGGGAATGGGGGCTTCGTCGAGGTTGTGAATGCCGATGTAGTCGAGGAACAACACGGGCATGGCGTTGGAGGTGAGCACGTCGTTGACGTTCATGGCCACGAGATCGACCCCGGCGGTTTCGGGCATGTCGTGCTTGAGCAGGAGCTGGATCTTGGTGCCGACGCCGTCGCAGGCGACGAGAATGACGGGTTCGTTCCAGGGGCTGAGGTCGAAACTGGCGGCGAAGAGTCCGAAGGCCTGCATGAGCTTGTGGCGGGTTTCGGTGCGGGCGCGCATGGCGCCGATGTCCTTCACCATGGAGGCGGCCTTTTCGGTGTCGACCCCGGCGTCTTTGTAGGAGAGGTTCTGCTTCTTCATCGCCCGCGGATGTACAGGGTTCGCGGGGGGATTGCGAGTTCTTTTCGAGGTTCAGTGTGGGAGAAAGGAGGCGAGGAGCGGCCAAAGGAGGAGCAGGTCGACGCGTGGGGCGAAGATTCGGCGGGGCAGGAGTTCCTGGGCGGCGAGGAAGAGGAGGGGACCGGGCACGAGCGCGGGGGCGCGTGCCGCGTGGAGGGCGGCGGCGGAGAGGAGGAGGGAGACGCGGCCGATCCAGCGGATCTGGCCCGGAGAAAGGCGATGGGCGAGGGTGGGGCGTCCGGCGGCCGCGTCGTGCGCCTTGTCGGCCAAGTCGCTCCAGAGGACGTCGGGCAGCAGGAAAAAGGCGAGCCCGAGGACGTAGACAAAGGCGGTTTGGTCGACGGGAAGGACGCGGAGCAGAAAGGGAAGGGCGGCCCAGCCACCCACAATGGCGGCGACGCGGGGGAGTGGGAGATCCTGCAGTCGGTAACGGCCGGGGCAGAGGGGGAAGACGTACAGGAACGAAAGGGCCACATAGAGCGGGATCATGGGAAGGCGGAGGCCGGGGGCGGTCCACAGGGCGGCGAGGAGGACGAGGCCGTAGAGGGCGACGAGGGAGAAGCGCGTCTCCCATCGGAAGCGGTTGGGCGCGCGAGTGCCGAGGAGGTGGTCGGCGCTGTAGACGGCGAGGGCGCCGGTGAGGGCGACGAGATCAACCTGGAGTGGAAGGTCGAGGTCGTATCGGCGGGCGGTGGCGCGCAGGAGCCCCACGGCGATCAGGGCCGGGAGGACTTCCCTGGCGGGCGCGGAGCGAATGGATGCGGTCATGGGGAGGGAGGCGTCAGCGTTGGGCGCCGTACATGAGGATGTCGCGCCAGCGTTCGCCGTTGCGGGCGAGCCGCCAGCCGTCGCCGCGGGGGACGATGTGGCGGAGGCCGTTGCGGCCGAGGGCCTCCTCGTTGACGTCCAGGACGAGGTGGGAGTCGGAGCCAAGTCGGGCACGTTCTTCGGGCGTGGGGTTGCGTCCGGCGAGGGGGACGCCGCTTTCAGAGACATCGAGGACGACGGCGTCGCCCGTAAAATCTTCGCCTTCCCACAGGGCGGGGTAGCGATCAAAGTAATCGGGGCGGCGGGAGGCGGGGAGGAGAATGCGCCAGGCGACGGGGGTGTCTTTGATCGTTTGAAGAAAGGAGAAACGGGTGGTTTCGCGGTTCGCGAGCCGCGAGAGCAGGTTCATGGGGTCGAGCCCGGCGAGGTTGTAGCCGTGGTAGATGTCGTGATCCGGGGAAAGGCCCTCGGAGGCGTACCAGCGGTTGAATCGGCTGTTGAGGAGCATGCCGGTTTCGAGGTGGAGGTGGCTGCGTCGGCGGGGAATGCCGAGGGTGGAGGTGTGGCCCATGCGGCCGATGACCTGTCCGCGGGTGACGGAATCGCCCTCGCGCAGTCCGTCGGCCGCGGAGGCGAGGTGGGCGTAGAGGGTGATGACCTCGCCGACGGGGTCGTCGTGGGTGAGAACGACGTATTTGCCGAAGCTGGAGTTTCCGGCGACGCGATTGATGTAGGCGACTTCGCCCTTGGCCACGGCGAACACGTCGTCGAGGGCGCGTCCGGCGCGGTCCCGGTTCACGGGAGCGATATCGACCCCTTCGTGGAAGGAGGCGCGGCCGGAGCTGCGGGTACGGACGGAACCGTAGCCGGCGGAGGCGACGCGTCCGGATCCGGTGGGCATGTAGACGGAGGGGTTGTCGGTCTCGTCCCAGGCGGTTTGGGGCGTGGGTGGTCCGTAGACCAGCCCGGGCTCGGGCGTGGGCGGGAGATCCAGCACCAGGGCGTCGGGTCGGGTGGGGTTCGTCGACGTGGGTGGATCTTCGGAGCGGTGGAAGAGTCCCACGAGCAGGAGGACGCATCCGAGTACCAGAATCAGGGCCGCGCGGGGGCGGACGCCGGGGGCACGGGCCACCGCTTGGGCTTTTTGTTTCCATTCCGACCACTGCATGGCCTCGCCTCTGCCATAGCGGGAGAAGGAGGCCAAGTCCGGAACGCGAAAATTCGGGGGGACGAAATAAGAGCGGTGGATGTCCGATAGATCCAATGTTTTCCGGTTATGGGGTTGCATTCCTCCGGGCCGGTCGGCTACCCTCGGTTCGATTTCATTTCGAAGACTCCAACCCTTCAAAGTAAGGAAGAACGCAGATGGCATATTTGACCGAAGACAAGGTCGTGATTCTCGGCGCCGGCGGCGCCATCGGCTCCAACATGATGCAGGCCGTGCTCACCATGGGGCTAAGCCCCAACGTGTGTGGGTACGATCCCTACGAGCCCGGCGTGAAAGGCGCGGCGGAGGAAATGTACCACTGTGCGTTCCCGGGCGCGAATCTGACGTGGACCTCGGACATCAAGGAGGCGTTGACGGACGCCAAGTACATCATTTCCTCGGGCGGCGCGCCCCGGAAGGAAGGCATGACCCGCGAGGACCTGCTCAAGGGCAACGCGGAAATCGCGGCACAGCTCGGCAAAGACATCAAAGCGTACTGTCCGGACGTGAAGTTCGCGGCGATTATTTTCAATCCGGCGGACATCACCGGGCTGGTGACGCTGGTGCACTCCGGTTTGGCTCCCTCGAAGGTGGGCACGCTGGCGGCCTTGGACTCCACCCGGTTGCAAACCGCTCTGGCACAGCATTTCGGGGTGAAACAGGACGAGGTGACCGGCTGCCGCACCTACGGCGGACACGGGGAAATGATGGCGGTCTTCGCCTCCACCGCGAAGGTGCAGGGTACGCCGCTGACGGATCTGATCGGCACGGACAAGCTTCCCCAGGAAACATGGGACGAGATTCGCGGGCACGTGTCGCAGGGCGGCAAGAAGATCATTCAGCTCCGCGGTCGCAGCTCGTTCCAGAGTCCGGCGCACCAGTCGGTCTTGATGATCAAGGGCGTGATCGAAGGACAGGGCTATCCCTGGCCGGTGGGCGGCTATGTGAACGACTTCGGGTTTGAGAAGATCGCCATGGCCATGGAGACCACGCTGGACAAGGACGGTGTGCATCTGAGCATGCCCGAAGGCACGCCGGAGGAAATCGAAGCCCTCAAGGCCTCGTACACCCACCTGACGAAACTGCGGGACGAGGTGATCGAAATGGGCGTGTTGCCGCCGCTGGACCAGTGGTCCTCGGTGAATCCGAACCTCTGAGGTTTCTCCGCGTTCTCGCGGCCCCGACACCCCGTCGTTTTGGCGGGGTGTTTTTTCGGACGTGAGAGGATCAGGTGGTTCCCGCGACGGTCGCTTCCTCCGGTCTCGGACGGAGGGTGTGTCCCTCGATCCAGTCGCCCTCGAACAGCATGGCCCGCTGGCGGGCGGGGATCCCGCGTTCGTTGCGGTGAAGTTGCCCGATAATGAGGTCGACGGTGCCGGCGCCGATGGCGTGAAAGGCTTGTCGAAGACCGGAACATTCCGCCGCCTGGGTCCTCCAAGTGAGCGTGATGAATCCAATTTCTTCCGGGACCCGGTATCCGAGTTCCCGGATCATTTCGAGGATGTGGGGAGAGCTGCTGATTACGGCGTCGGGCCGGTTGGCATCCATCCATTGTTTCATATCGTCGAGTTTCCATCCATCGTGCAGGGTCGGGTCGATCCGCTTCTTTGGGGGAAGGTTGTATTGGTGGGATTCGAAAATTTTCCGGGAAACGTGGTCTTGGCGTTGTTGCATGTAGGAGTCCTCCACAAAGGCGGGACGGCGATAGCCGCGGGCTTCGAGTTCCTCCAATGCCCGTTCCATGTTGTGGTGGAAATGGGCCATGGTGTAGTGGAGGTTGGGGCGGGTGAGGGAGCGGCCGATGGTGGAGTAGGGAAAATCGTTCCAAGGTAGGGGCAGTTTGGAGCCCGGCACCTCGAGGGCATACGCGTCAAGTTAAGGCTGTTTGGTCTTCGTCACGCTTGGCTTTTTCTTTCGACGCCGAAGGACAAACGTATTCCGATCTTCCACTAGCCACTCACATTCTTCCCCCTTGCGAATCTCCGCCGCCTCTGCCAGCGCAGCGGGCAGGTTCACGTAATACGACTTGTTCGTAGGGCGTTCCACTTTCTGTATTTTTACAGGATATCCCATCTTTTCTCCTTGGGTTTTTATACTTATATATAGTATATATACTATATACTACAACTCGGAGGCCTTGTCTAGATTATGATGGCGAACAATCTCCCGCTCACCCTGCTCTCCAACCTCGGTCTTCGGTCCGAACACGTGCTCGAACAGGCCATTCAAACCGGCTTCTGCAAACGAATGGGGAAAATCCACCCCTGCATCTTCTGGGAGACCTTCTGCCTTGCCGCCGCCGGCGGCTCCCTCAGTTACAATGATCTCGCCGCGCGCATCGCCGCCCGGGGTGGCGCTTCGGTTTCACGACAGGCCATCGGACTCAAGACCTCTCAAACCGGACGGCTCTTCTTTGAACGCGTGCTCGCCATGGCAATGGGAACACGCATCGATGCCCCGGCCGCCCGCGAACTTCAGCGGCGGGGAGGCTTCCAGCGCATCATTGTTCAGGACAGCACCGTCATCCGCCTCCCGGCCAGACTCTATCCGGAGTTCTCTGGGGTCAGAAACGCCCATCCCACGGTCTGCAACGCTCGAATACAAGGCGTCTACGATGTCCTGGCCGGAAGTTTCCTTCAGTATTCCATCGACTCTTACAACCGCAACGACCTCAGCGCCGCAACCGACTTCACCCCACAGGCTGGCGATCTCATTCTCAAAGACCGGGGGTATTTCAAATTCGAGGCGCTCTCCAAAGATCTCCAGCAGGGAGCCGATTGGATCTTCCGGTACAAGCACCCCACCGTATTCCACGATCTCCGCGGGGGTAAGAAGATCGATCTGGCCGGGCTGCTCCGGACACATGGAGCCCTCGACCGGAACGTCCTGATGGGCTCGAAGGAACATGAGCGGATCAAGGTGAGGCTCGTGGCGTTTCCGGTGCCAGAGGAAGTCGCCAACCTGCGCCGGATGAAGGCCCGAAAGGAATTCAAAGGGAAAAACCCCTCCCGGGAGGTCCTCCACCTGATGGGTTGGACGATCTTCGTGACCACGATTTCAGAACAGCGGGCCTCTCCCCGGCAAATCGCCGCGCTCTACGGCATCCGCTGGCGGATCGAAACCATCTTCAAGACCTGGAAAAGCAATTTCTGCTTTGATCATATCCACAATGTGTCCGGCCCGCAGCTAAGGATGCTTCTGATGGCGCGTCTGACCATGATCGTGCTCCTGCACCACCAGGTGTTCCTTCCCCTCGCGGTTTCCCTCGCGCGGGAGGGGCGCGAGTTGAGCCTGATGAAATTCATGCGCTATGCGCAGATGAACCTGTCCGAGGTATTGCGCTTCGCCTCCAAGGAAAGCCGGGTGAAAAACTTACTCGCTCCCATGCGTAGGTACGCCGTGATGGATCGTCGAAAACGGAAATCACTCGGCGAATCCATGGCCTTGCTCCTTCAAGAAATCAACCCTCACCCCTTAACTTGACGCGTATGACCTCGAGGGGCGCGATGACGGCGCCGACGATTCCCCGGGCGCGAAAGATGCGGGTCAGCCGTTCGGGTGTGTGATTCTTGTCGAGCAGGGGAATTACCTCGAGTCCGAAGCCAAAGCGGTCCGCGCGTTCGCGCGCCGCTTCCATTAAGGTTTTGAGCCCGAGAGAGTGGGGTTTGTGGAGGGGGTAGGGCGCCAGCCAGGCGATGTTTCCCTCGCGGGTCACGGAGCGGCGGCGTACGCCGGACATGAGGGTTTGGACAAGGGGGTTGGGTTTATAGCCGAGTTCTTCGGCGGCCTTCAATACCCGGGTTTTCGTGGTGTCTTTGACGTAGCCCTGGTTACGGAGGGCGCGGGAAACGGTCATGGGGGACAGTCCGCAATGCCGGGCGATATCCCGGTAGGTGACGCTTTGATTCGGGGATTCGGGTTTGGAAGACATGAGAGATGGCGGGGCTGAAAACAGGCACATCTGATACGTGTATCATATCGTAATGTTCGTCACGTGACAAGGATCGGTTTAGTTTAGAAAAATCGAAACGGTTTTCCACAAACCACGAACGAACATACAACCGAGAGGAACTTCCATGTTACAACTCCATCCACTTTATCTCCGGACGGGCATTCTACTTTGCGGTGTGCTGCTGGGCTTCCAAACCGCCTCGGCCGCCGTGATCGGCTACTGGCGTTTTGAGGACGGCGACTTTCTGACCGACTCCAACGGTGGCGGCGATTTGACGTCGAGTGGCACCGCGCCCATTGCCTACGCGTTGCCGGGTTCCGGCGCGGGAAGTGATTTTCCCAACCCTGTTCCCTTGAACGACCTGTCCAATGAACAGGGAGCTTCTTTCGATGGATCGGGCCGTCTTCGCACCACGGGCGTGACGGACGAGAGCTTTGTGGGAGGACGCAGCCTGACGTTTGAAACCTTTTTCAATACGAACTCAACCGCGAGTGACTTCGGGTTGTTCAGCCTGTGGGCGAGTTCAAGTTATCGTCAGGCGAGTATTGAAGTGAACGGCGGATTCCTGGGGGCGAGTCTTAAATACGGTTCCACGGAATTCGAGAATGACTCCACACTTTCGGTGACTGCTGGAGTGGATTATTACGCCGCCGCGGTTGTTACCGGCAACAGCACCGGGGACGTGGTCTTCTACCTTCAAGATTTGACCAATGGTGGAAGCTTGCAAACCCAAACCATCAGCTTTGATCCCGGAGGGACCAATACGGACGACTTCGCCAACGTATCCGGGACTGTGGACTATTCGCTTGGTTCGATCAGCGGCAGCGGATATTTGGACAGCATTATGGACGAGGCCCGGGTGTCCAATCACGCCATGGGGTCCGAGGATCTTTTGATGGTGCCCGAACCGGGGACCGTGACGTTGCTCGGGTTGTCCGGTCTGGCATTGCTCATGGCGGCGCGCCGTCGTAGGAACTGAACGCCTCTCCCGAGAGTGTATCACGAGGGCCGGGGATCCGATGGGATCTCCGGCCCGCTTTGTTTGGGGCCGCAGGGGATCATTTTGTTCAAGGGGAAGTTGTTTATTTTCCGAGAGATGTGTGTCTGTCGTATATCGATTTTTCTGTCTTTTGGTTGAAGGGGTTGAAATCGGTCCCCGCTCAAGCAAGCTTGAGCCCCCTTGGGCGGCGGCAAGCCGCCGCACCATGGCGGGTTCGCCGCAGCCCGGGGAAGCCGAAGCGTGTTTCGGCGGGGAGGGCGAAGAAGGCGGAATGAGAAACATGTTGATTGGGGCCGGGCCTTCGGATTTCAGGGCTTGATTCCTCAATGCCCCCCCGGGTACACTGAATTCGTGTCTTTTCTCTCCGACTTTATTGAACTCGCCCGGGACCGGGAGCTGTTTCCGCATGAGCGGAACCGGGTGGTGGTGGCGTGTTCGGGCGGGCCGGACAGTTTGTTTCTGATGTACCTGCTTTGGTCCTGCCGGGTGGAGTTGGGGTTGGAGCTGTCGGTGTTGACCTGCGATCACGGGTTGCGGCCGGAGAGTCGAAGGGAGACGCACGAGGTGCAACAACGGGCCTGGACGCTGGGGCTGCCGTGTCAGCTTCGGTTGCTGGACGTGCCGCGTCGCCGGGAGGGAACCGAGTCGGTGGAGATGGCGGCCCGTCGGTTGCGCCGCCGGGCCTACATGGACACGGCGGTGGCGTTTCAGGCGCATCAGGTGGCGTTGGGACATCATTTGGACGACCAGGCGGAGACGGTGTTGTTGAAGCTGGCGCGGGGCACGGGGCCGCGCGGGGC
>Ga0194137_10001867_pt1 | contig 12684 bp, 7 predicted proteins | sample TARM_MetaG_T3_14_FD_134025 | JGI IMG/M metagenome (GOLD analysis project Ga0194137, IMG submission 134025) | Freshwater microbial communities from Pennsylvania, USA, analyzing microbe dynamics in response to fracking - TARM_MetaG_T3_14 (version 2) | ecosystem: Environmental > Aquatic >... | reverse complement strand
TACACCAGAAGAATTTGCAAAGTGCGTCAATGAAACCCTAAAGAGACACTACCAAGCGATAAAGCGTCTTGTGGCACGTGGTGTTTACTTCTTTGATTACGGCAACAGTTTTATGAAAGCCATCTATGATGCAGGTGTCTTGTCAATCTGTAAGAACGGTCACAATGAACTTGATGGGTTTATCTGGCCATCCTATGTGGAGGATATTATGGGGCCTGTGCTCTTTGACTACGGTTATGGTCCTTTCAGATGGGTTTGCCTCACAGGAGAGGCAGAAGACCTAAGAAAAACAGATAGGGCAGCCATGGCATGCATTGATAAAGACAGACGTTTCCAAGACCGTGACAATTACATTTGGATAAGAGACGCAGAAAAAAACAAACTCGTCGTAGGCACACAGGCGCGTATTTTATACCAAGATGCGCTTGGACGCTTAAAAATAGCCCTGAAATTTAATGAAATGGTACGTAAGGGGGAAGTTGGACCGATTATGCTAGGGAGAGATCATCATGATACAGGTGGCACAGACTCGCCCTTTAGAGAAACATCAAATATCAAGGATGGCTCAAATATTATGGCGGATATGGCAACCCATATTTTTGCAGGGAATGCGGCACGTGGCATGAGTATGATTGCCCTTCACAATGGTGGCGGTGTAGGGATTGGCAAGTCGATTAACGGTGGTTTTGGTATGGTGCTTGACGGTAGCGAACGCGTGGATTATATTTTAAAAAGTGCCATGCCATGGGATGTAATGGGTGGCGTTGCAAGACGTGCCTGGGCTCGAAATGAGCATGCACTTGAAACGTCTATGGCCTATAATACCGACAGAGAAGACGACCACATTACCCTGCCGTTTATACCAGATGAAAGCCTGATTCAATCCCTAGTTGACAAACACTATCAAAAGGGTGGAAAATAGAATAGACAAGGCTAAAGTAGTCTGTATCAAAATATGTGTTGCTGGCAGAATCTGAAAATGATTTAGATGAGGTTAAATGTGGTTTCAATAAAACTATTCGGTAAACCCTATGTCGTCGTAGAGGGACAACTTAAAGAAATATCTCTTAAAAAAAGTGAAGCGGTGCTTTATTATATTGCTATGCAAAAACGCGTCACAAGAGATGAACTCATCAACTTGATTTGGCCAGATGTAGAGGTTACCACTGCCAAGAAAAATCTCAGAAACTGTCTGTACAGATTGAAAAAGGACCTTGGGACAGATGTGTTTGCATGTCCCAATAAAAATGCCATTCATCTAAGAGAAGATTTGCAGCTGGATGCCTTTTCAAACGAGACGTTTATAAAGCACTATGAAGGACGTTTTTTGGCGGATTTTACACTACAAGATTCTTTGGCGTACGAGGACTGGATTCGAGATGTTGAAAGGGCCCTAAACGAAAAATTTTTAGAGCAAGGAAGGCTTGCCGCCAGAGACCTTAGAGAGAAAAAAGCATATAGAGAAGCCATAGAAATTATATCTAAAATGCAGGTCATTGACAGTTTTAATGAGACCATCACACGAGAACTCATGTCGCTCTTGGCACAGGTTAATGATTTTGCAGGTATTATCGAAGCTTATCAGACACTCAAGGAAGCGCTCTCGACAGATCTAGGCATTACCCCAGATAGTGAGACGACAGCATTATATAGCAAACTACTTTCTTCAAGAGAACCCGCAAGGGAAAAAAATGAGATTTATGGCAGACAACAAGAACAAGAAGTCCTTTTATCTCGAATAGAAAGGGCACAGCATTCTCAATCTGAAAATGGGGAAGCCCTTATTATTAAGGGCGAGGCAGGCGTAGGCAAGACGACGCTTTGCGAGGCCGTTTGTCATCAAGTCGAGACATTCACAGTGATGGCGTCAGCCAACTGCTACCACGTAGAATCCCATTTTAATTTAAAAGCGTGGAATGATATTATCAGACAGATTGATTTAATCGCTCGGCCACTTGGCATTAACTTATCACCTAGTGTAAGACAAGTTCTTGCCCATGTCTTTCCAAGTTTTGTTGATGACGCTACCGTGGTTTTCTCCGATAAAATAGAACAAATTAAATATGGTTACATTGAAAGAATTTTATGTGACTATTTTAAACAAATTGCACAAAAAAAGACGCTTGTTATACATTTTGAGGATATCCAGTGGATGGATGAAATGGGACTGAGGCTCCTTACAGCAGTGACGCTTCACTGTAAAGGGGTTGTCGTTATCGCCACGATGCGCAATGAGGTCGGCAATGCGATAGACCAAGTCTTAAGAACCTTACAACACTATAAATGCCTTTGTTTACTTGAACTAGAAAGATTTGATGCCTCAGAGGCAAATGAGTTTATAGATTATCTGTCAGATGATGCCTTGGCCCCTGATTTTAAAAACCGTATCTATGAAGAAAGTGAGGGAAATGCATTTTTTATGGTTGAGATGTTGCAGCTTGATGCATCACAACTGTCCGCATTTGATCAAAAGTTAAGTGATTTGTTGGGGGCAAGATTTTTAGGATTATCAGATGAATCACTAAAAGTCGCACATATTATGGCCATTTTCTTTGATGGCGCTCCGCTAGATATGCTCAAACAACTGGTCGCTCAAGACGATGACACCCTCCTTGAAAGCATTCAAATTTTAAAAGCCCGTTACCTTATCGATGAGGCGCCAAAAGATGGGACGATTTCTTATCATTTTACCCATCATAAACTCAGGATTTATCTTTACGAAAGTATGGGAAGTACCAAACGCAACATGTTACATCATCGTATTGCAGAGATTTGGAAAAAAAAACTGACACACCCCCAAAGGGACATTCTTATTTATCAAAAACTTATCTATCACTATCGCGCATCAGATGATGTCGTAGCGCATTTGACCTATTACCTTGATTATTTAGAGCAGTATTTTGATATTAGTCATGAACTCTACCCAGAAGTACCTGGATATGGCATTGGTATTCTCGATGACCAGCCTGAGCTCTGTTTTTCTAGGTTACATCAATTGATTCTTACAGCAAATCAAAGACATCTTGAGATTAAAGCCTTAACCTGTCGTTATCATCTGCTCTATGGGCGTTACTTAATCAGGCAGGGCTACTATGAGGTGGGACTTAAAGAAATCAAGCATCTTTTAGAACTTGCAAGTGATAAGGCATTACAAGCGTTAGCATATAAAGGAAATATACAGTGGATTTATTATGCCATACAAGTAGGCGATCTAAATCAATTAGAAGAGCGGATCAATACCATTTCAGAGATTATGCCTGAAAAGGGAAAATCAAAAGCCGTTATTATGCGGTATAAAGGGATCCTCGCCATGATGAAAGAAGCATATGAATTGGCGAGAACACATTTTGAAATGTCAATTCAACACTTTAATGCACTGGGAGAACCAAAGCGCTATGCCCTTAATGTTGCGGCAGCATACAATTATATAGCGGATAGTTATCGGCATGAAGGACGATACGACGATGCCATCAACGCTGTTAATTTGGCCATCGAAACCTGTCATAGAGAAGAAGTCGAGAGAGGACTTGCTATTTTTTATACCAATGCAGGTTTGAGCTATTATTTCGCAGGACGAGTGGCACAATCAAAGGAAGCTTTTTTAAAGGCGCTTCAGTATTATGAGCAACTAGATGTATTATGGCGTCGTGGCATTGCAGAAGCCTATATGGGGATTATATGTTTAGGAGAGGGAAAGAAGGGCAAAGCAAGACAGTATCTTAAAAGTGCGGTCAAGCACGCCGTTCACATTAATAATCCCGAAACCCAAACCGCTATATTGAGATTGGAAGAGTTGCTTAGTAAGGCATAAAAACATTAAAAAAACGTACATTTTTACGCATACATCTTGAAAAGTTCACTATTTAACGCTATGATGGTATCGATATAAGTCAGAACGCTATAAAAAGTTGAAGGGAGAACCGAAATGAAAACAGATGTTCAAATTGCTCAGGAAGCTAAAATGAAGCACATTAGGGATATTGCATCAATTGTTGATATTCCAGAAGATGCACTTGAACTGTATGGTAATCACAAAGCAAAAGTTAACCTCGATGCACTAGAGGATCTTAGCGAAAGACCAGATGGTAAACTCATCTTAGTGACCGCAATTAATCCAACGGCAGCAGGTGAGGGGAAAACAACTGTGAATGTTGGCTTAAGTATGGGACTGAATCAAATTGGCAAGAAGACATTTACGGCACTTAGAGAACCTTCGCTTGGACCATGTTTTGGGGTAAAAGGTGGTGCAGCAGGCGGTGGATATGCACAAGTATTGCCAATGGAGGATATTAACCTTCACTTTACAGGGGATATACATGCGGTTACAACAGCCAACAACTTATTGGCGGCATTATTAGACAATCATATCTACCAAGGAAATGCTCTCAATATAGATCCTAGTCAGGTGACGTGGCGACGCGCCGTAGATATGAATGATCGTTCACTAAGAAATATTGTCGTGGGTCTAGGGGGTAAGTCAAATGGCGTGACAAGAGAAGATGGGTTTGACATCTCTGTAGCATCAGAAATTATGGCCATTCTCTGTTTAGCTGAAAATCTAGAAGACTTAAAAACGCGTTTATCGGGGATGATCGTGGGTTATACCTTTGATAAAAAGCCAGTCTATGCACGTGAACTTGAAGCGGTTGGTTCTATGGCGCTTTTATTAAAAGACGCTATAAAACCAAACCTTGTACAAACGATAGAAAATACCCCTGCATTTATTCACGGTGGTCCTTTTGCCAATATTGCACACGGTTGTAATTCTGTCGTCGCGACAAAAGCGGCGTTAAAACTAGCAGATTATGTGGTGACGGAAGCAGGATTTGGGGCTGACTTAGGCGCAGAGAAATTCTTTAATATCAAGTGTCGTTCAGCTAAGTTAAAACCAGATGCAGTGGTGGTTGTAGGAACGGTAAAAGCCCTTAAGAAGCACGGTGGAGTCCACAAGGATGAACTGGCAACGGAAAATTTAGAGGCGCTGGAAGCAGGCTTTGCCAACCTTAAAAGACATGTTGAAAACGTTAGAAAATTTGGTGTGCCTGCTGTTGTGGCAATGAATGAATTCCCAACAGATACACCTGCTGAAATTGACCTTCTCAAAAAAATGTGCGAGGCCATCGACGTGCCCGTGGTATTGACGCAAGTTTGGGCTAAAGGCGGCGAAGGGGCTATCGCACTTGCAGAGCAAGTCGTAGCACTAGCAGAATCAGGTGTGGCCAACTTTAAGCCGATTTATGAACTCACACGTCCTATTAAAGAAAAAATTGAAATAATCGCAAAAGAAATATACCGTGCAGAGGGCGTTGAATATACGGCAAAAGCCCTTAAGAGTATCAAACAGTTTGAATCAGACGGCCTTGGCAACCTTCCAATTTGTATGGCAAAGACCCAGTACTCTTTTTCAGATGACCAGCATTTATTGGGAGCGCCAGCAGGCTTTAAAATCACCATCAGCGATGTTAAAATTTCTGCAGGGGCTGGTTTTATTGTACCGCTTGCAGGTGACATTATGAGAATGCCTGGCCTGCCAAAAATTCCTGCGGCAAATCGTATTGATATTTTAGAAGATGGCGAAATTGTAGGCTTATTCTAGCACTCTAAAACATAGGTCTATTTCCAAAGAGTTGAGGCCCCTTTTGCTAAAGGTGGCAACGTTATAGACATGATAGAAGAAAGCAGATCAATCAAGAGGTAAAATCAAAGACCTCATAAGAGACAAACGGAATATTAATGAAATTTAAAGAAGGGCTTTTGCTCTTCTTTATTTTTGTAGACGCGATAGTGTGGTATAATCTAAAATTGTGGTCCAACGATAGGGAAAATAATATCATTTGAACTTATTATGTAGTATGTGGAGGCGAAACATGGGAAAAAAACAGGGATTCCTGGAAAGATTTTTTAAACTAAGTGCTCATGGCACAAACGCAAAAACAGAATTACTGGCAGGTTTTACAACCTTTATGACAATGGCTTATATTCTTATTGTCAATCCACTGACACTAGAACCAGCAGGAATGGATTTTATGAAAGTGTTCACAGCGACGGCACTTTCGGCTGTGGTCGCAACACTTGTCATGGGATTATATGCAAATCTTCCCTTTGCCCTGGCACCTGGTATGGGACTGAATGCTTTCTTTACCTATACGGTCGTCATCAATATGGGAAAATCATTTGAATTTGCTTTAACGGCAGTTTTTTTAGAGGGAATTATCTTCCTTCTCATGACCTTCTTTAATGTGAGAGAGGCGATTATCAATGCCCTACCAGATAATATTAAGAAGGCAATTTCTGTTGGAATCGGGCTCTTCATTGCCTTCATTGGTCTTGCCAATGCCAATATTGTCGTGCATGGCGATACGATCTTGCAACTGGGAAATATTAAGTCGGGAGAAGTATTGCTCGCCCTTATTGGGCTCATGATTGCCAGCACCCTATTGGCACGCAACATAAAAGGTGCTTTGTTCTTAGGCATTTTATTAACAACACTTGTGGGTATCCCCATGGGGATTACAAAGTTACCCACAGCACTTATTCAAATGCCAACGGCTCCTTATTTTTTCAACTTTGCTTGGTCGGAAATGTTTTCTTTTGACATGTTAAGTGTTGTCTTTATCTTTTTATTCGTAGATATGTTCGATACAGTCGGCGCCCTCGTCGGTGTTTCAACCAAAGCAAAGATGTTGACGCCAGATGGCAAAGTACCAAATGCAAAACGTGCTTTATTTGCAGATGCTGTTGGAACGACTTTTGGCGCTATTTTAGGGACCAGCACCGTTACCACCTATGTTGAGTCTGCTGCAGGCGTTGCCGAAGGTGGCAGAACAGGTCTCACTAGTGTTGTGACAGCGGGACTCTTTGCAGTGGCACTATTTTTGTCACCCCTCTTTATTATGATTCCTTCAGCAGCGACTGCGCCTGCCCTTATTTTGGTAGGACTTTTCATGATGAGTACCATTACTGAGATCGACTTTCATGATTATACGGAATCAATTCCAGCCTTTTTGACCCTTATCATGATGCCGTTGGCATACTCTATTTCAGAGGGGATTTCATTTGGGGTATTATCATATGTCCTTTTAAAAGTGACGTCAGGCCGTGTGAAGGAAATATCGGTTTTAACATGGCTCATTGCAGTGCTATTTTTGTTAAAGATGTTTTTATAATCAATCATCAGCAAAAGGACGGAATCGTTTTTTTGTAAGAGTAAGCCCTCACGGCGTGTGTATTTTATGCAAACAGTGAGGGCTTTTCTGTTGGTGTGAATCTCAAAAGATTTAAATAAATGACGCATTTAAGGATGAAAAAATGTATAATAGAAGATAAGTGAGTGGAGGTTATATGACACTGTTAAGACTGGCAAAAACTCAATTTAATCCTGTGCATACCTTTGAAAACGGTCAGTGTTTTAGATGGCAAGTAACTGAAAATGGTTATGTTGGCGTTGTTAAGGGAAGTTTGATTCAAGTTGAAGAGGTAGAGGATGCATATACCATTTCAGTGTTATCAGGTGATATTACACGTGAGGCGCTCGAGACGTATTTTGATTTAGAGACAGACTATGCCGCAATTGAGGCGACGCTTCAAAAGCATGATAAGTGGCTTGAAGCGGCGCTTAGTCACATTCAGGGCTTGAGAATCCTAAAACAAGAACCTTTTGAAGTATTGATATCTTTCATTATTTCCAGCAATAATAATATTCCAAAAATAAAAATGAGTATTGAAGATTTGTGCGAACGCTTTGGAGAACCAATAGGTGAGTTTAATGGCAAGATGTACTTTGCCTTTCCAACGCTTGAAAATTTAGCTTCTTGTGATGAAGAAGCCCTTAAAAAGGTAAGAGCTATTGGCTACCGCGCCAAAGCTATTTACAAGACGGTACAAATAATTTCACAGACATCTTTGGACTTAGATAAACCAAATCAACTGTCACTAGAAGAGGGCGTAACGTGGCTAACACAATTTTATGGCGTTGGCGAAAAGGTTGCACACTGTGTACTACTCTTTGGCTATTATAAAACAGATGCCTATCCAATCGATACTTGGGTAAAAAAACTCTTATCTGAACTTTACGGCGTCCCTGACAAAAAAGGCGCTCATCAGGCGTTTATAAAATCTTATTTCACGCAGTATAGTGGCTATGCACAACAATTGCTGTTTTATTATATGCGCTGTTTCTATACAAAAGTGGGTTAAGGAGGACTTTGTGGAAATATTTTTGGCGAGACAACCTATTTTTAATAGGAAAAAACAGGTTGTCGCTTACGAAATTCTATATAGGGAAGGTATAAAGAACGCCTATGATCCAAATAATGATGGTGATTTGGCAACGACTTCAGTCGTGTCAGATACACTGATTAATTTTGGAATAGAGGGACTTACCACGGGAAAAAAGGCTTTCATTAATTTTACCCATCATCTTCTCATGACAGATATGCCTTTTATGATTGATCCAGATGCCCTTATTATAGAAATACTGGAAGATGTTACAGTCGACCAAAAGCTCATTCAAAAGTGTAAAGAGCTTAAAGAAGCGGGTTATACCATTGCACTGGATGACTTTGTTGACGATGGAAAATATTTGCCCATTATTGATTACATAGATATTATCAAAGTCGATTTTTTAATGCTAAAGTCAGAAGAACGCCGAAGGGTTGCTGAAAAATATAGTAACATGGGGATATTGCTATTAGCTGAAAAAGTAGAAACCTATGAAGACTACGAAGAAGCAGCGTCGCTTGGTTATGATTTTTTCCAGGGATTTTTCTTTGAGAAACCCGTTGTGTGTCGTACCAAGGGCGTCAGTGTGTCCACAACACACTATTTAGAGGTTTTAAAAGAAACGGTTTCCGAAGAACCGGATTTTCAAAAACTTACAGAGATCATCAAACAAGATTTATCTTTGACATACAAACTCCTGCGGCTCATTAACTCACCGGCCTTTTACAGGCATACAAAAATCGTTTCGGTAAACCAAGCCCTGACCCTTCTTGGCATCAATGAAATTAGAAAATGGATAACGTTGATTATGCTTAGAGATGTCAGTTCGGAGAAACCAGAGGAAATTGTCAAAATTTCTCTGAACCGTGCTTTCTTTGCTGAAAGCGTCTCCGTTTATTTTGGTATCGAGGCGCGTCGAGCAGAAGCTTTTTTAGCAGGTCTTTTTTCTATGATTGACACGATTATGGAGAACTCCCTCTTTGAGATATTGGATTCTCTTCCTTTAAATGAAGATGTAAAAAGCGCCTTGCTCGGCGTGGAAAATGCCTTTCATGATATCTTGAAGTTGGTAAGATATTATGAAAAGGGACAGTGGGACTTTATCTTAAAAATGTCCAAGCAACATGGCTTTGATTGCGCTGTGGTCAACGAAATATACGTAAAAACAGCCATTTCAGCAACAGCGTTGTTAGAGGATGTCTAAATTATTAGCACTCTTTAAAGTCGAGTGCTAAAAATCTATTGATTTTTGAATGAGATTGTATTATATTATGTATGTAAGGCATAAGCAAAAAAAAATATGGCAGTGCCAACGAATATAATTAAATTTAAGGAGGTATGAAATGCTTAAACCTATTGGTAAAAGAGTTGTCATCAAAAAATTAGAGGCTGAAGAAAAAACAGCAAGTGGTATCGTTTTGCCTTCACAAGCAAAAGAAAAACCTCAATTCGCAGAAATTGTAGCAGTTGGTGAAGAGGTTAAAGAAGTAAAGGCTGGCGACAAAGTTGTCTTTAAAAAATATGTAGGAACTGAGATCAAAGTTGAGGGTGAAGAACTAACCATTTGTGATGTAGAAGATATTCTAGCAATTATGGCATAATAGCTATTTTAGGAGGTTAAGGTTATGGCTAAAGAAATTATGTTTTCAGAAGAAGTAAGAAGAAAATTAGAAGCAGGTGTTGATAAGCTTGCCAACACCGTAAAAGTAACATTAGGACCAAAGGGCAGAAATGTCATTCTTGATAAAAAATTTGGCTCACCGCTCATTACAAACGATGGTGTTACCATTGCAAGAGAAATTGAACTTGAAGATGCTTACGAAAACATGGGAGCACAACTTGTTAAAGAAGTAGCGACTAAGACAAACGACGTAGCAGGTGATGGAACGACTACAGCAACCTTACTTGCACAGGCGATTATCCGTGAAGGTGTAAAAAACGTAACGGCGGGTGCAAATCCTATGATTCTAAAACAAGGGATTGAACAAGCCGTTCTTGCAGCCGTAGAGGTCTTAAAATCAGAGAGTGTTCTCATTGAAAACAAGAAAGATATTGCAGATGTTGCATCTATTTCAGCAGCAGATAAAAATATTGGCGAACTCATTTCAGAGGCAATGGAAAAAGTGGGCAAAGACGGTGTCATTACGGTTGAAGAATCAAAGACGTTCGGAACACAACTTGAAGTCGTTGAAGGTATGCAGTTCGATCGTGGTTTCGTATCACACTACATGGTTACCGATACTGAAAAAATGGAAGCGGTTCTTGAAAATCCATACATTTTAATTACCGATAAGAAAATTTCAAATATTCAAGATATCTTGCCAGTACTCGAACAAATTGTTCAAGGTGGTGGGAAATTACTCATTATTGCAGAAGATGTTGAAGGCGAAGCCCTTACAACATTAGTGGTCAATAAACTTAGAGGAACATTTGAATGTATCGCTGTTAAAGCGCCTGGATTTGGCGATAGAAGAAAAGCGATGTTACAAGATATTGCTATCCTTACTGGGGGAACCGTTATTTCTGAAGAATTAGGCTACGATATCAAGGAAACGGATATTTCTATGCTAGGTCGTGCAAAATCAGTAAAAATCGACAAAGACAATACAACCATTATTGATGGTTCAGGCAATAAAACACTTATCGCAGACCGCGTGAAGCAAATCAAATCACAGCTTGAAGATACGACATCTGAATTCGACCGTGAAAAATTACAAGAGAGACTTGCTAAACTATCAGGTGGTGTAGCGGTTATTCAAGTGGGTGCTGCAACTGAAGTAGAAATGAAAGAGAAGAAACTTCGTATTGAAGATGCCCTTAACGCAACAAGAGCTGCTGTTGAAGAAGGTATTGTACCAGGTGGTGGTACAGCTTATGTAGGCGCTATTCAAAAGGTAAACGCCCTAATAGAGACATTAGAAGGTGATATCAAAACAGGTGCGAAAATTATAGCACGTGCTCTTGAAGAACCTGTGAGACAAATTGCATTTAACGCAGGTCTTGAAGGATCAGTCGTGGTTGAGAGAGTAAAGAATAGTGAATCTGGCATAGGCTTTGACGCTTTAAAAGGACAATATGTCAATATGATTGAAGCGGGTATCGTCGATCCTACGAAAGTAACGAGAAGTGCACTACAAAACGCAGCTTCAATATCAGCGATGTTCTTGACAACAGAAGCTGCCGTTGTTGATGCGAAATCAGATGATGAACCAGCAATGCCATCAATGGGCGGTATGCCAGGGATGATGTAGTTGACTCACTTCAACGCAATAATATAAAAAATAGCGATGTCCAAGTGGACATCGCTATTTATGTTTTTTGGAGTTATTGCTCTAGAACTTGAATTCATGTGCTTTGTCTGTAAGACCTTGTGCATGCTCTGCAAGCAAATCAACTTGTGAAGACGTCTCTTGAACAACAGCGACTTGTCTATCAATAAAATCACTGATATTTTGAACCGTTTCTGCACTTTCAACAGAGGATTTAGAAATTTCATCCATTGCCTTTGCCATATCTTCTGATGTGATACTTTGTTGTTCAATGGCAATACTGATTTTATCGATTTGATCAAATATATCCGTAACTGACCCAAGAATCTTTTTAAAGACTGCCTGTGTACGCTCAATTTTAGCAACACCTGTTTGGATACTTTCTTGTTCGAGGTCTGCATTGCTTAGGGCTAAGTCAGAAGCTTTATTGATTTCTACAATAGAACCTGTTATTTGCTCTGTGCTGACTTTTGTTTCTTCTGCTAGCTTGCGTATCTCATCGGCAACAACAGCAAATCCACGTCCAGCATCGCCTGCGCGAGCAGCTTCTATGGAAGCGTTAAGGGCGAGAAGGTTAACGCGATTAGAGATATCAAGAATAATTGAAACGATGTTTTCTATCTGCTTGGTTGAATCATCCAGCGCATTCAAAGCCGTTTTAAGTGAATGAGAATTTTCCGATATCACGCCAATGGCATCAACGGCTTCTTCTAGTGTCTGTTGGCCGTCTTGTGAGGATTGATAGTAATTCTCTGTAATCGTTTTAACGGTCTTAGCATTTTCACTGATGATATGCGAGCCGCTTGCAATTTCTTGTATGGATGCAGTAGCTTGTTCTGTAGAACTTGCATTGCTTTGAATCATATCAGAAAGCGATAACACTTTTAAGGCAATTTGTTCAAGTTCATCTGAAGACTGTTTCATGGCATTATTGATCTCAACAGAGCTGTTTTCAAACGACTTAGATTCTGCGGCGACTTCTGCAATAAGGGCTTGTATGCGCTCCATCGAGAGGTTGTAATTGTCACATAAGATACGTAGTTCGTCTTTGGTTTTAACGTGAAGGCGTTTTGTAAGATCGCCTTCACCAGTTGCTATGGCAATGAGTAGTTCATTGATACTCTGAACCGGTTTAGTGATATTTTTTGCCACAAAGACTGCAATAGTTAATGACAGGATGATGACGGCGAGGAAG
>Ga0194137_10001865_pt1 | contig 12687 bp, 15 predicted proteins | sample TARM_MetaG_T3_14_FD_134025 | JGI IMG/M metagenome (GOLD analysis project Ga0194137, IMG submission 134025) | Freshwater microbial communities from Pennsylvania, USA, analyzing microbe dynamics in response to fracking - TARM_MetaG_T3_14 (version 2) | ecosystem: Environmental > Aquatic >... | reverse complement strand
CGCCGCCGGCGGCGGGCAGGAAGAAGACGTCGGCGTGAGGGATCAACCCAGCCGGGCCGCGACGAAGTCGGCCAGCGAGCCCACGGTGGCGAAGGTGTCCCCGTCGATGTCGTCGTCGTCGACCACCAGGCCCAGCTGTTCCTCCAGGGCCGTGATCAGGCTGACGACGGCCATCGAGTCCAGCTCGGGCAGGGCGCCGAGCAGGGCGGTGTCGCGGGTGAAGGTCTGGGCGCGGCCGTTCAGGCTCAGCACGTCGTCGAGAAGCCTCAGCACGTGGCTGAGAACCTGATCCTTGTCCATGGGAAACGTCCAAAAAAGCAGCCGCGCAGTTTAGCCGGCCGCCCCCCTCGGCCCCGGGGGCTGCCACCCCTCGGCCTCGGGGGCGCGTGAGATACTTTTTTCATGCCCGAATCGACCCTGTTGAACGAGCTGGTGGCCGTGGCCGCCGAGCGAACGCCCGAGGCTCCGGCGCTCACCTACGGCGCGCAGACGCTGAGCTATGGCGAGTTGGACGCCGCCGTTCGTGGCTTTGCCAGCGGCTTGTTGCAACTCGGCCTGGCCCGTGGCGAGCGGGTGTCGATCTACCTGGAAAAACGCTTCGAGACCGTCGTCGCCAGCTTCGGCGCGCCGGCTGCCGGCGGCGTCTTCGTGCCGCTCAATCCCCTGCTCAAGCCAGATCAGGTCGGCTTCATCCTGCGTGACTGCGATGTGCGGGTGCTGGTCACATCGCCCGAGCGCCTGGCCCAGCTGGGCGAGGTGCTGACCCAATGCCCCTCGCTGCGCCACGTGGTGCTGACCGGTGGCACAGGCTCGGCCCCGGTGCCGGTGCATGACTGGACCCAGCTGCTGACCGCGCCCGCTCGCGCCGGGCATCGCGTCATCGACACCGACATGACGGCCATCCTCTACACCTCGGGCTCCACCGGCCGGCCCAAGGGTGTCGTGCTGTCCCACCGCAACATGGTGTCAGGCGGCAAGAGCGTGGCCAGCTACCTGGAAAACCGCGCCAGCGACACCCTGCTGGCCGCCTTGCCGCTGTCCTTCGATGCCGGCTTCAGCCAGCTGACCACGGCCTTCCACAGCGGCGCCCGCGTCGTGCTGCTGAACTATCTGCTGCCCAAGGACGTGCTCAAGGCCATGGAGCGCGAGAAGGTCACCGGCCTGACCGCTGTGCCGCCGCTCTACATCCAGCTGACGCAGCTGGAGTGGCCCGCCGCCATCGACCAGCACCTGCGTTACTTCGCCAATACCGGCGGCCGCATGCCGCGCGCGACGCTGGACCTGCTGCGCGCGAAGGCACCGTCGGCCCAGCCCTTTTTGATGTACGGCCTGACCGAGGCCTTCCGCTCGACCTATCTGCCGCCCAGCGAGGTGGACCGCCGGCCCGACTCCATCGGCAAGGCCATCCCGAATGCCGAGATCCTGGTGCTGCGCGAGGACGGCAGCGAATGCGCGCCCGACGAGCCGGGCGAGCTGGTACACCGCGGCGCCCTGGTGGGCCTGGGCTACTGGAACGACGCCGAGAAGACGGCCGAGCGCTACAAGCCCCTTCCAGTGGGCGTGGGTGGCCGGGATTGGAAAGAGGGGGGCGGCCTGCAACTGCCCGAGTTCGCCGTGTTCTCCGGCGACACGGTCAAGCGCGATGCCGAAGGCTTCCTCTACTTCGTCGGTCGCCGCGACGAGATGATGAAAACGTCGGGCTACCGCGTCAGTCCGACCGAGGTCGAGGAGATCCTCTACGCCACCGGCCTGGTGGGCGAATGCGTGGCCTTCGGCGTCTATCACGACACCCTGGGCCAGGCCATCCAGGTGATCGCCACGCCGCCTGAAGGCGCCGCCGAACTGGATCTGGCCGCGTTGACCGCCGCCTGCAAGGCCCGCATGCCCGCCTATATGGTGCCGCACGGCATTGATGTTCGTTCGGGCCCGCTGCCGCGCAACCCCAACGGCAAGATCGACCGCAAGACCCTGTCGACCGACTGGGCCGAACGCCACGCCGCATGAGTGAACCTACCCCCGTGAAGCGTGCCCTCGAGCACGCCCCCGTGCTCTTCCCCCGCAACGCCCAGGGCGAACTGCTCGTCGGCGGCCAGCGCCTGTCCGTGCTGGCGGAGCGCGTCGGCCAGACGCCTTTCTATGCCTATGACCGCGGCCTGTTGAAGGCTCGGGTTGCGGAGCTGCGCGCGGCCTTGCCCAAGGGCATCGAGCTGCATTACGCGATGAAGGCCAACCCCATGCCGGCCCTGGTCCAGTGGATGGCTGGGCTGGTGGACGGCATCGACGTAGCCTCGGCGGGCGAGCTGCAGGTGGCGCTGAATGCCGGCGCCGACCCGCACGAGATCAGCTTTGCCGGCCCCGGCAAGCGCGACATCGAGTTGGGCCAGGCCGTCGCGGCCGGCGTCCTCGTCAACGTCGAGTCGGTACGTGAGCTGGCGCCGCTCGCGCGCGCCTCCCAGCGCCTGGGCCTGCCGGCGCGCGTGGCCCTGCGCGTGAACCCCGACTTCGAGCTCAAGGGCTCGGGCATGCGCATGAGCGGCGGCCCCAAGCAGTTCGGCATCGACGCCGAGGCCATGCGCGAGGTGTTGGCGGAAGTCGGCAAGCTTGCCGGTGACGGCGTCGCCTTCGAAGGCTTCCACCTGTTCGCCGGCTCACAGAACCTCAAGGCCGAGGCCATCTGCGAGGCCCAGATCAAGAGCTACGAGCTGGCCCTGCGTTTGGCCGATTCGGCACCCGCGCCAGTCAAGTTCCTCAACCTGGGCGGCGGCTTCGGTATTCCCTATTTTCCGGGCGAGACGCGCCTCGATCTGGTGCCCATCACCGACAATCTCGCTGCCTTGCAGCATCGCGCCAGGGCCGATCTGCCGGCCGCCAAGCTGGTCATCGAGCTGGGCCGCTATTTGGTGGGCGAGGCCGGCGTCTATGTCAGCCGCGTCGTCGACCGCAAGGTGTCGCGCGGCCAGGTCTTCTTGATCAGCGACGGCGGCCTGCACCACCATTTGTCGGCCTCCGGCAATTTCGGCCAGGTGCTGCGCAAGAACTACCCTGCCTCCATCGAGCCGCAAGGTCGCAGCGAAGCGGCCACCGAGGCCGCCAGCGTCGTCGGCCCGCTGTGCACGCCGCTGGATCTGCTGGCCGACCGCATGGAGATGGCCCGTGGCGAGATCGACGACCTCGCCGTTATCTACCAGAGCGGCGCCTACGGCCGCAGCGCCAGTCCCGAGGGCTTCCTGGGCCACCCGGCCGTGGTGGAAGTGCTCGTCTAGCCCACGTCCGTCCAGACCCCGTTCTGCAGGATCTGGTGTGGCCGGAAGCCGGCCTTGTAGGCCATCTTGGGGCTTTCCGCTATCCAGTAGCCGAGGTAGAGATGGTTCAACTTGAGCTCCCTGGCCTGCTGGATCTGCCACAGCACGCCATAGGTGCCGAAGCTGCCGGCGACGTCGGGGTCGTAGAAGGTGTAGACCGCCGACAGGCCGTCGCTGAGGATGTCCAGAATGGACACCATGCGCAGCGGTGTGCTGCCGTCCGGCATCGTCTCGCGGAACTCCACCAGGCGCGAGTTGATGCGGCTTTGCAGCAGGAACTGGGTGTACTGGTCGACGCTGTCGTGGTCCATGCCGCCGCCCGAGTGGCGGCCGGCCTGGTAGCGCAGGTAGAGGGCGTAGTGCTCGGGAGAGTAGCCCAGGCGCATGACCTTGGCCTGCAGATGGCGGTGGGCCTTCCAGGCGCGCTTCTGGCTGCGCGTGGGCTCGAAGCCACCCACCGGCACGCGCAGGGCGATGCAGGCGCGGCACTGGTCGCAATAGGGGCGGTAGGTGAAGAGCCCGCTGCGGCGGAAACCCGCGGCGACCAGGTTGGAATAGGCGTCGGCGTGGATCAGATGGCTGGGCGTCGCGACCTGGGAACGCGCCTGGCGACCCGACACATAGCTGCACGGGTAGGCGGCCGTGGCATAGAACTGGATCTGCGCCAGGGGCAGTTCTTTGGGGTGGGTCACGTGAGGTCGAGTATCCGGTGCCAGTAGTCCGGATGATAGGTCCAGGGCCCGGGCGAGGCTTCACCCACATATGTGGCCAGATGGGCCTCGAAGGCCGTCCGTGGAACTTCTGCCGCACCGAGGGACGCCAGATGGGGGGTGTTCTGCTGGCAGTCGATCCAGGGAATGCCGAACTGGCGGCACAGGCAGATCAGCGCGCACAGGGCGATCTTGGAGGCGTCGGTACGACGCATGAACATGGATTCGCCATAGAACATGGCGCCCAGGTTGACGCCGTAGAGTCCGCCGGCCAGCTCGCCGTCGATCCAGGTCTCGACGCTGTGCATGGCTGGCCAGGCGAGGTAGGCGGCCTGCAGCTCGGATACGATCCAGGTGCCCGACTGGCCCTCGCGCGGCACGCTGGCGCAGGCCTTGAGCACGGCGGCGCGGTCGAAATCGATGCGGATCTCGCATCCGTGCGTGGCGGCAAAGCGCTGCACCGTCTTGCGCAGGGAGCGTGACAGCTTGAAGTTGGCCGTCTTCAGCACCATGCGTGGGTCCGGCGCCCACCACAGCGGCGGCTGGCCGGGGCCGTACCAGGGGAAGATGCCACGGCGGTAGGCGGTTTCCAGGCGCTCGGGCGTCAGCGTGCCGCCGGCAGCGAGCAGGCCCGGGGCGTCGGTATCCGGGCCGAGCGCGCGCGAACTCGGAGGGAAGTCGAGCGTCGCTTCGTCCAGCCAGTCGATCATCAGCGGCTGATGCGGAAGGTGGCGACGATCTGCGACAGCTGGGCGGCCTGGTCCTTCAGGCTTTCCGCGGCGGCGGCCGACTGCTCGACCAGGGCAGCGTTCTGCTGGGTCATCTGGTCGAGCTGCACGACGGCGGTGTTGACCTCGCCGATGCCGCGGCTCTGCTCGGCGGCGCCCGCGCTGATCTCGGTGACGATACTGGTCACGCTGGTTACGCTGCGCAGGATCTCCTGCATGGTCTGTGCGCTCTCGTCCACCAGCCGGCTGCCATCGTTCACGCGCTCGACGCTGCTGCCGATCAGGCCCTTGATCTCCTTGGCAGCCTCGGCCGAGCGCTGGGCCAGGGCGCGCACTTCGCCGGCCACGACGGCAAAGCCGCGACCCTGCTCGCCCGCACGGGCGGCCTCGACTGCCGCATTCAGCGCCAGGATGTTGGTCTGGAAGGCGATGCCATCGATGGTGCCGATGATGTCGTTGATGCGGGCCGAGCTGGCGCTGATCTGTTGCATGGTCTGCGCGACCTGCTGGGCCACCTCGCCACCGCGTTGCGCCACCTCGGCGGTGCTGCGGGCATGGCCGTCGGCCTCGCGGGCCTGGTCGGCGCTGCGGTGCACGGTTTCGGTGATGTGCTGCATGGATGAGGTGGTTTCCTCCAGGCTGGCCGCGGCGCTTTCGGTGCGGCCGCTCAGGTCCTGGGCGCCAGCCGCGATCTCGCGCGAAGCGACGGCGATGGATTCGGCGCTGGCCGCCACGCCGCGCATGACGGATTCGATCTGCGACACGAACTGGTTGAAGGCGCGGGCGATGTCGCTCAGTTCGTCCTCGCCGGCGTCGTTCAGGCGCTGGGTCAGGTCGCCGCCGCCAGCGCTGCCGATCTGCAGCATGGCGTCCTTCACGACGACGAGGCGGTGCAGCAGCGAATTCACCAGCCAGGTCGCAAACAGGGTGGCACCGGCCAGCAGCAGCACGAGGGCGATGCCGGCGTCCCGCAGCAGGGCGCTCAGCGATGCCAGTGCCTCGCCGCGCTCGGCGGCGGTGACGAGCAGCCAGTCGGTGCCCGCCACCGGGGCAGCGCGCAGGAAGAAGCGATGGTCGCCGACGCTGGCCTCCACCAGCTCGTCGGCCGCCGCGCCGGTGAGCTTGGCCGGCGTCAGGTCGGCTGCCAGCTCGGTCATGGGCCTGAGCGTCAGCTGCGTGTTGGGGTGAGCAATGATCTTGCCTTCCTTGTCGGCCAGGAAGGCGAAGCCCGACGGCGTCGGCTTGAGCTGGTTGATGGTCGAGACCACCTCGTCCAGCGTTACGTCCGAGCCGGCCACGCCCTGGACCTCGCCGCCGCTGCGCACGGCATAGGCGAAGGTGACGACCAGCTTCTTGGAGGAGGCAGCGATGTAGGGCGCCGTCAGCACCGGCTCCTGGTTCGTGGCCGCAAGCTTGTACCAGCTGCGGGAAGTGGGGTCGTAGTCCGCTGCGCGCTGGCGGTCGGGCACGGAGACCATGCGCTTGTCGGCGCCGCCGACGTAGGCCAGGTCCAGCGCGCCGGAGGTCAGGCCCTGCTGCAGCGCGGGCGCGGGGTCGGCGGCCGTCAGGGCCGGGGCCATGGCCTGCACGACGTGTTTCTGCGCGTTGGCCCAGGAGGCGATGCGGTCGGCCTGGGCCTGGCCGTTGGCGCTGAGCTGGGCCGCCAGGTCCCGTAGGATAGTGCTGCGCGCCGCGCGATAGCTGGTCAGCGTGGCCAGCAATACCGATACCACCATCAATCCCAGGCAGGCGGCCAGCAGCCGGCTCTTGATCGTCTTCAGCATCCCAGCTCCCAAGGCGGACAGGCGCGTCATGGTAGCTTCGCCCTCATGATCACCATCTACGGAATTGCCAACTGCGACACGGTCAAGCGCGCCCGCGCCTGGCTGGTCGAACAAGGGCTTCAAGCGCGCTTTCACGACTTCAAGAAGCAGGGCGTTCCTGCCGAGCTGCTGCCGGCCTGGCTGAAGGCTTTCGGCCGCGACAAGCTCATCAATCGCACCGGTACCACTTGGCGCAGGCTGGACGACGCCACCAAGGCCGCCGTCGTCGACGACGCCAGCGCCACGGCCCTGATGCTGGAACAGGCCAGTGTCATCAAACGCCCCGTGGTGTGCTGGCCGGATGGCCACTGGACGCTCGGATTCAGTGCGGAGGTGTTCGAGAAGAGTGCATCAAATGCACCAGAAAAGAGCTGATTGCGTCTTTGTGGTGCCGTGTACCGGCTACTCCACGCCTTAAAGGCGGGCATTGAATTTGCAATTTCGGTGCGGTTTGGCTCGGCTTGGTGCATGTCGCCCAAGTCTGAAGCCGCCGGCCGGAGGCCCCATTGGAGACGACATCGATTAGGCAGGGCGCGGATGCGCTCTTCATCCTGCTGGGCGCCATCATGGTGCTCGCCATGCATGCGGGCTTTGCCTTCCTCGAGTTGGGCACGGTGCGCAAGAAGAACCAGGTCAATGCCCTGGTCAAGATCCTGGTGGACTTCGCCGTCTCCACATTGGCCTATTTCCTGGTCGGCTACCTCGTGGCCTACGGCACCCACTTCTTCGTCGGCGCCGGGCAGCTGACGCAGAAGAACGGCTATGAGCTGGTCAAGTTCTTCTTCCTGCTGACCTTTGCGGCGGCCATCCCGGCCATCGTGTCGGGCGGCATCGCCGAGCGTGCCCGCTTCGGCCCGCAGCTGGCCGCCACCTGCGTCATCGTCGGCTTGGTCTACCCCTTCTTCGAGGGCATCGCCTGGAATCAGGCCTTCGGACTCCAGGCCTGGCTGAAGGCCGCCACCGGCGCCGAGTTCCACGACTTCGCCGGCAGCGTCGTCGTGCATGCCGTCGGCGGCTGGATAGCCCTGGCCGCCGTGCTGCTGCTCGGCCCGCGCCTGAACCGCTACAGCAAGGACGGCGCCATGAGCGCCCATCCGCCGTCCAGCATCCCCTTCCTGGCCCTGGGCGCCTGGGTGCTGACGGTGGGCTGGTTCGGCTTCAACGTGATGAGCGCGCAGACGCTGGACAAGATGTCGGGCCTGGTCGCCGTCAACTCGCTGATGGCGATGACGGGCGGCACGCTGGTGGCCGTGCTGCTGGGCCGCAACGACCCCGGCTTCGCCTACAACGGCCCGCTGGCCGGCCTGGTGGCCGTCTGCGCCGGTTCCGACGTCATGCATCCCCTCGGCGCCCTGGTCACGGGCGGTGTGGCCGGCTGGCTCTTCGTGCAGTTCTTCACCCTGACCCAGAATCGCTGGAAGATCGACGACGTGCTGGGCGTCTGGCCCCTGCACGGCCTGTGCGGCGCCTGGGGCGGCATCGCCTGCGGCATCTTCGGCCAGCGGCTCCTCGGCGGCATTGGCGGCGTGTCCTTCAGCGCCCAGCTGATCGGCACCCTGGGCGGCGTGGCCTGGGCGCTGGCGGGCGGCCTGATCGTCTACGGCGTGATCCGCAAGATCACCGGCCTGCGCATGGACGCCGAGCAGGAGTTCGAGGGTGCTGACCTGTCCATCCACAAGATCGGCTCGACACCGGACCGCGAGGTCAGCTGGTAAGCTGGTTTCATGTTTACAGGCATTGTCCAGGGCGTCGCCCGCGTCGAATCCATCGAGGCCCGCGAGGGCCTGCACACCCTGCATCTGAAGTTCCCCGAGGGCTTCGACGAGGAACTGGCCATCGGCGCCAGTGTCTCCTGCGACGGCGTCTGCCTGACCGTCACAGAGAGGCCCGCGCCCGATGTGGCCAGCTTCGACGTGATGGCCCAGACCCTGAGCCTGACGACGCTGGGCGGGCTGATGGTGGGCTCGGGGTTGAACGTCGAGCGCGCCGCGAAGGAGGGCGTCGAGATCGGCGGCCATCCGCTGTCCGGCCATGTCGACGTGTCGGCCCGCATCGCGGCCATCCGCAAGCCCGACAACAACCACGTCATCCGCTTTGCCCTGCCCGCGCCGTGGATGCGCTATGTCTTCGCCAAGGGCTATATCGGCGTCAATGGCTGCAGCCTGACCGTGGCCGAGGCCCAGCGCGAGCGTGACGGTTCGGGCTGGTTCGAGGTCTGGCTCATTCCCGAGACCCTGCGCATGACGACCTTCGGCGCCAAGGATGTCGGCGACTCGGTCCACATCGAGATCGAGCGCAGCACGCAAGTCGTCGTCGACACCGTGCGCGATGCGCTGGACGAGAAGCTGGGCCCGCTGCTGCCGGTCCTGGAAGCCATCGCCAAGGAGCGAGGCATCGAGCTCACCCAGCTGACGCTGCCCCGCTGACCCTGAGCCGGTCCAGTTCCGGCCGCGAGCGCGCCACGACCTGGTCGATGCGCTCGATGACCCAGGTCCAACGGCTGTGCAGGCCAGTGGCGAAATGCAGCGACGTCGTCGTCAGCGGCGCGGGCACTAGGGCCAGGCCGCGCTCCTGCATCTCGACCAGGGCTGGGTGTTTCAGGGTGCGCTTCAGGTCGTCGGTCTCCAGTGTGATCAGCGCGGCGCGGCAGCGGCCGGCCGCCACCATCCGCAGCGCGCCGTCGTCATCGGTGGCCTCCACGCCTTGCATGCGACCCAGGCCTGCCTGCGCGAACTGCTCGCCGTAGCTCGATCCACGCGCCCAGCAAATCGGCAGCCCGGCCAGGTCGCCGTAGTGCTTGAACGCGGCCTCGTCGCCGCGGTGCACGACGGCCCAGGTGTAGTTGCTCCAGATCGGCCGACTGAACAGCAACTCGCGCTCGCGCTTGGGCGTGCGCGCCAGCCCGTACATCACGCCTTCGCCCGCGGCGGTCAGCTTCTGGGCGCGCAGCCAGGGCGTGGGGCGGTAGTCCCAACCCAGATGCATCTGCGTGGCCAGCCAGGCCAGCATCTGCGGTGTCGGGTCCGACGGCTGGCCGGTGCCGATGAAGAGGGGAACCAAGGTCTCGGCTTGCGCCGGCAAGCCGCTCAGCGCTTGCCCCAGCGCAAGCGCCAGCATCAGGCGGCGGCGTGGCTCGGGCATCGAGATCATCGGCCCATTCTAGGAATCGCGGCCCGCCGGTGTTGCCCCTATCCGAGGCGTGGGACGATGGCCCGGTGTCCCAGAACAAGAGCCTTACGCCATGTTGATCAACAGTGCCGTGTACGACGATGGCCGTATCGTGGCCGAACCCGGTCTCGACGGTGTTTCTGAAGCCCTGGAGGCCCAATCGGGCTTCGTCTGGATCGCGCTGCGCGACCCGACGGACGACGAGCTGAACCGCCTGCAGCACGAGCTGGACCTGCCACCCCTGGCCGTCGAGGACGCCCGCAAGGGCCACCAGCGGCCTAAGGTCGAGGAATACGGCGACATGCTGTTCGCCGCCATGCATCTGCTGGAGGCCGGGCCGGAGGGTGAGCTGCTGATGGGTGAGGTGCATGTCTTCGTCGGCCCGCGTTTCATCGTGTCGGTGCGTCACCGCAGCAAGCAGGGTTTTCTCGGCGTGCGTGGCCGCGCCGAGCGCGAACCCGAGCTGCTGCGGCTGGGCCCCGGCTATGTCTTCTATGCGCTGATGGACGCGGTGGTGGACCGCTACTTTCCGCTCATCGTCGCCGTCGAGGCCGAGCTGGAAAGGCTGGAGGCGACGATGTTCCAGCCCCACCAGGACCGCCAGGCCGTCGTGCAGCAGCTGTTCGGCTTGAAGCTGCGGCTGGCCACGCTGCGCCATGCGGTAACGCCACTGCTGGAGGTGTCGTCGAAGCTACACGGCGGCCGCGTGCCCGTCGTCTGCAAGGCCATGCAGGACTATTTCCGCGATGTCTACGACCATCTGCTGCGCATCCAGGCCAGCATCGATGCCGCACGCGAAACCATCATCGCGGCGACCCAGGTCAACCTGACCCTGGTGACCATCGACGAATCCCTGGTCACCAAGCGTCTCGCCGCCTGGGCTGCCATCTTTGCGGCGTCAACCGCGCTGGCCGGCATCTGGGGCATGAACTTCGAGAAGATGCCCGAGCTGAAATGGGAGTTCGGCTATCCAATGGCCCTGGGCACCATCGTGCTGGTCAGCAGCGTCCTCTACTGGCGCTTCAAGCATCTGAAATGGCTGTGAAGCCCCTCGTCCAAGGAGCACATCGCCCAACGCGGGCCGGCCAGGGAGCGGCCCGGCGCTCGGCCCGCAAATACCGGATGGAATCTTTGATGTGACGGAGCATCGCAAGTGAGCGCCGCACGCGTGTTGATGATCGAGGATGAGCCGGAGATCCGGCGTTTCGTGCGCATGGCGCTGCAGAGCGAGGGCCTGGAGTTCTTCGAGGCGGCAACGCTGCAGTGCGGCCACGCGCCGGCCCGAACTCATCGTCCTGGACCTCGCGTTCACGTGGCCAATCTGCGCAAGAAGCTCGAGGTCCACCCGAATCGGCCGCAATGGCTGGTGAAGGAGGCGGGCGTGGACTATCGACCCAAGACATGACACCGGAAGACCTGCGCAAGCTCGTGGCGACCGAGATGCCCTTCGGCAAGCACCAGGGCATGCTGATCGCCGACCTGCCGAGCAACTACCTGGCCTGGTTTGCGCGTGAGGGCTTTCCCAAGGGCCAGGTCGGGCAACTGCTGGCCTTGATGCACGAACTAGACACCAACGGGCTGCGTGATCTGTTGAAGCCTTTGCGATGAGGCAAACCCTGTTCGCATGCTTGTTGGCGGCGAGCTTCGCTTGCGCGGCGCAGCGGGAGGGCGGTTGCACCGTCGTCCGCGTGGATGCCGACAAGCTGCGCCTGTTCTGGCGTGACGACCATGGCAGGCCGCTGGACCGGCTGGCCGCCTGGCTAGACGGCGCCCTGTCCAGCCTCTATGCGCCCGGCCTGGGCGCAACGACCGTTTGACGGACCTCGGCCCGCTGTTCGGCGCTGTCGATTGACAACGGCCCAGGCCGCGGTTTTGCCGGCCTGAACCCCGCCCGCGACGGTCTGTCGCGAAGCCTTAGGCAACCACGACATCGATCCCTAGGCTGCACTCATTCGCATCACGAGGAGTGGCCATGCTGCACATCCAGAACGTCACCAAGAGCTTTGGAAGACTCAATGCCGTCGAAGGCGTGTCGCTGGAACTCAAGCCCGGCGTCGTCGGCCTGATCGGCCACAACGGCGCGGGGAAGAGCACGCTGATGCAGATGCTGGCGACGCTCTGCAAGCCCACCCATGGGAACATCCTGCTCGACGGCCAGGACATCGTTGCCAAGCCCGAGCTGATGCGCCGCCGCCTGGGCTATCTGCCTCAGGATTTCGGCGTCTACCCGCATCTGACTGCGCTGGAGTTTTTGCAGTATTTCGCGGCACTGAAGGGTGTCGGAGATCGCCAGCGACTGCAACAGCTGCTGGAGCTGGTGAACCTGCACGAGCAGGCGAATCGCCCGGCCGTCGGCTTCTCGGGCGGCATGCGCCAGCGCCTGGGCATCGCGCAGGCCCTGCTGAACGACCCAGATGTACTCATCGTCGACGAGCCCACGGCAGGCCTGGACCCCGAGGAGAGGCTGCGCTTTCGCCACCTGCTCGGCGACCTGGGTCGCCAGCGCCTGGTCATCGTTTCCACCCACATCGTGTCCGACGTCGAGAACATGGCCTCGCATCTGGCCATCCTGCGCCAGGGCCGTCTGGTGGCTTTCGAGACGCCGGATGCCGTGCTGGCGCGCGCTGCCGGCAAGGTCTGGACGGCCTTGCTCGCGCCGGCCGACTACGAAGCACTGAAGGGCCATGTGCATGTGCTGCAGGCCCAGCCCCAGGGCGGCCGCGTGCAGGTGCGCATGGCGCATCCCTCGCGACCCTTCATCGAAGCCGAGCCGGCGAACGCCAGCCTCGAGGAGGCCTTGATGGCCCAACGCTACGCCGATGCGCGGGAGGCTGCATGAGACACCCTGTGTCAACCCCCCGCCGCTTTGAGAACGAGTTGAGCGCCTCCGTGGAGGGCCGGGTCGTAGGGCTTGCGGTCGGTCCAGGCGCGCCAGATTACGCGCAGCCAGGCGCGG
>Ga0194137_10001864_pt1 | contig 12689 bp, 11 predicted proteins | sample TARM_MetaG_T3_14_FD_134025 | JGI IMG/M metagenome (GOLD analysis project Ga0194137, IMG submission 134025) | Freshwater microbial communities from Pennsylvania, USA, analyzing microbe dynamics in response to fracking - TARM_MetaG_T3_14 (version 2) | ecosystem: Environmental > Aquatic >... | reverse complement strand
CTAGAAAAATCTTTGAGAATTTCAAATTCTCAAAGATTTTCCTTCGTTTAGAACTTTTTATAAATGTAGTTACAAAAAAGCATATTATTTTTCAGTGGTCTCGTTATTTATCTAGATGTTTTTTATTAAGTTCATTTAAAACTATTTAAATTTAATTACCGTATAAAATACAATGTTTATTCCCGATCACTCAATATACCGTCTTCTAAATATACGATCCTACTACTATTCTCTGCTACCTTACGATCATGGGTAATCATAATAATTGCATTGCCTAAATCATTAAGTTCTTTAAATAAAGCCAAAATATCTTTTCCAGTGTTTGAATCTAATGCTCCAGTAGGCTCATCTGCCAACAATAATGCTGGTTTTGTTACTAATGCCCTTGCAATTGCAACACGTTGTTGTTGCCCACCTGACAATTCATTAGGCTTATGGTCTATGCGGTCCATTAGACCAACTAAACTTATATACTCTTCGGCTTTGTTAACTGCCTTCTCTCTGCTAATTCCTTGTACTAGCAGCGGTAGAATAACGTTCTGCAAAATTGTATATTGTGGGATGAGATGGTATTTCTGAAATATAAAACCTATCTTTTGATTTCTCAATTGTGAAAGCTCACTTTCACTACATTCCATTACAGAATTCCCATCTAATATAAACTCTCCTGTATCTGCTGTATCCATACAACCAATGATATTCATTAGTGTTGATTTTCCTGAACCTGAAGAGCCGAGAATCGCCAAATACTCTCCTTTTGAAACTGATAAACTAACTCCTTTTAATATTTGTATTCTATTATTTCCTATCGAATAGCTCTTATCAATATTCTTAAGTTGAATGATGTTTTCCATAGACTTATTCCATTATTAATATTGTTTCGATGTTCATAGTTTCTAAATCGTCTACAAACATACCCAGCAACTGACCATTTTTAATTCCTGCTACAGTACTTTTGTTGCCCATTTTTAAAATCTCAGTACCTGTGGGTATAGTAAAAGTAATAGTTTCACCTGTAAATTCAATGTCCATACCACCGGAACCACCTATTATGGGTGTAGCAGCAACCACTGATGGTCTTTCCCCAATTGTAAGCTTTTCCTCTACAAAGGAATCTATATTGTCTTCGTCCTCTGGGACCTCTGGGACCTCTGCAAGCATTAATTCTACCTCATTTCCAACAACACTCTTAACCATTCCAAATATATACTCCAAATTGTCATCCATACCATCAACACTAGTCCCTCTTCCGTTTGAGAATGCAGGCCCCCTTGATACTTCATTTAGTGTTATTTCATTTGGTGTTACTTGCTCTGAAGTACATGCGTTAGTCCCTAACATAACTAAAATAGATAAGGCGATAAAAAATATTTTTTTCATAACAATCTACTTCCTTTCGTTTTAAATTTATTCATGATTCAATGCATCAATAGGTTTTAAGTTAGATGCTTTATACGCAGGATAAAGCCCAAATATCGCTGATGTAAAAACTGCAAAGGTCATCGCAATTATCTTTCCACCAACACTTGTTGCAACTGGAATTTCCGTGTATCTCATAAATGGCAATATTATATAACTTATGATTATACCAATAATTCCACCAAATACACCCATTCCAATTGACTCTAATAGAAATTGTAATAATATATCCATTTTTGAAGTACCTAGCGCTTTTAAAATACCAATTTCTCTTGTCCTTTCTTTTACAGACACAAACAATACATTCATAATTCCAATTCCACTGACTAAAAATACAATTGTAGCTACTGAAACTAATAACATCTTCATAGTACGTGCCGATTGGGTTGCTGCTTCAATTCTACTTCCAGCATCTTCGATTGTATACATATTGATATCCTCTAATACATAATCTAATGTGCTCTTTAATCGTTCAATCGCTTTATCTATAACAGATATATTATTTGCGTAAGCTACTACCTGTGGAAACGTAAAGAAATCAAATAACCCGTAGTCTTCTGCAGAACTGTATGGTAGAAAAATACTATCATCAGGATTTAGCCCCTGTAACCCTTCTGCTTTCTTCTTCATAACTCCTATAATCTCATAGCTATATCCATTAATTCTTATACTTCCGCCCACAGCATCTTCTGGTTCATTAAAATACCTCTTTGCAATAGCATGACCTAATACTACCGCTCTAGTACTAGTATTCATATCCTCTTCAGTCAAGTCAGCCCCATACTCGATGTTGAAATTAGATATCTCAGAGTATCCATCTGAAACGGCAGTCAAATTTAATGTTTCCTTTTCACCATTTATAGTTACATATTTAAAAACACTTGCACGTATATAAATCCCTTTTAAATACGGATTCTCTTCTTTTACCTGTTCTAGATGTTCTAATGTGATTTTCGGAATATTCTCGATATCATTAATTATATCCCTAGTAAAATTTAAACTTACATAAATATTTTCTGCTGACATGTTAGAGAATTGAGCAGCAATCTTCTCCTCACCCCCTTGTCCAATGGCTATTACTAAAATAATAGTTATTGTTCCTACAACAATCCCTAGAGAAGTTAATAGTACCTTAAATTTATTCTGAATGAGATTTATAATTATCATTCGGAGAGTTTCTATAATCCGCATGCCATCACCCCTCCACTACTACCAGGTCATTATCATTCAAACCACTTTTTATCTCACTAACCCTACCATCAGAAAATCCAGTCGTGATTTCTCGTTCCTCTAAAGTACCATCTGGCAGTTTAACTACTACTATCTGCTTACCATTATTCAGCTGTATCGCCTTATTCGAAAGACATAATACGTTTTCAACTCGTTTAATTATAAAGCTTACATCGCAGGTCATACCCATTAATATTTCAAAATCTTTTACATCTACGTTTAATATAACTTCATAGTATATGTTATCTTGAATTTGAAGTGGATTATAGTTTTTTTCTATGACAGACCCATTAAAAGTATGACCTAGAAATGCTGCGAAATTTATTTCAACATCTTGGCCAATTTTAATTTTATTAATATCTTCCTGTGGAATTTTTACCTTAACGGTGTAATCACCTTCCTCTCCAATAATGACCACAGGTTTACCTTCGGGTACAGAGTCCCCCTCATGATAATTAATTTTAGTTATAACACCGTCAACTTTCGCCTTTAGTACAGGTGATTTTAATAGTAGCTGTAACTCACCTATGCTTTTACGTATTCTATTAACTTCCGATTCTGCACTTTCAACTACACTATCGGTACCTGCTAAGGTGAGATCATCGATTTTTTCTTGTATTAAATGAATCTCCCCTTCTTTAATTACCTCTGTTTCTCTTTTCTCTATTAATTCTTTCAAACTTTCTTCCTTATTAGAAACATTTTCTAAAACGTTTTCTAGCTCAATTTCAATTCCATCTAGTTCATTTTTTAGAGAATTGAGTTTCTCCTCCTTTGCAGATAGCTTGTTTATCTCCGTTTGGATTATATTTAACTCATCCTGGGAGGATTTAATTAACTTTCCTTGATGTATGTCATCCTTAGAAGAGCTTATTTGTGAATCTAAATTAGATATTTCCCTCTCTATACTTGTTTTTTGTTCCGTTAGTTTTCCAATATTTCCAAAATTATCTTTGTAACTACTAATTTGACTTAATATGTATGATTCCTTTTCCAACAATTCTAACAATTGCTCTGAGCCTTCAGGTAATGAATTAATTAAATTTTTAATATCCTCCAACTCCCTATAAAGATTTGAAAGTATATTCTCATTATTATATACTTGGTCTATTTGACTGTTCAAATCAGAAAGTTGTTTCTTTAGTGAACTTCTCTGGTTCTCCAATGAATCTACTTGGGCCAGTTTTTCTTTCTGTTGATTGGTATTTTGCAACTTTTCTATTTCCTGTTCAATCTGAACTTTTTTGTCCAACAGTCCTTTTAATTTTGCTGATTGATTAGAACTTAGTTTTCCATCCTCTGAATTTTCTACTTCCTTAATTTGTCCATTTACTTCGCTCCTCTTTTTCTCTAGATTTTCCAAAGTTCTTTTCAATGGACTTATTTCTTTTTCTATGTTCTTCCTATTTGAGTTGAACTGTAATTCTGTATTTTTTTCTTGAACTTTGTTTTTACCATAATTTAATATATATAATGCTCTATTTCTCTGTGCATCATCTAATAATGTCGAAGCTCTATCTAAAGAAGCGTTCAATTCTACTAGCTTCTCTTCTACTGATTTCTTAGAATAGCCCACAATATTATCCCCTGCCCTCACAGACTGCCCTTCCTTAACATGGACCTGTTCTATAACTAGTGAAGTATCAAAACTATGTTTTACCCCAGTGACTTCCACTGTACCCCCACCATTTATAGTGGAAGAAATATTCCCCCTTGTAACTGGATATTCACGCAGCAATATATCCTTATCATCTAAATTATTAGACTTAGACCATATATTAAATATGAATATAGAGACTAAAACAAAACCTAAAATACCACTAATTATTCTTATTTTATTTACTCTAGTCGTCAATACACTAACTCCTCTCTGTTGATTGTAAATTAATTCTACCATAGTGAATATTAGGTTATTGTTTGGTAATGTATATAGAAATTTTTATTTAAGATTAGATATTATAAAAAAACTTTAGCCAAATGTCTTAGAAAACTTCATAAAAATAGATGCTGTTAAACAGCATCTATTTAGAGTGATATTATATATTCTTAGGGAAGGTAACAACAAATCTTGTACCTGCTCCCACTGTACTTTCTACTGATATACTAGCACCACTTTTGTCTAAGATAGTTTTAGTAATAGATAACCCTAGACCTGATCCTCCAACCTTTCTTGAACGAGACTTATCAACTCGGTAAAAGGGCTCAAATATAATAGGTAATTCATCTTTAGGTATTCCTACTCCTGTATCTAATATTATGATTTCAATATTTTCGTTACTTTCATTTATTGATATATTAATCTCTCCATTTGGGGTGTTATATTTAAATGCATTCTCAACAATATTGAAAAAGGCACGATATAGTAGTGTGGGATTACCCATCAGTTGAGTATCACCACACATATTATGAAAAATTATATTATCTTCATAATATAAACTTGATACGTCATTTAAAATTTCGTCGAACATTGGTCCAAGTAAAACTTCTTTCATTGCTTCTTTCTTCAGGTATCCTTCACCTTCTGATGCTATGGTGAGCAGATCATCAACCACATCTATCAATCGTTCAATACTTTGATCTATTATTTCTATATTTTCCTTATATTCACCTATCGAGGGTTCTGACTCCATATTAAGAACTTGAATACCGGATTTAATAATCGATAGTGGTGTTTTTAACTCATGGGCAGAATTCGCAGTGAATCTTCTTTGACGTTCAAAAGCATCGTTGAGTCGTTCCAACATTCGATTAAATCCATCAGTAAGTTCTCCAATCTCATCCTTTGTATACGTGGTCTGTAACCGATTTGATAAATTATGCTCTCTTATTTCGGATACCGCATGACTTAACTCTCTTACAGGCTTTAGCGCATGTCCAGTTACAACATAAACTGCACCAGTACCCAAAATTGTCAACACTATTAATACAGTGTAACTCCAAGTTGCGAATGTACGCTTAGCTTGTTGTGCTGGAACTACCCTTACACCAACCTGAGGACTTGTGTAAAAGTCCCCTACATATGTGCTCTCAACACCAGTAATAAGTGGGTCATAGTTTTTTTCTGCATTATATATAGTAAACAAAGTTAAAGAGAAAACACATACTACTAAAATAGTTGCAGTAAGAATTGTAACTCTTTTTTGAAGAGTTAATTTACTTAACAGACTCATTGTTTTCCTCCTCAATAATATACCCTTGTCCTCGTATTGTATTTATGAGATTAAGACCACCACTCTCTTTTAATTTTCTTTTGAGAGTATGCATGTGATATCTCAAAACATTAGAAAACGGATCAAAATCGCTATCCCAAACATGCTCTATTAACTTTTCAGCACTCACCACATGATTTTTGCTTATCATTAAATATTCAAGTATACAATATTCTTTTTTTGTTAAGTTTAATGGGCTATCACCATAAAATATCTTTTTTGAAACCATGTCTAGAATAAGTTTTCCACATACAATCTTTGATGGTAATTGTGTGAAAGAACGACGTAATAAATTATGTACCCTTGCTTCCAGTTCAATAAAATCAAAAGGTTTAACAAGATAATCATTTGCACCTAAATTAAGTCCTATAACCCTGTCATTCACTTTACTTCGAGCGGATAATACTAGTATCTTTGTAATTTGATCACTTTTTCGTATTTCACTCAGAACATCCAATCCACTAATTTTAGGGATATTTAAGTCCAAAATAATCAAGTCATACTCATTTATGCTATATTTTATAAGAGCTTCCTCACCATTATAAACTGTATCAACTGCATAACCAAGTTTACGCAACCCTTTGGCAATTATATTAGAAAGTATTTCCTCGTCCTCTATAAGTAACAGTTTCATCATTTCACCTCTTTCAATGATAAACATCATCTTTTCATTATACCATCCCTCTGTTAGTTTTTAGTTAGGAAACTACAAGTCAAAGACCCGTACTTACTTTCTTATAGATTTTGGGTAAAATAAAAGCACCTCCTACTTAGAAGATGCTCACTATAATTATATATTTTCTGCAAATTGTATACTAACTCCATTTGGATCTTTTATTGAAAAAAACTTGATAGATGGATTTGGTTGAAATGGACCACTTATTATTTCAAATCCTTTCTCGGATACAAGCTTAACCATTTCATCCAGGGACCTAACCTCAAAACCTAAAGAGATTCCTTCCGGACCTGAACTCCCCTTATAACCTTTATCATAAACAAGTTCTATTTGGGTTTCTCCTTCTCCCAGGAATGCAATCTCCTTGTCCGGACCAGCATTAAATCTTTTTACTACGGGTAAGCCCACTATATCTTGATAAAAACTTAAGGATGCTTCCATACTCCCTACCATAATTGTGCTCCATAAAAACTTCACATTATCACTCCCTATTGTTTTATTTTTAATTATATCTAACAAATTCAAGATATAAAAATTTAAACATAGTTCTAAAATACCCAGATTTTGTTGTAAAACCTGTTTTCGTGTCATTTCCCGGGGAATATTAATTATTAGGCTTGAAACTATCTTGATTATTTACTGGTAATTCAATAATAAAGGTTGAACCTTCGTTTAAACTACTCTTCACTTTTATATTACCTCCACATAAATCGAGAATTCTTTTAACAAGTGGTAGTCCTAAACCATTACCATCTACAGAATGAGCCTTATCGCCTTGATAGAACTTTTCAAAGATTCGATCTATTGTTTCATCGCTCATACCTATGCCATAGTCTGTAATTTCAATCCGTAAAAATGATCCATGGTTATTAAGTCTTATTTTTATTTTACTATTATCAATTGAAAACTTTATAGCATTATTTAATAGGTTAATCCAAACCTGTTGAAGTAGCTCCTCATCACCAATATAATTCACTTGCTCAAGCTCAATATCCAACTCCAAACCACGATTACTCCATTCATGCTCTAGAAGTAAAATACTTTTTCTCATTTGTTCATCTAGTGAGAAAGCCAATCTTTTATTTACTATTTCTTGATTTTCCAGTTTTGATAGTTTTAATATATTAGAAGATAAATTAGCAAGTCTGGCACTTTCCTCTACAATTATCCTTGTGTATTCTTCCTTTTCTTCTTCGGTAATATTACCTCTTTGCAATAGTTTGGCAAACCCCTGTATAGATGCAAGCGGTGTTTTAAACTCATGGGATACACTACTTATAAAGTCCTTTCGGAGATATTCAATACTTTTTAACTCTCTAGTCATTCTATTGAAGTTCTTTGTTAATTGACCAACTTCATCTCTACAATTATTTTCTACATGTATATCAAAATTTCCCTTTGCAACTTCTTGAGTGGCATAGTTCAACTTTATAATTGGCTCGACAACCCTTCTGCCTAATATAATGATTAACAGAGCACCAATAAAAATATATGAGAACATTCCTAACCAAACACGGGAAGCTACAACTTTTATAATAGTATTATTCGGATGTAGGCTGACGCCAATATATGAGTTATCAATCATGAATATTGTGGTAGGACCATGAAATCTGCTCCTAGCTAACAGTACGATCTCAGCATTTTGAACTCTGTTTAGTTCATTTTCTGTTATGCCGTATAAAATAATATCTTCTATTATTTCAACATCATACATTGCAGTGGAGGTCAGATCTACAATTTCATCTATGCTTAAATCGGTTTTTTCTGCTAGCTGTATTACAGATGAAGCTATGGCTTTTTGATTGACCCTTATTTCCTTTTTTATACTATCAGTGAAAAAGGTTGACACTACAAAAGCCATTATAGATGAAATAAACATAATAGAGATAAAAAATAGAATAAGTTTGATAGTAATTTTTTTCATACTCTCTTCTCCACCTTATAACCTAACCCCCGGACAGTTACTATTTCAAATTCAGAAAAATCATTAAGTTTCTCCCTAAGTCTTTTAATATGAACGTCTATAGTTCTTTCATCTGCCTCTGCATCCATCCCCCATATTTCATCCATCAACTGCTGTCTTGTAAATATCTGTTTAGGATAGCTCAAGAGTTTGAATAATAGATAAAACTCCTTTTTGGGAAGAACAATTGATATCCCCTTTTTGTTGACTGTTAATGTATCATAGTCAAGTTCAACGTCCCCAACAGTTAATCTATTTTCATTTATTATACGTGATCTCCGAAGCAAAGCACCAACCCTTAAAAGTAGCTCATCCATGTCAACGGGCTTCACCATATAATCATCGGTTCCAACAAGAAATCCCTTGCGTTTATCTTCAAAGTTCTCCTTAGCAGTAACCATTAAAATCGGTAAAGTATAGTTTGCTTTTCTTAGTATATCTATTAAAGTAAAACCATCCATGTTAGGCATCATAATATCACTTATTAGTAAATCTATATGAGATGATTCTAATATAGAAAGGGCCTCTTCCCCATCCTTTGCTATTAGAACATTATAACCATTTTGTTTTAAAAAAGCCATCATTAACTTTTGAAGATTTCTATCGTCTTCAACTACCATTATATTAACCATTTTTAACTCACCTCGCTTATATTATATAGTAGGTAGTATGTTTTTACATAGCAATTATTGTAATTATTAGCTTCAGTCCTGTTATCTATTTTCTAAAAGCCATAATACTTTGATTATCTACACGAATTCCATAAATCGATTATAGATTCCATATATGAACTAACTATGAACTTTTTTACTAGATAATATACGTTTATTAAAAGGGATTGACTAGTCAAATATTCGATGATAATATTGATTAGTCGACTAACTAATATTGAGGTGATAATATTTGAACTTTAAAGATCCAGACTCATTAAATAGTATTTTCTATCAAGTTTTACGCTTCCACTACAAAAGAACTCATATGCTTTTAGATACTATTGGAGTTTACCCTGGACAGCCATTTCTTCTTTTTGCCTTATCTGAAACCAACGGACAGAGCCAAAAAGATTTAGCCAAAAAATTAAATATACGTGCATCTACTATAACTGCAATGGTAAAAAGAATGGAAAAGTCAGGTTTAGTTGAACGTTTACAGGATACTGAAGATCAACGAATTTCAAGAGTATACATTACGGATAAGGGTAGGGAGATCTGCCTTGAAGTTGAAAGGATAAAGAAAGTAATCGAAATTGAGACCTTTAATAATTTTACAGAGGAAGAGCAAGCCCTACTGAAGAGACTTTTAAAGCAGGTGCGGGATAATCTTAAGTCAAGTTGCGATTATAGTTAGGAATTTATTTTAGTTTCTTCAAACCCTTAATACAGTTCAAAACAGGAGTGATGATATTTAATGATTAAACTATTAAAATTTTTAAAACCCTATACACTTCCAGTTATATCAGCTTTAATCCTAATATTTATCCAATCTATTGCTGAGTTGTTCCTGCCTTCTCTAATGGCCAACATTGTTGATAAGGGTATTGTTAATGGAGACACCCCCTATATAATCAGGATCGGTGGACTAATGATGCTAATAACGCTAGGTGGTACTCTTTGTGCGGTCCTATCCAGTTATCTGTCTGCCAAAGCTGCCCTAGGTTTCGGTAGGGATCTTCGTAGCCAGGTTTTTCAACGGGCAGAGGATTTTTCACTTAATGAATTTGATAAAATAGGTACTTCCTCCTTAATTACAAGAACCACGAATGATATTACGCAGGTTCAGCAGGTGGTAATTATGTCCCTTCGATTAATGGCAAGGGCACCAATGATGGCAATCGGCGGTATTATAATGGCTGTGTCAAGAGATGCAAGACTATCACTTACTATTATATTCATAATCCCTGTTCTTGCACTGAGTATTTTTATAATCGGAAAAAAAGGAACCCCTCTTTTTAAGGTAGTTCAAGTTAAACTAGATAAATTAAATCAAGTTATAAGGGAAAATCTAACAGGCGTAAGGGTGGTTAGGGCCTTTAACAAACAGGATCATGAGAAAATACGCTTCGAACGAGCAAACCGTGATCTTACGGACACGGCCATTAAGGTTAATAAACTAATGGCTGCCCTAATGCCAGGTATGTCACTAGTACTTAACTTTACAACTATAGCGGTTATTTGGTTTGGTGCCAAAAGAATTGATAGTGGTTCGATGCAGGTTGGAGATTTAATGGCATTTATACAGTATGTAATGCAAATAATGTTCGCCCTAATTATGGTTTCCATGATGTTTGTAATGATACCTAGGGCTTCAGCCTCAGCAATAAGAATCAATGAAGTACTAGAAACTATACCGGAAATAAAAAACCCTAATCAAAGTCAAGAATTCAAAAGTAACCAGGGATTAGTAGAATTTAGAAATGTAACTTTCAGTTATCCCGGCGCAGAAGAACCTGCATTAAACAATATTTCATTTACTGCAGAACCCGGAAAATTCACTGCAATCATAGGTGGAACCGGTTCTGGAAAATCTACTCTACTTAATCTAATACCAAGATTTTATGATGTAAATAGTGGAGATATTCTTATAGATGGAATTAATATTAAAGACATCTATCAAAACAGCTTAAGAGATAAGATTGGATACGTACCCCAAAAATCTGTACTATTCACCGGTACTATTATTGATAACATCAAATATGGGAAAGATAATGCCACTGAAGATGAGGTTATTGCTGCGGCTGAGGTTGCTCAGGCTACTGAATTTATATCAAACCTTGAACATAAATTTGATTCTTTAATATCCCAGGGAGGTACTAATATTTCAGGGGGACAGAAACAGCGACTCTCAATAGCAAGAGCCCTTGTTAGAAAACCTGAAATTTACCTATTCGACGATAGTTTCTCTGCCTTAGATTTTAAAACAGATGCGAAGTTACGTTATGCTCTTAGAAATCAAACCTCCAATTCAACTCTAATTATTGTTGCTCAGAGGGTAAGTACCATTATGGATGCGGACCAAATAATAGTTATTGATAAGGGGCAGATAGCAGGTACAGGAAATCATAAGGAACTACTTAACAGTAGTGATGTCTATAGGGAAATTGTATCTTCACAGCTTTCAGAGGAGGAGATAGCCTAATGGAAAATAAAGACCAAAAAACAATTGTTAGACAAAGAAGAGGACCTGGTTCAGGCCCTGTGATAGGAATGCCTGTTGAAAAAGCGAAGGATTTTAAAGGTACTCTTAAAAGATTATTAGGTTTCTTAAGGCCATTTAAAATCCACCTTATTATTGTATTGATAACCTCCATTCTAGGTACCGGGTTTAATATAGTGAGCCCTAAAATAATGGGTACGATCACAACTAGGTTATTTAATGACACTACTCAAAGACCCTCGGGGGTTACTGGAATTAATATAGATTTTGGATATATATTAAATATATTATTTATTTTAGCCGTTCTATATTTAGCTAGTGCTTTCTTTAACTATATACAGCAATTAATAATGGCTACCGTAGCACAAAAAACTGTATACAACATGCGTAATGAAGTTAATGAAAAACTATCGCGACTTCCGCTAAAATTTTATGATTCTCATACCCATGGGGAAATATTAAGTAGGATTACAAATGATATTGATAATATTAGTAATACTTTACAACAAAGTGTTACCCAACTTATATCATCTGTAATAACACTGGTTGGTATTATAGTTATGATGCTTACAATTAGCCCTATTATGACACTTATTTTAATTGTAACATTGCCCCTTTATGCTATAGTAACTAAGTCTATAGCATCTAGATCACAGAAATACTTTGCAGCACAGCAAAAGTCCTTAGGGAAACTTAATGGTCATATTGAGGAAATGTATACGGGACATAGAATAGTTAAGGCTTTTTCTAGGGAAAAAAAGTCTATTCAATATTTTGATGAAATAAATAATGAACTTTACAATGCGGGTTGGAAGGCCGACTTTATTTCTGGGGTCATTATGCCCTTAATGAACTTTGTAAATAATATAGGTTATGTGCTTATTTCTGTTGTTGGAGGTCTATTAGCAACTAGGGGAGCAATAAGGATAGGTGATATTCAGGCCTTTATACAGTACTCTAGACAGTTTACACACCCAATTATTCAAACTGCAAACATAGCAAATATTTTACAATCCACCATTGCATCCTCAGAGAGAGT
>Ga0194137_10001861_pt1 | contig 12694 bp, 12 predicted proteins | sample TARM_MetaG_T3_14_FD_134025 | JGI IMG/M metagenome (GOLD analysis project Ga0194137, IMG submission 134025) | Freshwater microbial communities from Pennsylvania, USA, analyzing microbe dynamics in response to fracking - TARM_MetaG_T3_14 (version 2) | ecosystem: Environmental > Aquatic >... | reverse complement strand
CGCCTCGACCAGCGGCGCAACCAGCGGAATGGCCTGCATCGCGCCGAGCACGTTGGTGCGCATCACCTGATCGAAATCCTCGGCCGTCGGCGGCGACGTCGCCTGGCCGCCGCTGCCGTAGAAGCCGGAGACGTAGACGGCGAGGTCGAGCTTTTCGTCGTCGAGCTGCCAGCCGAGCCCGGCCAGCGATTCCGGATTGAGCACGTCGAGCCTGAGCGCTTCGGCGCCCTCGTCCTTCAGTGTCTGCAGCGCGTCGTCGCTGCGCGCGGTGGCGATGACCTTCCAGCCGGCTGCGCGCAGCTGGCGTACGAATTCCTGGCCGATGCCGCGCGAAGCGCCGATGATGAGTGCGGTGGGCATGGTGAATCTCCTTGCAGGGAGTGGGTTGCGGGCGTTCCCGTCATATCGGGCAGGAACGCCCTTGCTGCTGCTAGTGCTGCTGAAGCGAGCCGATTACACCAGCTCGATTGCCATCGCGGTGCCTTCGCCGCCGCCGATGCACAGCGCCGCCACGCCCAGCTTGCCGCCGGTCTTCTGCAGTGCGCCGATCAGGGTGACGATGATGCGCGCGCCGGAAGCGCCGATCGGGTGGCCGAGCGCGCACGCGCCGCCGTGGATGTTGACCTTGCTGTGCGGGATGTCGTGCTCTTTCATCGCAGCCATCGGCACTGCGGCGAAGGCTTCGTTGATCTCGAACAGGTCGACATCCTTGGTGGTCAGGTTGAGCTTCTTGTACAGCTTGTCGATCGCGCCGACCGGTGCGGTGGTGAACCAGTTCGGTTCCTGCGCATGGGTGGCGTGGCCGAGCACGCGGGCGATCGGCTTGCAGCCGAGCTTCTTGGCGGTCGATTCGCGCATCAGCACGAGCGCCGCGGCGCCGTCATTGATCGAGGACGACGATGCGGCAGTGATGGTGCCGTCCTTCTTGAACGCCGGCTTGAGCGAAGGGATTTTGTCGAGCTTGGCTTTCAGCGGGCCTTCATCCTTGTCGATGACGACGTCGCCGGCTTTCGCCGCTACCGTTACCGGAGCGATTTCCCACTTGAAGGAACCGTCGCTGGTCGCGGCCTGGGCGCGCTTGACCGATTCGATCGCATAGGCGTCCTGCTCTTCGCGGGTGAACTGGTACTTGGCGACGCAGTCCTCGGCGAAGGTGCCCATGGAACGGCCCTTCTCGTAGGCATCTTCCAGGCCGTCGAGCATCATGTGGTCGTACATCATGCCGTGGCCGATGCGGTAGCCGCCGCGCGCCTTCGGGATCAGGTAGGGGGCGTTGGTCATCGATTCCATGCCGCCGGCAACCACGACGTCATTGCTGCCTGCGAGCAGCGAGTCGTAGCCGATCATCGCGGCCTTCATCGCCGAACCGCACATCTTCGACAGCGTGACCGCGCCGGCGGAGGTCGGAATGCCGGCCTTGATCGCCGCCTGGCGCGCGGGCGCCTGGCCCTGGCCCGCCATCAGGCAGTTGCCGAACAGGACTTCGTTGACATGGCTGGGTTCGAGGTTGGCGCGCTCGACGGCGGCGCGGATCGCCGCCGCGCCGAGGTCGGATGCGGACAGGCCGGAAAAGTCGCCCTGGAAGGCGCCCATCGGGGTGCGGGCTGCGCCGACGATAACAATAGGATCGTTGTTCATGTGTAGTCTCCGAGGTCAAGCGGCATGCGCCGCGGGGGTGAGAGGTTTGTAGCTGAAGCGCAATTCCTGGGGGTACGGGAATACGTCTTCGATGTGGCCGTCCAGGATGCGCTGTTTGGCCTGTTGCCAGTACTGCGGGGTGAGCAGGTCGGCATGGTGCTTTAGAAAATATTTTCTGACTTCCGGATTGCCGAGCAGGAAGGTGCCGAACTGTTCGGGAAAGACGTCGTTCTTGGCCACCGGATACCAGGGTTCGCTCGCCATTTCATCTTCCTCGTTGCGCGGCGCGGGAATCGCGCGGAAGTTGCAGTCGGTGATGTACTCGATCTCGTCATAGTCGTAGAACACCACGCGGCCGTGCTTGGTGACGCCGAAGTTCTTGTACAGCATGTCGCCGGGGAAGATGTTGACGCCGACGAGGTCCTTGATCGCATTGCCGTATTCGACGATCGCGTGTTCGATCGCCGCATGGTCGCCGCGCTTGTCGGCTTCGGTGAGCCAGATGTTGAGCGGAATCATGCGGCGCTCGATGTACAGATGCTTGATGACGATCTCGTCGCCTTCTTCCTCGATGATGGACGGCGCGACCTTCTTCAGGTCGGCCAGCAGTTCGTCGGAAAAGCGCGAGCGCGGAAAGGCGACGCTGGAGTATTCAAGCGTGTCGGCCATGCGGCCGACGCGGTCGTGGTTTTTCACCAGCAGGTATTTTTCCTTGACCAGTTCGCGCGTGGTGTCCTTGGGCGCGGGGAAATAGTCCTTGATCACCTTGAACACGTAGGGAAAGGACGGCAGCGCGAACACCACCATCACCAGGCCGCGGATGCCGGGCGCCGATTCGAAGCAGTCCGACGAATACTTGAGGTGATGCAGGAAGTCGCGGTAGAACGCCGCCTTGCCCAGCTTCTGCAGGCCGAGGATGGTGTAGATCTCGCTGCTCGGCTTGTAGGGCATGAGCGTGCGCAGGAAATGCACGTAGGCCGAAGGCACTTCCATGTCGACCATGAAGTAGGCGCGGGTGAAGGAAAACAGCACCGTGATCAGCGTCGGATCGAACAGCACCGTGTCGAGCACCAGTTCGCGCTTGCGGTTGTACAGGATGGGCACGACGAAGGGATAGATGCGGTTGCCGTTGATGCCCTTGCCGACGATATAGGCGCCCTTGTTGCGGTAGAACAGCGAAGACAGCACCTGGATCTGGTGGTTCGGCTCCAGCATGTCGGAACCGAACATGGCCCGCATGCGCGCTTCGACCAGGCTGACGTCGCGGTCGAGGTCGGCGAAGGGCGAGGCCAGCTGGAAATTGGTGATGATGCGCTTCAGGGTGTAATGCAGCCCGTCCTTGGCCGGATAGTAGACGCGGTAGGTCGGCTGCGTGCCGTCCGGCTCGATGTATTCGGTCGAGACCGCGCGCCGCACGAAGATGAAGTCGTTGTGGAAATAGGTGCGGTGCAGGATGGTGCAGCAGACCGAGTTGAAGAAGGTCTCGGCCAGCTCCGGCTGCTTGTGATTGATCAGCAGGCCGATGTAATGCAGCTTCACCTCGCGCCAGACTTCGCCGCCGATTTCCTCCGGCTCGTACTCGTCTTCCAGTGCCTGCACGCATTCCTGCACCCGCGTGTCGTAGAAGGCGATTCTTTCCCGCGCCTTGGTCTGCGCCGTTTTCCAGTCGCCGGTCTCGAAATAGCGCTTGGCATCCTGGCTCGCCGCCCGGAACAGGCGGTAATGCTTGTCGAAGCCGTCGAGGATGGTGCGCGCGATGTCGAACGCGATCTGGGAACGGAGCAGTTTCGGGAACGCGGTCTGTGCCATGGCTAGCGCTCGAATTGGGTTTTCCAGGCTTCCAGTTTAGCCAAATCCACGCCGATGCCGCCGCACACGACCACCAGCGGTTTTTCGAAGGCGGCCAGCGCCGGCACGCTGTGATAGACCACCGACAGCGCCGCGCCGCAGGCCGGCTCGACCAGGGTGCGCATGTCGTCGGCAAAGCGGCGGCAGGCGCTCACCGTCTGCGCATCGGACACCACCACGCTGCGCACGTCATGTCTGCGCGTCCATTCGAACGCCTGGGGCGCGACGCGCCGGGCGGCGAGCGAAGTCGCGATGGTCTTGACTTCAGGCAAGGTCACCAGTTCGCCCGCCTGCATCGCGGCATGCAGCGATGCGGCGCCTTCGGTTTCCGCGGCGATGACCGGAACGTGCGCCAGGCCGTTGCGGTGCAGGCCGGCGATGACGCCGCACATCAGCCCGCCGCCGCCGACGGCGCAGATCACCGCGTCGAAGTCGGCGCCCTGGGCCACCGCTTCGTCGATCAGCGTGGCATTGCCGTCCCAGATGTCGTGGTGATCGAAGGGCGGCACATAGACCGTGCCCGGCTGTTCGCACAGCTGCAGCGCATGCTGGTGGCTTTCATCCCAGACCTTGCCGTGCACGACGACGTCGGCGCCGATGCCGCGGATGCGGTGGCGTACCGATTCATGCGTGGTTTCGGGCACGACGATGGTGGTGTGCATGCCGAGCGCAACACCTGCGACCGCGGCGGCGAAGCCGGCATTGCCGCCCGACGGGCAGACGAAATGGCGGACGCCGCGTTCGGCGGCGCGCTGGCAGAACAGGCCGATGCCGCGCATCTTGAAAGAGCCCGAAGGCTGCAGGTTCTCCATCTTGAGCAGGACCTGCTTGCCGATGGCGGCGGACAGGCTGTCGTGGCGGAGAAGCGGCGTGTTGAGATGCAGTGAAGCCATGATGCGATGTTAATCCGTTCTTTCTCTTTTCCACACTCGTAAAAATACGGGCGTTCGGTTTTTCAGATATTCAGATCGCGGCCGCCTCACTGCTGCGTGCCACGACCGCCATGGTCCCGCTGAATTTGCTGACGAGCACTTTCCTGTCGCCGCTGATGGCATGCACTTCCGATTCGACCACATGAAAGGCCTTGCCCGGCTTGAGCACCTGGGCGCGGCACCGGAGCAATTCGCCCACGCCGGGACGCAGCAGATGCATCTTGAACTCGACCGTCAGGATGAAGCCGTCGGCCGGCGTCACGGTCATTGCGGCGCCGCCGGCGGTATGGTCGGCGATCGTCGTCTGCACACCGGCGTGGATGACGCCGGTGTGCTGCAGATGACGCGGCGCGATGCGAAGGATGGATTCGCACCAGCCGGGACCGCAATCGACAAGGGTGATGCCGATTTCGTTCAGGAAAGCCGCGTCGCCGAAACCCTGTTCGACGACGCGGCGGTAATTCGGATCGGGGGAATGCATTGTATGCGCTCCGTCGTTGCTCCGCTTGCGATGCATGCTGCTCTTGGCAGCATGCGCCTGTCTTGCTCTTACTTGGTTTCGGCGAACAGCTCGCGGCCGATCAGCATGCGGCGGATCTCGCTCGTTCCCGCGCCGATCTCGTAGAGCTTGGCGTCGCGCCACAGGCGGCCGACCGGGTATTCGTTGATGTAGCCGTTGCCGCCCAGCGTCTGGATCGCCTCGCCCGCCATCCAGGTCGCCTTTTCGGCGGAGTACAGGATCGCGCCGGCGGCGTCCTTGCGCAGCGCGCGCACCGCTTCCGGCGTCTTCGCCCGGTCGCAGGCCTGGCCGACCGCATACACGTACGCCTTGCAGGCCATCATGGTGGAATACATGTCGGCGAGCTTGCCCTGCATCAGCTGGAATTCGCCGATCGGCTGGCCGAACTGCTTGCGCTCGTGGATGTAAGGCACCACCGCATCCATGCAGGCCTGCATGATGCCCAGCGGTCCGCCGGAAAGCACGGTGCGCTCGAAGTCGAGGCCGGACATCAGCACGTTGACGCCCTTGCCCAGGCCGCCGAGCACGTTTTCTGCCGGCACTTCGCAATCCTGGAACACCAGTTCGCCGGTGTGCGAGCCGCGCATGCCGAGCTTGTCGAGCTTCTGCGCGATCGAGAAGCCCTTGAAACCCTTCTCGATCAGGAAGGCGGTCATGCCGCGCGGACCGGCTTCGATATCGTTCTTCGCGTAGACCACCAGCGTGTCGGCGTCGGGGCCGTTGGTGATCCACATCTTGGTGCCGTTCAATACCCAGCGGTCGCCCTTCCAGTCGGCGCGCAGCTTCATGCTGACCACGTCGGAGCCGGCATTCGGCTCGGACATCGCCAGCGCGCCGACATGCTCGCCGGAAATCAGCTTGGGCAGGTATTTCTGCTTCTGTTCTTCGGTGCCGTTGCGCTTGATCTGGTTGACGCAGAGATTGGAGTGCGCGCCGTAGGACAGGCCGACCGAGGCCGAGGCGCGGGAGATTTCCTCCATCGCGACGATGTGGGCGAGGTAGCCCATGTCAGTGCCGCCGTATTCCTCGCCGACGGTGATGCCGAGCAGGCCGAGGTCGCCCATCTTTTTCCACAGGTCCATCGGGAACTGGTCGGTGCGGTCGATTTCGGCGGCGCGCGGCGCGATTTCGGCCTGCGCGAATTGCTGCACGGTTTCGCGCAGGGCGGCGATGTCTTCGCCATGGTCAAAGGTCAAGCCGGGCAAGTGGATCATGTCGTCCTCGTCTTATAGGAAGGATGAATCGGAATGCTTACCAAAAATGGTTATCGAAACTTCTGGCGCGATGCAGCGCATCATACCGCCAAAATGACGTTTACGTAAACGTAAAGCAGCTACCGTAGAACTACGATTTTGAGCCCTGTCAGGCAGCGTCCTTGAGCTTGCGCGCCGCGCTTTTCTTTTCCGCGGTTTTCAGCGGCTTTTCGCCGGCCAGGAGGCGCTTGCACTCCTCTTCATGCGCGGCGATTTCAGCCAGGGTGACCTCGATGTCCTCGCGCTGCCGTTCCAGGGTTTCCCGGTGCTGGGCCAGCACCGTCAGGAAACGCTTGAGCTGCGGCGCGGTGTCCTTCGGCGATTCGTACATGTCCACCAGCGCCTTGATTTCCGACAGGCTCAGGCCGAGGCGCTTGCCGCGCAGGGTGAGCTTGAGCCGGGTGCGTTCGCCCGCGCTGTACACCCGGGTGCGGCCGCCGGCGCCCTCGCGCTTGGGGCTCAAGAGGCCCTGGTCCTCGTAGAAACGGATGGCGCGCGGCGTGATGTCGAATTCGCGGGCAAGCTCGGTGATGGTGTAGGTTGGCATGGGGGAATTCCGGGTCGTCAGCAGCGAAAAACGAATGTGTTTAGAATCACTGGAAAGCAACTGCAGTTTACGTTAACGTAAAGTCACATGAAGGCGTATTGTAGGCGCGTCCGCCGCAAATGTGAACCGACGCGAACCGCAGTGTGGCGGCAATGCGCCGCCCGCATTCAACCTGCCTTCAATCCGTTTTCCCTGGAGCCGCATCATGAATCCCCTGGAATCCCAACTCGAGTATCCGTTCGGCGACCGGCTGCCGCCCAGCGGCGCGGTCATGGAAGTCGCGCCCGGCCTGTTCTGGCTGCGCGTCGGCCTGCCCTTCGCGCTCGACCACATCAATCTCTGGCTGCTGCGCGACGGCCCGGACCGGGAAGGCGAAGGCGGCTGGACCATCGTCGACTGCGGCATCAGCAGCGACGCCACGCGCGAAGCCTGGGAATCGGTGTTCGCCAGTGCGCTCGGCGGCCTGCCGGTGCGGCGGGTCATCGTCACCCACTGCCATCCCGACCATGTCGGCCTGGCGGACTGGCTGTGCAAGCGCTGGAACGCCCGGCTATGGATGACGGCCGGCGACTACGGCTTCGCCCGCATGATGTCGGCGTCGCTTCCGGGCGTCGACGGCGTGGCCGCGCTGCCCCACTTCGTACGCCACGGATTGAGCGAGGCGTCGATGCGGGAAAAGGTCGAGGGCCGCAAGAGCTATTACCCGACCATGGTGCCGTCGATGCCGGAAGCCTATCACCGCATCGTCGACAACCAGGTGTTCCGGATCGGCAGCCATGACTGGCAGGTGATCACCGGCTTTGGCCATTCGCCGGAACACGCGTCGCTCTGGTGCGCCGAACTGAACGTGCTGATTTCGGGCGACATGGTGCTGCCCCGCATTTCCACCAATGTCTCGGTGTTCGCGGTCGAACCGGAATCCAATGCGGTGCAGATGTACCTGGATTCGCTGAAGAAATTCGCCCACCTGCCGGCCGACGCGCTGGTACTGCCTTCGCACGGCAAACCCTTCCGCGGCCTGCATACCCGCATCGGCCAGCTCAACGATCACCACCGCGACCGCCTGGCCGAAGTCGTCGTCGCCTGCGCCAGCCCGCAGACGGCGGCCGACATCGTGCCCATCATGTTCCGCCGTCCGCTCGATACCCACCAGATGAGCTTCGCGCTCGGCGAAGCGCTCGCTCACCTGAACAAGCTCTGGCATGACGGCGTGCTGGTGAGGGAAACCGACGGGTCCGGCGTGATCCGCTTCCGCACCGCCTGACCGGACAACCGGTTACAGAAATCGACAAGGCCGGCCGATGCGCCGGCCTTTTTCTTTTGCGCTGTTCTGCGCGGCTTCGACTTTCTTCTGAATTTTTTCTGCTCTTTTTCGATGACTGCGGATTTTTTCGCTCGACTATTGAGCTATCCTGCCTTTTTCCGGCAGGTCGAATTTATATTATTCATCGGGCCAGTTTACTTGGTAAAGAATGTGTTACCTTCCCTTTACAACTTTGGTCACAAGAAGTTCATGTCGCCTGTAGACTGACTGTCAAGCCTCGACATGGAATAGTTCGCGGTCATGAATCCAACAATAGAACGAGAAGGCTTTAGCGAGCGGCTTCAGAAAGCGCTGCGCAACGCAGAGTACTCTTCCGACAGCCCGACACAGCTGGCGCGAGAGTTTAACGTCCGTTTCGAAGGCCGTCCGATTACGGTTCATGCCGCCCGCAAATGGCTGGTCGGCGAAGCCATCCCGACACAGGAAAAGCTGCGCACCCTGGCGCAATGGCTCGGCGTCTCCACCGAATGGCTGCGCTTCGGCGGCGAAGACCAGGTTGCCACCGAAACCGGCGCCTCCGCCTCCCGCTTCGAATCCACCGACGTCAAGCTGCTCACCGACCTGCAGCGGCTCGACAAGCATCACCAGGCGCTCGCCCGCGAATTCATTCGCATGCTGGTCAGGATGCACCGGGAAAAATAAGCCGCATTTCCTGCGCCTTCAGCGGCGATCGCTCAGTGATTTGCGATCAGTGATCAGCCCTCGGCAAGAGAACGCAGATAACGCAGTCCCGCAATGGCGCGGCTGCCGTACCAGGACATCATCTCGCCGTCGACCAGCTGCACCGGCTTGCCGATCTGCCGCTCCAGCGCATCGACATGCGCCTCGGTGAAGCGGTAAGGCTCGCTCGACAGCAGCACCAGATCGATTTCCGCCGCCAGCGCATCCGACCAGTCGAAGCGCGGATAGCGCACGCCGGCGTCGCCCGCGCCAGCAGGCGCCCACTGCCGCCAGCCGATCTCCTGCAGCATGCGGGCGATATAGGTATCGCGCGACACGGTCATCCAGGGATCCTTCCAGATGCAGTACAGCACCGTCTGCGGCGGCCCATGCGGCGCGGCCTGCAGCGCCGCATACTCACGCTCGAAATTGGCGCATAGACGCTCCGCCTGCGCCTGCGCGCCGAAAATGCCGCCCAGCAGCCGGTACAGCGCAAGGTTGTCGCGCGGCGCGAGCGGATGGGTGACGATCACATGCGGAATGAACTGCGCCAGCGCATCGACGGTGGGCTTCTCGTTTTCATCGATATTGACCACCAGGTGAGTGGGCGCGAGGCGGCGGATCTTTTCGACATTTACATCCTTGGTGCCGCCGACCTTGGGGATGGCGCGCACCGCGTCCGCCGGATGAATGCAGAAACCGGTGCGCCCCGCCAGCATGGGTGCCAGGCCGAGCTCGCACAGCAGTTCGGTGACCGACGGCACCAGCGAAACGATGCGCGCCGTCTGGCCGGCGGCGAGCGGAAGATGCGCCTGTCCGATGGCATCGATATAGGTCATGGCTTGCGCGCCTTGTGCGGCGCCCTGGCAAAAGCCGCATCGTACAGCCAGTTCGGCAGCAGGCGCAGCAGCTTGGCCGCCACGCCCATCTGCCAGGGAATGACGCGGTAGCTGGCGCCCGCTTCGATCGCGTGCACGGCCCGCTCGGCAAAGTCCGGGGCCGGCATCAGGAAAGGCATCGGATAGCGGTTGACCCGGGTCATCGGCGTATCGATGTAGCCGGGGGCGATGGTCACCACCTTGATGCCGCTGCCGCGCAGCTCGACCCGCAGCGATTCGCAATAGCTGATCACCGCCGACTTCGAGGCGCTGTAGGCGCCGGCGCCCGGCAGGCCGCGGATGCCGGCCACGCTGGCGATGCCGACCAGCCGGCAGGCGCGGCTCCCCGCCGCGGCCTGGTGCTTCATCGCCGTGATGAAAGGCGCGAAGGTGGCGACGGTGGCCGTCACATTGGTGGCGAAGATGCGTTCGAAGACTTCCAGGTCTTCCGCATGTTCGGTCAGCGTGCCCTGCGAGATGCCGGCATTGGCAATGACGATGTCGGCGCCGCCCCGGTCGGCGATGAAACTCCGGGCCGCGGCCTGCAGCGCCGCATGGTCGTTGACGTCCAGCGCATAGACGAGATGGCGCTCGGGATGCGGCAGCCCGGCGACCAGCTGCTGCAGCAGGTCGCCGCGCCGGGCCGCCAGGCCGAGCGTCGCGCCCTGTTCGGCGTACCGCCTTGCCAGCGCCGCGCCCAGTCCGCTGGAGGCACCGGTGATGAATACGCGTTTCATGTCGGCATGCATGTCTTTGTTATCGGAATCGGATTGCCAAGAAAAAAGTCCGCCCCTCTTGCGAGTGACGGACTTTTGCGGTTCAGGAAACGCTTGCCTGAACGGTTTATTTGCCCTGCTTGCTCTTGTTCACCAGCCAGTCCGCGACCTGCAGCGTGGCGGCATGCAGCACCGGTTCCGGCTTGTTGCCGATGCCGGCGGCAACGATGGAAGGCGACGTCAGGTAGCGGCCGTCGATGGCCAAGAGCGGCACGCCGTCGATCTGGTAGGCCTGGGCCAGCTGGGCGGCGCGCTTGACCTTGCTCTGGATGCCGAAGGAGTTGTACACCTCGAGGAATTTCGCCTTGTCGATGCCGTTCTTGACGACAAAGTCGGTGATTTCCGCTTCGGTGTCGGTGCGTTTCTTCTGCACGTGGATGGTGTTGAACACCTTCGGATGCAGTTCTTCAAGCTTGCCCATTGCTTCCAGCGTGTAATACAGCTTCTGCTGCGGCACCATGGAATCGCGGAAAGCCACCGGCACGCGCTTGAAGTTGATGTTGTCACCCTGCTTCTTGACCCAAGACACGAGGTCACTTTCCAGAGCGTGGCAGTGCGGGCAGGAATACCAGAAGAATTCGGTGACTTCGACTTTCTTGCCGGAGTCGGTCTGCTGCACCTTGTCCAGGGTGCGGTAATCGACGCCGTTCTGCGGATTGTCGGGCGCGGCCTGCGCTCCCGCAGCCATCAGGGAAATGCTCAATGCAGCCAGGACATGTTTCAGAAAACGCATAGGATTCCTTTTGCTTGGATCAGCTTTTGATTATTGGTTTTTTGTTTACTTTGCGATGCGCACGACTGCCGCATCCACCCCGTTGTCAGACAGCTTGCCGCGGACCTTGTTCATGGAATCCATCTGGTTGAACGGACCCACGCGCACGCGGTACAGCACGCCGGTGTCGGCCTGGCGTTCCGAGATCTTGGCCTCGACGCCCAAGAGGGCCAGCTTGGCGCGGATGTTCTCCGCGTCGTTCTGCTCGCGGAAAGCGCCCGCCTGCAGATAATAACTCCACTTTTCATCCTGGCCGTCGGGCTTGGATTCCGCCTTCACGTCGGCGCGGGTATCGCTCTCGGCCTTCTTCGGCTTTTCCGCCACGCCGAGCTTGGCCGAGTGGTCGACGATGGGAGCCCTGCCCTCCTTCGCGTCCTGCGGCGCCTTCGCCGCCGGTGCGGCATCGAGCTTGGGATCAACCTTGACTTCCTGCTTCTTCTCGGCCGGCTGCGGCGCGGCGGTATTGGTCGGCGCCGGCTCCCTGGCCGCCTCTTCCGCCGGCTTCTTCGCCTGCTTGCCGTACATCGGCCGGTTCGGGTCGCTCACCTGGGCGTTCTGGTCAGGCTGCTTCGGCCGGCCCATCTTGTCGGTGAAAGGCATCGGGGTCTTGGTGATCATCATGGCCACGCCGAGGGCAATGCCGAGGCCGATGATCAGGCCGATGATGATGCCCAGTACTGTCCCGCCCTGCTGCCTGTTGTAGTTATGCATACTTGCTCAATCCACTTCCGATACTGTCTGCCCGATGTTCCTGCGCGCCACCCTACGTCCGCGGGAATTGGCGCGCAAGCACTTGAACAGATTCTTACATCCTTGAAGGCGCCGATACACCGATCAGCGCCAGACCATTGCGCAGGACCTGGCGGGTGGCGCGCATCAGGGTCAGGCGGGCCGTCCGGGTGGCGGCATCGTCGACCAGCACGCGTTCGGCGTTGTAGTAGCTGTGCAGTTCGCCGGCCAGGTCGCGCAGATAGAACGCTACCTGATGCGGGCCGAGTTCGTCGAGGGCTTTTTGCAGCATCTCCGGATATTCGGCCAGCTTGGTCAAGAGCGCGGCTTCGCGCGGCGAAGTCAGTGGCGAAAGATCCACATTGCTCAGCGTCGATTCGTCGCCGCCCCACTGCGCCAGCACCGAGCAGATGCGCGCATGCGCATACTGCACGTAGTAGACCGGGTTCTCGTCCGACTGCGACAGCGCGAGGTCGACGTCGAAGGTGAATTCGGTATCGGCCTTGCGCGAGATGAGGAAGAAGCGCACCGCGTCGCGGCCGCGGGTGAGGTCGCGCTCGCCGTTCTCGTTCGTCGCATCGCCGGCCGACCATTCGATCAGGTCGCGCACCGTGACGTAGGAGCCGGCGCGCTTGGAAATCTTCACTTCCTCGCCGTTCTTCATGACCGTGACCATCTTGTGCAGCACGTAATCCGGATAGCCCTGCGGAATGCCGAGGTCGACCGCCTGCAGGCCGGCGCGCACGCGGGCGATGGTGCCGTGGTGGTCGCTGCCCTGCACGTTGATGACCTTGGAAAAGCCGCGCTGCCACTTGGT
>Ga0194137_10001859_pt1 | contig 12698 bp, 11 predicted proteins | sample TARM_MetaG_T3_14_FD_134025 | JGI IMG/M metagenome (GOLD analysis project Ga0194137, IMG submission 134025) | Freshwater microbial communities from Pennsylvania, USA, analyzing microbe dynamics in response to fracking - TARM_MetaG_T3_14 (version 2) | ecosystem: Environmental > Aquatic >... | reverse complement strand
TCGACCGGCTGGGCCTTCCCCGGCTCTCATGACCTCAAGCCCTCGAACCGCCCGGTGCGGACCCGCATGCCGGGTGGTGTGGGAGGGGCTCGGCCGACAATGGTCGCCCCTATCCCGATTGCAGTTCAGGATGAAGATTTCATCGGCAGGCCGGTCGGCTGTATCCAGCCCATCTTCCAGCTCAGCAGGATGAGCAGGAAGAGGGTTACCGAGACGGCGACGCGTATGGCCAAGGCGCGGGCCATATTGGGGCTCTTCTTGTTGCCGCCCTTGCGCAGCATGAAAAATCCGGCCGCTGCCAAGGCGCCGAGGATGCCGATGAAGGCGATCAGGATCACGAATTTCATGGTGTCGAATTATCCGCCGCGGGGTTTCGCATGACTGGCAGACGCTGGCTGGTGCTGCTGGCGGCCTTGCTGGCCGCGGCGCTGACGGCGCGCTTGGGGCTTTGGCAGCTGGACCGCGCCGCGCAGAAGATCGCGTTGCAGGCGACCATCGAGGCCGAGGCGAGCAAGCCTGCTCTGGCCAATGCCCAGCTCGGGGGTGAAGGCCAGCTGCACCGCCGCGTGGCCCTGCGCGGCAATTGGGTGGCCGAGCGCACCGTCTGGCTGGACAACCGGCCCATGGACGGCCACGCCGGCTTCCTCGTCGTCACGCCGCTGCGCTTGGCGGGCCGTGACGACCTCATCCTCGTGCAGCGCGGCTGGGCGCCGCGCAACCAGCTCGACCGCCAACAGCTGCCACCGCTGGCCACGCCTTCCGGCGAAGTCACCGTCGAGGGCCGGCTGGTAGCCTCGCCTTCGCGGCTTTATGAGCTCGGCCAGGGCTCGACTGGCACGATCCGGCAAAATCTCGACCCTGCGGCCTTCGCCGTCGAGTCCGGCCTGAAGCTGCTGCCGCTGACCGTCGTGCAGACGACCGCAGACACGCCCGACGACACGCTGCTGCGCCATTGGCCGGCGCCCGACCTCGGCCTGCAGAAACACTATGGCTATGCCTTTCAATGGTTCGCGCTCTGCGCGCTGATCGTCGGTCTCTATGTCTGGTTCCAACTCCTCCGCCCCCGGCTCCGCCACCAGCAGCCCTGAACCGCTCAGCTTCGCGGTGCATAGCCTGCCCGACCCGCGCGCAACGACGCAGCAGCGCGTGGGCCGCTGGCAGATGCTGCTGGTGATGGCCATGTGCGCCGCGCCGGTCGTCGCGTCCTACTTCACTGCGTATGTCCTGAAGCCGCGAGGCAAGGCCAACTACGAGTTGGTCACGCCTCCCGTCGAGTTGCCGGCCGATCTGCCGTTGACCGACCTTCAGGGGAACGAAGTGGCCTCGAAGTCGCTGCGCGGCCAGTGGCTCTTGGTTGTTGCTCAGCCCGCGGAGTGCGGTGAGGCCTGCGAGCGTCAGCTCTATGTGCAGCGTCAACTGCGCGAGATGCTGGGCAAGGAGCGCGCTCGCGTGGACAAGGTCTGGCTGGTGCCGGGTGAGGCGGCGCCGAACGCCAAGCTGTTGGCCGCACTGAGTCAGAAGGGCGCCGAAGTGACAGTGCTGCGCGTGCCCAAGGAACACCTGGAGACATGGCTCAAGCCTGAGTCCGGCAAGACGCTGGCTGACCATTTCTACCTCGTCGACCCTATGGGCAACTGGATGGAGCGGGCTCCCGCCGATCCTGAGCCCAAGAAACTCAAGGCCGACCTCGACCGGGTTCTGCGCAGTAGCGCCAGCTGGGATACCGCCGGCCGATGAACGAGCTGCTGCTTCCGCTCGGCCAGGTCGCCGCCATCGGCGGCGCGGTGGCCCTCGGCCCGCTGATCTGGTGGCGGCAGCGCTCGCGCGCCAGCACGCCCGCCGGCCGCCTGCGTGCGCTGACCCTGTTGACCCTGTTCCTGACCTTCGACCTCATCGTCTTCGGTGCCTTCACCCGCCTGACCGACTCGGGCCTGGGTTGCCCCGACTGGCCGGGCTGCTACAGCGCTGCTAGCCCTGTGGGCGCGCATGAGCACATCGAGGCCGCGCAGATGGCCATGCCCGCCGGTCCCGTCACCCACGGCAAGGCCTGGATCGAAATGGTCCACCGCTACCTGGCCAGCGGCGTCGGCCTGCTCATCCTCGTCATGACCGTGTTGAGCTGGCGGCTCAGGCGCCATGATGGCGAGGCGGCGCCTTCGCCCTGGCTCCCGACGCTGACGCTGGTCTGGGTCTGTGTTCAGGGGGCCTTCGGCGCTCTGACCGTCACGATGAAACTCTTCCCGGCCATCGTCACCCTGCATCTGCTGTTCGGCCTGGGCCTGCTGATGCTGCTGGCCTGGCAGCGCGAGGCTTATGAACCGCGGCCGATCAGCGCACCCGGCGCCTTGTGCGCCGCGGTGATCGTCGTGCTGCTGCTTGCCCTGGCGCAGGTCGCCTTGGGCGGCTGGGTCAGCACCAACTACGCCGTGCTGGCCTGCGACGAATTCCCCAGCTGCCACGGCGGCCAGTGGTGGCCGCAGCTGGACTTTGCCCAGGGCTTCCAGCTCTGGCGCGAGCTCGGCCAGCGCGCCGGCGGCGGCTATCTCAGCTTCGAGGCGCTGGCCGCCATCCACATGGCCCACCGCATGGGTGCGGGCATCGTCTTCACAGGCATCCTGGCGCTGGCCTGGGCGCTGCGCCATCCCGCACCGGCATGGTCACGCGGGCTGCTCGCCGCCGCCGGCTGGCAGCTCGGCACCGGCCTGTCCAATGTCGTGCTCGACTGGCCCATCGTCGCGGCCCTGGGCCACACTGCCGGCGCCGCCCTGCTGCTGGCCCTGCTCACCACCTTGCTCGCGCGCTTGAGATGAGACGACTCCTCGCCCAATCTTGCCTCGCTACAGGCGGGCAAGCCCGGTCGGTCCCCCGAGGGGACGGCGATGCTTGCCGGCTCGACCGGCAAGCACATCGCCAGACGGGCCGGCTAGGGAGCGGCCCGGCGCTCGGCCCGGAACGCGCCATCGCCCTGAACTACTGATATGGCCTCCACTTCTTCATCCACCGCCAGCGCCCTGGTGCACAGTCCGCGCTGGCAGCAGTTCTACCAGCTGACCAAGCCACGCGTCGTCCAGCTCATTGTCTTCTGCGCCGCCATCGGCATGGCCCTGGCCGTGCCGGGCCCGCCGTCGCTTCCGCAGGCCCTGACCATGGGGGCCGCTGTGGCCGGCATCTGGTTGGTCGCCGGTGCGGCCGCGGCCTTCAACTGCCTCATCGAGGACGGCATCGACGCACGCATGAAGCGCACCGCCTGGCGCGCCACGGCCAAGGGCGAGCTCAGCCGTCCCCAGACCCTGGCCTTCTCGGCCCTGCTGTGCGGCATCGGCATGGCCATCCTGGGCGTCTACGTGAACCCGCTGACGATGTGGCTGACCTTCGCCACCTTTGTCGGCTATGCCGTCATCTACACCGTCATCCTCAAGCCCACGACGCCGCAGAACATCGTCATCGGCGGGGCCTCGGGGGCCATGCCGCCGGTGCTGGGCTGGGCCGCCATGCGCGGCGAGGTCGGCTTCGAGGCCTGGCTGCTCTGTCTCATCATCTTCCTGTGGACGCCGCCGCATTTCTGGGCCCTGGCCCTGTACCGCGCCGAGGACTACGCCCGCGCCGGCCTGCCCATGCTGCCCGTCACTCACGGCAACGACTACACCCGGCTGCAGATCCTGCTCTACACCTGGGTGCTGCTGGCGGCGACCCTGCTACCCTTTCTGACCGGCATGAGCGGCTGGTTCTATCTGTGCGCCGCGGTTTCCCTGGGCCTGGGCTTCTGTGCCTATGGCTTCCGGCTGTGGCGGACCTATTCCGAGATGCTGGCGCGGCGGACCTTCTGGTTCTCGATCTGGTATTTGTCGCTGCTCTTCGCAGCCTTGTTGATCGACCACTACATCGCATGAGCACCCGTCGTTTTGCACTGGCTGGCCTGGCCGCCCTGTCCCTTGCCGCCTGCCAGAAGGCCGGCCCCGAGAAGCCGGCCTTCAAGGGGGTCGACCTGACCGGCGCGGAGTACGCCCGGCAGCTGAACCTGACCGACCAGGACGGCCGCGCCCGCTCGCTGGCTGACTTCAAGGGCAAGGTGCTGGTCGTCTTCTTCGGCTACACCCAATGCCCCGACGTCTGCCCGACGACCATGGCCGAGGTCGCCGAGGTCAAGCGCGGCCTGGGCGCGGACGGCGACAAGGTACAAGGCATATTCGTCACCATCGACCCCGAGCGCGACACGGCCCAGCTGCTCAAGGCCTACCTGGCCAGCTTCGACCCCAGCTTCATCGGACTGCGCGGCAGCGAGGAACAGACCCAGGCGGCGGCCAAGGAGTTCAAGGTCTTCTACGCCAAGGTGCCCGGAAAGTCACCCGAGACCTACACCATGGACCACACGGCTGCCAGCTTCATCTTCGACACCGAAGGCCGGGTGCGTGTCTACGCCCGCTACGGCGCCGGTGCCCAGCCGCTGGCGGACGACGTCAAGCTGCTGCTGGCCGAGGCCAGCAAGTCGTCCTGAGGGTGTTGTCGTCCGTGGAGCGCTGGTGCAGCGCATGCCTAGAGGGTGTTTGGAAGGGAATATGAAGAAAACGATAGTGATCGCTGCCATCGGCCTCCAGTCGGCCATGACGTGCGCGTCGGCGCAGCCGCTGAAGATCGGCTTTGTCGACATCCAGCAAGTGCTGCAGGAATCGGCGCCCTCCAAGGCTGCCGGTGTGCGGCTGGAGAATGAGTTTGGCCCTCGCAGCCGGGAGTTGGCACGGCTGGGAGCCAGCCTGCGCGAGGCAGGCGACAAGCTGGAGAAGGAGTCCCTTGGCCTGTCCGAGGCCGAGCGGGGCCGGCGCAGTCGGGACATGGCGACGCAGCAACGGGAGTTGGAGCGCAAGAGCCGCGAATTCCAGGAGGACGCCGAGCGACGCCAGCAGGAGGAGCAGCGAGTGGTCAAGGACCGGGTCGACAAGGCGCTCAAGCAGGTCTGCGAGGCGGAGAAGTACGACCTGGTCCTGCAGGACAACGCGCCGTTCCGCAGCCCGGCCATCGACATCACCAGGAAGGTGCTCGACGCGCTGAAACAGCCCTGACGGCGTTCGGCTCCCCGGCTAGCCTGCAGGCGGGGCCAGCCGCTGGCGGCAACAAAAAAATTAGGCCCCGCGAGGGGCCTTTTGCTTGGAGGCGGTGAGGATGCTCAGGCCGCTTCCGTCAGCGCCTTTTTCATCTTCTTCATCGCCGCCACCTCGATCTGGCGGATGCGCTCGGCCGACACGCCGTACTCGGCGGCCAGCTCGTGCAGCGTCATGCCGCCCGAGGCGTCGTCGTTCACCTTCAGCCAGCGCTCTTCGACGACGCGGCGGCTGCGCGGGTCCAGCACTTCCAGCGCACGCTGGATGCCGTCGCCGGCCAGGGCGTCGCGCGAGCGGGCCTCGATGACGCGGGTGGGCTCATGGCTTTCGTCGGCCAGGTAGGCGATGGGGGCAAAGCTCTCGCCGTCGTCGTCGGTCTGTGGCTCCAGGGCCACGTCGCCCCCCGACAGCCGAGTCTCCATCTCCAGCACTTCCTCGCGCTTGACGTTCAGTTCGCGGGCGACGTGGGCCACCTCGGCTTCGCTGAGCGTATTGCGATGGGTCTGGCCATCGGCCTGGTCGGACTTGAGCTGGTGCTTCATCGAGCGCAGATTGAAGAACAGCTTGCGCTGGGCCTTGGTCGTCGCGACCTTGACCATGCGCCAGTTCTTCAGGATGTACTCGTGAATCTCTGCCTTGATCCAGTGCATGGCGTAGCTAACCAAGCGCACGCCCTGATCGGGATCGAAGCGCTTTACGGCCTTCATCAGGCCAACATTGCCTTCCTGGATCAGGTCGCCCTGGGGCAGGCCGTAGCCGACGTACTGGCGCGAGATGGAGACGACCAGGCGCAGATGAGACAGCACCATGCGGCCGGCGGCCTCGAGGTCGCCCTTGTCGCGCAGGCTGCGCGCGGCTGAGCTTTCCTCCTCCGCGGTCAGCAGCGGCAGGCGGTTGACGGCGGAGATGTAGGCGTCCAGATTGCCCAGCGAGGGCACCAGGGCCCAGGGGTCGCGGACGGCAATGGCAGAAGAGGCGGACATCGTCTTGAATCCTTGCTAACCGCAGCGCGGAGTGCCACGGTGGACGAGATATTAGCACTCCGCTTGCGCGAGTGCTAAGTCAGACGATGACTGGTTTGGAATGCAATGTTTCTATGGCCGAAACAGTGGGTAACCGCTAACTTGCCTCAGTCGACCAGCCCGAAATCCGGGCTTTTTATCATGGCCTCGATGTCCAGCAGGATCAGCAGGCGGTCGCCGATCTTGCCCAGGCCGGTGATGAAGCGGGCGTCCAGGGCAGCGGCCACCTCGGGGCGGGGCTTGATCTCGTTGGCACCCAGTTCCAGCACATCGGACACCGAGTCCACCACGACGCCGACGATACGGCCGGCCACGTTCAGCACGATGACGACGGTGAAGGCGTTGTATTCGCTGGCCTGGCCCAGGCGGATGCGCATGTCCAGGATGGGCACGATGACGCCGCGCAGATTGACCACACCCTTGACGAAGGCCGGCGCGTTGGCGACGCGCGTGGGCGGCTCGTAGGAGCGGATTTCCTGGACGCGCAGGATGTCCAGGCCATATTCCTCCTCGCCGATGCGGAAGGTCAGGAACTGGCGGCCATCGGTGCGAGCCAGAGTCTGCACGGCCTGGGCACCGGTGCTGGGAACGAGGTCGGTGGAGCTCATCGGTCGCTGCTGTGTGGGGGGGCTGGGGCCTCATTCTGCCCGCTCCGCGCCGGCTCCCGGCGCCAACAATTCATCGACCAGGGCGAGCAATTCACGCACGTCCAGCGGCTTGGTCAGATAGTGCCTCGCACCGGCCATCTGGGCAGCGGCGATCTGCTCGGGCTGGGCATTGGCCGAGACGACGATGACGGGCGGCATGGCAGCGCTGAGATCGCGCAGCCGGCCCAGCAGCGTCAGGCCGTCGCCATCGGGCAGTTGCCAATCCAGCAGCAGCAGGGCGGGCGGGTGTTCGCGCAGGGCGCGCAGGCCCGCCTCGATCGTTGGCGCGATCTCCAGCTCGATATTGGGGCGCTGCTCCAGGATGCCGCGCATGACCTCCGCATTGAGCAGGTTGTCCTCGATGTAGAGCAGGCGCCGCTGCGGCCCGGCGCGCGGGGCCGTGGGTTCGGCGTGGGCAGCCTCCTGGGGCAGGGCGCCGGCGCCGCCGCCGGCGGGCAGCCTGAGCACGAAGCAGGCCCCGGAGCCGCTCTGCATTTCGGCACGCAGGCTGCCGTCCATCATCTCGGCCAGGCGCTGGCTGATGACGAGGCCGATGCCGGTGCCGGGCAGGCCGCTGCGCTCGCGGCCCAGGCGGTTGAAGGGCTGGAAAAGGGCGGCATGCTGCTCTGCGGTGAGGCCCAGGCCGGTGTCGCGAACGGCGATCTCGACCCAGCCCGGCTCGGGGCTTGTCGCCTCCACGCTGACGCTGCCGTTCGGCCGGTTGTATTTGACCGCGTTGCTGAGCAGATTGGTCAGGATCTGGGTCACCCGCGTCGGGTCGCCGACGAGGCGCACGGCCGCCGGGTCGACGCGTTGGCTGATGGACAGGCCGCGCTCCGTCGCCTGACCCTGCACCAGGGCCAGGGCACGGGCCAGCAATGGTGGCAGCTCCAGCTGCGCCGGCTCCAGGCGCAGCGAGCCGGCCTCGATGCGCGACAGGTCCAGGGTGTCGTTGATCATCTCCAGCAGATGCCAGCCCGCCTGGGCGATCTGCTGGGCGCGGCTGCGCTGGCCCGGCGGCAGGGGCTCGGACGCGTCCATCTGCATCAGCTGGGTGAAGCCGAGGATGGCGTTCATAGGCGTGCGCAGTTCATGGCTCATGCGCGACAGGAACTCGCTCTTGGCCTGGTTGGCGGCCTCGGCGGCCTCGCGGGCACGATCCAGCTCCTCGATGCGCAACTGGTCGGTGATGTCCTCGACGACGCCCACCAGCCGGTAGGGCCGGCCATCCGCGCCGCGCAGCAGGCTGACGAGCACACGCGCATTGGCGGTGCTGCCATCGGGGCGGACATAGCGCTTCAGGCGCCGGTAGTAGGGGATCTCGCCGCGCATCAGCCGGCGCGCCAGGCGGATGTCCTCGCGGCGGTCGTCGGCATGCGTTACGTCGATAGAGCGCTTGCCCAGCAGGGCCGCGGCCGTGTAGCCGACGAGATTGCAGAAGTGCGCATTGACCTCCTGGAAGCCGCCGTTAAGGTCGGTGAAGGCGATGCCGATGGGCGCCGTCTCGAAGATGCTGTGAAAGCGCTGCTCGCTCTGGCTCAGCGCGCGCTCACCCTGGGCGCGGTTGGCCATCTCGCGCTCCAGCGCCGCCGTGCGTTCGCGCACCAGCGCCTCCACATGCTGGGTGCGGCCCGACATCATCAGCAGCAGGGCGCCCACCATGGCCGTGGCCAGCAGGCCCACGAGGGCGAAGGCCCAGCTGCGTCCGGGCGCCTGCACCAGGCCGGGCAGGTCGTAGATGCGCACCTCCCATTGCCGGCCGCCGAATTCCAGCGGCATCTTGACCAGGGGCAGGCTTGCGTCGTCGCCGCGCTGCACGGCCTCGCAACCCATGCGGCCCCCCAGCCGTGGGTAGGGGGTGCCGGGCGCGAGATCGACCAGGCAGGCGCCGAGATGCTCGGGCCAGGTCTGCGCCAGCCGCGACAGCAGCAGATCGGGCCTCAGCGTGGCGAATACGACGCCGTCCAGGGCTTGGGCGCTGGGTGCCCCCGCATCGCTGCGGTAGAGCGGCTGGTAGACGACGACACCGACGGCGGCCTCCTTGTCCTGCGACAGCTGGAAGCCTGCCGACGCGACCGGCCGGCCCAGCGCCGCGGCCTGCTCGATGGCCGCGCGGGCGCCTGGGATGGTGCGCACATTGACGCCCAGTGCGCCGGCATTGCGCGACAGCGGCTCGATGAGGCGGATGGCCAGCATGTCCTCGTCCACTGGCGGCGCCAGGTCGCCGGCGCGCAGGCGGTCGTGAGCGCGGTAGCCGTTCGGGAAATCGGCCGCGGCCGCGGCATTGAAGCGGCCGATGTCGGCACGGGCGACGCGCAGCGTCAGGCCCAGGGCGATCAGCGGGCTCTCCTGCGTCAGGAAGCCCTGCGTGGCGCGGACGAACTCCTCACGCGTCGGCCTGGGCTTGACCTTGACCAGGCCATGCACGCCTTCCAGCGCCAGCAGCGGTTCGCGCAGCCGGCTCGCCACGTCCTGGGCCGCGCTGGTGGCGTCGCGTGTGAAGTCGGCGCGATTGCGCTGGCGGTCCCATTCCATCGTCGCGGCCACGCCGAGACCGACCAGCAGCGTCGTCAGCAGCATGGGCAGGCCGACGCTGAAGCGCCGCGTCGCCCAGGCCGAACGGGGGCGGCCGATCAGGGCCAGGGTGATGGGCGTGGCGATCAGCACGCCCATCAGGTCACCGGTCCACCACACCGTCCAGACCAGGGTGGCCTGCGCCGACGAAATGACGCCGAAGACCTTGAACAGCAGGGTAGCGCTGCTCGGGCTGATGCAGCCCGCCAACGCGGCGGCGGCCAGATAGCCGGCGATCTCGCGCGGCGAGGCCAGCACGATGGCCTGCCCGCACCAGCGCCGCATCAGCAGCGTGCCCGCCACGGCCTGCACGGCGGCGCCGACACTGATGCCTGCGGCCAGGAGCAGCACGCCGCCCTGGCCGCTCATCATCGTGGCCTGCACGATGAAGGAACCCAGGGCCACGGCCGGCGTGTAGCGCAGGCCCCAGACCAGCAGCACGGCCAGCCCCCAGCCGGCTGCCGGATAGATGGGCGCCACCTGATAGGGCGGCAGCACCATCAGCAGGCCCAGCCGGGCCAGCAGGTAGTAGACGCCGACGACGGCCGCGGACAGCGCCAGATAGCGGCCGATGTCGCGGGCGCCGGGGGATTTCATTCGGCTTGAGCCTCCCGCAGCGTCTGCACCACGGGCCGCTGCAGCACGCCGCGCAGGCTCCACCAGCCGGCGCTCCAGGCCAGCAGCGCCCCGCAGGCGGCGCCGACGACGGGCACCCAGGGCTTGAGCTGCCATTCGAACTCGAACACGTAGCGCGCCAGCAGGGCGGCCAGAGCCAGGGCCACCGCGCCAGCCAGGAAACCGGCCAGGGCGCCCACGCCGAGCAGCTCGGCGCGCTGTACCTGGGCCAGCAGGCGGCCGGGCGCGCCCAGGGCCCGCATCAGCGCGAACTCGCGGGTGCGCGCCTCGCGCGTGCTGCCCACCGCCGCCAGCAGCACCACTAGGCCGGTCGCCAACGTGAAGCCGAACAGGAATTGCACGGTCTGGATGACCTGGTCCAGCACGCCCTGCACCTGGTTGAGCTGGGCCGACACGTCGATGACGGTCAGGTTGGGGAACTGCCGCGCCAGTTCGCGGTCCAGCTTGCTCGCCGTGGGGCTGCGGTAGGCGGCGATCTGCGTGGAGGGTAGCTCGGGTAGTTCGGCCTTCTCGAACAGCACGAAGAAGTTGACGCGCATCGACGACCAGTCGACCTTGCGCAGGCTGGTGATGCGGCCCTGCACCGGCTGGCCGGCGATGTCGAAGGCCAGGGTGTCGCCGAGCTTGAGCCCCAGCGTCGTCGCCAGGCCTTCCTCCACGCTCATCCCCATCTCATCGGGCTTGCCCTCGCCCCAGCGGCCGCCGGCGATCTGGTTGTGGGCCGGCTTGTCGGCCGTGTGGCTGAGGTTGAACTCGCGCTCGGCCAAGCGCTGGGCGCGCTCCTCGGCGAAGCGCCCGGCCTGCACCGGCTCGCCGTTGATGGCGGTCAGGCGGCCGCGGATCATAGGGTACCAGTCGAAGTCCTTCACGCCGGCCTCGCGCAGGGTCTTGCGGAAGGCCTCGCCCTGGTCGGGCTGGATGTTGATGACGAAGCGGTCGGGCGCCGCCGCCGGCGTGGCGCGGCGCCAGCTGTCGATCAGGTCGGTGCGCAGCAGCACCAGCAGGGCCAGGGCCAGCAGGCCGACGGCCAGCGACGCCACCTGCATGACGGCAAAGCCCGGCCGCGCGGCGACCTGGCGCGTGGCCAGCAGCAGCCAGCGCGGCAGGCCGGCGCCACTGACATTGACGGGCACCAGGCGCCGCAGCAGCCAGACCGCCAACCAGGCCAGCAGCGCGAACAGCAGCAACGCGCCCGCAAAGCCCGCGGCGGCGATGGCACCCAGCTTCATGTCGCCGGCCAGCACGACGAGGATGGCCGCCAGGCCCGCCACGCCGGCGCCGAGCACGAGCAGCGAGCCCGCCTTGGGTGCGCCCAGGTCGCGGCGGATGACGCGCAGCGGCGGCACGGCGGCGAGCTGCAGCACCGGCGGGAGGCCGAAGCCGATCAGCAGCGACAGGCCCAGGCCCAGGCCGAGCAGGGCCGGCCAGACGCCGGGCGGGGGTAGGTTGACGTCGATGAGGCCGGACAGCAGCGACACGAAGACCTGGTGCAGGGCCAGGCCGCCCAGCACGCCGACGGCACTGGCGCTCAGCCCGGCCAGCAGGAACTCCAGGCCATAGGCCAAGGCGATGCGGCGCTGCGGCTGGCCCAGCACGCGCAGCATGGCGCAGTCGTCCAGATGGCGGGCCGCGAAGTCGCGCGCCGCCAGGGCGACTGCGACGGCTGCCAGCAAGGCCGACAGCATGGCAACCAGGCGCAGGAAACGCGCCGCGCGGTCCAGGGTCTGGCGCATCTCGGGGCGGCCCGACTCGAGCGACTCCAGGCGCACGCCGCGCAGCTTGTCTTTCTCGACCAACTGCTCGGCGCCCTTCACGAAGTTCGCCACCGCGCCGGGCTTCGCACCGGCCCCGGGCACGACGGCCATGCGATAGGTCAGCCGGCTGGCCGGCTGCACGAGGTGGGTGGCGGCCAGATCGCTTTCGGCCAGCATGACGCGCGGCGCGAAGTTCATGAAGCCGGCACCGCGGTCGGGTTCGGTCTCGATGAGAGCGGCCAGCTTCAATTGGCTGTCGCCGAGCAGCAGCATGTCGCCGAGCTTGAGGCCCAGGCCGTCGGCCACGGACGGGTCGACCCAGATCTCCCCGGCGGCAGGGGAGCCGCCGCGGCCGGGCAGAGCCTCGCGCAGCGTGACGCTGCCACGCAGTGGGTAGCCGGCCCCGACAGCCTTCACGGCCACCAGGCGGGTCTCGCCGCCATGGCCTTCGTCGCTGCGCGCCATGCTGGGGAAGGTGGCGCTGCGAACGGTGGTCAACTGCTGGGCTGCGGCCAGTTCGACGATGGCCTGGGGTGTCGGCTGGTCGCTGGCAACGACGGCATCGCCGCCAAGCAGTTGGGCTGCATCGCGACGCAGGCCCTGGTCGAGTCGGTCGGACAGGAAGGCCACGGCGCACAGCGCGGCGACCGCGAGGGCCACGGCCAGCATCAGCAGGCGCAGCTCACCGGCGCGCCAGTCCCGCAGCAGTTGGCGCCAGGCAATCAGCAGCGTGGCGGGCGGACGCGAAACGGCAGGGGACGTCATGCGCGCGACTGTAGCCGCGCGGCGGCGGGGCGGCGTGGGTCGGCCGATAGCCTAGCCGGCATGCCGTCTCGCCAGCCGGCTCGTCTCCGAGGGGCTTTCGCCAAACAGAGATTTGTAGGCGCTGGCGAAGCGGCCCAGGTGCACAAAGCCCCATTTGGCGGCGATGGCCGTCACGCCCAGGCCAGGTCTTGCCGGGCCGTCCAG
>Ga0194137_10001857_pt1 | contig 12708 bp, 3 predicted proteins | sample TARM_MetaG_T3_14_FD_134025 | JGI IMG/M metagenome (GOLD analysis project Ga0194137, IMG submission 134025) | Freshwater microbial communities from Pennsylvania, USA, analyzing microbe dynamics in response to fracking - TARM_MetaG_T3_14 (version 2) | ecosystem: Environmental > Aquatic >... | reverse complement strand
GGCGTAGTCTGCCACCCAGACTCCGTCGACCTGACCAAAACGGTCGATCCCATCGGGGAGCGCCTGCGTGACGATCATGGCGATGTCGGCACGCGCTTCGCGGAGGTCGCCCTTCAGCTTGGCAGGCCAATCGTTGCTCCAGTTCTTGGTGCGCTTGGTCTCGTAGATGATTTTTCCGCAGGAGCGGCCCGTATTGCTGATGACCTCCTGAGTGACATCGGCACCGCGGACGCCCGTCGAGACCGGCTCCACCTTGTCGATGGGGAAGGTCTGTTTGAGCTGCTGCTCGAAATCGACCTCCAGGACATCGCCCTGGGCCTGCATGGAGCCCTGCTCGGCCTTACGCTGGGCTTCCTGGAGCTGGGCTTTCAGATCGGAGAGTTGCTTTTCCTTCTCTGCAAACTTCAGGCGGCTTTCCTCATCGGCCTGCTTTTTGACCGCATCCCGAATCTGTTCGCGCCCTTCGTTGAGCTTGCGCTCCACTTCCAGCGCCATGGCTTCCTTCTCCTCGGTCAACTTGCGGCGTTCCTTTTGGAGCTCCAATTCCTGGGCTTGCGCTTTCTGCAGCGCTTCATTCTTGGCCAGAATCTCCTCCTCCAGAGCTTTGCGCTTCAGACCCTCGGATTCGGTGATGCGCTTGGTGGCCAATTCCTCGGCTTCTTTACGGATCGAGACCTCCTTCTTGTCCAAAGCTTCCTGAACCTGCGATTCGATGCGGAGCTTCATTTCGGATTCCTGCCGCTTCAGAGCTAGACGCTCTTTTTCCAGAGACTCCTGCTGCCCCGCCAAAGTTTTTTCACGGGCTTCAAGCTCGCCTTGGAGCTCGCGCTGCTTCCGGCGCAGATCCGCCTCGGCCTCTTGCGTCTTTTTGAGGATATCAGCCTTGGCCTCCAAATCTTCCTTCAACGCTTTGATTTCAAGCGCTCCGGCTTCCTGAGCACGGCGTGTGGCCCGCTCTTCTGCCTTTTGACGCACCTCTTCAACCTGCTTGGAAAGCTCCTTGTCCACTTCGGACTGAACCTTCTCCTTCAGTTCCTCCTGTTGCTGCCGGATTTTGGCCTGCTCTGCGGCCAAAGCTTGCTTGCTCTCAGTAAGCTGCTTTTCCCTGCGCTGGATTTCGCTCTGGAGCTCGTGGCTCAGGCTTTCGCGGACGCTGCTCAATACACCCTCACTAAGAGGAAATTGATGGCCGCATTCCGGGCATTTGACGGTGATGGATTCGTTGGATGTGTTTTCTGATTTCATGGTCTCCAACATAGCAGGCAGAGGAATAATAGGGAGCTTTCTGACCGTCGGCTGACGTCATTGATTTCGCTGACGCGGGCTAGGTCTCAATAGAGACGCTCTCTTTCGGGAGTTCAATTGCCAGATGGCCGTTGTGGGGCACCAAGCGCTCCACCTGGAAATTATCAAAGCCAGCGGCCTTTAGCTTTCTGCGAATACTGGACGCCCATTTGCGGGGATCCTCGGTCGGGTCGTAGTTCGACAGCGCTTTGTGCGTCCAATGGCTGAAGTTCTCGGGTTGGCGATACTCCTCATTGAGATCCTGCAAGCCGTCGTCAATCTCCAGGTAGCCTCCCAGTGGGGACTGGCCGTCGAGCACTCGCCTGGCAAAGTAGAGATAGAGCAGAAACTCATTGGGTGAGAGGTTCACCACCTGACCGGAGACGTTGAACTCGCCAGAATCCGTCAAGAGCTGCACGGCCAGGTCGTTGGTGACATTGATCGTTCGGGCGCGGACCTGATTGATCAGCTCGACAAAACTGCCCGCGGAGCGCTGAAGGTCGCGCTCGAAGAGGTAGCGTAGAGGCACGAAGGGCACATCGACGACTTGCAGCTCCGCATCGGAACTGGAAAGCGAATTCCCGGTATCTCGATCCACAAAGACTCCCTGACAGCCCGGATACATGAAATCGGGCTGAAAGGTCCAGTGGTCGTCAACCAGAATATGCTGGATCTGGTCTTCGGCCCGTCCCAGCAGGCTCATGACCGAATAGAGTAAAGCGCTGGTGGTTTTTCGGCCACCGGCAATGGAGACAATCAGGCGGATCGAGTCGTTTTCCACAAAGGTGCGGATGGTCTCCATGAAGAACTCGGCCACGGCCTCGTTGTCCTCTGCGGTGCGGATATCGTCTAACTCGCGGGATTGAGTCGAATCCGCAAAGACCCGAATGGAGGCCCCGATCGGGCCAAAGCGCAGTCTGTCAGCCACTGGCAGACCCTTTTGCTCAAGCGCCTCCAACATCCGCTTCCAATGCCCGCCCTCAAAGAGCTTCTCCTTAATCTTGGCCGCACCCGTGGAGGTCGTCATCGCGATAATCTTATCCGGAATGACGGGATCCTCCTGATGCGCGAGCGCCCAGACGGTCTCCGAGAGCACGGCGGGCGCAGTTCCAACAAGGCTGAGAAGGACGGTTTGTTTCGAATCGGCTGTCATTGGGGCAGTGTTGTAGCGCATTTCGGCCTGTCAGGGAAGTCTGCTGACGTCAAAAGACGTGCACAAATCCCTAAATACCCGCAAAAGAAGTGTCATTCTAAATATTCTTTTACAATCTATCCTATTTATATCATCAAGAAGCAACGCGAGGCATGACTACTCAATCCAGCACTAACTCAATGGAAGGCAACGACTGGGACGCAGCTACAGCCCTACAGGCTGCGAACGAGTTGGTTTTGGAAAGAATCTCTGATTGTGGAGATGAGCCAACCATTCTCGGGTTCCTCCCACTGTCGCTGGATGAAGAGGATCAGCTTATCCAGAACGTCAAGAGGGCCGTTAACGATTCGAATATTTTCGGGCGGCTTAGGACTCATCCTGCTTGCACCGCGTATTTTCTAGCGGTCTCGACTTCACGATGCACTAGAGAAGGCCGCGAGTTCTGGCCTCGTCTCATGGAATACACCGGGTTGGACCTTCAGCAGAACGCAACAAGGCAAAAACTGGCAGATGCTTTCAGTCGAACATGTCGCAGCCTGGATCTCTTAACTGGATCACTTGAGGGGGCGAGTTGGGCCTATGCAGCTCCTTTCTTTTTCCAGGCAGGCATTTTGCATCGCTGGACTGACCACATCGCAAGCGGGCTGAAAGTTGTTATCACCCAATCCCAGGCACCTGACCTCGAAAGCCAAGAATCCATCGACCACTTTGTTAGTCGCCTGTGTGAGAACTCCCATTTGAACGGGATGGGCAATCTGAAGCATACGCTTCGATCAGCCGTGGGACCCTTATTGGTTCGGAGTCTGGTCAGACCTTACCACCACTCAAATTGGGACAGCTTGCCGGCTCATCTGCGAGCGCCGATCCGGCAGACCTTCAACGAGGTTGGCCGAGGAGCATTTGTACATATTCCTTTTCTGCGCTACAACCGCGCATTTGATGAAATCGAAATTGTTCTACCAGCTCAGAATAACCAAGTCGCGTCTTACAGCACGAAATGGGAACTAAACGGACAGCGTTACGATGCACTTCACGAGACTGTCATACCAACGACAGCATTCACAGAATCGGTTATCACAGCAAAACTGACTGGTCAGAATACAGATAGCGCTGACCGTATATTTGAAGTTACAGTCGCCCTAGATGACGCCAGACCATTCAAGTTATTTTTAGCGAGCAATGGTCGTGAAAAACGCCTGCCTGATTCAAACTCGATTGATGTCATACCGGACGACTACTTGGTTGTAATGCGTAAGGACGTATTTGCCGCTGATGATGAGGAGTTAACAGAAGCCACCAGTTCATACAAACTACTCGAAATTTCGTTCAGACCCGGGGAAGAGCCCTTAATTCTAACCGAGAGAGACGATAAGTGGCAGATCAAAGCAATGCTGCGCCATGGTTTCTACACCAATCGAGATGAGGCTAACCTCGTTCATCTTGATAATGGCGGAGAGCTCTTTTACGGAGATACATTTGGTATTGTCGCATACTTCCCAGAGCCAACCGACGATGACACAGTCATGCTCAACATTAACTGCGTGGACCAAAACTTGTCTGTCCGCGAAAGCATCAATGTAGAAAAAAACACTGCTTGTGAATCATCCGTAATACAATATAAGGAAAATATTGAGCAATCCTTTGCGCAGCTTAAGGAGCAACTCTCTCCGGGGATCTATAAGATTCGCTTCAGCCTTACCCAATCGAACAAGTCTATATCTAAAGAAGTCTGGTTTTGGAAAGGTCTTCAAGCCGTCAGTGAATTGAACGGTATTGAATGCATCTCCCTACCCAATAATTTAGATTACGGCGGCAGCAAAGGTATCGTCAAAAGGGACGATAAAATTGGTTTCCAACCAGATAGTCTTTCTCCGTATACTGAGCTCAAGCTAAAGTCGCCCGAATATGTCCTCAAGATACCGCGCCCAGGAGTTCAGGCTCTCATCAGTGAACCGGGCCATGCGCCGGAAGCGATCGGCAAGAATGCGCTCTTGGTCGTCCACAAGGGGGACAAACGCACGATATACCTAGAAAGCGGGGGCTTCGAAAATTGGGAAATATTTTCAGGTGAGCACAAAATTGCCACTCTCGACCCTCGGCACACCCAACATACATTATCGCTCGCAGGGCTCGCCCGGGAGGTCGGACACTCTGGAATTATAAATGCGAAGGACCAACATGGCCGCGTACACAAACTACTTTCCTTCTCCCTGCCGCTGACCTCATCTCCTCCGCGAATGGAGACAGACAATATTAACCTGCTCGATGAATGGTCATTCAAAGTAGCGACCGAAGAGCTCCATAGTATTGGTTACGCGATCGCGAACCTTTCCGATCACCCCGAACTAAACTTTACTCCGATCAAGGAGTTTATTTGCAAGAGCGAATCAACTTTCACGTCTCAACCGGTCTCGATAGACAATGATCGTATTTCAATCTGCGCACTACACCAAGCACCTCGCGATGAGGCTAGATCGGACCACTCCAGAATCAAAGTATCCATAACTATGGATATCGACAAGCTTGAGGACCGGCTCTACGTCCTCGACATTTACCGCAGAACAGATGAAGGGGGCGAATGGCTCCCACTTCAATGTGATGAGCGCCAGCGAAACGGAGATTACAACTACTCTGGCCTACGATTCTTTGCTTGGGGAGATAAGCGTTTCTGCGAAACAGCCAACTTCTGGCAGAAGCTACGCCGAGCTACAATATCGGAGAATTCGGAGGAATTCATTGAATCTATACGATCGACCTCGATTCAGGACGTAGATAAAACTTTGAGGGTCATCACTGAGTTATTGGCATTCAAATATCCAAGCTCTGTCTGGATAACGAATGCCCATAGGATCGAGAATTTTGCTAAACATTTAGCGGCGCACCGATTCAGCATATATGACCAAAGTGCAAATCACTGGTGGAGATATGCAGCTACAGAATTATCGCAACATGCGAAACAGGCACACACTCCGGTGATTAGAAACTTCCTATTTTCGGTCGAACCAAACTCACTACGTGTGCCGCGTGAGAACCTCATGTCCTATGCTGTAGAAGAGCGTTCGCTTTCCGACATGTGCTTAATGCTGCCTGGCAAGATCAAACAGCATGGAAGGAAGATCGACTACATCATAAACTTAGGAACACAGATAAATAACAATGTGCTATTTGCATTTGGAAACTTCATGGCTGTCCACTCAGGACAAGCAGATGAGCTAAAAGATTTTTCGCTATCCGGATTCCTCGAATCAGGGGGAGCCTGCCCTCCACTCAAAGAATCAGTTATTAAAATCGCGGAAAACCGTCATTCCGGGGATCTGTTCCCGTTATTTAGCGAAGAACACATGCTGCTTTGTATCCGCAGATTAAATACTCGATGTAGAAAAATACAGGAGGCAGTCAATTCAGAGGAGCAGCTACCGCTTCAGAGCGCAGCTCAATCCATTGAAAAAGCATACCAGCAAATTCAATTCTTAGCCCCAAGCATTTCTAAAGAGATCGGCTGGCATGATTACGAATCACATGTTTGGACGCCACCACTGCTGACAAATGATATCTCTGTTAAGGTAGCTCAACTGACTTGGATGGTAGCCGCGATTTCAAGATTAGCAGCCAACCAAAAGCTCTCCCCTGAACAATTCACATCTCACCTTGAACGATTGCTCTGCCGCAACGATGCAAATGAACAGAAAGTTCAAACCGGCCTAAAAATAACACTCAGCTTAGCGCCCGAGCTATTCAGCTGCTACATTGCCCTTTTCGAACTCAGCATTAACTCCGATACTTAAACCATCATGCCAGCACCAATTCACCCCATAGAAATAGACCCCGTCTCCCTACAAAACGACCTGCAAGATAGGATGCAGCGTTATTTGCAGACTGCCTTGCCGATTCATCGTCGCTTCCCAGAACTAAGAAAGGCAGCCCAAGAGCAATTCTCTGCTGAAGCCACACTCGTAAGAGGCCCATATCTTGAGGCCTTGCCGGACTTCCCAAAAGAGCAATCTATTGAGGACCTTGTGAATGAGGGGCTACTGCATGAGGGACTCAGACATATGGCATCCGACGTTTTCACACGTCAACTCCACCAGCATCAGGCCGAGGCTATCCGTCTGGTAACTAAAGAAAAGAAAAACATAGTTGTCGCCACAGGCACGGGCTCTGGAAAAACCGAATGCTTTCTTTACCCATTGGTCGATGAGCTGCTGAAAGCAAATATTGCGGATAACCCAGGAATTCGAGCGATCCTCGTCTACCCTCTTAATGCTCTGGCCAACGACCAGCTCTACTCGCGAGTGGTTCCACTTCTTGTAAAGGAGCTTGAGCAATTTGGCCTGACCGTAGGGCGCTTCACTGGGCAAACCGATCCACGCAAGAACCGCAATGACTTCGAACAGGAATATCTCAACGATTCCAATATACGGAAATATTTCCAAGGCTCAATCCCGCGAAATTGGCTACTTTCGAGGCGTGAGATGTTGGACACACCACCTCATGTCTTAGTTACAAATTATGCCATGTTGGAGCACCTTCTTCTCTTGCCACAGAATGCCCCTCTTTTCCGCAACGCAGATCTCCGTTATATCGTGTTGGACGAATTGCACACCTACTCCGGCGCACAAGCTACGGAAGTCGCCTTGCTCTTAAGAAAACTCAGGAATCAATATGCACCTGAAAGTGACATTCGTTGCATCGGGACTAGTGCCAGCTTGGGCTCAAGCCCTGAAGCTAAAAAGAAAGTGCTGAGTTTTGCGAGTCGGCTATTCGGATCTGAGTTTTCTAAGGTGGTCACCGCAACGAGAGAGCCTCACCATTTGCTTAACTCGGATGCAGACTCTTTTACCTTAACTGCAGAGGAATGGATGAAGCTTCATGGAATACTTCATCAAGTGCGGAATCTGGATACCGAAGTCGAGCGTATCAAATCCTGGACGGAATTGGCATTTAAAGAGAGTATCGACACCATGGAATTGTTGCCAGAGGGCGACGCTGAGTGTCTTTCGACTCTGCTCTGCACGGTTCTCGCAAAAGAGCAGAATGTAAGACGTATTTCGGAGATTCTCGCGACGCAGGGACTAGTGCATTTGCCCAAGTTAGCTCGGGAGATATTTAACAATGCTGACAATGCACAGGAAGCGTTGACTGCACTTGTAGCCATTTGCGCATACGCTCGTGAATCGGTTAACGGGTTTCCACTCCTCCCAGCTCGCTATCATCTATTCACACGGGGTATCGAGGATGCGACGATTGAACTCACTCACCCCGATGAACACCCGGAACATGCGGTAAACCTTAAATTCAAAAGAGAATTCAAAGACACCGAAAAGGGGAAATCTCGTTTTAGACTCATGACATGCCGGAAATGCGGTGAGTTGTATTTTGAAACCTATCGGAATCAGAGCTTAGGCAGGCTACAACCTGAGTATCCGGGACGAGGGTGGAGACGCACAGTTTATTGGCTCAAACCTAAGGAAGCCTACCTCATCCCTGGTGATTCTTCAGAAGAAGATGTCGATGACCAAATAGCCCCAAGACCCGCTTTCATCAATCTCCACAATGATTCGGTAAAAGATCAACTGGATCCCGATGACTCTCCAGATGAATGGCTAGAAACTTGTGAAGCAAGAATGAGAGAACCCAGCCATGATGACATTGATTCAAACCCTGATGCCCCAGCAAGAGTCACCTTATGTCAATCCTGTGGATCTCGGGATAGTAGTGAAATCATCACTCCGTTTCATCCAGGGGACCAAGCTTTCTCAACAACGATTTGCGAAGTGCTTTATACTCACCTTCCCACCTCAAAAGATAAAGAGAACCGACACCGCTTACCTGGGCACGGGCGAAATTTGCTCGTATTCAGTGACAATCGACAAGATGCCGGCTTCTTTGCTCCAAACTATCAGCGTTCACACGAGGACTTGATGTTACGCCGGGCGGTTGTCCGCAGACTAGGCGAAGGGCCCGCAAAACTCGATGCCATTGCTTCAGACCTCACTGCAGAGAAATATTTACTTAAACGCGGCATAACAAATCGCGACGGCAAGCCTGCAGGACACAACGAGCTCGAACAGATTTTGAAGGGTAAAGTATTTTCCGAGTTTTGCACGCCCGGCGGTAGTCGAACCTCACTGGAAGACCTCGCCCTAGTCTCCGTCGATTACCCTGACGTGGATTATGAAGGAATCGCCGCCAAGGCTGGTGTTCCTGTCCACCTGGGAGGCAATTTGGTAAGATGGATACTCGACACAATCCGCTTGAACCGCGCCATACAAATGCCCAGCGGCAGTAACATTACCGCTGTCGATCAATTTGTATGGGGAAACTATGCTCAAGATGATCGAAGGTTTACATTAGTAACACAATCTCCTGATGCGCGTTTTCGCCTGAGGCCAACACTCAGAGCTAATGGGACTCCGCACTTGAACCGATATGTAGACGTATTGGAGAATAAGTTGAAGCTCAGCAATTGGGAAAGCATACTGGACACAATCTGGGAAGAACTCACCGATGATGACGATGGCTACGAAGAACCGATCCTTCTTACAGAGGAAGCAGCCAGAGTCTTGGACTATCGGGTTATATCGCTAGAGTTACAGGGCCCCGAAAAGCCAGTTTACCGCTGTAATAAGTGCTCAAAGGTCTCCAACTACAATGTCGGCGGCATTTGCACACAGTGGCGCTGCAACGGGCAAACAAAGAAGGTAGATCCAGACGAATGGAGGGCCGAGAGTCTACGTAGTCACTACCGGCACTTATATGCTGAGCTCGACAACCTACCCTCGGCAATTGCCAGAGAACACACAGCGTCGATTGCGACTCATGTCCGCGCTGACATCGAGAGCGATTTCAAGACAGGAAGAATTAATATTCTTTCCTCTTCAACGACCATGGAGATGGGAATTGATCTAGGTGACCTGGAAGGTGTCTTCCTTCGTAATGTGCCACCCGATATATCGAACTATCAGCAGCGCGCAGGACGTGCGGGTCGACGGGCACAAGCTGCCCCTGTCAGTATAACCTACTCAAGGAACAGGCGATATGACCAAGATGTTTTCGAAAACGCGGAACGCTTTCTAAAGAAGGAACCGAGGACTCCACATGTCCATTTAGGCAATCCACGCCTATTTCAACGGCATCAATTTTCTATTCTGATCAGCAGATATTTGAGCCACCTTCAACTCGGAATAGACCCGACACGCCCGGGAATTCAGATCGGTGAATTATTTGGACTTACGAGATTCAATTTGGGTGGATCTGGGCAGCTCACCCCTGAGGACGGTGCACCTCCCTCTTTCACTAAGTCAGACGAAGCAGCATTCATCAGCAGATTGGAAGAATGGTTAAAAAGCCCTCAGAGCCAAACTGCGCGGACTCTCGCCGCTAGTCTGTTAACAAATCTATCTCCGAGTTTAAGTACTGAAGAAACCCAATCTCTTAAGTTCTCTAATGAAAGGCTCGAAGCTGATTTCACACGTGAAATGAACCGTCTCTGTCAGACCTTTGGCACACGCTTTAGACATTACACAGAGAAAGCGGACCAACTGAGTAGCGCAGGCCAGACAGGTGGGGACGCCTTGAGAAACCGGGCTTACAGATGGTCTAATCTGCGAATAGTAAACTTCCTCTCTAAGCACGGCATTATCCCGACATATTCATTCCCGGTAGATAGTATTGATCTAGAAGTGACTACACCTGGATTTAACACTCAGTCGTCGGTCGAGCTATCCCGTGACGCCAGAATGGGAATAACTGAATATGCTCCGGGCGCTGAGGTCATTGCAAATGGCAGGCTATGGACATCTTATGCAATTGCGCAGCATCCCAGGGAATTCATGCCACCATTCAAATATAAGATTTGTCCGAACTGTCAGCACATCGAAGCCCGCGAGGACGATTCTCTCATTCCTCAAAACTGCCAAAGCTGTAACACACCGTTATCTGCTAGATCTAGAACTTTCATCGAACCCAAAGGATTTATTACCTCTGCCGCAGAGCCAAATGGTCGAGAGCCTCGTAGCCGCAGAGAGCTTCCTCCTCAAGCATTGGAGACTCAGCTAATTGGCAATGCGCCGGACAGGCTTTTTCAACGCACAGACCTTACAAAAGTTGAATGGGCTCTGCAGGACGCACAGAATGGCCGAATGGTAATAATCAACCGTGGGCATGGTAGCGGCTTCGTAAAATGTCAGTGCGGTTATGCTCATCCAGTTACTACCAGAAACCAACAAGTCCAACCGCATACAAATCCATATACACGTCTTGAATGTAACACCACACCTTCAAGATGGCGCTTCGACTTGGCTCACACATTTCACACAGACGTCTTACAGATTAGATGTGGAATCACTATCCCGGCTCCAAAACTGCCCACAGAAAGTCCTACAGTAGAAGAAGTTGAGGCCGCTCGTGAAGGAGTCGCCCGATCTGCTGCTGAAGCATTAAGGTTGGCAGCATGTGAATTACTAGAGGTTCCCGAAATGGAGATTTCAACGACAATACGGTGGTTAGCCAACGCCTGCGTTGAAATCATACTTTATGACAATGTCCCCGGCGGTGCGGGATACTCCTCGAAAGTGAAAACTCTCGCGGCCTTAAATTTATTTCAATATGCGAAAGACAAGGTTTTGGATTGTCCAGATGAATGCTCAACCAGTTGCTCAAGGTGCATTAGAAGTTATTCGAATCAAGCCCACTGGGACAAGTTTCGAAGAATTGAAGCCAGAGCGTGGCTCGCTGAAATTATTAAAATTAAGAGTGATGACCGCCGCGTTCTCGAAGGCGCGGAAGAAATCAGTTCCGATAGAGTTTACGAATTAATCGAGCAAGCCGAAGAAGTGACGCTAACACGTAATTCACTGGGAGATTTCACCGGCGGTCTGGATGCCAGCGAGAATGGTCAAGAATTAGCCATTGATCAAATGTATCCCGCCTGGGAGCATATCAACCGTTGGTTGGCGAACGGCAAAAGAGTTACGATCATATGCCCTCAATATCCAAACTTCCAAGATATCAATATGCCAAGAGCCCGAAGATTAGCCGAAGCAATGCTGCCACACGTTAAAGGCGGCGGCCTTATATTGAAGGTAGGTTCTCCACCGTCTGATTCGGACTATCCCTCTATCGTGTTATCTCAAAAAGATTCGACTGAGTGTAATTGCCTATACGATGTCGATAGGGGTCCTGCTGCATTTGAGAAAATTTCCTCCGAGCGCATGCTCACAGTGAGTAAGTCACTTACAGATTTACAACTTCAAGGCTTGCAGGTGTTGAGCGCTGATGAGCTCGAAAAGCCTGATTCGGTTCAGCGGATTCACCTAAAGAAGCATCAGCCTAGAAACCTAAAGGAAATCTTTGGTTCACTCATAACCGATGATCTAACCAAAATCGAAATCGTTGATAGATTCATGGTAGCTGCAGCCCACAATGTCCAAATGCTTGAAGCGCTCCTTAAGGAATTATCAGAGATGTGCGGAGATATGAACAAGAAAACGATTACGTTCGTTTATGGTCCGGCAAACAATCAACGCGATCGCGATGATTGGAAGAAGTCGATGGCACAGGTAGTAAAAAAAATCGAGAGTGAGCTCAAAGGCGTAAAAATTGTCGATAACCTGAGAGGAAGCACAAGGCAACGTGACTTCCACGATCGACGCATTGTCTTCACCCAACAAACGACACGTCGCGGAAAGCCACTTCCACCGACCACACACACAGCTGAACTGACCGGAGGCATTCAACCGCTCATGGATTCTGCGCAAGAGACCTCGGTATTCATATTTCGGACAGGTTGATTTGTTATTTTTTCACTACGATTCAGTTGTGACCGGAGAAATAAACTTACGATCCTACAAGGCACGCTGCGAACAATTGAAGAAGCGCTTCCGCCAAGTGAAGTTCCTCAAAGACAGCAAAAGCTTCCTGCAACTCGGCCCCGATGCCGAAGCCTTCTACCACGGCTTGCACGTACGACGGCTGAACGCGCCCACGCACCTGCGTAAAATCCTCGCGCTCGAAGGTGTTTATACCCGCCAGCAGATCGGCGAAGCCCTCAGCGACGCACACCGCATGTCCGCCTACAGCAGCGAGTGCATTATCAACCTGCTCGGCCAGCGCGAGCGCCCGCAGCACGAACCCGGCCCGCTGCATCTGACCCGCCCCGGCGATCAACTCGACATCGAAACACCGCAGGCAGACCTGAGCATCTACGAAACACCCAATCACTGATAAACATGAAAAATCAACACCAACAAATCCACCAATCCCTGCAAACG
>Ga0194137_10001856_pt1 | contig 12715 bp, 11 predicted proteins | sample TARM_MetaG_T3_14_FD_134025 | JGI IMG/M metagenome (GOLD analysis project Ga0194137, IMG submission 134025) | Freshwater microbial communities from Pennsylvania, USA, analyzing microbe dynamics in response to fracking - TARM_MetaG_T3_14 (version 2) | ecosystem: Environmental > Aquatic >... | reverse complement strand
GGCAAGCTTCATCGTCGAGGACGGACGGCCCCGGCTGCAGAAGGCGTGACGGCCGCAGCATGAAACAGCGGCCATAAAAAAACCGCCTGCATCGCAGGCGGTTTTTCGTTCGGCCGGTCGCCGGCTGGTTCTGCGTTCAGGCGGCTTGCTTTTCGTCGCGCAGTTCGCGGCGCAGGATCTTGCCGACGTTGGTCTTGGGCAGTTCGTCGCGGAACTCGATGTACTTAGGCTTCTTGTACGCCGTGAACTGCTCCTTGCAGTAATTCATCAGTTCATCGACCGTCAGCGATGCATCCTTGCGCACGACGAAGAGCTTGACCGCTTCGCCGGAGTTCGCATCGGGCACGCCGATGCAGGCGCATTCGAGCACGCCCGGATGCGCGGCGACGACGCCTTCGATCTCGTTCGGATACACGTTGAAGCCGGACACCAGGATCATGTCCTTCTTGCGGTCCACGATCTTGACGAAGCCGCGCTCGTCCATCACGCCGATATCGCCCGACTTGAAGTAGCCGTCCGGCGTCATGACCTTCGCGGTTTCATCGGGGCGGTTCCAGTAGCCGGCCATGACCTGCGGGCCGCGGATCGCGATTTCGCCCGGCTCGCCTAGCGGCACAGGATTGCCGGCATCGTCGAGGATGGCGATCTCGGTGCCGGGGATGGGCAGGCCGATGGTGCCGGAGAATTCATGAGACGTCGCCGGATTGCAGGTCGCCGTCGGCGAGGTCTCGGACAGGCCGTAGCCTTCGACGATGGGGCAGCCGGTGACCTTGAGCCATTTGTCGTTGACCGCCTTCTGCACCGCCATGCCGCCGCCGTTGCAGATCTTCAGGCTGGAGAAATCGAGCTTGGCGAATTCCGGGTTGTTCAGCAGGCCGTTGTAGAGCGTATTGACCGCCGGCAGCAGGTTGAACTTGTGCTTGGAGAGCTCCTTGATGAAGCCGGGGATATCGCGCGGATTCGGAATCAGGAGATTCATCGCGCCCCAGCGCGTGCCCATCAGCATGCAGGCGGTGAGCGCGAAGATGTGATACAGCGGCAGTGCGCAGACGATGGTCAGCGGATCGATCTTCGGCTCCTCCTGCAGCGCCGGCTGCGCCCAGGCATCGTTCTGCAGCACATTGGCGATCACGCAGCGATGGGTCAGCGTCGCACCCTTCGATACGCCGGTCGTACCGCCGGTGTACTGCAGGAAAGCGAGATCGTCATGGCCGAGCTCTACCGGCTTGAGCTGCAGGCGCGCGCCTTCGGACAGTACCTGCTTGAAGCGGATCGCATTGGGCAGCGAGAAGGCCGGCACCATCTTCTTGACGTTGCGCACCACGAAATTGACCAGCGCGCCTTTGACGCCGCCCAGCATTTCCCCCATGCTGGCCACCACCACATGCTTGACCTTGGTCCTGCCGATCACCTGTTCCAGCGTGGTGGCGAAGTTTTCCAGGATGATGATGGCTTCGGCGCCGGAATCATTGAGCTGATGCTCAAGTTCGCGCGGCGTGTACAGCGGATTGACATTGACCACGCAATAGCCGGCGCGCAGGACGCCGGCGATCGCCACCGGATACTGCAGCACGTTGGGCATCATGATCGCGACCCGCGCGCCCTTCTTCAGACCGCGTCCCTGCAACCACGCGCCGACACGGGTGGACAGCTGGTCGAGCTCCGCATATGTCATGAACTTGTCCATGCAGACGTAGGCATTGCGGGGCGCAAACTTCTGGAAGGACTCTTCGAGCAGATGCACCAGCGAACGGTATTGTGTGTAGTCGATTTCCGCAGGAACGCCCGCAGGATAAGACTTCAGCCAAAGCTTTTCCATTGTCTGCCTCTTGTCTTTTTATGGAAGGTTAGGATGTCGCAAAAAATAGCACGACGGTTCTTTTTCTCGGCATAGATGCTATCGGTCGGCGCGCTTACATGCAAGTCTTTTAATAGCTTCCGAAGCATACTTCTAGCCGTCCCTTCTTTTGCATCGCAACAATACGGAGGGAAAACGCAAGCAACGCGGGTTGCTTCCCATGCACAATACACGCAAAAAAGCGGCCATGAAAGGCCGCTTTTGCAGTGCGCATGATCGCCGCGCCCGGGATGTTCTCAATCGCCCTCAGTGCGCGGCGATCTCGACGTTGTTTCCCGCGGTGATCGGACCGGAATTGCCGAGGTTGGCCAATGCCTGATGCCGCTCGTCCTTGCCGAGGGCGGACAAGGCGCGCACGGCGGTATAGAACTTGCCGAGGTCTTTCTGCTGGGCCAGCATGGCGCGGAAGCCGGGCACGAAGTCATGATAGGTGGCGATGGCCGACAGGTGCGCGTTCGACAGCGGCTCGGCGAACCAGCGGTCATAGCCCGCATAGCCGCCCCAGCTTTCCTTGAGCACCTGGTATTCGTCCTTGAGCGCCTGGAAGATCGCCGCCTTTTCCTTGCGTTTCTCCTGGTCGCTGACATCGCGCGCGTAATTGGCGGCGAGCGCCTTGCGATGCTTCATCAGCAGTGCCAGGAAATCGCGCTTGCGGCCTTCATAAGCCACATAAGCCTTGCGGGTCTTGTCGTCGCCGTGCTTCTCCAGCCAGCGTTCGACGCCGGCCTCTTCCACCGCCACCGCAAACGATTCGTTGAACTGTGAATCGCCGGGCACATACACGACCTGGTGGGCCAGTTCATGGAACACCAGGCGAGCGAGTTCGCCGTCGGGATACTGAATGAAGGTCGACAGCACCGGGTCCTTGAACCAGCCGAGCGTCGAGTAGGCGGGCACGCCCGAGATTTCCACGTCGAACTTCGCCGCGCGCAGTTCGGCTGCATAGGCCTGCGCGTCTTCCTTGCGGTAGTAGCCGCGGTACTTGACGCAGCCCGCGATCGGGAAGCACCACTCCATCGGCTTCAAGGAAAGCTCCGGGGTGGCGACGATGTTCCACATCACGAACGGACGCTTCAGGTCCGCGTAAGTGGTATAGCTGTCATTGTCGGGCAGGCCGAGTTCGCGTGCGGCGAATGCGCGGATTTCCTTGACGCGCGCAAGCTTGGTCTTGAGCTTGTCCTCGGTGCCGGGACTGGCCAGCCATTCATCGATCGGCCGCGCTTCGGAGAGCAGCGAGAATTGTCCGTGGGCTGCCTGCGCGAAATACCCGATCTGCGCACATCCCGCCATGACGGCAACCAGGCCGCCGCATGCCAATACCCGCCACTTCTTTTTCATTTCCTATACTTTCTCTACCTGCACCAGCACGTCATAGAACGTGGGCGCGTTGCCCATGTCGGTCAGGCGCTGGCTGGTCACTTCATTGGCATTCTTGCCATCGGCGGCAAACTTGCGCCACCAGATGGACAACCCAACTACCAGTCCCTCGCGTGCCTTGTCGGTCACGCGCGCCTTCGCGACGAATGATCCGCGGTCGTTGAAGATGCGTACCTGATTGCCATCTTCGATACCGCGCTGCGCGGCATCGTCGGGATGGATGTCCAGATGCGGTTCACCTTCCGTATCGCGCAAGCTCTGCACATTGACGAAGGTGCTGTTGAGAAAGTTCCTTGCCGGCGGAGAAATCATTGCCAGCGGATATCGCTTTGCCAACTCGGGATTGCTGGCGCGCGATTCATAGGGGGGAATATAGGTTGGCAAAGGATCCAGACCGTCGGCCTTCATGCGTTCGCTGTAGAACTCGCACTTGCCCGACGGGGTTGCGAATCCGCCTTCGGCGAAAGGCGCATCGGGCGCATTGAGCTTCTGCCATCCCCTGCGCTTGAGGGAATCCCAGTCGAAATGGACGGCGCGCGTATCCCTGGCATTGAAGGCTTGCGCTGCGATGTCGTCATCGCTCTCGCGGAAGCACACATCATCGAAGCCCATGCGCTGCGCGAGCAGACGGAAGAATTCGGTATTGGGCTTGGACTCGCCCAGCGGAGCGATCGCCGGATTGTTGGCCATCATGTAGAGATGGCCGTATGTGGCATGAATGTCGGTATGTTCGAGCTGCGTCGTGGCCGGCAGCACGATGTCGGCATAGTCGGCCGTGTCGGTTTGAAAATGCTCGAGCACGACGGTGAACAGGTCTTCGCGTGCGAATCCCCGCGCCACTTTCGGCGACTCGGGAGCAACCGCAACCGGATTCGAGTTGTAGACGATGACGGCTTCGATCCTGGGTCCGAATTCCGGCGAAGCTTCCTGCAGCAATGCGTCGCCTATCGTGCTCATGTTGATCGTGCGAACTGGCCTCTTCAGCAGCTCGGGATGCTGCAGGGCCGCGCCGTTCTTCGGAAAGGTATCCGACGATGACAGCTGCACGCCGCCGGCCGCATGCCGCCATGCGCCCACCAGCGCCGGCAGGCAGGCGATGTTGCGCACCGCCATGCCGCCGCCGCGCACCCGCTGCAGGCCGTAGTTGATGCGGATCGCCACCGGCTCGCCCTGCTTTGCGAGCGAACCGTAATCGCGTGCCAGCTGCTCGACCTCCTCGACGCTGATGCCGCAGGTTTCCGCGGTACGCTGCGGCGTCCATTCGGCAGCGCGTTGCTTGAGCGCCTCATAGCCGAGGGTGTGGCGGGCGATGTAATCCTCATCCACGAGATTTTCTTTGATCAGTACATGCATCATGCCCAGCGCAAGCGCCGCATCGGTGCCCGGCAGCAGCGCGATGTGCTGATGGCATTTTTCCGCCGTCAGCGAGCGGTAGGGATCGATGGCGATGAGCTTGGCGCCGCGCCGCTTGGCTTCCTGCGCCCGCATCCAGAAATGCAGATTCGACGCGATCGGATTGCCGCCCCAGATCAGGATGAGCTTGGCATTCTGGAATTGCTCGACATCGGTGCCGATGCGCGCGCCCACGGTGTACTTGTAGCCCGCGCCCCCGGCCGACGCGCAGATCGTGCGGTCCAGCAGCGAGGCGCCCAGCTTGTTGAAGAAGCGTGCAGCCATCGATTCGCCCTGCACCAGTCCCATGGTGCCGGCATAGCTGTAGGGAACAATGGCTTGGGGATCGCGGGAGGCGACGTCTTTCAGCTTTGAGGCAATCGTATCGAGCGCCTCGTCCCAGGAAATCCGTTCGAAACGGCCTTCGCCCTTGCGTCCCACCCGCTTCATCGGATGCAGCAGACGGTCCTTGTGATAAGTGCGGTCGGTATAGCGCGATACCTTGGTGCAGAGCACGCCGGCGGTGGTCGGATGATCGGGATCGCCGCGCACCTGCGTGGCGACGCCATTTTCGACGGTGACCAGCAAGGCGCAGGTATCGGGGCAGTCATGGGGGCAGGTGGCGCGTACGATGGATGTCGTCATCAAAGTCTTCCAGGTCGGACGCGCCTCGGGTGGAGGCGCGTCGTGTTGATCAGGCCGGTTCTTGGGATGCAAGACCGAGTCTCTTGTCTTTTTGCTTTTGTATTGCCGAGCTGGCCAATTCCGGAACGCGCTATGCCGCCATGCAGCTTTGTCACTTTGTCCATGGGCATGCACGTCTCCGGCCACAGTCGCTAGAATAACTGTGAAAGCTTCCGAGTAATATATCGAGGAAAAGAAAATATCGCTTACCAGCGGGCAATAAACACCATGGCCCGCGTGGCGGAAACTGGAGAAGAGCATGAACCTGATTGATCCCATCGTCGCATTCCAGTCCGAACTCCAGCAGATCCGGCGTGACATCCACGCCCATCCCGAACTCTGTTTCGAGGAACAGCGAACCGCCGGCCTGATTGCCGCCAAGCTGACCGAATGGGGCATCCCCGTCATCCGCGGCATGGGCGTGACCGGCGTGGTGGGCGTGCTCAAGAACGGCACCGGCACGCGCGCCGTGGGTCTGCGCGCGGACATGGATGCCCTGCCGGTGCAGGAAATCAATTCCTTTCCCCACGCTTCACGGCATCAGGGCAAGATGCATGCATGCGGTCATGACGGCCATGTGGCGATGCTGCTTGGGGCCGCCCACTACCTGGCCAAACACCGCAATTTCGACGGCACGGTCTATCTCATTTTCCAGCCTGCAGAAGAAGGCGGCGGCGGAGCACGTCGCATGATGGATGACGGCCTGTTCGAGAAATGCCCGATGGAAGCGGTATTCGGCATGCACAACTGGCCGGGCGTAAAAGTCGGCACCTTCGGCGTGACGGCCGGACCGATGATGGCGTCTTCGAATGAGTTCGAGGTGGTCGTCAAGGGACGCGGCGCACATGCGGCGCAGCCGCACAAGGGCATCGATCCCGTCATGGTGGCGGTGCAGATTGCCCAGAGCTGGCAAACCATCGTCAGCCGCAACAAGAATCCGCTCGATGCCGCAGTGCTGTCGATCACGCAGATCCATGCCGGCAGCGCGACCAACATCATTCCCGATGAAGCCACGCTGATCGGCACGGTCCGCACCTTCTCCACCGGCGTGCTCGACCTGATGGAAAGCCGCATGCGGGCCATTGCGCAACATACCGCCGCAGCGTTCGACAGCACGGTCGACTTCCGCTTCCACCGCAACTATCCGCCGCTGATCAATCATGCCAGGGAAACCGCATTCGCCATCGATGTGCTGAAGTCGGTCGTCGGCGAAGACAATGTGGACAGCCAGGTCGAACCAACGATGGGCGCCGAGGATTTCGCCTTCATGCTGCAGGACAAGCCGGGATGCTATGTCTTCATCGGCAACGGCGAAGGCGGCCATCGAACGCAGGGACACGGCCTAGGCCCGTGCAACCTGCACAACCCGAGCTACGACTTCAACGATGAACTGCTGCCTCTGGGCGCGACCTACTGGGTCCGGCTGGCGGAGTCGTATCTGCGCCCGGCCTGAGAAGCGCATCCGATGCGGACCGGCTCAACAGTTTCGCCCGCCCTCGCCATGCATGCTGCGCCGTTTGCGCGCGTGGCGCTGTCGAACGTGGTGCGGGAGCTGCCGCACAAGATCGACCACCTGCTGACCGCTCCCGGCGAATGGCAGTCCCCGCGCGGCATGCATCCGGCGTTCTACGGCAGCTATGACTGGCATTCCAGCGTGCACATGCACTGGCTGCTTGCGCGCCTGCTGCGCCTGGCTCCTGATCTGGACGAGGCGCCGCGCATCCGTGAAACATTCGATCTGCATTTCACGCCGGCCAATATCGAGGCCGAGACTGCCTATCTGCGGCATCCCGCGCGGCAATCCTTCGAGCGCACCTATGGCTGGGCTTGGCTGCTCAAGCTGCAGACGGAGCTGATGCTGCTGGCCGGCACCGATGCGCGGGCATCAGCGTGACGCGAAGCGCTGCAGCCGCTGGCCGACGTGATCACCGAGCGCTATCTGCATTACCTGCCGCTGGCGGACTATCCGATACGCGCAGGCACGCATGCCAACAGCGCATTCGGCCTGCTGTTTGCGTTGGATTACGCGGAAAGAATTCAGCATATTGCCCTGCGCAAGCTGATCGCGGCCAAGGCGAATCAGTGGTTCGGCCGCGACCGCCGCTACCCGGCGCAGTACGAACCCGGCGGCGAGGATTTTCTCTCCGCCGGCCTGCAGGAAGCGGTATTGATGCTGCGCGTCGTCGACGGCTGCAGCTATGCTGACTGGTGGGACGTCTTCTGCCCGGCACGGGAAGACCTGTTGACATGGCTTGCGCCGGTCGCCGTCAGCGACCGCAGCGACCCCAAGCTGGCCCACCTCGACGGCTTGAACCTAGCGCGCGCCTGGTGCTGGAAGCGGCTGGCGCCGCAATTGCCTGCCGATCTGCGGCAAGCTGCGGAAAGAGCGATCGAGGCGCATCTGGCGGCATCACTGCCGCAGGCCAGCGGCGGCGACTATGTCGGCACGCACTGGCTGGCCAGTTTCGCCTTACTCGCTCTGACCGACGACTAGCGAGCCGCCCGTCCCATCTTCCTTGGCGAGGCTCCTTTCCTCGCCGGCCGCCAGCATGCCGCGCTCGCGCAGCAGACGGATGTCGCCGTACCAGGCTTCCACCGCCCCGCCGGTATTGTCGGTATCGGTCAGCACGCCGATGCCGATCAGCTTGCCCGGCTTTTCTCCGAAGGCCTTTTCATAATCCTCGACGATGTTGCGGGTGAAGCTCTGCCACTCGCCGATGCCGTTCTTGCCGCTCGCGGCCACCATCATCTTGATGCGGCTGCTGTGGTTGCTGCGGATGACGGTGCCGACCGGCGCCTTGTTTTCCCAGATGTACATCAGGGTGGCATAGGGAAAATCGTAACCCGTCATGAGCTTGGCGGTCTCGAACAGGATCTGGTCGGCAAACGGCAGGTCATCCTTGTCGCCGTCGAATCCGAGGATGATGCGCACCGGCGAATCCTCGGTGGCATGGTGGGTATTGTCGGCGCCGTGAATCAGATCGGCCGTCTTCCATTGCCAATGCAGCCAGGGACTTGCCTCTGGATCGATGACGACCTTCTGCATCAGTCCCGACGAGGCCTTTTCCGCCCGTGCATGCAGCACGGTGCGGTCTTCCTTGCTGACCAGCTTGTACTGGGTCTGGTTCTTCGTGCGCAGCAGGATCAGCGGTTCCCATCCCTGCGGCAGGCCGCCGGCGGGATTGACCGAGAACAGCCTGACCTCGCCTTCATTGACGGCCGCCGCGGTCGTCGCGGTGGCCGCCAGGGTGCGGCTTTCCACCTTGGGCTGCTGCGTGCAGCCGGCCAGCATCGCTGAGAGAGCAAGGGGAGCAAGGGGAGCAAGGTATCGTTTCATGAGTTGGGTTGCGCGCCGTGTCGCCATGTTGCCGTTCAATGATGCGGCTCGCTTATTCGACAAGCAGCCGCGATGGCTGGATTGTATAGTTTTGTGCCTTTGTAGCGCCCGCTAACCGATCCGCCTGGCTTTCGGCATGAATAAATTGCCAATGGATCTGATGGTATTTCGCAACAGCCGGACGGTGCGCAATGCTGATGATGCTTGCCTGCGGCAGTTCTTCCAGCAGCAGGGCATACAGCCGCTCTTCGGTATCGGGATCGAGGGCGCTGGTGGCTTCGTCGAGAAACAGATACTGCGGCTTGGCCAGCAAGGCGCGAACGAAGGCCAGGCGCTGCTGCTCGCCGGGCGACAGGCGCTGGCTCCAGTTGTCCGGCTCGTCGAGCTTGTCGGCCAGATGGGCCAACTTGCAGAGTTCGAGATAGTGCTGCACCGCCAGATCCTTGTATGCGGTCTCGGCCGCCGGATAGGAAATGGCGGCGCGCAGGGTGCCGATCGGCAGGTAGCCGCGCTGGGGCAGGAACAGCAGCCTGGCCTCGGTCGGCACTTCGATGCTGCCGCTGCCGTAGGGCCAGATGCCGGCGATGGCGCGAAACAGCGTGGACTTGCCGCAGCCTGATGGGCCGCTGACGAGGATGCGCGGCGACGGGCGGATTTCCGTGGTGAGCGCTTGGGTCAGCGATGTGCCGCTGGGCAGATCGAGCCTGACGTCATCGATGAGGATGGCGCCGACATTGTTGCGGGTTACCGGAATGCCCGACACCTGGTCGCGGGCGGCAATGACTGCGGCATGAAAGCCGGAGAGCCGGTTGACGCTGGCCTTCCAGCTGGCGAGCTGGCTGAAGGCATTGATGAACCAGGACAGCGCATCCTGCACATGGCCGAATGCCGAGCTGATCTGCATCAGGCCGCCGAGCGTGATCGCGCCGGAGAAGTAGCGCGGCGCGCCGACCAGAAAGGGAAAGATCACGGCGAACTGGGCATAGAAATTGGACGCGACATTGAGCCGCTTGGTGGTGATCATGATGGTCCACCAGTTCTGCCAGATCTGCTGGAAGCGGTTGCCGAGCTGCGTTTTCTCCTGCTGTTCGCCGCGGTACAGCGCGACCGCTTCCGCGTGTTCCCGGATGCGGACCAGGCCGAAACGGAAATCCGCTTCGAAGCGCTGCTGGTTGAAATTTTGCAGCACCAGCGGCCTGCCGATCCAGAGCACGATCAGGGAGCCGATGCCGGCATAGGCAATGGCGAACCACACCATGTAGCCGGGGATGGTGACCTCCTGGCCGCTGAGCATGAACGACAGCGGTCCGCTGACCGACCACAGGATGCCGACGAAGGACGCCAGCGACACTACGCTGGAAAGCAGTCCCAGCGACAGTGTCAGGGTGCCGTTGGTCAGGAACTGCAGGTCTTCGGCGATGCGCTGGTCCGGGTTGTCCGCGGCGCGGGTCTGTTCGATGCGGTAGTAGGCCTGGTTGGCCAGCCATTCACCGAGATACTGCCGGGTCAGCCAGGCGCGCCAGCGAATTTCCAGCGCCTGCATCAGGTAGACGCGATAGATCGCGACTGCGATGTAGATGAATGCCAGGTAGGAGAATCGCCATAACTGTTCGCGGAATTCCGCGAAGTTCTTGTTTTCCAGGGCATTGTAGAAATCCCGGTTCCAGGCATTGAACAGCACGTCGAGATACACCAGTCCCAGTGCAAGCGCAATGACGGCGGCCAGCAGGCCGCGGGCCTTCCACTTTTCCTCAGAACTCCAGTAGGGCTTGATCAACTGCCATACGGCATGCCAGTTAGTGCGTTCGCGGGTCTTTGCGGTCATGTAGTGATTTCGGCGGGAGGAAGATGATCTTCAGGGTAGCCTGTCCGGCGCTTGTCCGACGCGTAAGCCGGGGTTCAGCTTTTCCATTGCGACCAGGTCGGCTTCGCTGACGGCGTCGGGAATGTCTTGTGCGACCCGGGCATGGAATGCGGCCAGTTCACCCGCCCTGGCTCTGGTCCTGTTCCAGACGGTAAGCGTGTGCCCGGCATTGAGCAAACGCATTGCCATGGGCGTGCCCATCAAACCTATTCCAAGAAAAGCGATCTTCTGTGGTGGCGCGGTACCGCTCACATTCCTCTCCTATTCTCATGACTGCCTAATGCATAATGGTGCATCATCATCTCAAAAAAGCAACTACCATGTCGACCAACGCCATTCGTCCCTTGCTCGACACGCCGATGCTGCTCGGAGAATGCCCGCTCTGGCATCCCGTGGAGTCGGCACTTTACTGGATTGATATTGCCGGCCACGCTGTGCATCGCTACCAGCCCGGGGATGCCTCGCATGACAAGTGGGACCTTCCATCGGAGCCGGGCTGCATCGCCTATACCAATGACGGCGGCATTCTGGTGGCGATGCGTTCAGGCCTGGCCAGGCTCGATCCCGCCGGCGGCAGCCTGACGCCCGTCGCCGCCCCGCCTTACGACCCGGCTGTCGTCCGCTTCAATGACGGACGGTGCGATGCGCGCGGGCGTTTTTGGACAGGCACGCTGTACGATCCGCGGGACAAACAGGGCGGATCGCTCTTCTGCATCGAACGCGGGAACATCCGCGACGTGAATCATCCGGTCACGGTATCGAACGGTGTTGCATTCAGTCCGGACCACCGCACGCTTTATCACGCAGATACCACCGCGCATCGCATCATTGCCTATGACTATGATGCGGACACCGGTTCGGTGGGAGCCGGCAAGCTGTTCAAGGAATTTTCTTCCGATAAGTCGGCGGGCTATGGCGGCCGGCCGGACGGCGCGGCTGTGGATAGCGAAGGGGCGTATTGGTGCGCAATGTATGAAGGCGGCCGCCTGCTCAGGCTTGCGCCGTCGGGCGAAATACTGAGAGAAATCGAACTGCCGGTACGTTGCCCGACGATGATGGCCTTCGGCGGCGCAGAGCTTCGTACCTTGTATATCACGACGGTAAGCCATAAGCGCCCTCCCGAGGAACTGGCCCGCCTGCCCCTCTCAGGCTTCGTACTCGAAATGGAAGTGGATGTTCCGGGGCTGCCCGAACATGCCTACTCTCCGTAAATAGCGGATCCATTCGCGATGCCGGCAAGCATGACAAATCCACATCTGCCACAATAGCGGCAATTTCATGTTGCAAACAATTTTAGCTGGGCGTACTTATTAACAAAGAGGCTGATAATGAATAAGAAAAGAATATCGTCGATGTTGCTCGCGGCACTTGCTTGCCTTGGCGCTGCGCAGGCTGCTCATGCCGTCGACAGTGCTTCGCTGGAGTTCGGCTCCGGGAATAAAACCAAGCTGGCGCGTGTTGGCCTGCAGTGGAAGTGGGACTCGAAATGGTGGCAGTCCAACGGCACGCATATCGGCGGCTATTGGGATCTCACGTTGTCGCAATGGCGCGGCAACCGCTATCGCAATATACCCGGCAACAAGCAGGACTTTGTCGATGTGGGATTCACTCCGGTATTCCGCTTTCAGAACGATAGCCTCAAGGGCTGGTATGTCGAAGCGGGGATCGGCGCACATTATCTGAGCGATATCTACGACAACAACGATCGCCAGTTTTCTACCCATTTCCAGTTCGGCGACCATATCGGCGTCGGCTATGTTTTCCGTAATAACCTCGATATCGGCCTGAAGATTCAGCATTTCTCCAATGGCAGCATCAAGCAGCCAAATGACGGCGCCAATTTCGCCGTGCTGAGCGCCACTTATTCTTTCTGAGTAGTCGAGACAGGAAATAAAAAAGCCTGCGTCGCGCAGGCTTTTTTATTTGCATGAAGAAAACGGACTCTTGCTGAGCTTGGCAGTTGAGCATGTGTGGACTTGAAGGTTGCACACCTGCGGCAGGATTTCCATGTTGCGCCATCGGCGCACAGGTTCGTATCGGCTATGCATTTGCACGCCATTGCGGGTGTCTGCGGCCATGTTTTTCCGTACGCGCAAAGCAAACAGCCCTGCGTCCGGAGGGAGGCAGGGCTGATGCGGTAGAACTAGCCTGACGATTACCTACTTTCACACTGGTTGCAGCACTATCATCGGCGCGATGTCGT
>Ga0194137_10001852_pt1 | contig 12733 bp, 17 predicted proteins | sample TARM_MetaG_T3_14_FD_134025 | JGI IMG/M metagenome (GOLD analysis project Ga0194137, IMG submission 134025) | Freshwater microbial communities from Pennsylvania, USA, analyzing microbe dynamics in response to fracking - TARM_MetaG_T3_14 (version 2) | ecosystem: Environmental > Aquatic >... | reverse complement strand
GTGGGGAGGGTCGTGGGTGTGGTGTGGCTGTTGGGCTTCGGTTCCCAGGCGAGGGACCGCCCGGGCTACGTTGTTGCGAGGGTTGGGTGTCGAAAATTCTGGAAAGGGGGCGGCTTTTCTGGATAGAGGGGAAGACATGTCCGCATCTCAACGCACTTCGATTTCCTTTGAATTGAACGACGATCCCCGCGTGCGGGAATTGATCCGGCTGGCGTTGGAGGAGGATCTGGGGGGAGCGGGGGACGTGACGAGCCGGGCGTTGATGCCCGACGCGCGCACGGCGGTGCACATGGTGGCGCGGGAGGACTGTGTGCCGGCGGGGCTGACGGTGGCGGCGATGGTGTTCCAGGCGGTGGATTCGTCGCTGGAGGTGACGCCGCTGGCGCGGGACGGGGAGCGGGTGGAGGCCGGGCAGGATGTGTTGCGCATTTCGGGGTCGGCGCTGGGGGTGTTGAGCGCGGAGCGGACGGCGTTGAACTTCGCGCAACGGTTGAGTGGCGTGGCCACGATCACCCGTCGGTACGTGGACGTGGTGGAGGATTTGGGTACGCAGATTCTGGACACGCGCAAGACGACGCCGGGCTGGCGCCTGCTGGAAAAGTACGCGGTGCATTGCGGGGGCGGGGTGAATCATCGCGCGGGCTTGTACGATCAGGTGTTGATCAAGGACAATCATTTGGCGCACTGGCGTCGGAGCACGGGGAAAACGATCGCGGAGGCGGTGGCGGCGGCCCGCGCGGCCGCGCCGGGGCTGCTGGTGGAGGTGGAGGCGGACACGGTGGCGCAGGTGCGGCAATTGGTGGAGGCGCGGCCGGATTGGATTCTGTTGGACAACATGACCTTCGCGGAGTTGGAGGCCTGTGTGGAGTTGTGCGCGGGGGTGTGCAAGACGGAGGCGTCCGGCGGAATCACGTTGGACACGTTGCGCGGGGTGGCGGAAACGGGGGTGGACGCGGTGTCGGTGGGGGCGTTGACCCATTCGGTGCGGGCGGTGGACCTCGCGTTGGACGCGGCGTCATGAGCGGTTCGCTGCTCACGGTGGATATCGGCAACACCAGCGCCACGGTGGCGGTGGTGGACGGGACGGAGGTGCGGGAGTTGCGCCGGTTTCCGCACCGGGCCGGCGTGGAGGAGAATGTGGCCCGCGCGGCGGAGATCTACGCCAAGGCCGGCGTGGCGGGCGTGGCGTTGGGGTCGGTGGTGCCGGACGCGACGCCGCTGTGGCGGGACGGTTTGTCCCGACGGTTGGAGTGCGAGGTGTGGGAACTGACGCCCGGCGCGCCGTTGGAGATCCCGGTGACCTATCCCGATCCGGCCAGCATCGGCGCGGACCGGCTGGCGAACGCGGTGGCGGCGGTGCACAAGGTGGGGGCGCCGGCGGTGGTGGCGGATTTCGGGACGGCGTTGACCTTCGACATCGTGACGGAGGCGGAGGGGTACATTGGCGGGGTGATCGCGCCGGGGCTGGATATGATGTACAGCTATTTCGGGGAGAAGACGGCGCTGCTTCCGAAACTGACGCCGGCGCCGCGCGCGCAGGTGATCGGCAAGAGCACGGCGGACGCGATGCACGCCGGGGCGTTCTTCGGATATCGGGGCATGGTGCGGGAAATTTTCACGGAAATCCGTAAAGAACTCGGGTTGGTGGAGGTGTCTCTGCTGGCGACGGGAGGTTTTGCATCCGAAGTCTTGCGTGATTTCGACGAATCCGTCATGATCGAACCCTTTCTCACCCTGGAGGGGCTTGCGGCCGCGTGGCGCTTCGCCCACTCCGCTTCCTAGTGACGTTTATGCAGCCGACCCGAATCGAACAGTGTTTCTCCCGTCTCCGCGAGCGCGGGGAAAAAGGTTTTGTCGCCTATATCACGGCAGGGGATCCGGATCTGGAGTCCACGGTGGAGCGGGTGCGTCTGCTGGAGGAGGCGGGTGCGGACGTAATTGAACTGGGGATTCCGTTTTCGGAACCGTTGGCGGATGGGGTGGCGAATCAGCGGGCCGCCGAACGGGCGCTGCGGTCGGGCACGACCTACGCGGGGATTCTGAACACGGTGCGGCGGATTCGGGAGACGAGCGAGATTCCGCTGGTGTTTTTCAGTTACCTGAATCCGTTGTTTGTGCGCGGGTTCGAGACCTCGGTTTCCATGGCCGCCGAGGCGGGCGTGGACGGAATGCTGCTGGTGGATTTGTCGCTGGAGGAGGCGGCACCGTTTCAGGAACAACTCGCCGCCCGGGGATTGAACCACGTGGTGCTGGTGACGCCGACGACGCCCGAGGAGCGGGTGGCCGGGCTGGTGGACCACGCGGGCGGGTTCGTGTACTGCGTGAGCCGCGCGGGGGTGACCGGGGAGCAGACGGAGCTGCAGCGCGAGGCGAAGAACGTGCTGGAGCGGGCGCGCCGCCATACGGACCTTCCGCTGGCGCTCGGCTTCGGGGTGTCCACGCCGGAGCAGGCGCGGGCGTATGCGGACATGAGCGACGCGGTGGTGGTGGGGAGCAATATCGTAAATACGTTTCACGCCGAGGGGGACACGCCGGAGGGCCGCGAACGCGCCGCGGGAAAAATCGCCGAACTGATTCAAGCCGTCAAATCCACCACCTCCACATCCGCATCATGACTGAACAACCGCAATACGCCGTGATTATGGCCGGGGGCCGGGGCGAACGCTTCTGGCCGATGAGCACCTCCCGCCGACCGAAACAATTGTTGGATCTGGTGGGGGACAAACCGTTGATCGCCCAGTCGGTCGATCGCATCTCCGACCACATCCCGCCCGAGCGGGTGTTCGTGATCACCAACGCCGATCTGGTCGAGGCCACGGCCGAGGCGCTGCCGGATCTGCCGCGCGAAAACATCATCGGGGAGCCGATGGGGCGGGACACCGCCGCGGCCGCGGCCCTGGGGTGCGCACTGGTGGAAAAGCGGGATCCCGACGCCGTGTTTTGCGTACTGACGGCGGACCATGTGATGGGGGATCTGCCGGTGTTCAGCCGCACGATGTCCGAGGCGATGGATCTGGCCGCGCGGGAAAACGTGCTGATCACCATGGGGATTCGTCCGACGCATCCCGACACCGGCTTCGGTTACATCCGGGTGAAGGACTCCCTGGAGGCTTCGACGGAGACGAAGTTTTACAGGGTGAAAAAATTCGAAGAGAAGCCGACCTTGGCGCGGGCGAAGGAGTTCGTCGATTCCGGGGAATGCTTCTGGAATTCCGGCATGTTTATCTGGTCCGTGGCTTCGCTGCGGGAGGCGCTGACCCATCACTGCGCAGCCCTGACGCGGATGATGGACGTGGTGATGCCGCATATCGGCACTCCGGAGTTCGACGGCGCCCTGCGTTCCGAATACGAACACTTGTCCAAGATCAGCGTGGATTACGCGTTGATGGAAAAGGCGGACAATATCGTGATGGCCGAGGGGGAGTTCACGTGGGACGACGTGGGGTCCTGGCCGGCGTTGGAGCATCATTTTCCTCAAGACGAGCAGGGCAACACTCTGATTGGCAACGCGGAGGCGCTGTGCTCCGAGGACAACATCGTGTTTTCCCGGGACCGGCTCACCGCCTGCGTGGGCGTGCGGGATCTGGTGGTAGTGCAGGCCGAGGGCGTGACCCTGGTGTGCGCCAAGGACCGGGCGCAGGACATCAAACAACTGGTGAAGACGCTGCACGAGCGCGGCGACTGCGGACACCTGCTATGAGCGGCGTCGGGCGGGTGATGGGGGTAGATTACGGGGAGGCCCGGATCGGGCTGGCGTTGTCGGATCCCCTGCGCATGGTGGCCACGCCGTTGGAGACCGTGGACGCGAAGGTGAAAAAACAGGCCTTCCGCCGGATTCGGGAGTTGCTGGAGACACACGAGGTGACGGAAGTGGTAGTGGGGCTGCCGCTGCACATGAACGGCGATGTCGGGGAGTTGGCCGAAGCGGCGCAGGCCTTCGCGAAGAAGCTGGGGAAGCAGATGCCGAAGTTGCAGATGCATCTTTGGGACGAGCGGATGACGTCGGCGGAGGCGGAGCGGGCGTTGCGGTTGGGCGAGGCGAAGGCGGGGCGACGCAAACAGATGCGGGATCAGGTGGCGGCGCAGTTGATTCTGCAGTCCTGGATGGACGCGCAGGCAATGCCGTAAGCGGGCTGGGCCTGTATTTTTAGGCCACGAAGGTGCGCAAAGATCCACAAAAAGTGATCTTTCGTCCGAGACGCTTCTATGCCTTTTTGAAATCGCCGGGTTGCATGCGGCGGGCGTAGAAGGGGTAGTCCCTTTCGCTTCGGTCGTCGGGAATGAAGCGCCAGCGTTTGTACATCCAGCACCAGTAACGGGGTTCGTCGCGGATAACCCGCGCGACGCTGTCGGTCATGCGTTGCGTGAGATCGTGGACGGGATCCTCGGCTTCGGGGTCGGCTTTCAAGACCTCGTGCACGGTGACGGTGTAGCGCCCGCGGTCGTCGGGCACCGCGAGCACGGTGCAGATCGGCGCGTTGGTTTTCACGGCCAGGGCGGCGGGGGCGGAGCTGACGGGAGCGGGGAGGCCGAAGACGTCGACGAAGATGCCGCCGTCGCGGGGGCGGGTGTTCTGGTCCAGCAGCACGGCGAGCTTTTTGCGGTTACGCAGACCCTGCATCAGTTTGCGGGCGGCGCCTTTCTGGGGGATGATGATCTGTCCGGTTTTCTGGCGAAGGTGGATGAACACCTTGTCGGCGGAGGTGTTTTTCAGTGGCGCGGCCACGCTTAGGATGGGCTGTCCTTTGGAGGCGAAGGATTGTCCGAGGGTTTCCCAGTTGCCGTAGTGGGCGGTGAGCATGAGTTGTCCCTGGTCTTCGAACATCACGTCGGTGGAGGCGTCCCAGAGGAACCATTTTTTGAGGCGTTTTTGGGGGAAGAAGGAGAACCAGATGATGTCCAGCACCAGCAGGGCAAAGTGCTGGTAGCACTGTTTCAGGAGGGTCTCTTTTTGTGCCTGGGAGAGTTCGTCGCCGAAGACGAGATCCAGGTTGGCCATGGAGACGTCCCGCAGTTCGCGGGCGTGGCGATAGCCGATCGCGCCGAAGCCCCGCGCCAGCCCCACCACGGCGCGACGGGGCAGGAGCGGGATCCAGGAGATCCCGAACAGGAGGGCCGCGGTTTCCGGCCAGGCGCGATACCAGGGGCGGGGTTTCATGACGCGCAGGCGTAGCACAAAACCGTGCCGCGCGAAAGCAGACTTTCGCGGGACGCGGCCGGGAAACGGACGGGGTCAGGACGCCGGTTCGGTCGGGGAGGAGAGGGAGGTGAGTCCGCCTTCCTCCATGGGAACGGGCGTGGGGGTGGACATGGGTTCGTCCCCGGAGCCGCAGGCGGCGAGTCCGAGAAGAAACAGGGTCGGAATGAGGAGGGAGATGAAGCGTTTCATGGGGTACTCTAGGGTGGGAATTGGAAACGTCCAGCGGTGGAGGAGGATTTGGAGGGTGTGTCGCGGGCTTTCAGCCCGCATGTGGGCGGTTGACCCTGGTTCCCGGCCTTGCGCTTCGCTTCCGACCGGGCTGAAGATGTGTGCGACCCGTTGGGCCGCGTTGGGGGAGTGGAGAAGGTTTGGGTCGGACGGGCTTCGGACTCCGGGTGGGGGCGGGGAGCCCCGATGAGAGGTGTGCGGGAAAGGCGCTTGTAATTCCATGTGGGGTTCGCATTCTGTCCGCATGAAAAAGACACTGACGCTTGGGAGCAAAACACTTTCGTATGTGGAAAAGGGTTCCGGTCCGGCCGTGGTGCTGGGGCCGAGTTTTTTGTGGACCGCGGAGATGTGGGCGGCGCAGGTGGAGGGGTTGGCGTCGGAGTTCCGTTGCATCGTGCCTGAGTTGTGGGGGCATGGGGCCTCGGGCACCTTGGAGGAAGAGGCGGAGGTGTATACGGTGGAGCGGCTGACGGACGACATGGCGGCGTTTGTGGACGGGCTGGGACTCGGTCGGTTTTCGATGGTGGGGTTGTCGGTGGGCGGTATGTGGGGCGCGCGGCTGGCCCATCGGATGCCGGAGCGGGTGGAGAAGCTGGTGTTGATGGATACGGACTTGGGTGAGGAGCCACCGGAGTCGCGGGAACGGTTTCTGGGCATGATTGCGATGGCCGAGCAGGCGGGAGGGTTTCCTCCTCCGCTGGCGGAGGCCTGTCTGCCGTTTTTCTTTTGCGACGCGACCCTGAAGGAGAAGCCCGAGGTGGTGGAGGCGTTTCGTCGGTCGCTGCTCGACTGGTCGTCTGAAAAAATAGCGACGGTGACGGCCCTGGGCCGGGGGATTTTTACGCGACTGGACTTTCTGGCGAGTTTGAAGGAGATCCGATGCCCGGCGCTGGTGATGGCGGGGGAGGAGGATCGCTCGCGTCCGCCGGAGGAGGCGCGCCGTCTGGCGGAGCATTTGCCCAAAGGAGAGCTGAAGCTGATCCCGGGCGCCGGGCATATTCCGTCGGTAGAACAGCCGCGGGCGGTGACCGAGGCGTTGCGGGTGTTTTTGCGGGGTAGAGCAGTTTAAGTAAACCTGTGGCCGTTTTGTCTACTGCGAGAAACAATGTCTTTGTCAGGCTCCATCGAAAGAGCGTTGCACTTCCTGCTTCGCCTTTCTCGACCTTGTTCCTCTCGCTACGACCTCCCGGCCACATGTTTACTTAAAATGCTCTAGAAACGTATTGGCAGCGATTGGTTATCAAAACCACGGATGGGCACAGATGAACACGGATACTTTGGTTGGGGGCAGGCAGGTGGTGTGATCCCCTGAATTCGTTCGCTGGGAGATTGCCCGCATGTTTTTTTGTGCATATACCCGTTGGGCGTCTTTTGTTACGCGCTCCCGACATCCGGTCACAAAAAATGGTGGGCCGATAGAGATGTAGCCCTCGGACAAAATGGGTAAAATGCCCTGATTTTTGCAGGTGGCCACAACCCACCGACGGGTGGCCCTTGAAGAGAAAAACGCCACCGTATCGCCGGTGTTCACCTTTGACGTAAAATTGCAGCCATGCAAGTCGGTGATTCATGGCGAAGAACACGTTCAACCCCGGCAGCCGCTTCAGACTGTTTTGGATGGTTTTCATTGCTTCACCGGAGGCTTCGTGGTGCAATAGAAGCATGAAAAGGACTGTCTACATTGAAACCACAATCCCTTCGTTTTACTACGAAACACGGGATGAGGCAGTGTTTGCAGCAATGCGGCAGTGGACCCGGGAGTGGTGGGATGCTGAGCGTTCCGCCTATCGCTGTTTCACGTCGGATGCAGTGATCAATGAGGTGGAGTCAGGCGATCATCCGGAAAAGCAACGCAAACTCACCCTGCTTGGAAGTCTGGATCTTTTAGAAATTCAAATGGATCTCGAAGAGATTGTTGAGGTGTATCTGGCCAACTTCCTCATGCCGAAAGATGAGCTTGGTGATGCCCTCGTTTCACAAAATGGATTTTCTGCTGACTTGGAATTGTCAGCATCTGGCGAATGCAAACAAGCGGGACCATATCCGGCGCATCAACGAGCGCCTGAAAATTTTCACGCCGAGCTGGTAACCCCCTATGAATTGATCGGAGACTCTTATGAAAATCGCGACGATTGAAGACGTCCGGAAATCACGGAAAGAAATTTCCCGGAAGTGTGATTACGATCCTAAGAAGCTTGTATCTTTCTACATGGAGCGTCAGAAATCCATACAGACAACCAAACCCTCGTCTGAACACGCTGAAGCGCGTCAGACAGGGTAGACGTTATCCTGCCGTAGATGAAAACTCTCATTCTCTTCCTTATAGCTTCTGCATTACTTGCAGCACCTGCAGTTGTTCTCAGGCGAAAACAATTGACTTTGAGGAAGACTCTTCTTTATGGAATTCTGTCTGTTGGCATCATTCATTTCTTGGTTTTCCTGTACTGGCGAATTCCGTGGACTATCGAAGGGGGTGTATCAGGTGAATTAATGAGGTTTTTGCCAATGGAAACATCAGGCCCATTAATTAATTACAGAGCATATTTAGCGGTTTTTCTACTTCTTGGGTTTCCTTCGATATTTTTCGTTTCATTTCAATCGGTGACGACTGGAGATGTATTTGTCTATTTGATTTTTTTCTTAAATAGTTTTATCTGGGCTGGTTTGGTTATGGGTGCCTGGGTGCTGCATATTAAGAACGTAGACCTAAAAGAAAAACTCAGAAATAAGGAATTAAATGAGAGAGTCGAAAAAGCTCGGAAAAGTTTATCCCGATCAAAGAAGGTTATAAAAATTCCGATCCACAAAAAGTCTTTATGATGGACCAATTTAACTATCAGAGCAGTCGCCTGAGTCCAACTGATTTGGATGCCGCCAGCGTAAATTCAGGCAACAATCCCCGTCTCCAAACAAGGCGGAGTGGGTAGACGTTGAACGGGAAAGAATGAATAAAACGAAATGGATAGCTTGGACGTTTCTTCTCAGCGGTATCATCGTTATGGGCACCCGGCTCGTTGTCGTCGATGATGATTATGGATACTTGATCAAAGTCTATTCCTCACGACTCAAAGATGAGAGCTTGAAAAGTGAAGAGTTACTAGAGGTATTCGCAGGTAAAGTTAACATCCGCTACTTATCAGCGGATAGCCTCGAACCGTTTTTCATATTCACAGGCTGTATTCTTATGGCCATTGGTCAATATCAACAGCACATTCCCGCTCGCAAAACCAAGGGTTCAACAAGCGACGGCACCGAACCCTTCGGGTCCGGTTCGCCTTAAAGTTCTGTTACAAATGAAACCAATCATTCTTCTCCACTGCGTTCTTATAATAATCGCGACGACGCTTTTTGTGTCATTGGCGGTGATTGATAAACATCTTCTTGAAAAAGCATCTTTATCACATCATCCTGATTTGATGTTCAGTCACCAGAAATCAATATTTGAAGATGGGGGAAGCATCAGTTGGGAATCATTAATGTACAGTGCATATGAAAATAGAGAGATGAAGATGGATGGTTCTGACGATTTTCGTGGCACTAGATGGACATGGAAACTCCATAATTTATTATGGATTTGGCTAGTGTTAGGAGGTTCCTTCATTGGATCAATGATTACTTACTTGAAAGCAGTAAATAGAACAATGCGGCCAACCGAATTGCGAGTACACGGTCCGGTTGCCTAGAACGTTATGCACCGAAAGAACTATAAATACCGAAGAATGGTTGAGCGGTTGCCGGAGCAAATGCAGGACTTGATGGTTTACTTGGATCGAGAATGTGTAATCCTTAAACACCACGCAGGAACATGGGGCTGGAGCGTGGATTTTCAGATCGAAGAGACGGAACTGATCATGAGATATGAACGAGGAGCTCTGTGGGTTGAGAAGAACCCTGAAGGAGAGGGTGAATCATTTGCACTCCCGAAAAAAAGATTGTTTAACTCGCCCATTAAAGACTTAGCTAGACAGCTTAACCGGGAATTTGCATAACAATATACGGCACCGAACTCTTCGAGACCGGTGCCCTAAACGTTGTCAAACTTAAGAATGAAATACCTTGGAAAGCAAATTGTTTACGGAATGTTCCTATACTTGGCCCTTAGCCCAGTACTTATAGGTGTGATTTATCTTGAAGATTACATGCACCTCCAAGTGTCAATTAATTCGGCTTTTGAAATATTCAAGTTTACATTAGGTATTATCTATTTATTGGGGGTTCCAGTATTTGCCAGACATTTAAGCTGGTCATCAATTGACCATAATCTGGATTTTTACCCAGCATTTAAGATGGCGGTTTTCCACGTGCGTATAAACCTGTCATATTTTCCTGTCATCGGCAGAATATTTTCAAATTTAAAATCTAATGATGATAAATGAAGCATATTCACGAACGACTGACAAACATTCCCGCCTCATAACGAGGCTGAGCGGGTAGACGTTGTATGATGAAGAAGGAAAAAGCAATAATACTAACCATTGCAGTCGGGCTAGCGGCTGTCGTCATTTTTGGTGCTTTAATACCAACTAAAAGAGAAAATTTCTTTATTACTCAACCGGGGGTGTACCATCTTTTGGGCGAAAATATTACTTTAGAGGTTTATACGGATGATAACGGATATCTTAACATAAAAAGCACCTATCCTGGTAAAGAGGGAACATGGGAAGACGGATGGATTGACCCAGACTCGGATTGGTTCCTATACATTGAACGTGTTAATGAAGTTTGGTTGCAGCATGGCGAGGAGTTGGACTTTATCTTTGAGTACGAGGATGTCGGAGGAATTTACAGTTTGAACCAATATCCGAATGTCATACTCAAAGATGCTCCTTTGATAGAAACAATACCGAAAGAGGTTTTTGAAAGAATGAGTCAATCTGCATTGGACGAAATCAAAAAGATACAACAAGTCGGAGCTATCAACTCCGATGCTGCAGACTCTACGAGATAGTTCTCTAAGGTTATCCGAGCGAAATGAATTCAGCTAACCCAAAGGCCTCAAAAAAGATTCGAATAGTTGCAGCAGTTTGCCTTGTGACCATGATTTTTTCAGCTTGGCGAATTTTCGATCTCAGTTCCCTTGATCAGTTAGCCTCGCTTTGGGAGGAAGGGCCCCAGGTTTACACAAAAAGTATGATCCTAAGTGTGTTAGCTTATGGATTTCTCGCTTCCACTTACATTGCCTTCACGGGCCGTAAACCGATAGGCTTACGCTCCCCTTATCCCATAGATGAAAAATCAGAGTTGAGTAGGTCGGAGAAAATCAGGAAGGGTATTTCGTTGACCTGTGGAGGGTTATTCATTTTATATATACTTTACTTGTTCATTTATGTGATTCCCAATTCTGCCTAAACTAATATGAAAGGTTTGGCAAAACCCCATAACATAAAAGGTTGTCGCCCTCCATCTTAATCGTTATGCTGAGACAATGAAAAAGATACCTTACATCTTAGTATTGATTTTGGCGGCTCGTAGGGCTATTTCTGAGCGCCGCACCCTTAGGGCAAAAATGAACACTTCTGCCGTCACATTTCTCCTCTTGCTCGTTCTCGCCTCCTGGACGTCTGCGGGCGAGATTGCCTCGGCCGAATATACCGACGAGAGCCAAAGAGTCATTCGCATCTTGATAGACGGCGAGGTCAAGGAGATCAAAGCCCCTCAAGGGAAGTTCTGGGAAGATTTGATTGTTTGCAAGAATCGGAGCGCGGCTTTCTTTGTATTGCGCCGTGGTGGTCCTAATAGCGGATATTGGAATGAGGATCTGCATCGGTATAGCACCGACCAAAAGGAAGACGGACCGGTAGCAATACCACTCAAAACCGAACTGGATGACGCCAGCATCACGGAGATTTTCGATGCAACAGAAGACGGCTCACGTTTGCTTGTCGAACTGCACTACTCTTACAAGAAGGACGGCAACTCTACGTTCTACCGGACCTATCCATATTTTCTCAGCACGCAAGACGGCAAGCTTACACCAGTAAAGCCCTAATAAGCCGGAGCACAGACCCCCTGACCCGCCGCGGCTTGCGCGCTGTTGAATCGAGAGCTCTTTGCGCCCCATATTCTGAACGAACACAATCATGAATATTAAACTCATATCCATTGTACTGCTTTGCCTGAGCCTATCCTCTTTTGTGTATAGCGAAGAACCAACGCAGGAGCAAATTACTTTAATCCGTAACTGGCTCTCCCATACTACTGAGACAAGTATACACCAAATGAGGGGCGCGACAGGGAACAAGCTTTTTCTTCACAAAGATGGCCACAAGGAAGCTGTTTTTGATCAGGAAGGGAATCCAGTAAAGGATGGTGTCAACGATGCTTCCTATAATTATGCTCATCCCATTGAAGAACCGTTAGATCATTTCAATATGGATATCCTCCCGTGGTTGCTTTGGGGCTCGAGTCGGTCAGATCCGACGAGTGTCGAGGAGCGTGTAGAGGCCTATTCGAGGGCTTTAGGCGGGGGACTTGTGGAGGTGCAAAATCAACCAGTTAGGGACTTTGGTAACCGGAAATTTGACAAGAACGAAACTCGGGTGATCGTGTTCTTTCTGCGAGTAATCAAGGAAGGAGATGTGGAGGAGATCTTCAAGATTCTCAAGGATCCTGAATATAAAGCCAAGGAGCCTTTGAAGATTGGGAAGGGACTTACAAAAGGCCTTATTGAGGTTTTAAATTCTGGAGAATTCAAACCTGTTAAACCGGAATAAAATACGATCTTCAACAAGACCATCTCATGTCCGAAACCTCGCGTGCACCCCTATCGGGGCGCGCCATTTTCTTATGGAAGTTCCTCGGGGGCATGGCCCCCGAGCTGCGCGCGTCGGCTCCTCCGGAGCCTGATTCACGGCGATCTCATCTGAATGGGACCTTGGTGAACAAGGTTTCTAACGTATCCCTCTTGTGAGGTGGACGCCGGATTCCGGACTGTAGGACGATTTTGGTCATGTACCCGTCGTGAACTCCGTCCGATCATGGCAACCTCCCCGGGGTCGGGGAGATTTGGAGTGCTGGCAGGCGGGTGGTGTCGTTGGCTGTGGCGGCACCCCCATTTCATACGCACGCATCCCATTTTTTGGGTTTCGCCTGTCCGGTTGGGCGTTTTTTTGTGCGCTCTTGGGATCCGGGCACAAAAAATGGTGGGCCGACTGGGACTCGAACCCAGGACAAAAGGCTTAAAAGGCCTCTGCTCTACCAACTGAGCTATCGGCCCACCGAAAGTGGTGGTTGATCCAGAATGTTCCGAGGTTCGGAAGGGTGCCCGGGGGCGGGTTCCGAAAATCGGAAGCTCTCTATAGGGGG